>WNFX01011395.1_pt1 | contig 12279 bp, 10 predicted proteins | sample 5400111 | NCBI WGS metagenome assembly WNFX01 (sample SAMN13153363, study PRJNA577476) | soil metagenome | isolation source: 40 cm soil or saprolite under grassland replicate 1 | place: USA:California | collected 2016-06-15
CGCGTTGCGGTACCGGGGATCGGAGCTGTGGATGCCCGAGGCTGTGATCCGCTCGTGAAACAGGGAGCTGGCCCTCTCCATGGGCACGAGCACCGTGTCGTAGCCCTGGACCCAGGAGACGTTGTTGGTCCAGCTGCCCCCTTCCATGTGGAAGCGCCCGTCCTCGGCCCGCAGCTGTTTGATCACCTCAGCCAGCCGGTCCGGTCCATCGCCTGGGACCATGCGCTCCCAGATCCGTGATTGGAACAGAGGTTGAATCACCGGGAGGTCGTTTTCAGAGACCCCCACAGACTGGAGCCGCTCGAGGTATTCGGTGACGTTCATGATCGGTGTAAGAGAGCCGGAGCACTCGCGCATCACCTCGAAGTACCTGGCCGGGAATTCGTTCATCATCACACCGCCGTTCTCCCCGTCGGCAATCTGGGTGACCAGTGGGGGTATCTGTTTACCGGCGAGATCCAACCGGGACAGACCCTTGGCCTCATCGTACGGCTGCATCTGGCCGATCAGCTTCGTGTCACTGCCCTGGGTCTTGATCACAGCCGTAATGGTAGCGGTGTCACCCCGAGAGTTTGTGCAGACGAGGCGGTGCGGGAGATGGCGGTGCTGCGGAGCCTGTCCATCCGGCTGCTCGATGGTGTGCTCTTGGATGATGACCCACTGGTAGCCGCAGTCGATGAGGGTCTTGACGAACTCGTAGGCCACGTCGGGTTGGTTGGGAAGCGCCATTTCTGAGGGCGAGAAGCCGCGCACCCGGCGAAGCGCGTCAAGGCCAAAGATGGCGGCAAAGTGGTGCTGCCAGGCCTGGACGTGAAGGCGGTAGTCCTGCACCGGAGTGGAAGGAGCCACGGCGTGGCCCCACGGGCAGCCCAGCCACTCCACCGCCCGGCGGTTGCGCTCGTCACCTGTGAGGCGCGCCAGGGCGTCAAGCACGTCGTTAGCGCCCATCTGGCGCAATCCGTAGAGTAGCGTGCCAGAGTATTCGAGCATGACCCGAGGCTGGAACCCCTCGTCGAGGAGTTGAGGGACGAACTGGCCCATGCGTTGGTAACACCACAAAAATACGCGCGCGTTATGATTGTCACCGCTGTCCGGGTTGTCCAGCATCCACTGCAAGTTGCTGATCATCTGTGCCGTTCGCAGCTCAGGACCCCCTGCCGGGATGAGTGGCTGGTGCATGTGCAAGGCAAGAGCGAAGGCGCTGTTGATCTCACCGAAACCTGAGACCCCCTGTGGCAGGAACACCGGCGCGGTCCGGCTAGCCTGGATCGCCTGCCTGATGCGCTCCTCTGAGCCGGAGATGTTGGGAAGCCCGTCAACGTATTCCGCAAGGTCACCCATGGTTACGCTCCTCTCGCCGGTCTGGACCGGCTCTCACTTCTGACGGATGTCCTCGTAGATGGTGAGGGAGTGCTGCCCAGCACTGGCCCACGAGTGATCCTGATGCATGCCGTTGATCATCAACTACCGAAACTCCCCAGGTGTAAATGTTTCAATTGCAAGCCTCTTGTACAATTATTGTGGTGGTCTGCCCTTTTTTGAGCTGGTGGCCGCCAGGATAATTATACCAGTTTCGCCCATTTAACTTTTTATCTGAAGGTCATTGAAACGATTTTTCAACCTTCAGATACAATCCTGGGATTTACAGTCTATTGCTGCTTAGGCTCTCCTTTCTCTTTGGTCTGGATCTGTAGCAGTTGTGCCCTCAGCTCGTCTGTCACTGCAGCAAGTCGATCGGCGCGCTGGGTCACTTGTTCAGTGCGTTGCCGCTCCTCTGTGAGGTCTTGCCGCAGTCGACCCACTTCGGCGCGCTCGCGCTCCAGGTTGGTGTGGGCCTCGCTGCGCCCCGCCTCAGCCAGCCTGCGAGCATCTGTGAGGTCTTGCCGCAGCCTCTCCATTTCGGTGCGGAATGCATTGCGCTCCGTCTCGGTCTGTTTGCGCGTATCCGCGAGCTCTACTTGAAGTCGTTCCGTCTGAGTGTGGGCTTCGGCGCGCTCGCGCTCCAGGTTGGCATTCGCTTCGCTGACCAGCCGCTCGGCAGCTGCGACCCGCTCACGGGCTTCTGTTTCAGCTGTGTTTGCGCGCATATCCGCCTCTCTGGCTTGCACCAGGGCCTCGTCGGTTGCGGTTTGAGCCTGGGCAATTGCTTCCCTGGCCTGCCTCTGAATCTCTTCTAGTTGGCGTTGCGTCTCGGCTTGCACCTGATCTATCGCGCGGTTTTTCTCAGCCTGGATTTCCGTAATTTGGCGCTCAGCCTCCTCCGCCTGTCGCCGTGCTCTCTCCTCCGCCTCCTCCATTTCTTCAATGGCTGACTCAGCAGTCTCTTTCGCCTCCCGGGATTCGCTCTCGGCGGTCTCTCGGGCCTTCTCGGCAGCCAGGCGAAGAGACCGCTCTGTACTCACACGTCCCTCGGCATCAGCAATTCGGGCGCTTGCCTGGTCCTCAACCGCCTGGATCTGCGAGAGAACGAGGTCGGGATCCTCAATTTCTCGCAGTGCTGTGAGATACTGCGGCACTTCCTCCTGGAGATGAAGAATGTGGCTGATGATTGACCCCTTTAATGTCGTTGGGGAACCCTTGCCGGCGGGTGGCGAGGATTCTTGTGCCGTACCCTCAACAAGTGCCTTGAGTCGTTGACGTTCTTGAAAAGCTGTGGTGATATTGTGTTCCTCCAAAGAGCAATACCCCTTTCGCCGGCCGCTCTTTCCGGTCGAAGGTTGCCGCTCATTGAGGCAGCCAGGATAGAGACACAATAGACCGGCTTCCTTCTTCTCTTGGAGTCCTGCGAGGATTGCAGCGGCCTCGTCCGAGTCGTTTGTGCGCGGCAGTTGNNCCTCGTCCGAGTCGTTTGTGCGCGGCAGTTGGGTAGGTTCCATGCTGTTTGTTTCCCTCCTCTCTCTCATTGATTCAAGGACAGTATCGTTTTATTTTATTTCATTGTCAAGTAATGAAATAAAATAAAATAGAAATCATCCGTGTGTTGAAGGGCGAAAGTGGTATTTTGGCCGAATCTTTGAATAGTTTTGGGATGAATCTTTGGGTAGGACTCCCCTAACTGGTGGAGGGTCGGCCCAGGGTCTTTCAAGCCTCCCAACTTCTCTCACAAAGAACTCTGCAAAGACTCATCTCTGCCTCAGCGTTTGCAGAAGAGAACTGGAAAGTTCTCACCCAAAAGGACAGGGAGAAGACTGATCTTAAGGACAGGGAGAAGACTGACCTTTCAGACAAGGCTGGCTCTCCGTTCACGTCTTACACTCATCCTCAGATGAGCGCTAAACTTCCAGAGAGAAATTGTACAGATTTGTCCATCTCTGGAGTGCAAGTGTGGAGGCGTGAATCGGCTTGCTGTCGTCGAAAGACAGAGATTAGTTGAAAATAGATACATGAAAACGATGAGAAAGGCTCTCAAGAGATGAGTACAGAAACAAAGGCATTTTCAGATACAGGCGTTGTTCTGGTGAGCGGGGCAACGGGCAATGTCGGTCGAGAGGTCGTGTCCCAGTTACTCAGCAGGGGTGTCACTGTCCGCGCGCTGGCCCGAACCCCCAACGCTGCTGGTCTCCCGGACGGAGTGGAAGTGGTGTACGGCGACCTGTCAGCCCCGGAGACGCTGGACAAGAGTTCAGAGGGGGTTGAAGCGGTGTTCCTGGTGTGGCCCGGATTGCCGACGGACTTCGCCCTAGCGGTCCTGGATGCGCTCAAGAAACACGCACGCCGCGTGGTGTATCTCTCCTCGTTGAGCGTCCGCGATGACCTCGAACAGCAGGTCGATCCCATTAGCGCGTTTCATGCCGCCATCGAGCGGCTGATTGAGCAGTCTGGGCTGGAGTGGACCTTCCTACGGTCGAGCGGGATGGCGACCAACACGCTGGGGTGGGCACAGCAGATCCGTGCTGATGGGGTCGTGCGCTGGCCCTATGGCGCAGCAGCCAGGTCGCTGATTCATGAAAGGGACATTGCATCGGTGGCCGCTGAGGTGCTGCAAAGCTCTGAGCACCGTAGAGCGAAGTATCTGCTGACCGGACCAGAGGCGCTCACCCAGATCGAGCAGGTACAAACTATCGGGAAGGCGATTGGGCGGACGCTGCGCTACGAGGAGATCTCGCGTGAGGCCGCGCGGCAGCAGATGCTCACCTATTGGCCATCGGCGATGGTGGACGGAGCGCTCAATGCCTGGGCCTCCTTCGTGAAGGAACCAGAGCTGGTTTCGCACACCGTGGAAGAGGTCACGGGAACACCAGTGCGCACGTACAGTGAATGGGCGATTGACCATGCCAGGGCCTTCCGTTGAGATCTCGCGAGACCACTTCTTTCTCTCAAGAGATCTGCACAGAGCTTTCCTTCTCGTAGAGGTTGGGTTAAAAGAGCGGTTTCAGGCGGCTCCATGTATGAGATTTGAAACGCGCTGCGGGCGAGCCAGGCAGGCAATTTGGTCAGTCATGGAAAGAAGCGAGAGCGTTACAAATGTAAAACGTGTGGGAGAACGTTCTGCGCACGGCAGGGAACCATGTTGGTGGGGCTACGCAAACCAGAAGAACTCATTGTGATCGTCGTGACGCTCCTTTCCTATGGATGCCCCGTTCAGGCGATTGTCCATGCGCTAGATCTCGATGAACGAACCGTGGCTCGGTGGCAAGAGAGAGCGGGTGCGCATTGCCAAAAGGTCCATGAGGATCAGGTCATGACTGGCAAGCTCGATCTCCAGCACGTACAAGCTGATGAAATTCGCGGGAAAGGATGGAAGATGATCCCGTGGATCGGTCTGGCGATGATGGTCTCGACGCGCCTGTGGTTGGGAGGCGTAGTCAGCCTGCGCCGAGATCGGAAGCTCGCGGATGCCTTATTGACGATGGTCAAAAAGTGTTGTCAGCCACTCGTTGCGGTCTTGGTTCTCACGGATGGCTGGGCCGCTTACCCAGGCAGTATTCGGCGGGCCTTCCGCGAAAAGGTTAAGGGTGTGGCGGGTCGGGGACGCAGCCGATTGCAAACCTGGCCAGATGTCCTGATTGGAACGGTGATCAAACACACCAAGAAGAAACGCGTGGTCGAGGTCATCCGACGTCTGACGCAGGGAGGAGCCTTCGCGGCAATTGCCCTGTTAGCTGCGTCGTCGGGAGGGATGCAGTTAAATACGGCGTTTATCGAACGCTTGAATGCCACTTTTCGCGAGCGCCTGGCCTGTCTCACCCGGCGGTGCCGGCATGCCGCCCGTCGAGTGTCCAGGCTCGAAGCCGGGATGTGGCTGGTGGGCTGCACCTACAATTGGTGCTGGCCCCATCATGAGTTGAGCCGGAGAGCGGCCAAAGCACAGGAACGCAAAGGGGAAGTCCTGCTCACGCCCGCCATGGCCAGCGGACTCACCGATCACGTCTGGAGTGTACGCGAACTGCTCACGTTTCGTGTTCCTCCATCCCCGTGGGTGGCTCCCAAACGACGCGGGCGGCCACGAACCGGGATCTTGCCACGCAAGAAACTGGGGACTGCACGGCCACGCCCTTTCCTTCGCCTGCGAAAGGGGGTCTTATGTCCGTCCCCCAATTAGGGGAGTCCTACCAATCTTTGCATTTTTGGCTGAATTTGTGCATGAGGTCCCCCTACATCTGGTATACTTGAGTTAAGATTTGTCAAGAGAACTGGGGGGGGAATGAGCAAGCACAAATATGAACAAGTACGTCATAGTCCAGACCGATGGGGCTTGCAGGGGCAACCCTGGACCCGCTGCCACCGGAATCGTTATTCTTGATGGCACATCTTCACAGACCATCGCAGAGTTTGGTTCCAAGCTTGGCCATGCAACGAACAACGAAGCCGAGTATCAGGCGCTCCTGGAGGCGGTGAAATGGCTGCTGGAGCGTAAGGCATTGCTTGCCAATGATGTTCAGATTCATTTTTATCTGGATTCCGAATTGGTTGTGAAGCAATTGACAGGGGTGTTCAGAATCAACGGACTCAGGCTCCGGGAGCTTGCGGGGGAAGTGCAAACTGGCTTGAGTCAACTTCCAGGGAAGTACGCTTTTCAGCATATCCCGCGATCCCAGAACGCAAGGGCAGACCGCTTAGCAAACAAAACACTCGACACATGAGGCTACGTAGGGCGCTACTAGCCGCAAAGTAACAAGTTCCGCCTTTCACTGTTATCTACAGTCACGTAGAGTCGGAACTCTCTGGCAAAACAAAAGCCTAGCTTCTCGTCGTTTATCTTGAGATACAATAGAGCAAAAAGGTTGAAGTTCCATTTCTCTGTAGAAATGAGGAACTACAATGGTATCAAGGCTTCGCTCATGGTGCAGAAAATAAAACAACATTCATTTATTACTGTGGGAATAGTTGTAGTGATCTTGGCTCTCATTGCCTTCATTCTCGCTATCCACAACTTTGGCTGGGACTGGACAGGGTTCACAGGTGGAGTGAGCAAAACAACCGTCACAATCACCCCCCAGGGGAAGACGATAGCCACAGAAATGCAACCGACGAAAAGTCTCTGGGATTGGCTGGGATTACTTGCAACGCTGGCTATTCCTGTTGTAGTAGTGCTAGGAGCAGCCTGGTACACGGAGCAACAGAGGAAAGTAAGCGAGAGGGAGACGAGAGATAATCAACGTCATGCCACGCTACAAGTGATCGTTCGATACTTGGTACCCAAGAGGTGAGGAAGGAACAAGCCATGAGGATGCTTGGTAGCTCTTGCTTACTGCAAGAGCCCCGCCAGGATGGCTCCGTCCTCCGTGTTGAGGAAGTTGCCACACCAGGCAAGCAGGCGACTGACGCGCACCGCATTCTCGGGAACCTTGTAGCCCCGCATGGTGCGATAGCGCTCTTTGATCCACCAGCCGATGGCGCGCTCACAGGCATTGTTGGTGCCATCGAGTGTTTCTCCCTTGGGTCCTTTCCATTTGCGATACCGCGTCAAGCGAGGCCACAGGTTCCAGCGATCCAGAAACAAAAGCCGCAGGCGATAGGCCAAACTCTGATGCTCTCCTTCTTGCGGGGGGGAGGCTTCTAGATAGCGCCGATGCATGGCTTCCAGTTCAGCGGTCTGCTCTCGTTGTCGACTCTTGACCAGTTCGCCTAAGCGCGTTAAGTCGGCTGCCGCCTGCTCTGAGCTCACTTCAATGGCTTTGAGTGATCCATCCGCATCTTTAGCCACCAATGGCTGGTAGCGCTCAATCAAGGTCTTGGTGTTGCGCAGCACATGCGCTTTACAGACTTGATGCTGCACTCCCACCTCATCGGCGATCGTCTTGAAGCTATCGGCATCATCGCTGACTAAAACATTGGCTCCTACACTCTTGGCAATCGGCTCAATCCACTCTTTGAGCGTCTTGGTATCTTCTGCTGGCAGCGCATCAATGGTTAAAGCCAGTCCACTGATTGAATCCACCGTGATGCCCAATGGTAACCACTCCCCCTTGCATTTGACGCTGGTCAGGTCGCCTCCCAAAGCAGGAGTGCGCACACCAGCAAACACCTGACCCCGCTTGAGGCCAGGCACGCGCTTGGCCGCTTCTTGCACCGCATCATAGACCCGGCTCTTGCAGAGGGAGACCCCAAGCCCTTCTAATGCTAAGGAGACAGCTCCATAACTCAATCCCAGCAGATACAGCATCACCGCGAGCCCTTTGACCCGTTGCGAGGTCTGTGCTCGGTTGGTCCCTTCGGGATAGACCCGAAAGGTCCGTTTGCATCGCAAACACTGATAGCGATGCACCTGCACCTCCTGATACACGGTATCTCGCAGGGGCTTGGTGACTTCCTGGCGTAAGTGAAACGTTCGACCACCACAGCCAGCATAGGCACATTGTGTGGGGATAGCGATTGCCTCAGGGTTCACTTTGGGTAACACGATCCGTAAACGCATGGGTCTGCCTCCTTTGGGTTCTCTCTCCTTTCTATTTTACCCCAGTTTTACCGCTTTCCGAACAGTCACCGCTACAAGCCTACCTTGACAAAATGTCGGAACTCCTTCTGAATGGTAATTTGGCTGAGCAAACAGCAGATGGTCAATTAAACCCAGAATACAAGCGGGGATGCCTTGTCGCAAGGGTGCGAACAATTACCGTTCTGACACAATTAGATGCGCGGCGTATTGGCTACGTCTTCGCGTTTTTACGTGAAGCGGAGCTTATGTCAGCGACAAAAGACGACAACGCGATAAACTTGAAGAATGCTGATCTTCATACAGTCGATTGGAGTCAAGCCGACCTCCGTGGAGCCGACCTCCGTGGAGCCAACCTCAGCGAAGCCAACCTCAGCGAAGCCATTTTTTTCAGCAATATCTATGTTCCCAGGGCACTCGGCGGTACCTTAGTCATACCTAATCATGCCAACCTGAGTGGAGCAGACCTGAGTGGAGCCAACCTCCGTGGAGCCAAAGTCACTGATGAACAACTTGCCCAAGTTGCATCACTCAAAGGCGCAACCATGGCTGATGGGAAAATACGTTCCTGAGTCGAGCTATTTTGCGGCTAGTAGCACTACCCCTACTTGGAGTGCTTGCTCATGCACAAATTCAGCCAAAAACTATTCAAAGATTCGGCCAAAATACCAGAAAGGCGAGAAGAACTCGCGGCGAGCAGCCGTGTGGACAGCCCGGTGAACGCCATGCTCCAGAGCATAGGTCAGGCAGTTCCCGGCCTGGTCTCCCCGATCACCTACAGCTCGCAGGACCCGACCGTCGTCCTCTGCGAACCCATCGCCATTGGCGGAATCACCAATCGAGCTGAGGAGATCGCCACGGCGGTCTGGCACCAGCTCGGTCGCCCCGTACATCTCACGTGGTGTCTTTTTACCCATGGTTTTGCAGATTCTGCAAGACTATGCTTCCCACTGTGCGGTCTACTGTAATCGTGGAATTATCGTAAATTCTATTCTCAGCGTAGAAAAAGTACCAGGTTCGTTTGCAAACATCTACGCCCAATGTAGAATAAGCTCATCAAAAAATTTCCGTTCTCAATCCGGCAAAAACATTATCTGGATTGGCTCAAAAGATCAGTGTCGTTTGACTCATAAATCTGGCTCATGGCACCTCCTGGTGCATACCGCTCGCTTGCAGAAAAGCAGATTGACATGTCATGATATAGTCCCTTCTAGAAGGACCTGAAAGACGGATTATTGCACCTGAAAAGGGAGGTCGTGATGGAAGGGAGTGCCCTGCTTCACCTGCCAGAAGGGATGCTGATTGAGCAGATCCACATCACCGAAAATGGGTTGGTGATCGAGGTCGTCGCCACGCATCCTCAGTCGTGTTGTCCACTGTGTTCTCAAACGTCATCATCGATCCATAGCCACTATCGCCGGATCTTGCGTGATGCACCTTGCGCAGGACGCCGGGTCCAGCTCTTCCTCACGGCGAGGAGATTCTACTGTTGTAATGCCCTTTGCGAGCGCAAGGTATTCACCGAGCGGCTTCCGACCTTTGTGGAACCCTGGGCTCGCATGACGATCCGCTACTGCCAGCAGCTCACCTCCATTGGACTGGCAACCTGTGGCAAAGGTGGCGTCCGATTAGCGGCTCGTTTAGGGATACAGACCTCTCGCCAAACGATCCTGCGCCGCATCATGGCTTTGCCGGATGTCGCGAGGGGTTCAGTGGTGTTTGTGGGCATTGACGATTTTTCGTTTCGGCGTGGCTTCCGCTTCGGCACGATCCTGGTGAACCTGGAGAGCCATCGCGTGGTGGATCTCTTACCTGACCGTCAGGCAGAAACAGCGGCGCGGTGGATGTGGCACCACCCAGACATTGCTGTGGTCAGCCGTGATCGTGGCGGCGAGTATGCCAAAGCCGCCTCTGTCGGCGCTCCCCAAGCGACGCAGTGCGCCGACCGATTCCATATCGTCAAAAATCTCACGGAAGCCACCCAGATCCTCTTAGCGCGATGTCACACAGAAATCACAGCGGCGAGCCAAACAGAAGAGCCAGCTCACAGCGAGCCGAGCAAACACGTCATCAGTCTCGAACAATGGCGTCCTCCTGAGCCAGCGCATGTGGAAAAAGTACGCTTGGCTCGGCGCGCTGGCAGATATGCGCGCTATCAACAGGTTGTGGGGTTACAAGCCCAAGGGATGAAGCCAAAGGAGATGGCTTGCCAGCTTGGCCTGGGAGAACGAACCATTCGACGATGGCTTGCCTCAGGAACCTTCCCGGAAGCGAGAAAACGGCGCAAGAGGCAGAGCTCGTTTGATGCCTTTGCTCCCTTTGTTCTCAAGCGTTGGCACGATGGGGAGCGCAATGGTCTGGCGCTTTGGCGGGAAATCCGAGCACAAGGCTACACGGGAACGGAGCGCAGCGTCTACCGGTACCTGGAGACGCTCAAGCGGGCTGAGGTGAAAGCTTCTGTCACCATTCATCGCATCCAGAAATATGCGTCGACCATCGCCGTCTGGCTGTTTGTGCGTGACCCCCAGAGGCTCGATGAGGTCGAGCGAGAGGATCTGGCTGCTTTCTGTCAGGCCAGCACCACCTTGAAAAAGGCATATGGTCTCATTCAGGATTTCTTAGCGATGGTCCACAAACGAGAGGGACACCGATTAGATGCCTGGCTAGAGCAGGTTGCTCTCAGTGATCTCCCAGAACTCCAGTCCTTTGCTTGCGGGATAGAGAAAGACAAAGACGCGGTGAGAGCGGGCTTAACGTGGTCGATCAATAATGGGATGGTCGAAGGGCATGTGACGAAACTCAAGCTCATCAAACGCACGATGTACGGCCGAGCTGGTTTCCCTCTCCTTCGTCAGCGAGTGCTTCATGCGGTATAGTCTGAGGCAAACCGAGAGGTCGTGTGTGTCGGGCTGAGCGCTTCCTCGCTTGCCTCCCCCAAGGCTGCTTCTCTCGAGGAAACCCGTGGCGCGATCGGGATCATCCATCGGGAGACCCGATGTGCTAAAATCGCTGCACCGCTGAGACAAGACCTCTTTCAAGGCTTGCTCATCAGCAACCGTCATGTGCAGATCAATCGTTGGCCGTTCTTTGAGAGCACCATCCAGATCATCGCCCCCTGCCAGGTGCCACTCGACTTCGTTCAATGGAGTGCACAACGTATTCTGTGATGGACCTCTCAAAAGGGCAGTATGGCCTTTCTCGCGTCCAGACTTCCCGAGCTTTTTGAAAAGAGGTCTCCATGAGTGGATCACCAGAGCCCCATGCGCTGTACTGAGCACGGGTTGCCTCCACCTTCACGGCACTATCCCCACCGAGATGAAGTCGGTTGAGAACGTGCTGGGGAAGGGCTCAATCGTCTCTGCTCTCAGCATCAAGGAGCGTATGTGGTCACTTTTCCTTGATTGCTTCCTGTGTTGGGCCAAGCGGTTGATCGTTTCAGGGAGCAACGGTGCAGCATGGATCTTTTTTTCCTCAATCTGAGGGCAACCACCTCACAGCAAGCACACAGTATGCACCAGGAGGTGCCATGAGCCATAAATCTGCCAAAACGTTGAGATATGCGTCAGAAGAAAAATGCGGATTCAACATGAGTGTTGCCGTTTGACCAACACGAGTCTTGCCATTTTACCCTTTGCCAGAATGCTTCGGATCTTACGCGATTTTGCGGCGTCGAGACAAACGATGTAGGCGGCGCGAGGAGAGAACATGCTTCCTCTACTCCGGCACATGAGCGACTGCTTCGATTTCAATCAAGAATTCTTCGCGGGCCAGTCTTCGTACTTCAACAAGGGTGCTTGCAGGTGGGTTGATTGTGTTCACATAGCGATCGCGGACCTCGCGAAGGATTTGTAGCTGGGAGATATCAACAACGTACATATTCAGCTTGACCACGTATGTGAAATCAGTTCCAACCGCAGCAAGCGCCGCCTTGAGATTTTCAAAGACCTGTTGTGTTTGAGCACGGAAATCATGCGGACCAACGATCTTTCCCGATTGGTCAAGAGCGACCTGACCAGCGATAAAGATGGTCCGCCCGTGTGTTATCTCAACCACATGGGTATAGCCTGGTGGTGTCGCCAGAGTTGATGGATTAATGAAGCGTATGTTTGTTGGATCAGTTGCCACTGTTTTTCCTTTCTCCGAGGCCGGAAACCTTCGAGTCGTCTCTCACAGCCTTCTTTTCTCTCTGCGGAAGGTCGTTTTCTGCTGATAGGATGAATGTCTCCTCAGTATATACCTCCTGATTCGTGAGGAGCAAGGTAGACTGTCTAATGTCAACTATTTAGGACCCCCTATGGCAACTATTTCTGCCGGTTTCTGAACGGCGATCTGCGCTGCTTCTTGTTGAAGCTTTCGGTGGTTGTTGGCCTCGGTAGCACGATAGCTCTCGACCTCCATCAGAT
>WNFX01015551.1_pt1 | contig 12279 bp, 12 predicted proteins | sample 5400111 | NCBI WGS metagenome assembly WNFX01 (sample SAMN13153363, study PRJNA577476) | soil metagenome | isolation source: 40 cm soil or saprolite under grassland replicate 1 | place: USA:California | collected 2016-06-15
GAATGCTCCGGAAAGCAGCCAGCCTAACACAGCTGCCTGGAATGATGCATATCGGCACAGGACTCGTCTGCGGCTCAAAGATCAAGGACATGGTCCAAGCCGGATTCCACTTCATCATATTCCTCGCAGACTGGCACAGCATGATAAACAACAAGTTTGGGGGCGACATGGAAAAGATCGAAACAGCCGGTGAGTACTTCAAACACTGCTTCACGGCACTAGGACTGACCGAGGACAAAGTCGAATACATCTGGGCCTCAGACTTGGCAGAGAAAGCCAACTACTGGGAACGAGTCATTCGAGTGGCCAAAACAACTACGGCACAACGAGTGATGAGAGCACTGCCTATACTGGGCCGGGACCTGAAAACCCAAGACGTCGAAGCCGCTACCCTATTCTATCCATGCATGCAAGCGGCAGACATATTCGAGATGCACCTGGACGTGGCCTGTGCAGGAATAGACCAGAGAAAGGCCCACGTGCTAGCACGAGAAGCGGGCGAAAAGCTGCGATGGGGAAAGCCGGTAGCTCTCCACACTCCGATGCTAATGGGCCTTGCTGGGATACAGGGATCCGACAAGGGAAGCTACGATGAAGATCCTAAACTGAGCAGTGTAATTGCAGCGAAGATGTCGAAGAGCAAACCCGAAAACACGATACTACTCCACGACTCGCCTGAACTAATCGAGGAGAAACTGCGCAAAGCATACTGCCCGCCAAAGATAGTCGAGGGAAACCCGGTAATAGAATACTACCGACTCCTCGCCTTCCCCGCAAACAAGACTGTCACGCTGCATCGGGACCAGAAATACGGAGGAGACATGAAATTCTCCACACACAACGAACTCGAAGAAGCATACAAGACCGGAAAAATCCACCCCCAAGACCTCAAATCAAACATGGCAAGAATACTAGCTGACCTCCTCAATGGAGTACGAGCGTACTTCGAAAAGCATCCCGAGCCCTTAGAACAGGTGCAGAAGTTGGAAGCGAGGTAATCTCTCAAGCTTGGTAGCTCCGACCCGACGACGATATCCAGCACATGTTCGAAACCCGCGAATCGACCTCTACACCAGAAAAATGGAGAGGGCGACCCGGATCTTCCAAGATCTGCAGGAGCAATCAAGCGCCGGCGTACCGATCATTGTCGAAGGAAGAAGAGACGAGGCAGCACTGAGAAAACTGGGGATCAAAGGAACAATCCTCTGCCTCAAAGCTACAGGCGAGCCGAGATTCAGACTCATAGAACGGCTCGATGGGTCCAAGCGCGCAATCGTACTAACCGATTTCGACAGGGAAGGAGGAGAGCTGGGAACCTGGTTATACCAGGAGCTGTCACACCGCGGAATCTTTGCAGACGATCAGGTATGGAGGAAGATCCGCGGCCTCGCCAGAACCGAAGTCCGTAGCGTGGAGGAGCTTCCGAGTTTCATGAGAGCCCTCGAGATACGATCCAAGGGACTGAGACCCTAGATCGATAATCACGAATATCCGCCATGTCTCCAATTGAAACGTACTGAATTTACAATAGCGCATATGTCCATTATGGTCCGTCTCGGACTCATTGAGCTTGCGGGTGGTGTCCTAGGATCTACCGTTCTTCATCCGGACGGCCTTCGAAGGCTTGCCATTACCTTGGAAGTATTCTCGGAGAACCTGCTCGAAGAATATCGATAGGCCTCCGACGCGTCCGTGGTAGACTTTTTCGACTTCGTGGCGCACTAGATTCTCTGCCTGATCGCTCAGGGAGATCATCATTTTGCCCATTTTCTGTTAGAATATCTCAGAATCGAATCTGAGATTGACACTTATTGACGGAAACCACTAAATCCTATACATGGGAGACTATGGATATCTACAGCAACTTGGGGCTAACCATCCGGTTTACCTCGTCCGTTTCAATTTTTCAACGCGAGAACGTGTAAATTGCATATAAATAGTCAAGAAAGCGAATCACGCAATCATTCACTCACGCTCGGATCGAAGCTTCCGCAAAGGAAGGCCCCGAAGTTCTTGCCAAAAACCCCTGTAAAGAGGGTCGCCTTGAGTAGCGGTTCTGCCCTCAGGTTGACGGGATCAGTGGCATCGGATATCGTTCAAGAAGCATCGCGATATCGGCGTCCATCGAGTCTTGCATTCGTCTAACACCTACCCCTCTCACTATGAAAACGAGAGCAGTAAGAGTGACGGAAAGATAGACCATGCTTGTAGCGAAGAAGCCGTAGGCGGTCGCCATAACCGGAAAAGGGTCCGGCGGAAGATCCCACGACCAAGACGACATAGTGTTCGCGAACTCTAGAAGGGATCCCACGACGAGGGTTTGACGCAGCCGACCACGCATCAGAAATGGAACAATAGCCCAAACTAGGTAGTGTGTGTAGATCTGACGGAGCGGGATCAGCCATACCAGTAATCCAAGCGCTACAACGTCAACTGTACTCAGCTCTCTTGCTCTAGACCACACAATGCCTAGCGCGGCCATAAAGAGCGCGGCTGTTGCGGCCAGCCACACCTGATTCTCTACAACCGTCGGCAGGGAAAAATGGAATGTGGATGGAAAAATTGCGTAGAGCAAGTTCATCATCGTGAAACTCGACGTTCCACCTCCAAACCCGGAAGATAGGTTGAAGCCAAGAACAGAACCAAGATATCCGGGCAGGACGACTGGCCCGACTAAGCCGAGCAAGAGAATCGATCCGGTTGTGATCATGATAAGTAGCGATTTCATGGTCCCTCGCCTTCTCACCAGCCAGACGAAGAGCAAGGGAATCGCGAGAATCGGATGAATCTTGAAAATCGTTCCTATAGCAAGAAACACAGAACCTACAAAGTAACGGCCCTGGACTAGGGCGAGAATCGATCCGGCGAGAATCGGATAACCAAGAACGTCGCTGTTGAACCAGTAGTAGGGCGAGAGACTTATCGAAGGGAGAGCAAGAAAAACAGCGGATGGCACTAGAGCTGATAGCCCAGAAAACCCTCTTGTTCGCAGGGTGAGGAAAACCAAGAGCGCGACAATGGCATCTGCGACAAGCCCGGCCATCCGAACGTTTCTGGAAATCAAACCGATCGTGTCGGGTGTGAGCGTTATACTCCCTGAGGTTACTCTGATGATGCCTCCCAATATTGCGAGTAGAAAGGGAGGGTAAGGAGAAGCCCAAGGGTTCGACGAGTAAGGATTTTGTCCCGCGATCAGCATCATACTTTTCGGAATGTCAGCACCTAGCAGGTCTCCGCCGCCATCTGTGTGAAGAATCAATGACAGCTTCTGAAAGGTCGTCGTTGCCAGCAGCCCACATAGGATCACTAGCGCATACTTGGTGACGAAAGAATCGAGTTCGGCAAAACCGCGGTGCCAACGGGGCTTCAGAGAAGCAAGCATCGTCTAGTCGATCGCGCCCTAAGATGCTAAATAGGCTTTCAAGCTAGAACCTTAAGGCGAGTCTAGGGCACGCACAATGAATTTTGCTGACGGATTCGTTCTCGCACTAACAATAATCTTCCTCGCCTACTTCGCCTACGCGACTCCAATAATCATGGTAGGCATCTGGCGCTACAAGAAGCACGGGTTTGCCGCGGAAGAACCTGGAGAAGACTGGGACCCGCCTAACGTCTCGATCCTTGTACCGGTAAAGAACGAAGAAAGAGTGGTTGGAAGATTACTCGAAGCGATTACAAAGCTGGACTATCCTAGGGAGAACATTGAGGTGATTGTCGTTGAAGACGAATCAAAGGATCACACTCTTGAAATCTGCAACAGTTTTGCCAGACAGTATCCGTGGATCAAAATTTTTCACCGAGACGCAAGCATCGGCAAAGGAGATGCTCTGAACTTTGGATTCGCCAAGTCGACCGGGGAAGTCATCGCCACGTTCGACGCCGACGATATTCCAGAACCTCTGGCGATCACTAAGGCGCTGCGTTACTTCAGCGACCCGGAGGTCGGGGCAGTGCATGGTTATCACCGAACTTTGAACTTGCAAGAGAGCATTGTTGCGAGGCTTGCGGCTTACGAGACGTTTCTGTATCGGTTGGCGAATGATGGGAAGTATGCGCTGAAGCTGTTCGTGGCCTTCTCTGGCTCCAACACTTTCTTCCGACGAACCGCCCTGGAGAGGGTTGGACTCTGGGACGCGAACTCTATTGTTGAGGACGCGGAACTCGCGGTTAGGTTCGCCCGGGCGGGCATTCCGACAAAGCTGGCTCCGGTTGAGAGCTGGCAAGAGATGCCTGCCAAGGTCAAGAGCCTATTGAAACAGCGGATACGGTGGAGCGGAGGGAACATCCAAACAGGTTTGAAGCACTGGGACGCCTGGAGGTCCATGTCGCCCGCGAAGGCGTTCGATATGGAGGTGTTGATGATGAGTCCTATAATGGCGATTCTGGCCTTCGTAGGCTGGGCGCTGCTAGCGCTGGGTGTAGGCCACGTCGGTATACCGGTCGCCGAGCTCGTGCCTCTCTTCATTGTCATGGGAGCGTTGAATATCTTCTATTTCGGAACGCTCCTAACAGTCGTGATCGCCCAGGCAAAGACTGGTATCGTATCATACCTCATTCTAATTCTGGCTACTTATCCATATGCAACCCTGCTTTCGGTCGCAAACTTCGTAGGCCTCATCTCCGTTATAGTGCTAGGAAGAAGGCTCTGGCTGAAAACTGAGAAAACCGGCTACGTTGACTCGCCGCACCACTAAAAGCTCCCGCTGAGGAATCTGTGAGCAGACGGAAGGAGACACAATCATCTATGGACAAGTTCCCAGTTCGCACATGACGACGATTAGAAAAGAGAAAGGAGAACCCGGCAAAGTCGCTCCTATATCAAACTGGGCATCGAGAGGTTGCCACGCCGAGGCAGGCGAGTCGGTGGCAATGTACAACGGCCCGTAAGTTGTCTGTACTCCACTGCCAGCGGTCAAAGTTAGCAGGACCTTGTAGCATGTGCTCGTCGGAGTCTGAGTAGTATTCGCAATCTGAATATCATAGATATAATCATTTGATGTTACGGCCGTAGTAACGATCGTTCCAGGGGTGATCGTGAAGGTGACATTGGTCGCGCAGCTGCCTCCCGTAGCTGTGGCTGGAGTCGCCGACATCGCGAATCCCTTGTCTATTCCCGTTAGCTTGTTGTTCACGTTCACTGCCCCACCGAGCTCTGCCGTGTAGGTCTTAGGGGTAACTGTGATAGTGGCTGCTGAAACTGCCAGAACCAAGACCGCGAGTGCGATCTTGGCAGAGAGATACATAGTGAATGTGCGCCGAATCCGGCTCTGGAACCGGGAAGCGAAGTTCATGCTTGACCTTCCACGGGTATTCTCTTGATGCGTGTTTGAGATTTGGGTCCCTGTGACCATCACACGTGGGTAACAGATCCGGTGAACGGAAGCGTTGAAACAAGCACATTATGCGGAAAAAACGCATTCACAGTTGTCTCACTCTTGCGTCGCGAGGTCGAGTCGCTAAGACCCCCCTCTCATGGAGAATATCTGCTATCCGGTAGTGATTATGGGCGAGAGGGCGATTGCGGGCACAGTCCAGGCTTGGATGGCATGGCGTTTTGTCGAGGCGTCAAGAAGGGTTTGCTATGCAATTAACGGTCATCGCACCAGATTTGAGATCAGGGCTGATAATAGGCGATTTCACAATCTCTTTGCTTCCTTAGTCACCCTCTCTCTCACACAAGGATTCTGCAAAAGTTATAGGAATTTCTTGTCGAGACGCTCTCTCTGTCTGGATAGGATTCCGGGCTTGTTTTTTCGAGACGGGCGCGTAGTCGGCTTGTCTGGCCTTTTTCGATCCCCGTGGATTCCCCTAGAGATAAGCGTGGAATAGTATGGTCTGGAAATCGCGGTCTTAACCGGGGATGTCAACGATGTTTGGCCGGTATCAACGTACGCGGTTATCGTGCCGGTGCTCGGAGCACCCGGCCCGGTAAGTGTGAAGCTCGTGGAGACGACAAGAGTTCCCGCTGGGCCTGCCCCTTGCCGAATGACGACTGTCGCTGTGTGGGCGGTGCTATCGGTCGCCGTATCAGTGAACGTGATCTCGTCAAACCAGTGTCCAGCGGTGAGAGCGTTATTAACAACGTTATTGTTGCCTGACGCCGGAAATGTTGCCGCAGTAGAAGCGGCAGCCGTATTAGCCACCACTCCCAAACCGTTGTCAACCACTGTCATTGTGCCTGAGCTGGTGTGGTAGGTGCCGATCTCGCCTGTGTTCGAGGTCGTGGTTACTGCCAGGTTTGCTGCTAGTACGCCGGCGACCATTCCAAACATGGCCACGACAACCAGTGCGAGTGCCGGAACTTTCTTGGTTGTTACTTGACTTACTTTCGCTCTTAGACTGCTCATCTTCCGATCCTTGGCTCGGCTACGAGACACGGATTCGATAAGCCACACGTTCCTAGCATGGACGCTCCACGGTAACGCGCCATGGAGCTAGCGAGTGTGTGAGAAGATTATTCCTCTTCTCGCTGCTTTCTAGGCTTGTACTTCTGCCTAGGCTTACGCTGCCACTTTTTCAGAAAGTGCATTACAGTGGGAGCGTGAGCTCGGTGGCCGGAGAGCCTATTGAAAACGGAGAGTCTTCCATGAGCCTCCGGGGCTAGATCATCTTCTCCGAGACTCCACTTCTTGGAGGTTATCTGACCTTGCTCGTCCTGTTCTTCCGTAAGGACTAGCTTACCGCAGGCGTGTTTGAGGAGTGCGGTCTCGATCTGTTTCGCTGAGTCGAACTCGACCTTCTTCTCGACGAGCTCCATGTAGACTTGGTTAAGGAGCTCTCGATATGGCACCGGCTCTTTCCTTTGTGAGATGATGGACAGGGCTGCTTTCAGCATTATCCTCTCTTGTTTCGTCATTGCAGGTTGTGTCCACTCTGGCTGACTGGGGATTCTGAGTTGGAGCGGAATGTCCGGGACTGAGGATTCCGTCTCGATGGCCTGGGCGAGCGCGGACGATGCATCGGGCTCTTCGAGGGCTGACTCTTGTTGGACGAGTGGTTTCTTGAATCGTAGTTGTGTTTCAGGCTGGCCAGGGGCTCGATAGATAGTCCCGGTATCCTCGATCGAGAATCCTGACCATTGGAGAAGTTTCTGGAAACGGTCGGAGATGCTCGAGGCCCATGTGGGAAGGATAATGCTGATCATCGCGCCAGGTTGGACTGTTTGGTAGATCTTTCCGAACGATGCTAGTAATTGGTCATCGGTTCTGGTTTCCGGGTCCTGGCTCAGCGGGTTTAGAGTTCTATCGTTCGTGGAGAGCCAGACTTGTCGGTAGGGCGGTGTTAGGAAGAATTCTTTAACGCCAGGGATCGCAGCGGCTAGTAGTCCTCTTTCTTGTAGCATCTTGAGTATTGTTCCCGTTCCGACGATTGTGAGACTTAGGAGTCCGAGATAGAAGTCGAGGTTGAACGCTGCGGAGATGTATGGATTCTGGTAGGAGTTGAGATCAGTTCCGACGATTCTTGCGGGGTAAGATATCGTCCCACTCGTGGGCGGATTTGTCCCATAAAGGGTGAGCAGCGCGGTCTGCCCAGAGTGAACGAAGAGCAGGAGGCTGAAGAAGAGCTCCGTGAGACTTGCGAGACCTAGCCAGACAGCAAGAGGACGCCACCACACGGTGGGGCGAAAAGACGAGACGAGCAAGGCAAGCGAGCATAGGATGAGCAAGATCCTAGTGAACGCGCCTAGGACGGAGGCGAGCGTAGTAGTTGCAGGAATACCTGTAGCAGCGATCTGAAGATAGAACGGTGAGACCTGGATTGATAACACGTGGCTGTTTGTCGGGCTAGTTAGAGTCCACCAAGGCTGGCTGCTAAGACCGAGAAAGCCAGCGATCAAGCCAGCGATGAAAGTCGGTAGATCAATTCGCTGGAGGAGGTTCTGGTTCGAGTTTTGAGCTACAGTCTCCAGCGTCTTTCCCTAGCCTCGCTAGTTCAGGACATCAATCCAATTCAGTGTCCTGTTGTACGTATTGCGGCCCTGCGTTGGATAGGTTTCCCGTAACTGTTTTGGTTTCAGCAAAGTCCTTTGAACTGTAGACGCTCCACGCTAGTATCGATACAGTCTAGCGTGGATGATACACAACAGAATTCAGTGCAGCTTGTTGAGAGGGAAACTTGAGATATGTAAGAAAAATGATTCCCCGTGAAAAAACGGGGTTCTATTGGGAGTTTATGCTTTCGGTTTACGTCGTAGGTAGAAGAAACCGCCGAGGCCTGCTAGTAGGCCTCCGAGGCCAAACAGTAGGGTTCCGGTCCCACCTAGGAGTGTGCTTACGATGCCGGCGTTGCTCGAACCACCACCCAAGTTAGTCAAAGAGGTAGCTGCGGCATTCGCATCATTGGCAGCGTTCTGGTAATGGGTCTTAGCACCACCGTAGTCGCCAGTTCCCCAACTGGTATCACCCTGAATGATTTCGGAGTTGGCTTGTGCTAGCTGTCCAGCGGCGGTAGTTCCTGCTGTGGTTTGCGAGTTTATGAATGGAGCGACTCTGTCCCTTGTGGTGGTGGCTTGCAGTTTCGCTTGAGCTGCGGCTGCCTGGTCACTCGACCAGATCTGGAGCGATGGGTGACCACCCGGATTTGTGGTGATTATGCATACGAGACTTGTCGATGTGTCCTGATCGCCGGCTGAGCAAGTAGGTCCGATCAGCTTGTTCTGAGGCCCCATTCCGAGGAGGAGCTTCCATGTGTGGTCTATTGGGCCAGTGGAGGAGGGTATGGCGACGCTTATCGAAACTGTGGCTTGTTGGCTCGCTGTTAGAGTTAGTGTGTTGCTGGGACTGGCGTTGCTGGCGTTCTGGAAGCTGGTCATCCAGTCAAACTTGATCCCGACCGTGACATTGCGTTGATAGACGGTGGGTGTCGCGAACATTGCGACATTGAAGGTGACGGTGGAACCTGCTGTTGCGATGTCTCTTGGTCCAATGTTGGGGCTAATCACAGAGTCGCTGTAACTGGCGAGGGCAAGGCCTGAAAGTGTCACGCTCGACGCTGAGTGGAACGCGTTGGCTTTGGGAATGCTCGCGATATTGAAGGAGGGTAGTACTAGTCCTACTAAGAGTAGGGATAGGCATGCGACGATTATTCTTTTTCTTTGCATGACCCGCGCTTCGGGATAGGGCTGATAAAGAATGCGCTGAAACCTAGAATATTCCGAACAGGTTACAACGGCACAGCAAGTTCGGGCGATATGACGAAAATCGATACGTCAAAGTATTGTACGAAACATGTTAATCGAGATAGACTGAAAAGCGGTCGAGGGCATGTATTAACTTGGGAGCGTTTAGCTCGTGAAGGCGCTCTGGATAGGAAGCATCTTTCCTTCTATCGCGTATCGAACGTTTGCTTGCGAGATTCTCTGTCCGAGATATTGCGAGTGTTCCGTTTCGGGTCTAAGGGGAGACGGACAAACTCTTACAAGAATCCTCTAGAGGACCATTGGACCGGGAGCGTTGGTGGAAGGATTTGCCGCGGAATAACAAAAAGTTCATGCAGACTCTTGAAGTTGAGACCTATCGTACTATTGCGAAGGAGGCCTCGCAGAGAGGTGCGACGGTCCAGGAGCTTTTGCGGGCCGTGATCATTCCAGAGTGGCTGACGGAAAACCGTAAAAAATGGAGCAAGTAGTCTTCCGGACCTGGCCCAGCGTTCTGGGAAAAAACTGCTGAGAGTCCGGAATGAAAAAAAATCCGGCGCCTGAGAATTCTCTAGCCTCTTTTTGTTCATTCGCCTCCTGTCTCGGCCGGTTTTTTCCTTCTCGGGACTTGGTGGGACACGGCGGTTGAGGAGGGGGTCAACAGGTTGTGTGCGAGCCGCAAAGAAAATTGGAGCGATGTTCCAGGCGAGCACAATTTGCCTCTCAACGCCGTGTTGCGCCAAACGTAGCTTACGTGGTCGGAACTATTTGGGCGACACGTCTACATTGTGTTAGGTTCTAACACACGCCTCAAGGTTGGATATCGGAAGATTCGAAGGATCGAGATTTGGGGGAAACGCTTTCGGTGGCGAGTGCGGACTGTCCACTCTTGCGGCGCGAGGGTCGGTCGCTAAGACCCCCTATTTTCCAAAAACCATTTGCTGTCTGGCACTGATAACAGGCGAGTCTGGGTGATAGGGGCGTAATTCTGGCTCGTCTGGCTTAGCAGAGAAGACGACAATTCCGAACGAATTTCGGGAGAGTCCCTAGGAGGCTCCCAGATTCGGGATCAGGGCTTGTTTTGGGCGATTTGTTTCTTCCTCTACGGATATAGCCTGGTTTGTCTTATGTTATTGGCCGTATGGCTAGAGAGGTTAGTATGGCGAGCCTGAGGGAGGAGCAGGTGGCTCGCCGTGCGGGGATTATGGTCCGGTTACAGTCCGTTGTGATCCTTCTATTGTTCATCTGGTTATCTGAGGAGTACAATAACAACCAGTACCTTCAAGGCTGGGCGGCAAAGTATCTCGGAGGTCTCGGATTCTTGCTGGGCGGGGGCCTTGCCGTGGTCTACGCGGGAGTGTTGACCGTGGTGTATCTCAGCGCGCCGGTAAGACCCGTGAAGGGCTCGGAGACGGAGAAAGAGGAGATTGTGGTTGTGGTGCCCGAGACGCGGCGGCGAAACGCCTAGAATTCAGGGTTTCACGAAGGGCGGGGCACGGGAAAAAGACCACGCCCGGGGGTCGAGAAAAGAATGCCTATTTTTGAAGAAAGTTATAGAAAAAAATATTGCAGGAAAAAGGATGGGACGGATGATTCTGGGCTGAATGGCTTGTGGAGGGGTGTTTGCTCGAAGATTGTCTTTTTTACCATTCATCAGTAGAAAAAGTATGGTTGGAATGGCGGGCTGGTCGGCCCGAGGCGTTCTTCGACACTAACAGCTAGATCAGCGTGATAACAGGCCTTGGGGCTCGAAAAAAAGAGAAGATTGGATGTTAAACGGTCGCGCGGCTATTTCTTGGCGTAGATTTTGGCGGTGAACGTCTGGTCGGCTTGGGTGGCTATTCCCTCGATCCAGCCCTTGGTAGTGTTGAGCCAGGATAGACTCGGCGATTGCGTCATGTACTTTACCTCACCCTCGAACGAGACCTTTCCGTCAGCGGTCTGCTTACCCTTACCGTGGCTTGTAGCGACGACCATGTCCTTGCCTACCATCTGGATGCCTTTGCCTTCCCATTCGCTCGTACCGTCAGATTTCATATTGATACTGATCGTCTCCATGAAATTGCCTTGGTACTTGCCCGTGATCTGGCCTACGTCGTTGTTCTCCATTTTTACACCGCTAGAGCTGATGTCCTTGATGCTGAAGCTGTCGGTCTTACCGCGCAGCTCGGCGATTACCTCGCCTTTGGTTTGCTGTTGAGATTGCATAGTTACTCGCCACGAGGGGACCTTGAGGCTACTATATGAATGGGAGTCTCCACTCACAGGAAAGTCATACCTGTCCAATAAGGGTCAGGAGCCATGAATCTAGAACCACTGGCTTCGACCCTCTTTGAAAAAGAGTACCTTGCCATCTGTTTCGCTGGACACATTCTGCCCTTATGACCGATCCTGCTCTAGATCAGCTTGACGGGATAGCGGGAATATTCAGGGAGGGGGCCAGGATTACGAGTCAGGAAGATCGCGATGTTTCTGTCTGGAAGAGCGTTCCGGGGTTCGCAAAGGTACTCATTCTTATCCAGACTCTTATCATTCTGTCTCTGTCGTTCTGGATCTATCAGGAATACCTGAACAACTCATTCCTCCAAACGTACGTCAATGGCTACCTCCAAACAGGCTCCTTCACCGCGATCACCCTCATCTCAATAGGCTCGTTCACAATCATAGCGATTGCTCTGCTCGCGAAATTGCGGAGCACCAGGAGAGAGCTTGAATGGATCCTTTCAACGGAGTCAACTGGACCTGATGGAAGAGGACGTGGTACACATCTTGATACACGAGCTGAACAACATCTTATCGAGATGATCCGGAAAACTACGCCTATTATGAACTCCGGACCGAGGACAGCTGGCCGGATGCCCACGCTAAGACGAGCAGACTCTCAATCCTCACGGGAGGAAGAACGTTCTAACCAATAACAAGAGAAAACGTCGTCGAATCAAGAGTATCAGCTAGCCTGTCTCGCGGAATCCGCTTTCCAACAATCTGGGACGGACATCCTGGAATATGGCCATCTGGTTCCCGCTCGGATCTTTGAACAAGTAACACGGCCCGTTGGGAATCTCGAACTCTCCGCCATCAGGCTGCCAGCCTCGACTCTTGAAATCCTTGATCGTAACCTTCAGGTTTTCAACCTCGAACAC
>WNFX01009979.1_pt1 | contig 12278 bp, 8 predicted proteins | sample 5400111 | NCBI WGS metagenome assembly WNFX01 (sample SAMN13153363, study PRJNA577476) | soil metagenome | isolation source: 40 cm soil or saprolite under grassland replicate 1 | place: USA:California | collected 2016-06-15
CTATGCGCCCGACCTACGAAATCACGCGTGGCGGAGAGACACTGGCCACGTTCCGCAAACACTTCTTCAGCCCTTTCGTCGATCGCTTTACGGTGGACATACCCGGCCCGGATGACCTGGAAATGACAGGGTCGCTTTTTGAGCATGAGTATTCGATCAGCCGTGGAGGTCAGGTCGTTGCTGTCGTGTCGAAGCGCTGGTTCAGCCTGACGGAGACCTATGGCGTCGATATTGCTCCCAGCCAGGATGATGCGCTCATCCTCGCGTGCGTGCTTGCGCTCGACCTGGCCGAAGACAGGGAACACCTGCATGACTAGGGCATACACCGAGGGCCGATACATCGGCGGTGTGCACGATAAATCGGCACCTACGGAGGGCCGGTGCCGTTTAACAAGTGACGTGGAACAAGCCGATTACTGAACCACCGGCTTTGTTCCAGGCTCCTATGGCTTTGGGTGTGGGCCAGAGATCTACCTGGCAGTGTTTGCGTTCGAAGTAGTCGGCTGCTTCGTGTGACAATTCGACATTGCCATCCTGGCCTGAACCAATGATGAGTCGTTTCGTGCCTTTCTCATAGACGAATTTGGCTTCATCCAGCGAGAGAACGTGCGAGGTGCCATAGATGGCTTTGGAGAGTTTCTTCTTGCGTTTTTCTATTTCGCCGTTCAGGTGGATGAGCACGTCATGCTCAAAGGTTGTTCCTTCAATGGTGATCGAGCCAAAGGATGTCTGGTCAATGGTTGGCTTCATTTTGTATTACCCCCGCAGAAAATGTTATTACTCTATCTAGTACTGTATGTAGTTTTGGGTGTTTATGTCAAGTACTTCTTGTGTAGAAAAGTGACAAGTAAAGGGATTCTCATGTATACTAAGGTAGACTTATTCCACTTCCTGTGTAGTGTGTTGTCCCCCTTGAGATGAAAGCATGCCGGTACACTTGCACCAATTACAATTGAAAACTACAGTCACAGATAAGTTAACGCGGCCTTACCTCGAGAAACTAAACCGCCAAAACTTTGTTGCTACAGTGATTACAATTCTGATTGTCATTTTCAGCCTGTTTTGGGAACTTTATAAACTTGGTGGGCAGGTGAAAACTATCTATTTTGCCGATTCTATGTACGGAGTAGCTGCATGGATTGGCTCATTTTGGGCCTGGCGCACAGCTTATCGAGCGCGTTTTGGCCCCTTGCGCCTTGAGTCACGTCACCAATTGGCATGGTTTGTAATCGGCTTCGCTTTGTTCGCAAATGGCATTGGCGGATTCTATTACACGTATCTTGAATGGAAGGGACAACTTAATCCAGTCCCCTCACTTGCAGATCTCTGTTTCACTATTTTCTATTTCCTCACCTTTGTTGGTCTACTCCTCATGCCCACAGCCGCGAAAGTCCGAAGGTCTCGTATTCGCATTGGGCTGGATGCCTTCATTACGATGCTGTGCATTCTGGGAATAAGCTGGTATTTTGTGATTGGTCCTATTTTCATGACGTCCAAAGATATTCCTACACTGCTCGTGGCTGCCTCCTATCCATTCTGGGACGTACTTCTTATCCTTGCAGTTTTATTGCTAATCTTCCAGCGCACTGAGCCGGTATTACGTTCATCGTTACTCATTTGTGGGCTTGGTATTATATCGCAAATTATTGCTGACACGGGTTATGCTCTGACTATTCCATTCGGCGCCTACACCACGGGAACCTCTTACATTGATACTTTCTGGTTTTGTGGATTTTTGCTGATCGGACTTGCAGCGCCTTATCAGTATGCAGCAATCGCTCGAAGGGTTTACCACGAATGGACACACCCTGGCCCGGAAGTGAATGGCACTGAAAACCCGGTTCTTCTTCGAGATGAGAAATCGCAACAACGCAGTCGCATTGCGCAAACTTTGCTCATTTATATCTCACTCATACTTTTGTTGACTCTCACGCTGTTCAGCGAAATAAGAGAACAAAACAATGTTTTCCTGGTTGCGCTCACCGCCATTGTTGGCTTACTTGTCACTGCTCGCTATTTACTTGTCAATAATGAGAACGAAGTTCTGCTCCAGCAGAGGGATCAACGACGTGAGATGGCCGAGCGCCTGCGTGTCATCAGCGCTCAATTGGCTGAAGAACTTGAACTTGATCGTTTACTCACACATATCGTTACGTTAGCAACAACTTCTCTAGGTTTTGATGCCGCGGTGCTGATGCTGTTTGAAGAATATGATCATCCACTGGATGCTCTGTCCAGCCTGATGATTCGTGTAGCATCGTCTACATCAGCAGAAGTGATTTCATGGAGGTTTCAGGGTGATCAAGTTCCGTATAATGCTGCTCTTACTGGGAAACAAATCGAAATATACTGGGCTGAGAATACGTTAGATCTACCAGCAGATTTTTACGATTGGCAACAGCAAGAGCAAATACTTGTAACTCTATTTATACCTCTTACCTACCAGGGGAAAAAACAAGGAAGTCTAGGATTCTCAAGTCGCACATCCAAACCTTTTAGCGACCCCAATCTATATCTTGCTAAAGCCTTTGCAGAAGAGGCCGCTACAGCAATTGAGCACACGCATCTTTACGAAGAGGCACGCGAACACGAATTATTTTCTCAAGCACTGGCTAATGTGGCGGCGCGCTTGAATTCTGCTGCCGCCACAGGCACTAGCGTTGGAGCTGAAATCCTGCAACTGATTTGTAAGGAAGGAGCAAATGCTTTACAGGCCGATTACGCGCTGCTGTATGTTACTAGTGCTGAGGGTCAACTACTGCCAGTTGCTACCTTTGTTAGTGAACGAGAGCAGCCAGCCAAACCCAATGAATGGCCCTCTATAAGTAAGAGTGAGTACGAATCCAAAGCTCTCTGGTCACTCCAACCCGTATTGATTCAAATCGATAACCAATTATCTAGCGGTAAAATACCCGCTGTAACCGGGAAACTAGAAGCTTTGACACCTTCTCCAGTACGGCAAAGCGCTGCTGGTATTCATCCAATCCGAGTGCACACAGGCGGACTGCGAGGAAGAGGTAATCCAATGCTGCGGGAAGTATTGCTACGCCGTAAAGTGCAAACCGCGATACTTGCGCCACTTATTGCGGGGAGTAGACCTGCGGGCTTGCTCATTCTGGCACGCTCTTTACACGGAGGAACACAGCAGAAGAAAGCTTTTGGGATGGTCGACTTACCACAAGCTCAGGATTTTGCGGAACAGGCGGCCATTGCCTTTACAAACGCCCAACTCTATCAACAATTACTAAACGCTCATAGGCACTTACAAGAGCTTGACCAGCTTAAAGATCAGTTCATGATCACTGCTTCTCATGAATTACGCACACCACTAACCGCTGTTCATGGTTATCTCGAACTCATGGAAGAGTACGGGGAGCGCATCTCGCGCCGGCAGCAACAGGAGTTTCTACAAAAAGCTCGGCGTGGTTGTGATGAATTAGTACTGCTTCTGAACAATGTAACTGACGCAAGTCGCCTGGAGATTGAGGCAGGCTTACGTCCCGTCCACATTGAGAGGGTAGACGTGGAAGAAGCAGTACGGGGGGTCATCGATTTGATCGAGCCACAAATAATGCAAGAGTGCCGCGAAGTACATGTGTATATTCCTCACAGACTCTTTGTGAAAGCTGATCCAGTACGGCTGAGACAGGTCCTCTTAAACCTTGCTGTCAACGCTCTGAAATATTCGGAAGCAGGGACACCAATAACCTTCACTGCCAGGACAGTCTTTGACAAGGCGCCAGGCGTGCTTGTCAGTGTCACAGACAAGGGAAAGGGTATTAAACCACAGGACCATGCACGGCTTTTCCAACGTTTTGTACGGCTTGAGGGCGATTTAAATAGCATTGTACGTGGGTCCGGCCTGGGATTATATATTTCTCGTCGCCTGATTGAGGCGATGGATGGAAATATCTGGATTGAAAGCAGTGGTATTGCGGGCGCTGGCTCCACATTCCATTTCCGGTTGCCTGCAGGGTAAATGGTAAAGCCACCGAAAGCCGATGAATCTTCCATCCTCCTTGGGCGACGCAAGCGTCCCCACCCAACCCAACACCGCTCCCGCCCCTACGCGGCCAGGGACCCAGGGCCGATGAATCGGCGGTGGGCGCGATAAATCGGCCCCTACATTATTAATCTACATTTTTCTATTGATTGTCGAAAATACCGCTCATATAGCGCTCATTTTGCGCGGTATTTTTTAGCCCAACCATTGCAATAAGAATAATACATGAATATTGTTGCTGGCAACAGGAGAGAGAATAGGTGTGCTACACTTTCATAATAGGCAATACATCGGAACATGGCAATGGAGACAGAAAGCTCGAATGGAATCATTCAATGTTTTTGATTATGAAAGCCTGGTGAAGGAACGGATGAATTAAGATGTGGTAAAGTAAAGAGGGAAGATTCACAAAATATTCATCTGGAGGAGATTGTCTGTGTATTCTCATATTGCTCGCGCAATCCGGAAGCCGCTGGGTCTGCTTATTTTCTGCACAGGCCTCTTTCTGACCTATCTCTTGTTCAAACCTATTCAGCCTGCCCTGTTCACTTTTGGAGATAATCTCCTACAGGCAGTGTTAGAAACGGTTGGGCTGCTGCTCGCCTTGCCTATTCTGCTTCCAAGAAGCATACGAGAGCAGGCAAGAGCACGCTCCTCACGAGGTTGGCTGGATTGGTGGATGCCAACAGGCTCGGTAGTCCCACTATTGCTAGCCTGTACACTCTTGAGCTACGTCATTGGGCAGGCTATCTGGACGGTCAATGAGAATGTGCTACATGTGGCAGTGCTCTTTCCCAGTTGGGCCGATGCCGGCTACCTCGCATCCTATCCTTTTGCGCTGCTGGCCATTCTGCTTTTGCCCCGCCAGAGTCGGTCGCCCAGCAGCCGCACTCGCATTGTCTTCGATGTTGTGATCGCCATGATCGGTGTTGTGACATTTAGCTGGTACTTCGTACTGGGTCCCAGCATCATGTATGGAGCCGATAGCATGCTGGGTCGACTGGTAGGCACCCTCTATCCTCTGAGTACCCTGTTACTTATTTTCTGCCTGATCTTGCTAACAGTTCGTAACAATCAACGCGCGATGCGCCCTGTCACTCACTTGCTGTTCCTGGCCTTTGCGGTGATTACCATTACCAATACGATCTACAACTTCCAACAACTCCACGATCTCTATATGACAGGTAGCCTGCTCGATCTTGGCTGGCCCCTGGGATACCTGCTGCTGGGGCTGGCCGCACGAGTCTTCTATTTGCTGCCTCAGCCGCAGGCCGCCGCACAGACAGAGGATAACGAACGAACTGCCGAGCAAAATACACCCTGGCAAATCCTGATCCCGTATGCCTGGGTGCCGACTCTGGGTATTTTACTATTCTTTATCTGGCGAAGTGGGGATCACTCCACACTGGTGATGGGGGTGGTAGCAGGCGCAGTAGTACTGTTGAGCCTGGTACTCGTACGCCAGGTTGTAGCTGTGCGCGAACTCCATGCCCTGTACATCAACAATGATGCCCTGGCAACAGCTAATATGCAATTGGAGATCCAGGCGACGCACGACGCGCTGACTGGACTCCCGAACCGCTCGTTCCTACAGAGGCGGCTCGAGCAGGAAGCAAAGATTGCACGAGAGAGCAACATCCCAGCAGCATTATTGCTATTGGACCTCGACAGCTTCAAAGAGGTGAATGACACGCTCGGTCATACTGTTGGCGACTTGCTATTACAGAAGATCGGTCAACGCCTGCAGAGTCACTTGCGCCCTACTGATCTCATTGCCCGCCTGGGAGGAGATGAGTTTGCCATCGTACTTCCAGCGACAGATGCCGGTGGAGCGATACATACTGCACGAACCTTGATTGGTGCGCTCGATATGCCTATTCTAGTCAAAGGTCATGCTTTTTCTATAGGAGGAAGCATTGGTATCGCGCTCACCCCGGAGCATGGCTTCGATGTCACAACCTTGCTGCGATGTGCCGATGTGGCCATGTATGTGGCCAAGCGCAGTCAGAGTGGTCATGCAGAGTACACTCCTGAGGCCGATCAACACAGTCCCCATAAGCTTGCCTTGATGAGTGAGTTGCGCCAGGCGATTGCAGATGATGGACTGTTGATACATTACCAGCCCAAGGTCTCGTTCTCGCTTGGCAAGATGGTGGGCGTCGAGGCCCTCGTGCGTTGGCCTCATCCGGTGCATGGACTCATCCCACCTGATGATTTTATTCCGCTGGCCGAGCGCACAGGGCTGATTGGCCCCCTGACTCGTTGGGTGCTTGAGCGAGCAGTACGTCAATGCCGGGACTGGGAGCAGGGTGGGCTTCTCATGCATGTAGCGGTCAATCTCTCTACCCAGACGCTGTACGACCCCCAACTACTCTCTACAGTGACGGACCTGCTTCAGGCGTACGGGGTCGCCCCGAGTCAGTTGACGCTCGAGATCACGGAGAGCATGCTCATGGATGAACCGGAACGGGCACATATAGTTCTGATTGATCTACGCACACTTGGGGTGTCTATTGCCATCGACGACTTTGGGACCGGCTACTCATCGTTGGCCTACCTCAAGCGTATTCCCATTGATGAAGTGAAGATCGATAAGGCCTTTGTGTTCGGGTTAGGCGTGAATGCGGACCCTGCTGATGCTGCCATTGTGCGAGCAGTGGTGGCGATGGCGCGTCCGTTGCAATGCGAGGTGGTAGCCGAGGGTGTAGAGTGTGCGGAGACGTTGACGTTTTTGCAAGAGCTTGGCTGTGACCTGGCACAAGGTTACTATTTCTCACGCCCGTTACCGGCGGCAGAGCTAGAACAATGGGCACGGACTACCTGCTGGGGTTATATCGACAATCAGTGGCCAACCTCGCCTGCATCCGGGGCACTAGCTCAGGGGTAAACAGGTAGGAGCAATATGTATGGAGCATATTAACGAGCAACATCCACATAAAGGAGATTGGCTGCGCGAGATCGTGTTTGGGCTAAACGATGGCCTCGTTACTACCCTTGTGTTTATCATGGCGGTGAGCGAAGTTGCTCCTGGGCGTTTGCTGCTGGTTGTGCTTGGTGAGGTGCTGGCCGGAGGGATTTCGATGGCGCTTGGAGGATATCTTGCTGCACGGACCGCTAAACAAATCCTCGATCAACGCATCGCGACGGAACGATTTGAGATTGAGCATGAACCAGAGGAGGAACGGGCCGAACTGAGTGCCATTTATCGCAGCAAAGGCTTCAGTGGTCCATTGCTCCATCGTGTTGTCGATCATCTGACCGCCAATCAGGAACGATGGCATCGCGCCATGGTACATGACGAGTTAGGGGTGGTAGAAGACACACACATCAATCCGTGGTCAGAGGGAGCGCAGATTGGGCTTTCCTTTATCATTGGTGGCCTCATCCCAACAATACCGGTAATACTCTCGTTGCCACATGTCCAATGGTGGGCTTATGGCTTGACAGCCTTAACTGCTCTTGTGCTCGGAGCAATCAAATCCCGCTATACCCCTCAAGGCCCCGTGCGGGCCGGTCTCGAATTTCTCGCGATTGTCACCGTTGGCACATTGGCCGGTGTAGGAGTCGGCCTGCTCTTACATGGAGGGTGAGGGAGGAATATCTCGATGTCACAGCAAAAAGAAACCGAACGCGTGCGCGAGATTTTTGATGCATCAGCCGTACACTATGACAAAGGAATGGCATTCACCGAAAAGCTCTTTTTTGGTGATGGCCGTGCCTGGGCCTGTTCCCAGGCGCGAGGGCAGGTGCTGGAGATTGCCATTGGCACCGGGCGCAACCTACCTTTCTATCAAGCCGATGTGGAGATCACGGGAATCGAAATTAGCCCCGCCATGCTGGAGATCGCTCGCCAGCGCGCACAAAGCCTGGGTCGTCAGGTCGAACTGGTTGTTGGGGACGCGCAGGCGCTCCCTTTCCCCGACCAGCGCTTCGATACAGTTGTGTGCACGATTGCGCTTTGCAGCATTCCAGACGAACGACAGGCAGTCGCGGAGGTGTGGCGCGTTCTGCGTCCAGGCGGCCATTTCCTTGCCCTCGAACACGTGCGCAGTCCAAATATCATGATAAGCGGACTTGAGCGCCTGCTCGATTCCTACACAGTGCGCACTCAGGCAGATCACCTGTTACGTGAGCCAGTAGAAACCGTGCAGGCGGTAGGCTTTAGCGTCGAGTATCTCAAACGGCAGAAACTGGGCATCGTCGAGCGTCTGATTGTGCGAAAGGATTCGCAATAGAGGTAGTCAACCAAATTGAGTTATAAAGCATCCTGTGCGTATTGAGACATTTCTTTCCACAATCAGGGCCTAATCTGTCCGCATTTAACAGTATACTTATTTATTGATAGAACTTTCTGTCTGAAGATGTGAAAACCGTTGGCACAGATTCAGGCTGTGATTCCTGAAGATGAACTGAAAGAGAAATTGCATGAAAAACACCTTCGTGATCCTATGGGCTCCAGGCGCAGCCTGGACACCTGGCAAGACAGTACGCGAACAAGCATATTGGGACGAACATGCTGAATTTATGGATCGGCTCTTTGAAAATGGGACCGTGATCATGGGTGGTCCTTTTAGCGATGGAACAGGATCTCTTGTCATTGTTGAAGCGGAGGAGATGAACGAGGTCATGGGGTATTTGTCGAGGATTATATTGTGCATCAGAGTGATGGGGCGGTGCCAACTTGCGATCCATGGATAGCGCTGGATGTTTCCTTTTTTCATGTTCTAACACATGACTCATGCTATAATTATAGAAGTCGTGTATCGGGGACTTTTTGACGGGTAAAGTAAGACATACTTTGAAAGATGCACTTGCTAGGGGCAGAAAGGAAGTAATGACATGGAAGCCCTTTTCTATCAGACACAGGACCTCGACCTTCCGGCAATTGCTCAGGCGCTGGTGCTTGAGTACCAGGCGAAGGGATTTGAGACACAACAATTTGGCGATAGGAACAACGTCACCGTTCAATTAAAGCATGAAAGCACCTTGAGGACGATTACCGGCTTTAACAAGGCGCTTGCGATTTCAATGCAGCGTTTTCAGAGTGGTACATTTGTGATAGTGGGGGCGCAGGACTGGGTAGATCAGATCGTAGTTGGAGCAGTCGGTCTGGTCATACATCCTCTCCTTATTACAGCCGCGATAGGAGCGCTCCAGCAATATAACGTCTTACACGATGTGCTCAGATCAATTGACTTTCAAGTCCGGCGGCAGCAGCCACAAGTCCAGGCAAGCATGCCTCCCAGCGATCTGTGGATGCCTCCCACTTATCCTGGGATGGCGCCTACAAATCCGTAGATAGGTGATTGGTTGATAATGGAAATGAACAAAATGGTGGGGATATGGTCAGGGGTATTTATATCCACAAAATGAGCATGTGCAAACTCAGTATCAAGAAATGGAGCAGTTACAACAGTAGAGCAATCAAAGCCCAACAGGCGTTAAGTTAAGGCAGACCAAGACATCAGTAGGAGGGCAGTTGCAAGTGCATAAGGCCTGGCACCCGCAAGGGGTGCCACTACATTACCTGGGTTAAATCAAGAGTCAAAGAGCACTAGCTTCTTATTATTCTAAATCGTAGCGGGCCATCAAAGGCACTACGTGTTTCTGATAAAAATCTGGTCTATCGTGCTCAAACCAACGTAGGGGAGCGAGTAGGATTGGAGGCAATTCTAACTCGAGGGCTTTCTCAATAGTCATCATTGCTTCTTCGTCCCGTCGTAAGGATGCGTATGTCATCCCTTTCCAGAAATATGCATCCCACTCCTCTGGCGCAATCTGTATGGCCTGCTCCAACTCTTGCAGGGCTCCCTCAAAGTCTCTTCGTAGCCACCTGGCTACTCCTCGACAAACAAAGGCAGATGGAATCTCCGGGTCAGTAGTTGCAATCGTCTCTAATCGTTCTATCGCTTCAAGACCTGATCTTTCGTAGCACATTCCTGACCATATTGCCATCCAATTATTATGATTCTGAAGATAATAGCCATCTAATTCCTTACTATGAGTATAGTCAATAATTGCCTGCCTGAGATTTTGCATCCATAAGCAGGTGAGACCCCTTTCAGCTAAAATAGAGGCATAATGAGGCCTGATTTCAAGAGCATGGTCAAACTCAGCAAGGGCTTGCCGATAGTTTTTGATCAATCTGTAGGTGATACCTCTATGTAAATAAGCCCAAACATAGGTAGAATCTAGGTCAACGATTCGATCAAAATCTTCAAGGGCACGCCAATAATTTCCGAGTTTTCTATACATCCTACCTCGTCGTTCATAACTCCAGGTATCCTGAGGGTTTAGCTCGATAGCACGATCATAGTCAGACATGGCATGTTGGTAGTCTTTGAGGTAACGATAGGCTAGCCCTCTTCTACCATAAGCCCGAGCATATACCGGGTTCAGAGCAAGAGCCCTATTGAAGTCACTAATGGCTTGCTCATTCTCTTTGAGATGCAGGTAGACCCAGCCTCGATCAGTATAAATTTGTGCTCGCACCTCTGGTGAAAATGTTGGTGATTGCTCTACTCTCTTCAGTAATGCGGTAGCTGCAGTCAAGCGCTCCTGGCTTCTTGGACCCGCCTCGATATATTGTAGTAGGAGTTTGATTACCTGTTGCGCGCCGGTACTTATGTGAATACTGGATTGTTTCTCGGAAAGTTCGCGGATAAAATTTGCTATTTCTCCATTTTGTTCGGCATCGGTGTGTTGGAAAGTTTTCAAAATCAGCTCTATTGCCTTAAGATCACTGGCTTCACCCGGTAGGATGAACAGCTGTTCAGTTAGAGCCAGTACCAGTTCCAGCCACTCCATTAAGTGGTAGATTTCTAAACCCATTTCTTCCTGGATTTCCTCAAGTAATCGCTGGTAGTAGTTTGCGATGCTTCCCCTGGTAGCATAGTATTCTTTCTTCGAACGCTGGTATAGATGGCGACCAAATAGCTCTTGCGCCAGTTCATGATAGGTATATCGACCATCTTGAGAGCGAACGAAAGGTTGAGCAATTAACCAACTGTAGAGTGAAGGTATTTCATTTTTGGGCAGATATGGAAAAGTCGCCAAATCATCCTGGTTAAAAGGGTGGGAAAATAATGCTGTATCAAGAGCCAACTGCCGTTTGATTTGCTCCCGCTCAGGAATCCATCGAAGGAAGTTAGCCACTACATCCGCCGTTGGATCGACTTTCCCGCGTGGATTAGAAGTCAAAAGACTGAGATAAAGAGGTAAGCCTTGTGAAAGCTGCCAGATGGTGCTTATGTGATCAGGGTCAGTAATATTCCGTTTGGTCAGATAGATGCGGGTCTCATCTTCGGTGAAACTGTTCAAAGGAATCCAATAGATAGTCTCATTATCACTATATGGTAACCAGCGTTTCGTGTCGTCAGGATGAGAGCGCTCGATGGGATCTCGCCCAGCTATCATCAAAACGATACTAGCGTTGATATCGGCCGGTAGAAAAGAGTTCAGTAGCCAGGGAACAACCTCAGCAGCTAATTGCTCAAAGGTATCGAAGAACAGTATCACTCGTCGATTCTTGATTTTACCTGAAGCTAGCATAACTCGTGTATCAACTATCTGATTGAGTTCGTCTACAAAAGCCCGGGTCAATACATTCACCTGGTCTTCCAATATTTCTGCTTCTTTGAGTTTTTGAACGTTGTTGCGCCTACCCATAAGATGTTCAGCAGTTGCTTTGACCCCTTCTCCTAAAAGTGGGCCGAAGAAAGGAACGCCTTCTACAGCCGCACCAGCAAAAGTTGGCATCTTTTGTACAAGCGTATCTTGTAGCGTTTCTTGCTCAGTTTGTTGTGTGCGTAACACTTTTTTATACTGTTTCAGCGCTTTCTCAAAGGCTCCGTGCATATGCAGTTGGGACGCAAATTTTTCCATGATGCTGGCGGGAGTCGTTTGTAGTTCGTCAACCGTGGCTGTCAGACAGTAGTCCTTAAATTCGGCTGAGTGGACTTCATCGATAAACCGGGCCAGTAAGGTTGATTTTCCTACGCCTCCTTGTCCCCAGATTGAGATGATGTTATGTGTAGGTTCTTCGGGCTTGAGGATGTTTTGGACAAAGAAGAGTAGCTCGCCTGTACGGCCAATAAAGAGTTTGCGGGCATCGGTTGGAGGCTGTGAACCTTGCGAGTCTGTTTTTCTGACGAAAGGCATAGGTGTGCACCTCGCTCGTTCTTTGGATCAAGGCTAAGGTTGATGACTTCCTACTCGAAGTATACTGTTCCATTGTTTATGCGTCAAATTTTGAACGGGTTACAGCGTAACCAGA
>WNFX01014432.1_pt1 | contig 12275 bp, 13 predicted proteins | sample 5400111 | NCBI WGS metagenome assembly WNFX01 (sample SAMN13153363, study PRJNA577476) | soil metagenome | isolation source: 40 cm soil or saprolite under grassland replicate 1 | place: USA:California | collected 2016-06-15
CGACTTTCTGCGGTCGGCGCTACGGCAAGCCGTAGCGAGCCGTGCCCGCGCCGGTCGGCCGCGGGGCGGGACTGGCGGGCTGGCTTCGGGATTTGATTGCTCTCGCGAATCTCTCGCGTCGCGCTCCGCTTCGCGTAACAACTTGAGCAGGCGGGTTCTCGGCTTCGATTTCCATTCACCTCTTCATCGTCAATTTCGGCACCCCTCTCATTTGGTTAGTGGGTCCGTCTGAAACCCGCTGCTCGCCCCCAGACGGTTGCGACGTGCCTCCAGCCTTAGTAGCGTCCGCACGGCAACGGGGGGCAACTTCGAAAGGGGAGAGAACCATGGTGGGCAAGAAGTTGATCCTCACGGCTGCGCTGTGCGTAGTCGTCATCGCAGGTGCAAGTGCAAGCGCCGCCTTCGCTGGTGAGATCACCGGCAACGGCAAACCGACCGCTGGCCCGACGCATGCGAACTCGATCTGCGTCTTCTCGGGAAAGAACGACGACCCTGGGGCGCCTCTGGACGGCAGCGGGCCCAACGGCCCCGGCGGTGTGTCCCAGTCCTACGGGCAAGACGTCAAGCTCGGTCTGATCAGCCCCCACGCCTTCAATCCTGGAGACGCGTGCGGGCCGGGAAGCAACCCGGACCGGCGGTAACTGAGGTTCTTGGTTGGCCCCGGCTGTACCAGCGTCGGGGCCAACCGGGCTTTAGGGGCCCTCATTTTTCGATGGTTTTGTCCAAGCCGAGGTAGCTCGAGTTCGAGGAGCCGACATCGCCTAGGGGACGCGCCCCCCTTCGGAATTGCGAGGAGGCATATCGACTTGAGACGCCTACCACTATCAAGCTAGGCGGTATGCGGACAGTCGCCAGCGTCAGACGGCCGCGGCGACGGATCGTGCCGTGTCGTTTGTAAACAGCCGGATACCGGGTTACCTTCCTGAGCGTGTCGGTCGTCAGTTACCTCCGCGGGTTGGACCCGCGGCTGCCTCGGGCTGTTTGGGCGCTCGAGCTTGGCGGTGTGATCAACGCGTTCGGGAACGGGTTCGTCTACCCGTTCCTCTTTATCTACCTCCACAACGTGCGCGGGTTCGCGCTCGGGGTCTCGGGCCTGATCGTCGCCACCAACGCCGGCGTCGCGCTCGTTGCGGGGGCGCCCGGCGGCGCCGCGGCTGACCGGTTCGGCGCCAAACGGACGCTCGCTGCATCGCTCGCGGTGCTCGCAACGGCGTTCGCGCTGTTTCCGCTCGTGCGCGCGCCGTGGCATGCCTTCTGCCTGGCCGCGGTCGTCGGCCTGGCCAACGGCGTCTTCTGGCCCAGCTACCACACGCTGATCGCTGCGATCACACCTGCTGACCGACTCCACGCCGGCTACGCCTTGCAGCGGGTCAGCACGAATCTCGGCTTCGGGATCGGCGGCGCGCTCGCAGGCCTGATCGCAGTCTCCGCGCGCCCGGGGACATTCACCGCGCTCTTCCTCGTCGACGCCGCGACATACGTGCTCTTCCTCGCACTTCTCGTCCTCGTGCCCCCAGGTCGGGCCGCCCCCGGCCAGGCCACGAAGGCAGTCGGCTATCGATCGGTGTTGCGCGATCGCCTCTTTCTCGGCCTCCTCGGGCTGAACGTCGTCTTCGTCACGGCCGGCTATGCGCAGCTCGAGACGCTTCCCGTCTTCGCCAAGGACCAGGCGCATGTGAGCGAGCGCGCGATTGGACTCGTCTTCCTCGTCAACTCGCTGGTCATCGTGTTCGCGCAACTGCCGGTGACACGACTCGTCGAGGGCCGCCGCCGCATGGCGACGCTCGCCGTGATGACGACCTTCTGGGCAGCGGCCTGGCTGCTGGTGTTCGGAGCCGGGCTCTGGCTGACGGCGTTCGCCGCAGCGGCGGTGATCGTGTTTGCGGGCGGCGTCTTCGCAATCGGCGAGTGCCTTCAGGGCCCGACCCAGCAGGCGCTGATCGCCGAGCTCGCGCCGGACCACTTGCGCGGCCGCTACATGGCGCTCTCGACGAGCTCCTGGTCGATCGGCTGGATCGCCGGTCCGGCACTCGGCGCCTTCGTCCTTCAGCTGGAGCCGCTCTCCCTCTGGCCTGCCGCAGCCGCGTTCTGTCTCGCCGCAGGCGCAGGGGGCCTGCTGCTCGAGCGACGGCTGCCCCCTGGAGTCCGGCGCACGCCGAGCGACGTCGCCCCATCCGGGCTCCTCGAGCTGGACGCAGAATCCTCAGTCGAACCAGTCTCGGCGAAAGTGTCTGGATAGATCAGCCCTACCGCGGCGGCAGCCGACCAGCGCGGCTGCCGCCCGGAACGTTGTCATAGAAACCCCGAACCACCGAAAGTCATCATGGCCGCAAAGCGGCCGGACTTTCGGTGGTTAAGCGAGGGCTTCCGGGTAAAGTGCAGAAAGAAGTCATGCGAGCCGACGACCCCCTCAGTACCGATGCCAAGCCTGCCGCGCATCAAGCGAACGCGGCCCCGCTCGAGCGATGGGGAGGTCCTCGCACGGCCTGAACCGCGCGTCGCGGAGCTCACCGCCAACGGCCTGACCTGGATTCACCTCGACGCCCCCACGCTCGAGGAGGCGGAGCTCCTGCAGAAGCGCTTCGGCTGGCATCCGCTCGATCTCGAGGATGTTCTCTCGAGACGGCAGCGGCCGAAGATCGACGAGTACCCCGACGAGGGCTACCTGTTCGTCGTCCTTCACTTCCCGGTCTACGACAAGCGAATCCAGCGCTTGAATGCGGCGGAGCTCGACGTCTTCGTCGGCCAGGACTACCTCGTGACGCTTCCGAACGTCGAGTTGCTACCCGTGACTCGGCTCTTCCATAGATGTCACGAGGACCTCGAGCTGCGCGAGCAGCTGTTCGGCAAGGGCTCGGGTTACCTGCTGTACCACGTCCTCGACGACCTGTTCGACTACTGCTTTCCGATCCTCGACAAGATCGGTCACAAGCTCGACTCGCTCGAGGACGACATCTTCGAGGGCCGCTCCGACGAGGTCGTCCGCGACATCTCGAACGTCAAGCAGGAGATCATCAGCTACCGCAAGATCATCAAGCCGGAGCGGCCGACGCTGCGGCTGCTCGAGCGCTACGTCGAGCGCTTCCTGCCCCAGGAGCTCGAGCTCTACTTCGACGACATCGTCGACGCCTCCGAGCGAGTCTGGGACATCCTGGACAACTACAAGGAGGTCGTCGAGGCGCTCGAGGACACGAACGAGTCCGCGATCAACCACCGCCAGAACGACATCCTGCGTGTGCTCACCGTGGTCAGCGTGATCCTGCTGCCGCTCACGCTGATCACCGGGATCTTCGGGATGAACGTGCACTTCCCCGGCTTCGATACGTCCACGGCCTGGTGGGCCATCGTCGCCGGGATGGTGACCTTAGCCGTCGGCCTCGCGGCGTTCTTTCGTTACAAGCGCTGGCTCTGAGTCGCGCCGCTTGACCACGATCGGCTCGAGCGGCCGCCGTTCTATACGCCGGTATGCCCTGCGAGAGCGCACCCAGACTAGGAGGAACCAGCCGAGCACGAGCACGACGCCCGCTCCGATGAGAGCGGCGGGAAGCGCGATCCACGTCGAGCCGAGCCGCGCCACGCCCTTGCCGCCTCCGCCCGATGACGCCGTGAAATCGTGCGGCCCGACGACCGTGCCGCCGGCAGCGAAGGTCGCCGCAGGGTTGAACGAGTTGATCAGCCAGCGTCCACGAATCTTCTTGACCTCGCCTTGGAACTGGATCGAGTCGGTCTTCGAGAGGCGTGAAGGGACCATCAACTCGAAGTCGACGACGGTCGGCGATGCGGAGTCGACGGTCCAGCTGTGGAAGGTCGTGCCGCGCGCCGGATACGGGTAGACGGGAAGGTTCCCTTTCGCCCAGGCCGAACGGCTCACCCCGTAGCGGAAGCTCGGCGTGACGACGTTCCACGACGCGTCCTCGTGCTCCCGCTTGACCGCACTGTTGACGAAGGCGTCGACGGTGCGATTGATCTCCTGTCGGTCGGCTGAGGAGATCCGCGCCGCGCTCGCCGGTCCGGCCAGCGCGAAGACCAGAATCGCTGTGACGACGAACGCGCGCAGCACTTTTTGCAAACTAGCAAGCGTTTTCGGACAGCGGCGTAAGCTCCAGCACCGTGACGAAACAGCTCTGGGCGCCGTGGCGGCTCGAATACATCACGCAGGCCGATCAGCAGGACGGCTGCATCTTCTGTCTCGCCGTCTCGGCCTCGGACGAAGATGGTCTGGTCGTCCACCGCGGCGAGCGCGCATTCGTGCTCCTGAACAAGTTTCCGTACTCCTCGGGCCACCTGATGGTGGCCCCGTACCGCCACGTCGGCGACTTCGGCGAGCTCGAGGTCGACGAAGCGGCCGAGATCCATCGACTCGCCGCGCAAGGCCTGGCCGCCTTGGCGGCCGTGTACCAGCCGCAGGGCTACAACCTGGGCTGGAACCTGGGCCGCATCGCCGGCGCCGGGATTGTCGACCACGTCCACCAGCATGTCGTCCCCCGCTGGGCCGGGGACACGAACTTCATGCCCGTGCTGGCCGATGTGAAGGTGCTACCGGAGCACCTGGGGGACGCGCGCGAGCGGCTCGCCGAGGCGTGGCCGCGGTGAAGCGGACGGCGGCCATTTCCGTCTTGGCACTCGTGCCCTTCGGTGGGACACTTTGGGTGAGTGAAGCTCTTAGCCGCGGCGCTAATTCTTCCGGCCCTGATCGTGCTCGGAATCGCGACCTTCGAAACGCGGGTTCTCGTCGGCCCGGGGTCGAACAAACCCACACCGGGAATCGTGTGGGACAACCACACCTTCACGACTCGGGCGGAATTCGCTCGCTGGCTTCGATCACGCGGCACGTCTTACCGCGTTTGGGCCCGCCGCCACCCGTCGCTCACGGGCGTCGAACCAAGTCGCACGGCACAGCGGAGGGCGAAGGTCGAGGGGACGCGCCAGAAACCTTCCATTTGGAGCCTCGAACGATTGGGCGGCGCCGCTGCGATTCTCGCAGTGCTTGGGCTTGGCATCGTGTTCGTTCGCCAGGGTCGTCGCCCCGGCAGGAGCCGGCCGCGAACCCAAGATCTCGATTTGGCGGTTCGGCGAGCTGCTGCAGCGACAGAACGGGTCGCTCGACCTACGATGCGCTGGGCTGGCGCAACGGCCCTGCGATTTGGTGGACTGGTCGCATCTGCCACCGTCATCCCTCGGCACAATCTCAGCGCGCGGCGCAATCGCGGCGAGCTCGCGTGGTATCTGGCGACCGCTGTGCTCGCGGCCGGTGTCGCCGTCGTCGTGACGGTGTGGCTCAACCGAGCCTGATTCGGACCTTCCGTGCGGCCCGCTCTGCGAATCGCACGAGACGCCAACGCCTACGGTGGTGCACATGGGAGAGCCGGGGCTGGAACGCCTAGACGCTGCGGCCAGCCCCCCGACAGGCTAGGGGGAGATGCCTGCAGCGAGCTAACGCGCACGTGCGACGATTTCAGCGACGAGGATCTGCATCGCCTCCTCGCTCGAGAAACCTACGGTTTCGAGTGCAGTCTTCTTAGCTGCAAGGTCCTTAGCTTCTTCCAGAAGTGGACCCGACAACTCGGACGAACGAAGGCTCAGGCCTTCCTCCAGAAGGGAGAAGTCCGACGGGATCGAGGCATCGTCTGATCGCCGCTGAGAAGCACGAGCCAAGCGCACGGCCGCACCCCGAACCTCGCGGGTAACCGCAACCTCGACTGCATCTTCGACCACGTGCATGGCTGCCACGTCGATCAGGTGTTTGATTCCATAGGGGAGTCTTGCCCTCTCAGCCAAGCTCAGTCTGCGCCTCATTCGGGCAGTGGCCTCTTGCGTGATGCGATCCAGCAGGGCTCCTGCAGCAGCCGGGGCGACTTCCTCGCCGGCTGCCGGCGCGACATCCTCAGCCGCCGCGACATTTATCGAAGGCGCTCTCCGTTTCTGGGTGGCTGGCATTTTCCTCCCTTGGTCTGAGACTGCCGCGACCACAGAAAACGACGCGACCCGCTACGGCCGCCACATGATGGTACCTGCCGCCGCCCTCAGCGACTGCGAGAACGACTGGAAAGAGAGGAAGTACCCGGCCAGCTCCGAGTCGCCGATCGTCTCCAGGTCCCGGGCATCGCCCACAGCCACTGCCCGGGGATGCGGGACCGACGAGCGCTCGACGAGATCCAGGAACGCGGCCTTGTCGGCAAACTGCTCGACCAGTCGGGCTGGAGACGGACGGGAAGCGCTGCTGGAGCTCAGACGGGAAGCCGGAGACCGCGTGCGCCCAGGAGTCGCTGCAGGGAAAGAGGACAGCGCGTTCGAGCTCGAGCGAGCGGAAGTACGGCTCGATGCCGTCCTCGTTTCCTGAGCAGGTACGGCGGCAGGGAGCGGGCGAAAGTACTTCGACGCCGAGACCAAGTCGTCTCCGTCAGCCGTTGCCAAAACGGGGACGCCCGCCCTGCCGAGCTCGCAGGACCGCGAGACCAGTCAGCGCTCCGCCCAGGGTTTCGGCTTGTCCTAGCCCAAGCGGACGACGGGGATCGAACCCGCGGCAAGCGCCCACGCGAGACTCACAAGGTCGGTGTAGAACTGACGGCGCTCGTCAAGTAGTCCTCGAAGCGCTCCGCTGCCTCAGTCTCGTGGCCGTCTAGCAAGTGCCGGTAAGCGTCGGTCATGTAGGCGGACGAGTGGCCGACGTAATCACCGATCCGCTCAAGCGAGAAGCCGGCGTCGTGCATGAGGCTGACGTAGCTGTGACGGACCTCGTGCAGGCCGATTGGCTGAAGCTCGGTCTGCTCCTCCTCCCTACGCTCGGCGTTCGCCCTCTCCCACGCCGCGAGCGCGAGCTTGCGAACGTGGGTCGGCGTGAAAGGCCGATCGTTGGCCGATCCGAAAACGAGGTCCTCCGCATCCCGGCCGGTGCGCATCTTTTGCTCGAGCAGGTGCTTCCGCAGCGAAGCCGGGATCGGCACGCGGCGCGTGCCCTTAGTCAACGTCGCTCGAGCGCAGCCCGCGGAGCTCCCCGCGGCGCAGCCCCGCGAGTGCGGCTGTCCACCAGAGGCAGCGCTGCTCCTCTGGAAGCGCCTCAATTAGTTCGGCCGCTTCGTGCGGTGCGGCGACGCGTTCCCGACGCCCGTTGGCGACGGGCAGGCGCAGGTTCGTGGTCGGGTTGACCAGTATCTCGTCGCGCTCGATCGCGTGGCGGCAGAGAACTCTCACCGGCATGACGACGTTGTGAATCTTCGAGGCCGAGTGTCCGCTGTTGACGAGTCGGTCGACGAGCGCCTGTAGGTCCGAGCGGCGGAGCGCCGCCAGACGGTGAGCACCGAGGTCAGGCAAGACGTAGCGTCGTAGGTCGGCCTCGTAGCCGCGGACGACGGCGGGCTTGTAGGCCGTCCCGGAGCGGGTCAGGATTGCGGACCGCTTCGCTCCCTCGAGCCACACCTCGGCCGCCTCAGTGAGCGTCCGCCGGGTCGGAGCCTGCATCGTCCCCTTTGCGGACGGCGCTGCCGGCGTCGTGGCGCCAGCCCTTGGCGACTGAGAGCGCGCCCTTGCCAGTGAACGTCTTGCGGATCTTGCGCCCGTCACGCGGGCTCCAGATCCATGCTTCGTAACTTGGCTCGCAGTTGCAGCCGCCGCCGCTACGTGAGCGGCGGCTGTGGCGAGTTGTGATTCCAGTCGGCTTACGTGACATCACTTCTCCTCTCGCTCGTTAGGGCGTAGACCGCCTGCCGCGTGACGCCGAGCGCGTCGGCCATCTCCGTCACCGGCACGTCCACGTTGCGACCTCGGTCGATCAGCTCGCGCACCCGCCGCCGCCGCTCCTGGGCTTGCCGGCGAGCCCGCTGCTCGGCGCGGGCGAACTTTCGAAGCTCGCGGAGCACGTCGCGGTGTTCCTCTTCGAGTCTCCGCTTCGCCTCTTCGACCAACTGTCCACCTCCTTGTCATAGTGACAAGGATAGTTTACACGCCGAGTGACGTCGAAGGAGACCGGGTTGGGCCGGGCGGCTACCGAACGCCGAGCGCTTCCGCGGTTCCCGGCCTCTCGAATCTACGCCCCGACTGGAGCTGCCTAGTGGCCGTTTTGGACGAGGGGGAACTCGGCCGCCGCGGCCGAAAGGGTCACTCGAGCCGGGGCACGCCTATCTCCTACCCTGGGCTTGGCGGGTCGTCAGCTTGCCGCAGGCATCGGCGGCCAAGTCCCGGCTCACCGGATTACCGCTTTTGTTCGGCGGGTAAGTAGATCCTCGAGCCGAGAGGTCCCTTGACTGACGGCGAGGCGCCTCTTTGCCTTTCTGGGCGGACAAGGGCGCCTGTGGGATCGCTCGGCTCTTCCTCTTCAAGCCAAATCCGCCAGGGCTGACAAGGCCGCCCTCCCTCCTGGACCGGGAAGCGCGACCAGGCTGCCGACGACGAGCGCAATCTCGTCGAATCGTTGGATCCCGCTCCTGCAAGTAGCGCATTAGCCAGCGCACCGCGAAGCGGCCGTGCCGGCTCGGTTCCTTCTCGGCGATTAGCGCCGTGAGCTCGAGCGCCTCGAGGAGACTAACGTGGCCGATCTCCCTCGCCGTCGCTTCGGCCACGAGCAGGTTGCGGCGTTCGAGTGCGCGGCGGAAGACGGTGCGTGGATGGCCCTGCGAGGTCGACGCTACTCCTCTCCGGGGCCGAGACGGCGTGCCGATTCTAATGCGCTCGAAGAGAGCGGGAAAGAAGACGGACGCACGCGCCGTCTAGATAAGAGCCGGCGGGGACGCTTAGCGGCCTTCTGGCTGGCGAAGCGGCCCCCCGCCGACTCTGCCAACGATAGACGCCCCTCGCGGCTGATTTCCTGCGTCGAGCAGCCGGTAAAGGGCGCTCTTTGCGACGTTTCTGGCCCGAATTTACGAACTAGCTGTTTGCAATCCGGGCGGGGATGGAGAGACAATTGACACGTACTGCGGTAGCCGTCCCGCGCACCCCCACGGCGGGAGGACGGACTTGACAGCGAAACTCGATTTTCGCGGCTCCAAAAGCAAAAGCCCCACCCCACGATTGCGCGTGGGGCGGGGCCGTTGCACCGACCTCGCATTCCCGAACGCCCCTGAAGACGACGAGAGGGGAGGTGGTGCTTAACGCCTGAGTTTACGCACCGTTCTCGGCGGCGGCAGCACGCGCACGAGTAACTCGGCGCAAACTCCGCCGTCTTTCCGGATCACGACGCTTCAGCCAGGCACCCCTTGCGGCGGGTGCAAGGCTGAAGCAGAGGAGGGAGCATAGGTGTCACTCAAGAAGTCTTCACTTGCACTCGTAGCCCTCGTTGCGGCAATCGGTCTCGTCTTTGCGGCCGGCACAGCATCCGCCTCGACCTCGGGCGCCCACTTCACCGCGACGGCCGACAGCGTCAACGCGGCGGGGTCGCTAGTTGCGACCTTCAGCGAGGGTGGGCTCGGTAACGAGAATGTCCATTACACGTTGAGCGCCACCGGGAGCGCGACCTATGCCTGCATCAACGGCGGCGGCAACCACCCGAAGGCGGCGAACAAAGAGACCTCAACGACTCAGGTCAAGGGAGGCACCGACGTCGAGGCAAAGAACGGTCATGCCTCCGGCAGCATCACCGCAGGCCCGCCAGGATCGACGCTCGTCTGCCCTGGTGGTCAGACGTTCGTCCTCGCCTGCGTTTCGTACACGAACATCGTCCTCACGGACACGACCAACAGCGTCGCCACGACCCTCCCGAACGTGGCAAAGACGTTCTTCAATATCGGCGCTCCCTGCTAGGGACGTCGGTTGAATAGGTCTAGAGGCGCGCTGATGAAGCCGGGGGCAGGCGGCCCCCGGCTTCTTCTCGGCCACGTTCGTAGACGAGCGAAGCGGGTTGCGACTTGTCCTAGGCCAAGCGGACGACGGGGATCGAACCCGCGACCCTCAGCTTGGGAAGCTGATGCTCTACCAACTGAGCTACGTCCGCGAAACGCGCTCAGTTTAGCCTGGACACGCCTGAAAGAGCGTCTTTCGCCTCGGCCTGCTCTGCGGCACCGTGGGAGTCGTGCGGCTTCTCGTCGTCGCGCTGGTCCTCGCCGTTGTCGCGGCCGGCTGCGCTCTACGCCGGGCTAGTCCGCCGCCCTCGCCACACTGCCGATCGGGTTCACCGCTCATCGGCGTCTACCACCCGGAGCGACTGAAGGTCAAGAGTCGCTGCCGCGTCGCGATCGGCACCGTTGAGAAGGTCAAGGCGGAGCCGTACGACGGCGACATTCACATCGAGTTGCTGCTTGATCGTGGTCAGGAGGGGCTCCTCTCGTCCGGCAACGCACGGGTCGGCGGAACGTTGATCCTCGAGATCATCCCCTGGGACCGCTCCCGCGTCCTCGTTCCCGAGGTCGGCCAGAGAGTCGAGGTCGTCGGCCCGTGGGTCGATGACACGGCGCACGGCTGGAACGAGATCCACCCAGCGTGGTGGATCAGCGCCGGGACGATCGAGCCTGCGTCTCAGGAAGAGCTCCGCCGGGTAGACAGGCTCCTGCGCGGCGTGGAGCCCGCTGCCGCAGAGGACGACGGCTGAAGAAATGAGGGGCGGCCGCCGCAGCGTCGCCCCTCGTGGCCGATTGTAAACGGCGAATCCCGGTTCGCGAAGCGTCCGGAACGGACACGTTTCGGGATAATCGAGCACAGAAAGCTTCTAAGGAGGACGAGACCATGGATGTGCAGCAGCTGCAATCGACGGCGAGGGCGCTCGTCGCGGAAGGCAAGGGAATCCTTGCCGCGGACGAGAGCACCGGCACGATCAAGAAGCGCTTCGATTCGATCGGCGTCGAATCGACCGAGGAGGCCCGGCGCGCCTACCGGGAGCTGCTGTTCACGACCGAGGGCGCCGAGGAGTTCATCTCAGGGGTGATCATGTTCGACGAGACGATCCGGCAGTCGGCCTCGGACGGGACGCCGTTTCCGAAGCTGCTCGAGAGCAAAGGGATCATTCCGGGGATCAAGGTCGACGAGGGCGCGAAGCCGCTCGCCCTGGCGGACGGCGAGACGATCACTGAGGGCCTCGACGGACTGCGGAATCGGCTCGAGGAGTACCGCGAGCTCGGCGCTCGCTTCGCCAAGTGGCGGGCGACCTACTCGATTGCGAACGACAAGCCGAGCGAATACTGCGTCTGGACGAACGCCCACGCGCTGGCACGTTACGCGGCGCTCTGCCAGGAAGCCGGGCTTGTTCCGATTGTCGAGCCCGAGGTGCTACAGGACGGGACGCACACGATCGAGCAGAGCAGGAAGGCGACTGGCCGGGTCCTGCAGGCGGTTTACACCGAGCTCCACGACCAGCGGATCGACTTTCGAGGAACGCTCCTCAAGCCAAACATGGTGCTGTCAGGGTACGAAGCGTCGGATCGCGCCTCGGTGGACGAAGTCGCCGACGTGACCCTCGAGTGTTTCTACGAGCACGTGCCCGCAGCGGTTCCGGGGATCGTCTTTCTCTCCGGAGGGCAGTCGGACGAGGCCGCGACCGCGCACCTGAACGCGATGAATGCCCGCGGTCCACATCCGTGGCAGCTCTCGTTCTCCTACGGCCGCGCCCTGCAGGCTCCGGCGCTCAAGGCGTGGCAAGGCAAGGAGGAGAACGTCGAGGCCGCGCAGCGCGCGTACTACCACCGCGCCAAGATGAACAGCGCGGCGCGAACGGGCATGTATGCGCCAGAGATGGAGCGAGAAGCCGTCATTGCCTGACTGTTTCGGGCGTGTCCTCGTGCCTGGCACCAGGGCACGCCCCGAAGAGACGCCCTAACGGACGAGCTTGCCGCTCGGTCGTACGACGCGCCAGGTGCCGCCGAACTCGGCGACGTTCTGGCAAAGGATCTGCCCCGGTTTGGTGTCGCCCACGTAGTAGTAGAGCGGTCGGCGCGAGTACGTCACCTGCCGGCGTCCGTCGCGCCGCCTCGTCGTGCCGAGCAGCGATCGGCTGACTCCCGCGCCTGCTTTGCGCGCGCCCTTCTCGGTGTACGGGGGCCACGCCTTGGCGCAGGCTCCATAGCACGCGCTGCGTCCGTGCGCATCGCGGGTGAACGCGTACAGAACATGGCCGCGGCCGTCAAAGAGCACGCGCCCGTACGAGGACGGCCGGACGGTGAGCGTCGGCGACGCGGATTCGCCCGAGCTCGGTGTGGGAGCCAAAGGCAGGAGCCCAACTGCGACCACCGCGACGGCGAAGAATGTCTTGCCCATGATCGTCAGTCGCGTCAGCACCGCGCTCGTTACGCGGCTCGTTGGGCCACGTCCCGGGGTCTGACCCCGGACGTGTCGGAAGTGTGCCGCGCTAGCGGTAC
>WNFX01020342.1_pt1 | contig 12275 bp, 15 predicted proteins | sample 5400111 | NCBI WGS metagenome assembly WNFX01 (sample SAMN13153363, study PRJNA577476) | soil metagenome | isolation source: 40 cm soil or saprolite under grassland replicate 1 | place: USA:California | collected 2016-06-15
TGCGAATCTCGCACCATTGCGGTTTAGCCGGTATTTCAACAACAACGATGCCCGGTTTGTCTCCGGTCGCATCTTGAAGCGCAATGTGAATGTCACCGTCCGTTTCAACTTTGAGAACAACGACGCGGCCCGTCAGAGCAAACCATTTGTTTTCAGCGTCGGCGCACGCGTTCCGCGTCGGAAACCTTGACAGTTTCTGACTAAAGCGTCCCCGCCAACATGCTTGGGAGAAACTGAAGTCACTATGCATACACTCTTTGCAAGGAAGGACTTGCGCTAAGTGTGAGGACGGTGACGTAAGGTCAGCTCTGATTCTGGCTTAGAACCTGCTGATCTGAAAGCGGTCAACTTCAACTGCTTTATCGCCAATATTTTCGGTGCAACCTCTGTTGGGGCGAACTGCGTATTCATTAAGTGCGTTGTGGTAGGAGTTGGCGCGGGATTAACGACTGCGGACGGATGAAACCTTTGATTCCCATTTTCTCGCTAGTCGTTGCCAGCCTGTGGAGCCTGGTTAGTTCAATCGACGCGCAGGTCAACGTTACTCAAGAGCACAACCATCTTTCTCGCGACGGCCTTTACATCGATTCGGCCTTCACGCGCTCCGCCGCTGTTTATGTGAAGCGCAATCTGAACTTCAATGGCACGATTTCAGGCAATGTTTACGCTCAACCCCTTTACGTCGAAGGTGGGCCCGGCGGTCGGGCGAAAGTTATTGTCGCGACCGAATCGAATAACGTTTACGCGCTCGACGCCGTTACGGGCACGGTGATTTGGCAGCGGAACGTCGGCCCGCCCGTCACCTCAGGTCTTCCATGCGGCAATATCAGCCCTCTTGGCATCACGGGCACCCCCGTTGTCCAGCTTGCCTCTCGATCACTTTTCTTCGATGCAATGATCAATGGCGCGATCAAGAAGCATTTCATTTTTTCATTGAACGTGGACACGGGCGCGACCAATGCCGGCTGGTCAGTAGATGTGAACGCCACCGCGAGGTACAACGGCATGACCTTTACTTCGTCGATCCAGAACCAACGCGCCGCACTCGGGCTGGTCAATGGCGTGGTTTATGTGCCGTATTCCGGCCACTTCGGCGATTGCGGCACATATCACGGCTGGGTTGTCGGCGTGCCAATCAATAACCCTTCGAGTGTGATCGCCTGGGCACCTAGAGCGATCGGTGGCGGAATTTGGGGGCATGGCGGTGTTGCCAGTGATGGCACCAACATGTTCGTGATCACCGGGAATACGTTCAACACCGGAGGCCACTGGGGCGGTGGCGAAGCGATTATTCGTTTGCGAGCTGGGCCAGTCTTTAGTGGCTCTCCGATCGACTACTGGGCGCCTACTAACTGGCTCTCGCTCGACAACGGAGACACCGACTTGGGCGGGTGCGGCGCGGTGCTCATCGATGTTCCCGGCGCGACACCTTCGCAACTGGCGCTCGCCTTGGGAAAAGACGGCAAAGCCTATTTACTTAACCGTAATAATCTCGGCGGTATCACCGCGCCGGTGGCCTCAGCGAATGTTGCCAATTCCGTGAGAGGTCAATCGGCTGCCAGTTACCGCACCCGCCAAGGAGCATATTTTGTCTTTCGTAACGGGAGCAGCGCTGTTTCGGCTTATAAAATCACTGCCACAAATCCGCCCACCATAGTCCCTGCGTGGAGCGTGAGCCAGACCGGTCAGGGCTCGCCCTGGGTTACAACTACTGATGGGACCAATAATGCGATTGTCTGGGTGGTCGGCGCCCAGGGTGACCAGCGATTACACGGTTACAATGGCGATACCGGCGCAGTCATTTACGCGGGAGGCGGGCCTAACGAGCTAATGGCAAATACGCGCAAGTGGAACACCGGCATCGTCGCTCGCGGTAGGATTTACTTCGCCGTTGGCAACAAAGTCTATGCTTTTGCCGTGCCGTCAGGGGAACCTCCCGGCGCCTAATCCGTGATGCGAGTAAAACCTTTACGGCTCTTTGAACTCGCCTGCGTGTTCATGCGTCTCGATCACGTTGCCAGCTTCATCGTAAACGCGAATCACAGCATCATTGCCTTGGAGATCGAGCCAGCGGAACATTGAGAAATGAAAGCACGACTGGTCAAGTTTGGCGAGATCGAGGTCGAGGGAAAGCGCTACACGCATGATGTGGTGATCGACGGCGGCAAAGTGCGGAAACGGAAGAAAGGACCTTCCAAGCAATTCCGCGAAAAGTTCGGCCACACGCCGCTTTCGGCCGGGGAAGCGTGATTGCATTGGGTTCGCCGTACCACAGCGCCCCGAACGGCAACGCGGCGCTGATTATATCGACACCGCGTTGATCTTTGCGCGGGCGAATCTCGTAAACATGATCACTCACGACATTTTGATGATCTGCGGTCGTCGCGCGCAATCGGTTTGATTGACCAGTACTCGCGCGCGGGCCGCGCATCGACATCGTAAACATAACGCCGGAAAGTCGTCGGTTGGAGCGGTTTGGTTAGACCTTTCGCTTCGTCCTTGTTCTTGATCTCACAGATCGCTTCGAGACCAAATTGATGATTGAGAGAATCACTAGTAGAATCAAAACAGCGCCAGCGGCGTAAGCGGCGAACGCTGATATGTGCTTGGGTCCTTCGCTTATGAATCCGACGCCTACCAAAATCAAGACCACGCTGATCAAAATTGTGCCGAGACATGCTTTTCCTTTAGCGGTCATATAGGCCCAACAAGAATTCTGCCGAATTATTCGACATTTAAAAGGGGGATAAATGTGCATTCACAGTTTTCTGTTCGTTTCCGTGAACGAAACCGCAGCTATGCCGAAGCCCGCGCAGACGACTTGGCGAAAAGCTGAGAACCCGCTTGCCGGCCCAGTGACACTTGTCGATCTTTCAAGCCATAACCCGCGCCAGAACAAAACCGTCGTATCCTTTGCTCCCCACAGTCTGAATTCCGGTTGCGCTGACGCGCCGATCCGCCGCGATGATGTCCAGCAACCGCCGCATGCCTTGGACATTGGCGTCATTGCTATTTGAATCCAGCAGGGCGCCTTTGCGCACGACGTTGTCGGCCACGATGAGCGTGCCGGGCCGCGAAAGTTTCATCGCCCACTCGAAATAGTTCGGATAACCGGCCTTGTCCGCATCGATAAAGATAAAGTCAAAAGGCGCCGTCTTTTCCGAGAACAACTGCGCGAGCGTCTCAGAAGCGGGGCCCACGTGAATCGTGACTAGTTTTTCCAGGTGGCCCGCGACACATTCTTGCGCGCGACTTCGGCATAGCTTGCTTCCAGTTCAAGAGAAATCAGACAACCCTCCGGCGGCAGCGCGCGCGCCAGCCAGATCGTGCTGTAGCCGCCCAGGGTTCCCATTTCCAGAATGCGACGCGCGCCCTGCGTCTGCGCCAACAAATGCAACAGTCTTCCCTGATTCGCCGAAACCTGGATCGCCGGTAACCCCGCTTTCGCGCTCGCGCGCAACGCCGCCTCGAGCACTGGATCAGATGTCCCGAGCACTTCCGAGAGATAATCATCCACCCTGTTCCAGAGCTCTTCGTTCATCTTTGTTGAGTCACTGCTCGAGGAGCCCGCAAAGGCGGTTGAAATTGTCAGGGGATCCATTTGGTTGGCTTCATCGTCTGGTTAGGCCCTTTGTGCATGTGTAATGGCATTCATCTCCGATAACCACGTCTCATAACGGTTCTTCATCGCGGCAATCGACGCTCGAATGTTGATCTGGCCGGCAAAGTCAACGTCGTCGACATAATCCACGAACGGTCTGAAATGATCGTATGCTCTGCGCAACAAACGAAAAGTGTTCCAGGTAGCATCGAATTCCCGAAAGCGTCTGTAGGTTAGGTGAGCGATTAGCTGATGCAACTGCTTGGTTTCGTCATCGGAGAGGAATGGACCAGGATTGTTGAAGTTCCGATAATGTGCAGCGCGAATATCGTCGGGTTTGGATTGCAGGTGGAAAAACTCGTCGAGACTTCGGATGTTGAGAAGGCTGCACTGGAGCGCAGCGGCACGCATAAACTTGCATTCGTCGCTGGTATCGTTCGGCGGCTGAAAGTGCTTCTGCCAGACATAATAGGAAAATGCGAGTCTCATGCAGATGTCCACCTGTAGCCAGCCACTCTTGAGTTCTTCTGCTGACGGTTGCGTAAAGGAGCGTGGCATAGGGCCTAACGAGAAGGAGCTGAGCCACCGCTGGCGGCGAAGAGTGTGGCAAACATGGGGAACTGCTTCATAAAATCAAACGTGGACTTCACAGCGGCCAGCGGTTGGGCTCCAGCGATTGGTTAGGGGCAAGGTGTGGCATGATCTACAGCGTAATCAGCTCGCAGAGGAAAAAGGTGGCGAGACGGTGCGCTCAAAGAGATTGGCGCTCCTGTAAACAGGATCATCCTGACGCCCCAGAACAGAGATCTCGAATCCGGAACTTGGAACCGAGCCGCACCGCTCACCAGCAAAACGCTATCACCACGCACGCGAAGCGAAAAGAGAAAAACGCAGCGGGCCTTTGCCTCTAACTATAATTAGACGGCATTTTGCAGCCTATTTCTTGCCGTTGCGAGGGGAAAGCGATTAAAAGGCTGCACAGCGCGAATTGTGCCGAATTATTCGGGGGGGTTAGAAAGCGGAATCATCAACGCGAATCGTACAACATCGTGCGATTCGCGCAGAAATTGTCGATGACATCCTGGCCGCATCATTTGCCGTCTGGCGATCAAATGCGATTCTAGCGCGATCCTGTGAAATCGGGACCGGCGTTTCGTGTCGCGCATCAGCGAACGATTGCTCGATGTAGGCGACGCACGACTTCATCTTCGCCCTCTGACCATTTTACAGCGACGCGATCAGTGAGTGTCGGCGAATAATCGAACACTTCCCTTTCATCTACTTCGTGCCAAACGGGCAATATTAGGTCTTTCTGCTCTAAAAGCTCGCGGGTAAAGATGGAGTTGAATTCGACTTTCGTCCAACCTGGATTGTTAAGAAAGCGTGGCGAGAGAATCAGGATGCATTTCCTACATTCGCGCAGGCCACGCTCGACAGATTCTCTGAGGCGATCACCAACGTTGAGCGAGTATTCATCAAACCATACGGGGCACATCAGCTTTGTAAGCCGCTGCGCGATCGGCCGGGCTATCAAGTCCTTGTCGCGAGAATCGTGCAAGATGAATGCGAGCTTCTCCAAAGCCGATCTCCGTACAGCAAATTCCGGATCTCGAATCTGTACATGTAATCCATTTTGTTTCGCCTCCGCGCAAAGCTGCGTCGCCTTCTCTGAAGCGATTGTTTGTTCTGTGTAAAGGAACACACGGCCAGAAAATCGTAGATCGCGACTACACCTCATTTCTTCGCCCGGCAGCGCGGTCTGAACCTCTAAACCATCAGCAATCGAGAGAATCCGCTCGATGTCCTTTAGCAGCGCGACACTTATGGACAGGGGGTCGGACGTTTCGGGGATGAGACACGAGACGTATTTCGTGTTCGAATCGAAGTCGAGATGGACCCGCGCTTGTACCTGTACGGGGTCATCGCCCGTGGTGCGTACCACAGTCAATGGCTGCGCAGCGTTCAAGACGCGGGCAAAGTCAGTGTCGAAGTATTCTCTAAGTGTGGCCATTCTTCGGTCGGCGGCGTAACGGGAAACTACCGCTGGCGGCACCGCGTGGCTGCATTGCATGGTTAGATGTCATTTTCGCCGCGCGAACCTATAGATCGAGCACCACGCAACGCCGATGCCAATCGCGACAATGGAGTACGCGCCAATTCCAGCATGACGCGTGCCTGTGAGCGCGTATCCCACGAACGTGAGCACGATACCGATCAGCGTCCACGTCCCATAAAAGAGAGTGCGATACCAATCGCGGGCCTCTGCTGTATTCCTGTGCGCGTCCTCTAGTTTCCTAATATGGTCGAGCCACTGCTCCGTTGGAGACTGGGCAGCTTCGTTGGATGATCTTTCTGGGCTATCGCCTTTTCGTTTTGGATGCTACTGGTCACGCCCGGACAATTTGAATTGCTCATTGTCTAACGCGAATTGTGCCGAATTATTCGGTATTTAAGAAGCAGAATCCACAGAATCCACCGGAACAGTGATGAGGCCGTGTGGAAATCGTCGATGGCATACTGGCCGGATCATTTACCGTGCGGCAATCAAAAACGATTCTGGCACGATTCTGGCGGCGAGGAATGCGTTTCCCTATGATTCTTGGAATATGAGGCTTTAGCTTATGGTCAGTCTCATGGAAAATCACATTGGCTCGCAATAGTCCGGCAGCGGTCTATCGTGACTTGGCGGCATCAACCCGCGCAAACCACTCGCCGGCCCGAACGGCCAGAAGATCGCGCGGCTCGCCGGAATAGGTTACGACGAGCTGATCGCGTGTCGCCGGAAGCACCTGAACACGCACTACAGCGGGAAGCGCGGTAAAGGCGACGCGTTCGACCACGCGAAAGGCAACGTCAACGCCGCCGACGTCCTATTGGACTGGCGCGTCGAGCGCATCGTCCTGCTCGGTAAGAACGTCGCTCGTTGCTTCGGCTTCCGCGACTTGCCTTTTCTGGCGGAGATACGCATTTATGGACGCCGCTTCTTGATCTTTCCGCATCCTTCTGGCACCAATCGGTGGTGGAACGAGCGACGAAACGAACGACGCGCTCGACAACTTCTGCAGCGGTTCCTACGGGGCGAGACGGTTCCCGTTGGATTCCGAAAGAGTGGACCGTTGCGGAGTTCGCGCCTGTCCACAAACTGACCGCATTTTGGGCAGTGAAAGAAGTGTTCATCAAAATCAGCCGCATTCATTTTCTGCGCGTGCAGGGTTCGTCGATTAAAATCAGGGCCGCATCGTTTGCCGTCCGTCGATCAAAAACGATTCTAGGCGCGATTCTGGCGCGGGACTGGCTAAAGGCAAAAAGAGCAATAAAATAGCAATAGCCAAACGTACACCTAGGGAGGCAGTATCCCTCTCAAGGCGATTCTGGAGACAATTTGGGAGCGGCAGACGACTGAAAAAGCCGAAGCGAAGAATTTTCGCCAAATATGCGCGCGGGAAACCGTTCTTGCTGCCGCCTCTGTGTTCGAACGCAAATTGGCCAAATATACGCGCGGGCAAGACCATCATTTTCGAGGATCGGCACCCTTTGCGTGTCATAGTGCAAAAGGGTGCAAAGCGTTTGCCTTGGTCCCGATGCTGTAATTAAAATCTTTTAAAGTATCCAGGTGGTAAGACACCGAAGAAATTTAAATAGTGTTAACGGGGATTTCAGAGCGTTCATTGGTAGGTTTAAATCTCTCTTTCTCGACCATAGCCATTTGTCCATTCTTAATGCGGGGGTCGAAAGCAGCGGCCATTGTTATGTGTGTATCTGTGCGTAGCTCCACTTCCAAGCGTCGATTATACGAGGCAAATCACCATTTTGGGGGTAGTTTCGAATCCTAGCGAGGCAGCCACGTAAAAGGTTTGACGCCCTCACGTCAACCGCGTGAGGCGAAGACTTTTACGCGGTTCGAATCCCTAGCGAGGCAGTTTTCACAACTCAGAACACTCATACCAGGCATTCTCTCAGAACAATCCACGAAGGCCGTTTTCCTACTTGCACAGGATCGCGCTAGAATCGTTTCTGATTGCCGGACGGTAAATGATGCGGTTCCTATGTCATCGACGATTTCTGCACGTTTCAGCCCTGGCCCGCCACTTGCGCCACTATTTTTTGTTTTCGCCGTCTTCGGGCGCGCGGATGGGCAGCGCGCCATTCGCGCTGTTTCCGCGTGTAATACGCGCGCCAGTATTCGGCCGAGCGTATTCGGCGGCGCCCACGCTTTTTCATGCTGACCATCTACAGAATTCTACGGAAACTGCAGGGCGAAGGTCCCAAATAATTCATCTAACCGAGCGATCCAGCCAACCGCTGGCCCGGCGCGATGACCAGCTCAAAACACGTTTACGAAGTGCGCCCACGCAAAGATAAACGCGGCGTCGATCTAATTTCCGACGTGTTGCCATTTGGCCGGTTGTGGTATGGTGAGCCGGATGCAATCAGCAATGCAAAGTTTTACAGCCGATTACATGATGCTGTGATTTGCGTTTACAATGAGGCTGGCAATGTGATTGAAACACACGAGCACGCTGGCGATTTCAAAGAGGCGTAATCGCCACTCGTTCGCGCTGCGGCTCTCTCCGTTTGGTAGTCTTTGTTACATCATGTCCAACTTCAACAGGCCTATAAACCCATTGGAGAGTTTTCTCCCCGTATCATAAGCTCTGCCAGCAGGCCGACCATGAACGGTGGTACACAATACCCGGCGCGCTTCTTTTACGCCGAGTATGAAACTTTTAATTTTGTATTTCATTTCGTTGGATCCCCCTTCCTGTCAAGTGTCGACCAGTTCCGTGAGGCGCGCCTCGTAAGAATCACACATGGGGGACTCGCCATTTGGCTGGACCCATTCGGGATGTTGGATCCGCAGGTCGTCGTGAATCTGTTGCAGGAGCTCGGTGTAGGTGTGGATTTGGTGAGGCACGGCTATTGGCTTAGTGAAACTAACGGATTTCATAAACGGCTTTTTATTTGGGGTTGACTGCTCCAAATCCGCGCGGAACGAGGAATCATCCTCACGAGGCGCTTTGAGCAGCGGCCTCACGTCGGCTGACTCGGGGCTCCAGTTGAAATCTGGAGATCGCGCTAAGCGGTGCCTCAGCGAAGGTTAAGCCCCCCAACCGGCTTTTCAGAACCGGCCGAAAGTGCGTTGAGACGTCGGATGACGTAATCGAAGACGATTTTGCCAGCACTCCCGACAGCCGTATATGGGACTTTAGTCCAATGCGTTTCGGAGCCGCAAAGACGGCGAGGGAATCGGCGAAATCGCCCGATGATCCAGCGGCACTTTGTCGAACTTTTAATTTTACGCGCTTGTAAGCTTCCATGCTAAAGCCGCGCCTCAAACGTCGAGCAGGATGGCATCCAACGTGAATTCGACAAAATTGATCGAAGGCGACGTTCGAGTAACACGATGAAATACTGGGAAATTATCGCTGACACTCTCGACGGTCTGAACGAGACGCGATTATGAAATTTATGTAATCTGACGCGACGCCGTGAGCGCCAGTAAACTCCTCGCGGAGCGACGTAGTCGCGCTTTAATTCAACATCTGGGCCATCATCAATCGAAGCAGGAAACCCTGATTGCCCGAGACCATGGAACCGTGTTGAAGGGCTTCAGTAACCCGTCCCGCCGAAGGCACCTGAATCACGCCTGCTCGATTACTGGGCGTCAGCGCGCTTTGAGGCCTCGGCCAATTCCCTGCCTTTTTTGCGATCGCTAATCACAAATGTGTTGTTTTCTCCGAGCGTCGACCACGGCCCGCGCGATACTTCGCTAAACTCCACGAAGCGCCAGTCGGTCAGATCCGTTTCGTTTAATCCGAGATAGTCACGCACAGCGGGAGAGACGTCGAGACCCGCGCCTTTGTTTAGATTGGGTTTCGGACGTTCGTTGCCAAAGACATATTGCCAATAATCGGTGCGGAAAGGTCCTGCGTCTTCCCATTGCGCATAAACCGTTCGATTCCCTTTGCGAATCGCCACCCATCGATCCTTGCAGGTGGAAACGCCGGGGCCTTGGTACGCTTCCTTGAACCACGGAACGACGCGGGGCGCTTCCGGGCGATGACCGATGGCTGCCTTGTCATTGTAGGGAAGCGCGCAATAAAACGGATTCTGTCGCGGCGTAAATTTCACCGGAATGTAATTGCTCCGGTGCGCGGGATTTGGGTCGTCAAAACCGCCGTAATTCCTGCTCCAATCTTTGTCCCAGGAGCTTCTCCGGTTCGGCACCGGATTATTTCCGCTCGGTTGCTCGCCGATCCAGAAGATAGTTGTCACAATATTTTTCTTCCACGGATAGCGCTCTCCTGTGGCTGAGGCACTGTGCTCAGTGTTTAAACAGCCCGCGATGATCGCTGACAGCGCACCGATCGACAGTATCGATATTGCTTTCATCATATGCTTCCTTGTTCATAAGGAAGCGGGTGTTTATCGAGTCAAGCGCTATCCGAAGCAAATCGCAACCAAGACCCTGCGTCTTGTCAGGAAAGTTCTCCGCGAATAAAGCTGATCGGTGTGAATCAGGGCTGCTCGATTACCCGCGCTTGGTCCGCAACTTGCGCTCAAGCCTGTCGAGGGGTGAGAAGATGAGACACGCTAGTTCGGTGTGCTTTCTAAACAGGAGACTAGGGATCGCCATCACTTCGCAACCGGGAGCGGCGCGCACGCCAGCAACTACCAACGAGACACCGAAGAAGGTAACCGCTGCGAGCTGACCCTTCCCGTGGCCAAGGATCGGTAACCCCGAAGCGCCTGCAACGTACAACGCGACGAGCAACCCGTTTGCCACAATCGCCCCAAGGAACGGGCCAAAGGCAACGATGCGTCGCGATACAACGATATGGATTAGGCTGTAGATGCCAATCAGCCCAAGCATCAGCAGCAACGACCCCACGGCAACTCGCACCGGGACTTGGAAGTAAACAGGCGTTACGTAAACCATCAGCACGATGCCGAGCAGGATGCGGAGTACACGCCCCACTGGCGGTGCCTGGCGAGGTTGTTGGAGCAAGGTTTGAGAATCGAGGGAGCCTCCAGTCACGTCTGTGTAACCTTGTCGCGTCGTTTACCGAGCATAAGATCAGCCGCGGCTCTGGCAGGCGCAAATCGCAGCAAGTTGAGTATTCGAAACACAGCCGTCCCGAATGCACTGAATCATTGGCTGCAAGTTACCGGGAAGCAGGATTGCAGTGCAGCAAAAGAGATGGCCGCCCCTGGGGCCACGGGAGCCCCGCATAGGAGGCTCGCCTCGATTCACCGCGGCGCAGAAGAGCCCCGACCTCTAAGTTCTTTGTAGGCGGCCCGCAAATAAAGCTCGACAAACTGTCGCTGGATCAATCCGGCGATTTCACCGATTCCCTTGCCGTCTTTGCCGCTCCTAAACGTATAGGACTAAAGTCCCATATACAGCTGTCGGGAGTGCTGGTAAAATCATCCTTGATTACGTTATCCGACGTTTCAACGCATCTTCGGCCGGGCTGAAGAAGCTCGTGGGGCTGGACCTTCGCTGGGACCGCCGCTTTACGCGATCTCCAGATCCAACTGGAGCCCCGAGTCAGCCGAAAGTGAGGCGTTGTTCAAAGCGCCTTCGTGAGGATGGTTTCCTGGTTCCGCGCGAAACTGGATTGCAGTTAATGCAGCTCAAAAACCCAGCCTCAAACAAAAAAATGAAAACAAAAAATATGAAAACTCTACAGTTAAGAAAATCAATGGACCGGTCGCCTCTGCGGCGGGGTTTCCTTCTCATCCCGCTCGCGTTCGCCACCTTTGGTTTAACACTCATTTTCAGCCCAGTGGCTGCTTCAGCCGATCCGGAGGTGTTCGAAGCGTCCGGTGCCACGCCAGCGGACATCCAGACCGCCGTAGACGCCTTCAGGAATTTTTTGGGGCCCAACAATGGAGTAGGCGGCACATTTCCCACTGGCCGTCGTGAGATCAACTGGGACGGGGTTCCAGATGCTTTCTCCGCCCCGAACCTGTTGCCGGCGAATTTCTTCAACAGCAACTCGCCACGCGGGGCCGTATTCTTCACTCTAGGAACTGGGTTTCAGGTGAGCGCCAACAGTATCAATCCAACAAACACTCCGGTTAGATTTGGGAATATCCACCCTGTCTATCCCGAGCTCTTTAGCACGTTCAGTCCCCAGAGGCTCTTCAGCGCCTTGAATAGCAACATCACGGAAACACTCTTCTTTATACCTGGAACTACACATTCGGCAACGAGCACAGGGTTCGGCGCCGTATTCACCGACGTGAATGTTGACGACAGCACGAAGATCGAATACTTCGATGTCAACGGTAACCTGCTGTTTAGCCAGAACGTGTTGCCCGGACCTAGCAATCGCGGAAGCCTCTCGTTCTTGGGAGTCGGGTTTGACACAGCTAGCGTTTTTTTCGTCCGAATTACGTCTGGCAATCGCATCTTGAGAACACCCAACCGGGATGTCGTCGTCATGGATGATTTTATTTATGGCGAGCCTCAACCTTTGCCATAGGTCGCGTACAGAAGGAATTGTCCATGAAGACGGCCAGCCTCACCAGATGATGCGGGGTAAATTAGCGGCATGGTGCTCTTGAACACCTAAAATGTGATTAAGTCGATAATCTTGTCGGCATATCCAGTCTATTAGGCTGCAAAAGCCGCAACTGTTCAATGAAATTACACACGCGTCTGGGG
>WNFX01010528.1_pt1 | contig 12273 bp, 10 predicted proteins | sample 5400111 | NCBI WGS metagenome assembly WNFX01 (sample SAMN13153363, study PRJNA577476) | soil metagenome | isolation source: 40 cm soil or saprolite under grassland replicate 1 | place: USA:California | collected 2016-06-15
AGCGTATTTCTGAAACTAATAAAAAAAGTGATTGGGAATTCTATTTGAACTCCCAATTATTAGTTTTTCCTCTGCTTTGCATCATGTATTATGATATTTATGGTTGGTTGCCTGTGACAGTCCCAGCGTTATCGTGTCCCTGTATCTGTGAAAGCACGTCTTGACATCTAGCGTCTTCGTTCACACAGGACTGAGCTGCATTCATTCGTGTTGTTGCATATGCTTGATTTGTCAGTGAGGACACAGCTGTTGTTGCAACGAGCAATGCTGTTACTGCTACAATTGCTACAATTGCTAAACTCATGTTGTTCTTCATAACTCTGATAATCATATTATTCTATTAATTTAATAAGATTAGGACAGATGAGGAACTATTTTCTCTTGGCTACAAAAATTAAAGTTATCTATAGTAAAAATATATTCTCTCAATCTACATGAAAAGTGGATTGTAAATCTCTACTGTTTAATACTTCTGGTTGCATGGCCAGATTAATTTTGCCACCCTGCGACGTATAGTAACATTCACTGCGATAAGAGTTATGTATTTAAGATCCTTGAGTCGAATCGATACAAAAAATCGCTATGATTTAATTTAGCCCGTAAAGGCATGTGTAGTAGTATAGTTAGATTGCTTACACGGTAGCGTATTATTCCTACATTATCATTTTGATTGATAACCATATTGCTGCAAACCTTAGCATTTTTAGATAAAACGGAGAAACTGAAAGCTGGAGACAAAGCAAGCGCTGAATCCTCATGATTTCCGAAGAATTACATGCCGCTCTCCACTCTCATAGCTTTTTTCGAATTCTATTTTGAATCCATATGATCGTAAAAAATCTATTATTTGTTGATAGAAATTAATACCTCCAAGGTTATGGATTTCGATAAGAAGAGCAATATCCTTACTTTTGGATAACGTTTTGGTAGCTCCCTTTAGGACTTCGTATTCGGCACCTTCCACGTCGATTTTGATCCAATTTACTTCTTCTATTCCATTCTGTGGTAACAGATTATCCAGCGTGTTGGCATCAACTTCTACGAACTTTTTTCCCGCCTCTCCTAACCTTTCTAACATTATGCTATGGTACTTTGTATGGCCTAATTCTTCATATGGCATATAGAGTTTTACCTTTTCTTCCTTAGAAGATGCAGCGGAGTTTAGTGAGATAACGTTTGTTAGTTGATTGAGCTTAATATTACTAGTTAGAATTTCGAAATTACCTGGCTCTGCTTCTATAGCTACTACTTTTCCTTTCAATCCAACACGCTTTGAAGCTATTATCGTATAGAGGCCTATGTGGGCACCTATGTCTACCACGATATCTCCTTCTTTTAGTATAAAATGTTCTATTATCTCATCTTCATGAATTGACATAACTTTAAAATCATCTTTATTATTTCTACAACAGAACTCATAACCGTATTTTCTTGATCTGAATTTTAGTAATGTGGTATTATCTCCATCTCTCAAATAATTAAAAGCTTTGTTCCAGAAGAGTCCGAAGTCCATACCTTGTCTGATATACAATCTGTCCCTTCTTTTTTTACCCAAAGCTATTCTAAGCAAAATCCTTGAAGCTAGATAAATAACCTTTACCAAGAACAATGTGCATTTGTCTAATATGGTCACTCCTTCTGATTCTCTTAGCAACCAAGAAGTAGGGTTTCGCATTCTCCGATCATAACACAGAAAATTTAAAAGCCTAACTCAACACTTTACGGTTTATACAACCTTGTGACTGTTTCTCGTTTATCGTATTTGAACTTGTCATAATATAATTTTTAGGAAGAAGGTGCAGGTAAATAAAAAATGTCGATCATAATACGACAATGCCATTGGAAACGGATTAATTCTTTCGTCCAAATGCTCTGATAGCTAGATGAGAAAATATGAAAAGATCATCACCCCAATGGCATTAGTACTATTCAGTTTCAAGGCTTAGCAGTCTTGGCTAATCATTATGCTACCGTATCTTTTCTAATCCTATTTTGTGTATCTACCCAGCAGTTATATTGTCTTTTTCACATAATATTATATCGAGACTTACAATACATTTTCCTTTGGATATGATTGCAAGAACATGTTCAGTAGAGGAGAGATTTCTTTCTCAATCCTCCCGTTTCACTTTGAATTATTTATTACTTTATTTAGATGGTCTAGCAACTCTTCATTCTCAATAGGTTTTGCAATAAAAAGTTCTTTATCGAATTTGGAATATGGTTCTTCTTTTCTAAATTTCTCATAGTACATTTCACTCGCTGTCAGAAAGCATACCTTAACTTTATCATCTATCTTTCTAATTTCTTGATACAAGTCTAGGCCATTAATATCTGGCATTTTGATATCTAAAAGTAACAAGTCATACATATTGGCTTTAAAATTATTTAATGCTAAACCAGGCTCATCATACGAATCGGCCTCAAACCCATTTTCATCTAAAACCTGCTTTAGCACCAACGTGACATCGGGCTCATCATCTACTATTAGAACTCTCTTCTTTTTGTTCCTCATTAAAGATCATCCACTGCCACAGCTTCTGCATTTGGTCCTTTTCGTTCTTTTGGTTCTAGTTGTTCGTTGGCTATTGGCAAGGTAAAGTAAAAGCAAGCCCCTCTTCCACCTCCTTTTTGTTCTACGCCTTCTCCGAGAGTGGCAGTGTGGTTATTTTCATTCCTTATATTATTCTCACCCCATATCTTTCCGCCATGTGCTTCTACAATATTTTTAGATATGAATAATCCTAATCCCGTTCCTTGAAATGATTTGGATGCAAATTTCTCAAATAACCTTGGGAACATTTCAGAAGATATACCAGGCCCACTATCCTTCACACTAACGATGACTTCATCATCATTATCATTCCCCTTCTTCTTTTCCATCCTGACAGAGACAATCCCTCCTTCCTTTTCTGTGAACTTGATGGCATTGCTTAGTAAATTGTAAATAACCTGGTTAAGTCTATTTCTATCCGCTTCAACAATTATTCCATGACCACTTAAATCAGGTTTGTACATCATTTTTATGTTCCCTCTATTTTTTGCAACTTGATTTCTAGAATCTTGTATAGCATTTAGTATAACATCATCTAGGATAATCAATTCTTTGTTTAATTTTAGTGACTGACTTTCTATCTTTGTAACGTCTAATATATCTTCTGAAAGACGCTTCAACCTTTGTGCATTTCTCATGAGAAGATTCAACGAATTATTGAGGTCTTGTTTTTTGATATCATCTTTTTTTGAGCGAAGAAGACCGAGCAATCCAAGGATTGGTTGTATCGGGGTACGCAATTCATGGGCTGCTACATTGATAAACTCTTTTTGCATTTTATCATGCATTTTTAGCTTTTCATGTGCTTCCTTGATATGCAGATACAATTCTGCTTGATTCCACAAGTTCTCAAATATGGAAACGTAAGACATAACTGTTGGTTTGCTATTTGAATAAGTGGCTAATCCTGCCGCTTCTACAAAATTTTCGGTTGAATCATCCATTTTTTCTATTACTAAAGATTCCTTTTTGTCAGCTACTATTATAGTGACTGTTGTAACTGCAATCTTTTCAGAAGGGGATGTTGTTATGTCAATGCGTCGTACATCAAAATTCTTTCTCTTCCTTTCTTCGCGTTCTTCTTGAAGTGCTAGTAATCCTCCTCTTTCTCCTTCTACTTCTTTTCCCTCACTTACCAGTCTATTTTGTAATTTTTTTTCTATCATTTCATTTGTTGGAGTTACAATTCTTACAATGAGGTTACGTTCCATCGCTGCGTCATTCAGTAACTTTATTATTCCTACCCGATCTTCTCTCAGAAAAGCGTTGGTCGTAGGAAGGACTAATAATATCTCTTGATTGGCTAACTTTATCATATTAATAAACAATTCTAGTATACGATGTGGATTTTGAATTACCTCTGTAGCTGCCGTTTTTAAATCTTCATTTAATTTACGTTCATTCCAAAGCAGTTCGAATACTGATTTGAAAAAGTCGACAGTATTTCTTCGAGTAGAATAGACTGAAAAGCCAATTGCTTCAGAAAACGTTTCAGCTTCTGGTTCTTTTAACTCAGCCCTAAATGCCCTTTGATTATCGACTATGTACATACCGTATGGGGAATTATTGCCGTTTAATATTCTGATATTAGGTGCTTTCTCGGATACCTTTTTGATGATTTCTGAATTCACTTCAGATATAGGACAAATAATCCTTATACTGCCTGTGCTATCTTTCTGTGCTGCTTTTATCAAATAATCAATAACTCCAAGCCTGTCTATTCTTACCATTGATTTATCATTCGGGAGCAGGAAGAAAGCTTCTTTCTTTACAGATTTAGCTAAATCAACAAGGACCTGACTTGCTTTTTCGTGGTCACTAATAACTTCGTAAAATTCTGGTTCTGTTGAGTCCTCCATCTCTCTTATCCTTTGTTTGGCTGGAATTGCTCTAGTCCAGAAACTCTCAAATATAAATGCCTGCTGTTCAATGATTTCCTTTACGTTGCTATAAATTAATTGTGGAACGGCCTGTTGCTCTTTTATGGTTGCAGCAGCAACAAATTCCTTTTGATCACAGATTCCAAAGTTGCCTTTGATTCCATCTAGGTGTCTTAGTTCAGAAATTTTCATTAACTCTTTACAGTAAGATATGTTGGATGGATTCATTTCCGTTATGAACCGTACATTTATTCCTCTTCTTTTGAAATCAAGGTAGGCATTCCTTAATGGTTCAAAACCCATACAAACTGATGGAGATGTAGAATCTCCACAAGCGTCAAAGTTACTCTTTATTTTATAGAAAACCTGTAATAATTTATCTGTAGTATTATCAGCGCCATACAATACTTCTGTAGTCATAGTGTTGTTGGTATTGTCTGCTTCTGACCGCATTGGAGATAATAATGCAAGGTCAAGATACCATATAAAAGATGCTTTTTTATATCAATTAAACAGCAATAAATATACCAAACTCTAGAAGTCACAAATGAGATGACTTTGCGATAAGACATCAACAAGAATATCGTACTTTCGCATCAAGATTGTTGATTAGCCTTTAGGCCCTTGATACTTGGTAGAGCACCCGACTCCATGAACTCTTTTATTTTCTCAACTATTATTCTAGTACCTTCGCTCTCTGCTACCACGTTTCCAAGTTTCTCATCAATCTCTATCTTTTTATCGTCAGTTTGTAACAGGCCTTTGACTTCTGCAAGTTCATTGTCCTTTATCTCCTGCCATTTATCGCTATATGTGATTTCAGTTTGTTCTTTGATATAATCTAAAAATTCATTTATTTCATCAGGATAGTAATCTTCAGGCATAGGCTCATCCATGACTTCCCTGTAATCTCGCGGCTCTGGATAAGCTTCTTCCAGCCTGTGTATAATATATTTCCAAAATGCCTCTGCTCCGACCGCTGCGACTATATAGTCTAACTCTATTCTATGTGTTTTAAGATATTCGTCATATCTCCAAGTATAACGAGTTTCTGGTGCATATTCTTCTAGGAGTTGTTCTCCCGTAAGTTCTGGATAGCCAATCTCTTGTAGCCATTTTACGGTGTCCTTGTCGACACCTAGTCTAGGAATGTCCAGCCCCATTTCTTTTAACGTGTCTGGTGCCTCTCTCCCACTGAGGTCATCATCATAAAGTAGAGACATTTATTCCATTATTGTATGCACTCTTGATCAGGATTTTTGCGTATGTCACAAGTTTTCCAGCAGTAGCAACTAATGCTATACTATACTTCGCAGCGTGTTTAATCAAGACATCTGTAATACCTTCTTTTTCAACGATCACTAGGTCGGTTGTTCCTATGCTAGCAAGTTCATCAATATTATCTGAAGTGATAAGATATGTTTGTCCTTTGAAGTACATGACAGCCCTTGCTCTAGCGATAATCCCTAAACCTTCCCTAGTAATATTACCATTAGGCCATAACTCTTCAATAGTATTACTGATAGCACTGGTTAATCCTTTTCTAGCCGCAGCCCAACCAAATTCACCTTTACGTGGTGTGAAGTGATCTGCTATTAATTTAGGTCGTATACGATACCAAACATCAGACTTCCTTTCTTTTAAGAAATCTTTCAGATATCCTACATATTCACCACATTCACCAGCCGTAGGCCATCCTATACCACCACCCGAGTGACTGGCACCTGGATTCGTACGGATTGATGGCATCTTGTACGCTAGACTGGAAACAGTAGTTGCAATCAAACGCTGCTATGGTGTGAGATCTAGGCCAGTCTTACCTGCAGAGCCTTGCCACGCGGGACATGGGACTAGAAGGTTCATGAAAATAACACATGGTGCTTTTTTCCAGCCTCCACTACCAATACTATTAAAACCACACTCACTTAAGATCCCTCTAAGACTTGTTACTTCCCTATGGTAACCATCTTTATCCATCCACGGATAGCGACCACCTTGAAAATATGTCTCTCCGCCATCTAGACCAGGTACTGCCATGCTTTTGAGAGTTCGATCTTATTGGTAGATGATAGACGTCGCTAGCCGGGTATAGATGATGTCATGTCTTCTGCTATGCTCTCATATTCTAGCCTTACCTGAACCAGCGGTTTGGGGGCCTAATATCCATCTTCGATCAACTGACTGGCAATCATAGCTGAACATGCAACGAAATGCTATCCTTTAAGATCTATTTATCTAAAATAGACCTCGAGTATATGTGAACGAGTTATGACCTTGATCTGAATACTACTGCTTAGGTTCTTAAGACTGGATCATAGCCAAAAACACAAAAATATTTAGGTTCAAAGATCGATGGACAAGGCCCGAGTAGAGCTATTGCATTGGTTTGTTAAATACAAAAAGAGATCGTGCAAGAATTACAGGTACAATGATATCTACTGCTAAATTTGTTATTAAATATTATAATAACTTTGTGGCATTTATTATAACTATGGTACAATGCACTTTACACTTTCTATCATTGTTTTTTTCTAACCAAAGCAGACAGAAAGAGTTCTTTAAAGTTTCTATAAAACCGTGCGGCCAATCCATATATGGGAAAACTGACTTCTTGGTTGACAAGAGAAGAACCAATAAGACTGGTTCCCATATTTGATAAGATCATAGTATTTTTGCATAAAATTAGTTATTTACTTCTTTATCTAATTTTGAGATCTTTGCTTAGGTTTTTAATCGGTAAGAAAAAAAGAAACAGCATATTTCGTAAAACGGGTATCCATTTTCATTACAAATATGAAATAATCCCATCCCTTTCTATAATAAACTTCTTCCATCCGGTTGCCAAGTATTTGAGATTACAAGATAAGAATTCCATGCTTTTAAAAATCAACGTACCAAAGTACGATTACAAAGCCTATTGTCCAATTAACAAAGATGATTTAATAAATATGACAATTCGCGAGGATGAAATAATAGATCTATTCTGCCCCAAAGATGGAGATCTCGTTGTAGACGTTGGAGCACACATAGGTCGCTATACAATTATAAGTTCAAAACGAACAGGTCCAAATGGGAGAGTAGTTGCTATTGAAGCAGATCCGTCTAATTTTAAAACATTAAATCGTAACGTAAATCTGAATAAGTTAACCAACGTTACAACATTGAATTATGCAGTATATTCCAATCAAACAAACCTTAGGCTCTACCTTCCTGGAAAAGAATCTGGATTCACTATATACAATACAATAATGCTTAATAGCGGAAAGCCTCACAAGAAATTCGTAGAAGTAAATGCTAACACATTAGATAATTTATTAAAACAGATTAAGATAAACCTTGTAGATATTAACTGGATTAAAATAGATGTTGAAGGAGCTGAATTTGAAGTATTAAAAGGTGCTCAAGATGTGTTGTCTAAAAGTAACGATATTGCAATCCTCATTGAAATTCACAATTCTCAGAATGGTACTAACCTTTATGGACCGATTCTCGAATTTCTCAATATCTATAATTTCAAAATAGAATATGAAAAAATACATGATGGAGGGGAGAGACACATTATAGTACGAAAACAACCATAAAATAGTCTTCTAACTTTTCTTAAAATCTTCATCGAATAATAATCGTCAAATAGTCCCTATATTGCCCCTTAGCGCTATTAGCTTTTTTGGAAAACAAGCATCAGTGAGGTAAACAATAAATTTCTAACCCTAACAAGAATAAGTGGATGGGTTTTCTTGTATGCATCGTCCAATTTGTCCCAGTTAGCATCGATTGAAAAGTAATCTATCATCGTATCTAATGTTTTAGTAGTTATTCTTAAATCAAGAGGTTCTACTAGTTGCAGCTTTTCTAATTTATTAATCAGATCTGAATATATCGTACGTCTGTTGAAGAATTCAGGATGCTCCTTATCATTAATATTTTCGGGAAAATCTGATGGCGCCGCTCTTTCCCATCCAGCATTTCCTCGATAAATATCAGTTGCATAAACATGATTAATCTTATTGGCAAGATAGAACGGGATGGGTTCTGTCCCCGATCCAATACCTATGGCAGTGCTCTTATCATTTAGCTTGCCGAACCTGTTCAGAGCTATTATGCCAAGAGCCCACTCCCAATCTTTTCTATGAATAATGCCATCCTGACTAAGTTTTAGTAATTCAGAAAGTGCGTCTCTAATTTCTTTCTTCTGCCAATCTTCTACATAACATAACCGATTCAACTTTGATTCCTCATTCTGATTACCTTGGTAAGGTGAAGTTTTTTTCAAAGAGGATATGAATTCAAGGGCCTCTTTTTCATCTAATCTAGCACAACTGTTTTCAATATCTTTCCATTTGTGAGCCTTTACAAACTCTACTATTATAGATGGATGACGTCTTATTGAATAGAGTTTGGCATTCATGGGAAGAACCTTTTTTTTGATCGGGTATTTTTCAATGTTGTCACTTTGATCCTAATTGGTATTATCTTTCGATTTACGTGCTATAATATGCCTCTCTCCTGAATCATATGTCTTTTCAAACTCTATTTTGAATCCGTATGACACAAGAAACTCTACTATTTGAGTATGGAAATTAATACCCCCAGCCAGGTTATGGATTTCTATAAGAAGAGCAATATCTTTACTTTTTGATAATATGTTGGTTGCTCCTTTTAGGACCTCATATTCAGCACCTTCGACATCTATCTTAATCCAATTTACGTCTTCCTCACGTATTCTATTTTGTTGTAATAGATTATCAAGGGTGTTGGCATTAACTTGTATGAATTTATCCTTCTCGGTGCTTGCCCTATCTGTCATTATTGTATTGTATTTAGTCAAGCCTGAGTCTTGGGATGGCAGAAATAATTTTAGCTGTTCTTCCTTAGAAGATACAGCACAGTTTAGCGATAGTACATTCGTGAATTGATTTAGCTTAACATTACTCTTTAACATTTCAAAATTAGATGGATCTGCTTCAATGGCAACTACTCTTCCCTTTGGGCCAACACGCATCGAACTTGTTATCGTATACTGGCCTATATGCGCGCCAACATCCAGTACTAAATCATTTTTTTTACACAAGAAGCGTTCAATTAAAAAGTCTTCATGCTGTGTCATAACTACAAAGTCATCAAAACTATCCCCAACTCGACAGTACGCCTGACAGCCATATTTAGGCAGGTAAACTTTTAATAAAGAATTATTCATTCTAAAAAGCATTACAGATTTGTACAAGAAACTTTTAAAACTAATCCCCTTCCTGATGTATAGGCGATCCCTTTTTTTCTTTCCCAAGAGCATTCTAGTTGCGATCCTTGTAGCAACATAAATATTTTTTAGAGAAAACAACACAAGTTTATCTTTTTTAGTCACAGCTTTTACCTCTTTTAGGAGCAAAGTGTTGATACCAACCGAATTATCCCTTCCTGACAAATGTGACGCGTCTGCTTTTGACATGAATGTGTATTAGTTCTGATCACGAGAACTTTCTTCGTTTCGTCTTCTTGTTAGACTAATATAATACTAATAAATCAGACAAGTAAATCTATATCACCTTTTTTAGAGAGAATGCTAGGGTAAATTAGCTAGTCAGATATATCATGAATTCACGATTTACAGATTAATTCTAAAATATAGTATAGTGTGGATAATCAAATAATATAACCTCCCTGTATGTGCGTATTAATATATGTCTGAAAAAACTATCTAAAAGAATTCTTAGTTCGTATCTAACTGTTTGCTCGAGTGAAAGCAACTTAAAATTGCAGAATATTGCTCCAAAAATCACAATACCGTAAATATACCACCATAAAAATGGAATAACCTGGCATTTTGTAGACAGACCATTAGACAAACACTAGAAAGACTTATTTACTGTATTCCCACTTCATATCACTAATAACTCTTTTCTAGGGTAAATCGGCCCCAATCTAATGTCCGTCCAATTCAGTCTAAGTATATTTGCAAACAACAAGAAAACATTTGTAAACAATTTTTCAAAATGTTTACAAATGTTTATTTTTGTAAACACGACTATATGAAAAATATGTATAACTGTGATAATCACAAAATATTTGGTGAACTATATAGAATATGTTAACTCGATATATTTCATGTTCGACTTTTTGCCATAGGGTCGTGAAGATTGATAATATTTACAAAGACTTTATAGAAAAGAGATTACCAGATAACTACCCAGATGAGGTTACTGCGACACTGATAATAAACTATCAATGTTGGTTATTTTAGGGATTAAAGAAAACAAGTATCAATTTGCGTATAATAACAATAATCAAAATAAATCTTGGAGATAGAAGAAATAACCTAGTGTGGTTTTCGTACGATTATATGCTTCCAATCTACTTCTTCATTGCTCGTTTCAAATTCAATCTCAAGATCATATGATTTGAGAAATTCCACTATTGGTTTATAATTATCAAAACCGTGGACTTCTATAAGAAGAGCAATATCTTTACTTTTTGATAATATGCTAGTAGCTCCTTTTAGTACTTCATATTCAGCTCCCTCAACATCGATTTTAATCCAATTTACGTCTTCATGGCTTATTCCGTTTTGCTCCAGTAGATTGTCAAGTGTATTAGCGTTGACTTGTATGAATTTATCCTTCTCGGTGCTTGCCCTATCTGTCATTATTGTATTGTATATAGTAAAGCCTGATTCTTGAGATGGCAAATAGAGTTTTACCTTTCCTTCCTTAGAAGATACAGCATAATTCAAAGAGATTACATTAGTTAGTTGATTTAGCCTTATGTTATGATTTAACATTTCGAAATTAGACGGATCTGCTTCAATAGCAACTACCTTTCCATTTGAGCCTACACGCTCCGAGCTTATGATCGTGTAATGGCCTATGTGGGCACCTACATCTACTACTATGTCGTCTTTTTTACAATAAAACCGTTCTAAGATCGCGTCCTCATGGCCTGTCATGAACGTATAATCTTCGTTGTTGACTCTACAAACGAACTTGTAATTGTATTTTGGCACGATGATCTTTAGTCGCCTATGATTAATGTAGCCTAAAATACGCATGAAATTATAAAAGAATGAATTAAAACCAATCTTTCTTTTGATATAGATTCTATCCCTCCTTCTTCTGCCTAAGGAAATTCGGAGAATAATTCTTAGAGTTAAGTAAATAACTTTTGCAACAACCAATATGCAATTGTCAAGTACTGTAACTCCTTTTGTATCTGTCAGAAATGAGGTATTCGTGGTCACAGGATCTTGGATATGGCCAGAAGAAGAATATTGTCCCATGAAAATATAGACATAATCATAATAAAATAGTTAAAATTATTTTCGAAACTTTTCCTACGAATAATGCAACTAATAATAATAATAATAATAATGACAAGTACACGGTTTCTAATTTTTCGAGGATGACAAGAAGATATATACCAACAAATCGCAGCTTTCCACAAAAAACGTTGGCGCTAACTGAACATTCAAGTTGATTTTAACGATAAATATTGTGATGGATCTAGCGTAATTTCAAATTATGGATATAGCTTCGAAATGATTTTTCAAAATTATGCCAAGAATACTTTGACGCATTTTCTATACAGTATGATTTCATGCATTCTCTATTATGTAGACAAAATCGAATCCCGTTAGCTATTGATTGCGGAATCCGTCTGCACATAAATCCGGTATGTTTGTGTTTTTGTGTCTGTACGATTTCTCCACTGTCGTTACAATATACTACTGCTTTTCCATAGGCGTTGGCTTCGATTGGTGTGATTCCAAAATCTTCATTCACGTAGGGAGCGAGAAAGACGTCACAACTACTGAACAGTTCAGCTTTCTCGTATTCAGAAAATTCTTTT
>WNFX01005444.1_pt1 | contig 12269 bp, 9 predicted proteins | sample 5400111 | NCBI WGS metagenome assembly WNFX01 (sample SAMN13153363, study PRJNA577476) | soil metagenome | isolation source: 40 cm soil or saprolite under grassland replicate 1 | place: USA:California | collected 2016-06-15
CATGAATTTACACCGCCGAAAGTGGTGAACGTGCTTCTAGAGCCATCTCACTAACCAGAAATAGTTGAGCTGCTCACTCTTCGCGCCGATTGCTCACTCTACACCTTAAAACCTGCTAGCTCTTCGTGCTTTTTACCAGCTGGATGACCCTGGCCTACCTGGCATGGCAAGTGCCACTCTGCCTGCCATCCACCTCGCCCTTCTCTCTCGTCCACTGGCCTCCGCTGCTGCTCGCCTCTCTTCTCCTCTGCATGATCCTCGCCTGTGGCTTTGCCCAACTCTACCGCTACCGACGCGTCTCCACGGCCATCCAGCGACAACAGACGAAGTGGGTGGTGTTCGGCATGCTGATGGGTACCCTCTTCGATGCCGCCAATCTGCTGCCTCCGCTCATCTGGCCTGCGCTCTCCCAGCCTGGTCCCGCTGAAGCCCTCTATGCCATTCTGAGCGAAGTGACCTTTCCCCTCGTCCTGCTCCTTGTTCCCATCACGATAGGCGTGGCGGTGTTGCGCTATCGGCTGTGGGACATCGACCTGCTCATCAACCGGACCCTGGTCTACGGGTTACTCACCGCGAGCATCATCGGGCTCTATCTGCTGGTGGTCGTTGGGCTGGGTACGCTGTTCTCGGTGCTGGGCAACCTGCTCCTGTCGCTGCTGGCCACCGGCCTGATCGCCGTCCTGTTTCAACCACTGCGAGAGAGGCTGCAACGGGGTGTCAACTCCCTGATGTTGGGGGAGCGCGATGAGCCCTCTCGCATGCTCTCGCGCCTCTCAAGGCGCCTGGAAGCGACGTTGGCCACTGAGGAGATCCTGCCCGCTATTGTGCAGACCGTTGCTCAGGCACTCAGGCTTCCCTCTGTTGCCATCATCTCCAGGCAACCAGGAGAGAATGTGCTTGCCAACGCCACAAGCGAAGGATGTACCCCGGAGGCGCTGGTGCGCGTGCCGCTGGTGGCTCAGGGCGAGCAGGTGGGCGATCTCGAGCTGGCGCCACGTGCAGTCGGCGAATCTTTAACACCCACCGACCTGCGATTGCTGCATGATCTGGCCCCACAGATTGCGGTTGCCGTGCAGGCCGTGCGGCTCACAGCTGAGCTGAAGCAATTGACCGAGGATCTCCAGCGGTCGCGGACCAGCTTGATCACCGCACGAGAAGAGGAACGCCGCCGCATGCGTCGCGACCTGCATGATGGTTTGGGACCGACGCTGGCCAGCCTCACCTTCAAAATCGATGCCGCCCGCAATCTGCTCACCCAGGAGAATGAACGAGCGGATCGACTCCTGAAGGAGGTGCGAGATCAGACGCAGGAGACGCTTGCTCAAATCCGCCGCCTGGTCTATGATCTGCGTCCGCCAGCCCTCGATGAACTGGGCTTGCTCTCGGCGCTGCGCGAGCACACCGCCTCCTCTGGGCACCAGGGTCTGCAGATCCTCATCGAGGCTCCAGAGAGCCTTCCTGCGCTTCCGGCAGCCGTCGAGGTGGCCGCCTATCGCATCGCCCGGGAAGCGTTGACCAATGTGGTGCGTCACGCCCAGGCTGAGCAGTGCAGGCTTCGTCTGGGCTTGCAGGAGAACGTCTTGACCGTTGAAGTGAGCGACGATGGCAAGGGCATTGCCGACGACCACCACATCGGTGTGGGGTGGCTTTCGATGCGTGAACGAGCGGTCGAGCTGGGAGGAAGCTGTCACATCACCCGGGGTCCCTCCGGCGGGACGACGGTCCAGGTGAGCTTCCCACTTGGCGTGGCAGTAGATTCTTCCCCACCCTCATCTTCAGGCCAAGCATCATAGGCTCTCTCCTCTCGCGGGCCCAAAGATGGGACTGCCGTCGGGACAAAACCGGGACAGGTGCTCATGACAGCGGGACGCCGCATCTCCTACACTGGAAGGGAAAGAGCACAGCAGACTTCATGAAAATGATGTTTTTTAACTGATACATGACGTCTATCAAAAGCAGAGGAAAAACATGAACACCACACATACAGCACCGCCCAAACCGCAGGGACTCCTGAAATGGGCGTTTCATCTGCCACGCTCCCTCTATCGCTGGCATCTGGGTTGGGTGTTGGGGCATTTGTGTCTCATGATTACACATGTTGGACGCAAGACCGGGCGTCTCCGACAAACGGTGCTCGAAGTCCTTCTCTATGATTCTACAACGCGGGAGTGCATCGTCATGGCGGGCTATGGAGCACAGAGCGATTGGTATCGCAATATCCAGGCACATCCCGCTATCGAAGTGCAGATTGGACGCCAGCGATATAAACCTCAACAGCGTATCCTCTCATCAGAAGAGACCCTGCACATCCTGAAGGAGTACCAGAGATGCCATCCCTGGCGTTTTCGGAAGCTGTTCCCTCTGCTGCTCCGGCTGGTGGGATATGCCTACGACGGCACGCAAGAGGGGCTGCGTGCGATCAGCGAGGTGATGCGAGGCGTCGCGTTTCGCCCATGAAGAGCCATGTCAACTTGCACTATAAGGAGAGAATCATGCGCGTCTTAATCTCCGGAGGCGGCATTGCCGGCCTCACACTGGCCTACTGGCTGCAAAAGTCAGGCATTTCGTCCGTCGTGATTGAACGGGCGAAGAGTATTCGCCGTGACGGCTATGCGATTGATTTTTTTGGCACCGGTTACGACGTTGCCTCCCGCATGAGCCTCATCGACCGACTCGCGGCTCGGCAAATTCCCTTTGAGGCTATCGTCTACGTGAACAAGGATGGCAAGCAGATCGCCAGGCTCGATATGCGACTGCTGCGCAGCATCACCGAGGGGAAATATCTCCCCCTGATGCACTCGACGCTCGAAGAAACACTGTATGAGGCCATCGAAGGAACCGTTGAGGTGCGATTGGACTCTTCACTCACGCAGATTGTGCAGGGCAGGGATGAGGTGATCGTCACGTTCCATGATGGCACGACCGAGTCCTTTGACCTGCTGATCGGGGCCGATGGCGTGCATTCGAGGACGCGCACCCTGGTCTTTGGACCCGAAGAGCAGTTCCGCCACTATCTGGGCTACACCATTGCCTGTTACCCGCTTGCCGACCGCTACGGCATTGGCCGCACCTACAAGCTCTATAACGAGCCAGGGCGCCAGGTCCTTGCCTATGGCACGAATATCGAGGGCGAACTGCTTGTGTTTTTCATGTATCAGTCGGCCTCACCTGAGCATCTCCCACGCGAGCAGCGCCTGGCACACCTGCGCAAGGTATTTGCCGGGATGGGTTGGCTCACCGAGCAGTTCCTCCTTGATGTCAATCCAGCAGAGAACGTGTTCATGGATGCCGTGATCCAGATCCAGATGCCCACCTGGCATCTTGCTCGGGTGGCTCTCGTCGGTGATGCCTGCGGTTGCCCCACGCTGCTCTCGGGGCAGGGAGCCTCCCTGGCAATGGGAGGGGCCTACCTGCTCGCACGCTCGCTCCACGAAACTGCCGATCAAGAGGAAGCGCTGCAGCGGTACGAGCAACAGATGAGACCGCACGTCCTGGCGCAGCAAAAGAACGGGCGCAGTTTTGCCAAATCATTTCTGCCCGGCAGTCCCTTTGGCCTGTTCGTGCAACAAACGATGATGAAAGTCCTGTTGCGACCAGCGTTTCGTTGGTTACTCGCACGCTCGTTTGGGGCACAGAGCATCTTGTCTGCGCCAGAGAGCAGATCAGAGCCGCTCTCTGGATCACCAGAGTCGCTCCTGCACAGGTAATCTGCTGATGAAAAAGTGTTGAAAGACAAGATGCTCTCGGAAGGCGGAACATCATGACCATGACGCCACCACCTAAACCAAGGGGACTCCTGAAATGGGATGTGAATAGCCTCCTGAACGTTTCCCGGCATCACCTTGTTCATGGACGCTCTCCTTTCAACAGAAAGACTGGTGGAATCGTCACGAGGAAGAGTCTACCTGTAGTCACAGGGAGTGTCAATGAAAATTCCATAAAATGTTGGGCGGGAGAACGACAACCTGGATGATAGCGGCTATTATCCAGGCGGTAACTCTTCCTCTGGCTCTGTCTATTTCTGTGGTTGCCGCAGTCGAGGGCCAAGGAGGAATGAAGCCGAAAACAACGCTTGTCCCCTCATGCCTCTTGTCTTCCTCCTCTCACATCGTGAAACCATGAGATTTTTGTGATGTGAGAGAAGTTGACGGTGAACAGCATTCTCTGCCTCGTTCAGACATTTGCTCCAGGCACGGGTAGGTGCTTCTCAGAAGGTTTCGCTCGACCAACACTGCCGATGGCCTCAAACAGCAGGTCTAGCCGCCCCCACAGCGAGTTCACAAAAATCGAGGTCACAGAGAGCGCCATCGCGATCATTGCCCAGACCGGGTAGATCAGGCCAGTCGTGGCGAGGGGAACACCGATCCCGTTGAAGAGGAAAGCCAGCACGACATTTTGCTTCGTCTTGCGATAGCTGCGTCGGCTGATCTCATGGGCGGTGAGCACTGACATGAGACGGTTGCTGACAATAATGATATCGGAGGACTCGATGGCGATATCCGTCCCGCTGCCCATTGCCACGCCTACGTCTGCCTGCATCAGGGCTGGCGCGTCGTTGATGCCGTCTCCGACCATTGCAACCCGCCCGCGTCCCTCTGTTTGCAACTCGCGCACGATCTCGGCTTTCTGCGCAGGCCTGATGCCCGCCCGCACGTCATCAATACCGACTTCACGTCCTACCCGGCTTGCAGCGCGAAGGTTGTCACCTGTCACCAGAATAGGGGTAATACCGGCTCTGCACATGGCCGCTATGGCTTCGGCAGCATCGGGCCGCAGCTCATCCCCCAGTGCAATGACTCCGAGGAGTTGGTCGTTCCGGCTCACGGCGATCACTGTGCGCCCCACCTTCTCCAGTTCCGCAATGCGGGATGCAAGTGAGGAGAGATCAATCCCCCTCTCCTCTAAGAAGCTGGGACGCCCAACGAGCACCTGGGCACCCTCCATACGTGCCTGGACGCCAAGGCCAGTGAACGAAGAGAACTCTAGGGTGGCAGGCAGATCGAGCTTTCGCTCCAATGCACGAGCCACCACGGCCTGAGCCAGCGGATGCTCTGAGGCGGATTCAGAGGCTGCCGCTACCCTCAGCAGTTCATCGGGATCGACGAGCGCTTCGATTTCCTGGACGGTGGGTTTGCCCACGGTGAGCGTGCCCGTTTTATCCAGGACCATGCGCTTGACCTGACGAAACGCCTGGAAGGCTTCGCCTGTGCGCATGATGATCCCTTGATCGGCAGCCAGGCCCGCCCCTCTCACAATGGCGAGGGGAGCGGCGATGCCCACCGCACAGGGATAGCCCATCACCAGCACAGAGAGGGCCGCAAACACCGCTCGTTGCACATCAGGATACCCCACCACGAGCGTTGTGCCACCGATCCAGCCGATGAGCGAGAGCAGTGAGAGCGCCAGCACGGTCGGCGTGTACACGCGCAGGATGCGATCCACCAGGTGCAAAATGCCAGGTTTGAGCGCTCGTGCATCCTCCACGTGACGGATCACCTGCGCCAGAAAGCTCTCCACACCGACGGCTGACACCTTGACCAGCAGGGTGCCTGTGCCATTGATCGAGCCGCCAATGACCGAATCATCTAGCTGTTTCTCGACGGGAATCGGCTCGCCTGTGACGAGGGCCTGGTCCACCGCCGAGTGCCCGGAAACGACCACGCCATCTACCGGAATGCGTTCACCTGGTCGGACACGCACCAGGTCGCCGACCACCACCTCGCCAATGGGCACCTCTCGTTCCTGATCTTCTCGTACCACACGGGCCGTATCGGGTTGCAGGTCAAGGAGCCGTTTCACCGCCTGTGAACTGCGTGTTTTGACCAGCAGCGAGAGCCACTCCGAGAAGACATGGTAGGTAGCGACCAGCACGGAGACTGCGAAAAAGGGCGCTGCTGGGTAGCCAACAGATGGTACAAACAGCCCGATGAGGCCACCAACAATGCCAGCGAAGGCTCCGGCCTCCAGCATCACATGCTGATTGAAAATACCACGTCGTAAGGACTGCCAGGCCATGACCAGGATGTGCTGTGCAACACCGAAGACAACGAGCAAAGCAAACGCGCCGACCAAAGGAGGGACTGCACCTCTAGCGAGTCCCAAGACATTGGCTACCAGGATGGCGGTGACGAGCAGCCCCAGTCCCGTCACGCTCGCGATAGCAGTTTTGATCCCCTGGCCGCGTAGGATCAGAAAGGCGGTCGCCAGGAGCGAGCCGCCAACGACCAGTGGCACAAGCACCGACCAGATGCCTGTGACTTGCAAGATCAAGGCAATCGTGAGTAGGCTGAAACCAATGGCGGTGAGCAGCCGCTTACTCTCGCGTACCAGGGCGGCTTCTTCCTCCTCGAGCGGGCGCAGCTTGCGTGGGTCCCAGATGGTGCAGCCGATATCACGCAGCGTCTCCAGCAGATCATCCGGGCGGATCACGGTCGGGTCATACTCGACCAGTGCCTGTTCGTGCGTCAGGCTCACAGCCACTTTCTCGACCCCCGGCAGCCGCCCAAGGGCCTTTTCAAGGGTGCCTGTGCAGAGCGAGCAGTGCAGCCCGCCAATCTTGGCGCGGAAGCGTGCATGTCTCGGATCGAGTTCCTCGGCCCAATACGGAGCAGAGGAGGAAGGTTCAGTGGTGAGAAATGGTGTTGTTTTTCGTGTGTTCATAGGGATACCTCGCTGCCCGCTTGCACCGAACAAGTGCAGGGAGTATGCTGTATTGTGCTCTTCTTTTCATCACTCGCGTCGAGGCGACGCGTCAAAGCTGGTTCGCCTGATACCCGGCTACGGTTAATTTTGCTTTCACTGCATCGGCAGTGGTTTGGGTGGTGTCTATCAGCACCACCACCCAGCTTTCGTATGATAATCAGCCTGAACCTGGCGCACACCTGGCAATCGGCTGAGGGACCGTCCTACCGCCTGCTCACACGCCTCCGCATGCCATCTTTTGTTCTCAAGTAATCTCAAATGTCCATGTCTCTCTCATGATTCCTTTGCCTCCGTTGTCACAAGATGTGTGCAACGCTCTCCGTCGCGGTGATTTTCTACGAGCAGCATACACCTTCCAGTCGGATGGAATGTCAAGGGGGAGAGGATGTTCTTGAAAGATACGCAGTGTCTGAGGCAGGTGTGGACTCGAACACAAGCCGGAGATCGGCACAGGCCAGATCCGTCTTGATCCGTCGGGGACAGAAGAAGCAAGAAGGCGAAGTTGAAGGTGTCACGCGCCTGGGGACCTAACTACCGCGAGCCTGCAGTAGCCTCGGCGCGGTCAGCGATGTCCTGCAGGCTCGAACAGGGCCTCCGCTTTGGGATAGTCTTGCACCTCGGTCTGCTGTTCAATGATGGGACAGATGCACCCAGAAGCTCCACGATGCCGGACACTCGTGTCCTCTTCGCTCCAGGTTGAGTGTAAGGTAGAAAGTTCAGTGCGGAAGGCAAGGAGTTCGGCCATCCGCTGGTCAATGATCTGGATCTTCTGATCGATGAGGTCAAGCACCTGACCACAAGGTGGCGAGCCTCCGGTCTGGGTGGTGAGAATGCTGCGGATCTCATCGAGAGACAGGCCGAGCGTTTTTGCCCGCCGGATAAAGCCGAGTCGCTCGATATCCTGTTCATCGTACCAGCGATAGCCTGATGCACTGCGTGCAGCCCTGGGCAACAAGCCAATCTCTTCGTAGTAACGGATCGTCTTGGGGTTGAGTCCAAAGCGTGCCGCCAGTTCCCCAATGTGGATGCCATCGCGCATGGTCTCACTCCTTTCTGAAACAGAACAGGTGCTCATCGAAGAGTACCTCTCATCATACCACAAGACGCTCATGATCCGATGGGCAAAGACGTTTTTGTTCTGGCCCCTACGAGAAGCTGAATGCGTTGGAACACGTCTGCCTCCCCAGAGGGGAGTCGAAGGCGCACCAGAGAAACAAAGGGTGCGCCTTCAGGTGAAATTGATGCGGGATCGGCACAAGGGTAAACCCCGGCTGACGGGAGTGCCCTGTGCATCAAACTCAGTATCGAGAACGCGCGCCAGATGCACTGTCACATCTTTCAGATGAACGTGTCTTCCGCGCGCGACGGATGCATCCAGAAAGCTACCTGTGAGCATCCAGCCTGATCACCACCGGTTCCGTTGCGAGGACAGGGTGCGCGAACCAACCATGACAGGGAGGTGATTGACCCCAAGCATCCCCGCTGGCACAAGGTGTCCTCCGGGAGCAAGCTGGATGTCAAGAAAGCGCGAGAGCAATGCGGCAAGCACGATCTGCGCGATCAGTCGAGAGAGGTGTGCTCCAGGACAGATGTGTGGACCAGTGACAAAGGACAGATGCGGGTTGGGTTGCCGCCGGATAGCAAAATGGTCTGGATCAGCAAACACTGTCTCATCGCGGTTGGCTGAAGCCATCACAGGAATGACTCGTTGCCCTTCGCGGATACGTTGTCCACCCAATTCGACATCGACGGTAGCTCTTCGTGGGCCAGTGATCGGAAGGGGAGGATAAAAGCGCAACATCTCTTCAATGGCACTCGGTATCAGATCCGGCTCGGCACGCAGCTCGCCTGCCACTTCAGGATGCTCAAGCAAACTTTGCACCACATTGCCCAGAAAGGGCGTCATCTCCGCATTGGCCCCCAGAAACAACTGTCCGCAGAAGCCGAGCAGTTCCTCCTCGGTAAGGGGGCGACCGTCGAGGCGTGCTTCGAGTAGTGAGCTGATGATGCCGGGGCGCAACAGGCTCTGGCGGGAGGTTCGCAACTCGTGAAAGTAGGCTCTCAGCTCTGGCATCTCTTCGCCGTTGATGACCCGCGACCAGGCAGCATAGCGTTCCTCATCCTGGAGCGGCAAACCCAACACCTCAGCCATCACCCGCAGCGGCAGCGGAAAAGCGAGGTCGTCAATCACGTCCATCTGGCCCCGGTCGGCAACCTGGTCGAGCAGTTGCGTGACGAGGCTCGTGATTTGGGCAGCTCGTCGCGAGACGGCAAGCGGAGTGAACGGTTGGCTGACCAGAGAGCGGTAGCGTTGCAGGTCGGGCGGGTCCATGCGGTAGAACGAGTGAAAGTTCGTGGTGAAGGGACAGCAGGGCGTCCGTGAGGAAAAGGTCTGATACTCGGTGAAGACCCGTTCCACGTCGGCATAGCGGAACACCTGCCATGCCTGCTGATCTGGATCATAGAACACGGGCTGGAGCTTTCGCATAGACTGATAATACGGGTACGGGTTCTGTGGCTGATAGAGTGCCTGGAGGGTCTCATTCATGCCGGTTCTCCTTCCATATGCGCTCCTGATGATGGGTATCTTGTCCTCGCTTCGCCCGCGATGGAACGGATCGAACTGGCAAGCGCTCTTCCAACCTCGGCTGCTTCTTCGACAGAGAGCAGGACTGCTTTGGGATGGAGGTGCGGCCAGGCGGCAGCAACTTCGTGCGAGACAAAGAAGAGTCCATCATTACAGATGTCTTGCTGGACATGACAGAGGGATGTCGCCTCCCCTGGCAAATGAATCGAGACCACAGCACCAGCAGGGGAGAGGTCCGCGATGGCGTCTGTGGTCACGGTCAGGCGAATCTCTTTCCCTGTCACCGGACAGGAGGAGATCACACGGGCAGTGCGACCCAGCAACGGTGCAAACGCCAGCGTATCGAGCGCACACCAGGTGTAGAGCGCCTGTTCACCCAGGTGAAACTGGTGCGCAGTGGGCACCAGCGACAAACCGGAGGCCAGGACATTGCCTTCCTGGTCCAGTCGCACATCCAAAGATGGCAACTCCGCCTGAATCTCATCCAGAGGACGGTGCGATGAGCTTACCAGTTGCGGAAGTCGAACGGGTTTCCCTTCGGCTAAGAGTCGCCACAAGGGCAGCCAGAGGCGAATCTGCTCCGCGTGAGCCGTGAAGAATTCCACGTGGGCTTCGAGCGTCTTTTGCACTGTTTGTGAGGTCATGATGGTTGTTCCTTTCTTTCTCATACCATGTTCTGTGTCTGGAACGGGTCGAGACAGGTTCTTTCCGGCATCGCGGCGCGTGGGCCGATGGAAAGCGCGAGGGCGAGCCTCTCACACTCGCTCGTCTTTAGAAGCACGAACCCGCGCAAGCCGACCTCCATGGTCAAACATGGAGATAGAAAGAGTGTACACTCTCCCCCCACTGGGAGAGTCAAGGGGACCCATGCTCGGTGCCACAGCTCGGGTCTGCTGCCAACATCTGCATCAGCACTGAGGCTGCTGGCCGACTTGCACGGGAAGCTCCGGCAGCCTGGAACGAGAGGATGCGTTGACGACGAGCTTGCAGGGTGTTAATTTGGGTTTCGATCCGGGCGAGGGCCTCTTCCAGGAACTCTTGTAGGAGTCCCTCGACTGGCTCGCCAGACCGTTGACACATACGTCTGACGAGCGCTTGTATCTCTTTGAGGGTCAATCCTAGAGATCGCAGGCTCTGGACCATCTGTACACATCGGAGGGCTTCTTCCCCAAACAGGCGGTAGTTGCTCTCGCTGCGGCCCCGCGTGCAGAGGAACCCCAGGTCCTCGTAGGTGCGCAGCATTTTGATGGACACGCCGCTCAGCTTTGAGAGTTGCCCGATAGTCATCGCAGACGACCGTAACATGGCATCACCTTTCGACTTTTGAAGGGATAAGCAACACGAAAGTCCGCTAACTCGCGCAGCAACTGAGCCGATTCACGTCTTTCGTGAATGAGATGGCGACGAGCTTGAGGGCCTCGGCCATCGTCGGGTAGGCATGGATCAGGTCGATGAAATCGTCCGTTGTTGCCCCAAAGCGCAGCGCCATCGCCGCCTCGTGGATCACTTCCCCCGCATTGGTGCCCAGCATGGAAACCCCGACCACACGCCCGGTCGTATCGTCCAGGACCATCTTGATCAGGCCACGCGTATCACGGATAGCCCCAGCTCGTGGGACCACCAAGAGGGGGATCGTGTTACAATTACAGGCGATTCCGGCAGACACCGCTTCCTCATCGGTTAGGCCCACCACAGCCACCTGGGGATCGGTAAAGATGACACGCGGGATGACGGTGTGATCCACCTCGCGCAACGGCTCCCCAGAAAGCGCGTTGTGTGCGGCAATCTTGCCATCATGTGCCCCCACTGGCGTCGCCATCTGGCTCTCGGTTTCTCGTCCGATCACATCGCCTGCCGCCCAGATATGGGGCACAGACGTTTGCAGAGTGCGATCCACCTGCACAGCCCCGTCTTTGTCAACCGCTACGCCTGCCTGCTCCAAACCCAGTTCGTGTGTGTTGGGACGCCTTCCTGTGGCAATCAAAAGTTTCTCAGCGGTGAAGGTCAGCTTGCTGCCATGTCGTGCGACCTCAAGCACCACTCCCTCGTCCGCCTGCGCCACACCACGTACCTGTGCTCCTGTCACAATCCGTAGCCCTTCCTCCTGTAAAAGGTCCGTGAGGGCCTCGGCGATTTCCGGCTCGTAGCCGGAAAGAATGCTTCTCCCTCGCGTGACGAGCGTCACCTGGGTGCCAAAGCGAGCAAACATCTGGCCCAGTTCAAGGGCAATGTAGCCGCCGCCCAGGATGAGCAGTGAACGGGGCTGTTCGCGTAGCTCTGTTTCCCAGGGATCATCTGAACTACTGAGCAAGTCACTGGTGAGGTAGGGGACATCGGAGAGGCCGGGCAGAGTGGGGAGGCGCGGCTGCGAGCCGGTCGCAATCAGGATCTGTTCCCCCAGCAGACAATGCACCCCTGTATCTCCCTGGACTGCCACCTCATGGTCGGACACGAGTGCTGCCTGACCGGAGATGACCTGGATACGTTCAGGATGATCGAGCAGGCTCTCATACTTGTGAGTGCGGTACTCCTGGATGATTTCATCTTTCTGGGCGATGAGGTCTGCCCACGTGACCGGCATGCGCACCGGGGATAAGCCCGGATAGCGGGGATGAGCGGCCTCGTAGACCAGACGCGCTGCTTCAATCAGGTTCTTGGAAGGCAGGCAGCCCCGATTGGCACAGGTCCCCCCAACCGTGCGATATTCGGTCATGGCGACGGTTTTGCCAAGTTCGGCGGCATGCAGGGCCGCCGCAAAGGCGGTCGAGCCGCTTCCCAGAATTACCAGGTCGTAACGCTCGTGCATTGACATGCGTGTTATCTCCTTGTTTGTGTGGAAGTATGGTATCATCTCAATAATTCGGGGGAGAGAAAAGCGATCATCGGGTGGGATGCATGGTGTGGTGAGGTGCAGGGAGAGAGGTCAGCAAGAGCATACGCCTGTTCTTGCTGGGTGAGAGCGCTTCAGTGTTTGCACAAT
>WNFX01005445.1_pt1 | contig 12267 bp, 13 predicted proteins | sample 5400111 | NCBI WGS metagenome assembly WNFX01 (sample SAMN13153363, study PRJNA577476) | soil metagenome | isolation source: 40 cm soil or saprolite under grassland replicate 1 | place: USA:California | collected 2016-06-15
CGTACTCACTGGAAGGAACGTTACTCGAAGTCTGCACGTGCAATATCCTGTGCCCCTGCTGGGTAGGCGAAGACCCGGACGGCGATGGCTACTGCGACGCCGTCATGGCCTGGCACATCGATCGCGGCACGATTAACGGCACCGACGTCTCTGACCTGACCATGAGCCTGATCAACCACATCCCGGGCAATGTGCTGGCGGGCAACTGGAAGGTCGCCCTGTTTGTAGACGACAAGGCCAGCGACCAGCAGCATCAGGCCATAGTCGACGCGTTTTCCGGCAAATTGGGGGGCCCGCTCGCCGACACCGCGCAACTGATCGGCGAGGTCGTCGCCGTGGAAAAGATGCCGATCAATTATCAGCTCAACGAGGGCAAGGGAACGCTCCGGATCGGCACCGTCGTGGACACCGAGATGGAGCCCTACCGCGGCCCCACCGGCGTGGTGACGACGCTGAACGAGAGCATCTTCACCACCATCCCCGGCGCGCCGGCCTGGGTCGCGAAGGCGTCGCACTACAAACGGAACAGCAAGCAGTACGGGCTGATGAACATTGACCTGCAAGGGCACAACGCTATCCAGGGAAGCTTCCGCTTCGAGGGGTAGGCGACTCCCCTCCTGCTCACATTCGGGCAACAGACTGAGGGCACGCTGGTGTTCGTACCGCGCGTAGATAACCGTCCGTACTTCGCGCCGCTATTGCTGGCGCTGATCGCCATTGCCTGGGTGTCTCTCTTCATCTGGGGCGAGTCACCCTACGGGCGGTTCCTCAGCCACGACGAGTTAGGACATGTAGACATCGGCCTGAACGCTGAGGGGGCGGCGATCGCGCTCGTGTTCGTCGCTGGCTGGACGGTGATGACCATCGCCATGATGCTGCCGACGAGCCTTCCCCTAATTACGATGTTCGCGCGGGTGGTCGGGCGGCGCCCGGACCATACGTTGCTCAACGGGCTCTTGATCGCCGGCTATCTCGCGATCTGGACGCTGTTCGGTGCTGTTGTGCATGCGGCGGACCGCGGGATACATGCAGGGGTCAGCGAATTCCAGTGGCTGGAGGACAACTCCTACGGAATCGCGGCCGCCACGCTGCTTCTGGCCGGGGTGTACCAGTTCACGCCGCTCAAATACATGTGCCTGGACAAATGCCGTTCTCCAATGAGCTTCATCTCCGGACACTGGCACGGCGGCAACGCGCGCGCGGAAGCATTCCGCCTGGGCGTCCACCACGGGCTCTTCTGCGTTGGTTGTTGCTGGTCGCTGATGCTGCTTATGTTTGCGGTCGGCGTCGGGAACATCGGCTGGATGATGCTGCTGGGCGGCGTAATGGCGGTCGAGAAGAACATGCCGTGGGGCAGGCAGCTGAGCCTGCCGTTGGGTGTCGTTTTGGTGTTTGCCGGTGTCGGACTGCTGCTTCTGGGCGGGCCAGCTGACTGCGCGCACCACGCGGGGTGCTGAGCGGTGACCCGACAGAAGGAGCGAAGCCGATTTCCGGAGATCGGGGACGGCTCGGGCTTAGGTCCACCGGACGCTTTCTACCGCGAGGAAGTGGCGCTCGCTCTCCGCAATCGCGGCATGCCGCTGGAAGGCCTGCGATACTCGATCACAGCTACGGGAATGCACTATCTCCTAGTCCATTTTGATATCCCGTACATCGAGGCGGGCGAATGGCGCCTGGAAGTAGCAGGCATGTTGAAAAAGCCGGTTAGCCTCTCGCTGGAGGACTTGCGTAGCCGTCCCGCCGTGAGGATGCCGGTAACAATGGAATGCGCTGGGAATGGACGCGCGCTTCTAGAGCCGCGGCCGGTGAGCCAACCGTGGCACCTGGAGGCCGTTGGGACTGCCGAGTGGACCGGGACACCGCTCAGGGACGTCCTGCTGGAAGCAGGGGTGAAGGAAGAAGCCGGCGAAATCTTGTTTACCGGGCTGGACCGCGGCGTACAAGGGGATGAAGTCCAGGATTACCAGCGGAGCCTGACGGTCGACGAGGCGATGCGCGAAGACGTGCTGCTTGTCTATGAGATGAACGGGCGGCCGCTGGAGCCTCAGCACGGCTATCCAGTCCGCCTTCTGGTACCCGGGTGGTACGGAATGACTAGCGTTAAATGGCTAGCGCGCATCGAGGCTATTCGGGGCCCCTTCGAAGGCTATCAGATGGTGGGTTCGTACCGCTATTCGCAAAATGCCGACGATTTAGGCGAACCGGTGACGCTTCAGAAGGTGCGCTCGTTGATGGTTCCTCCCGGCATACCAGACTTCGTAACTCGGGTAAGGCTCGTGGAGGCAGGCGAGGTCACTCTACGAGGCCGCGCCTGGGCGGGAAGGACTGAAGTAGCGGGTGTGGAGGTAAGTGCGGACGGCGGCGACAGTTGGTCGAAGGCGAGCCTCGAGGAGCCGGTGGGGAGTGTCGCGTGGCGAGGGTGGCGTTACGTATGGCCGGCGCGGCCCGGACGGTATCAGCTGTGCGTCCGCGCTCGAGACAGCGAGGGCAACATGCAACCCTTTGACCAACCCTGGACTTACCAGGGGATGGGCAACAACATGGTCCAGCGCGTCGACGTTATCGTCGAGTAGATCCGCCCGTTATAGAGTGATTGGCGGCCACACAGACCTTGGCGGCCCCGCAATATTTCTCAAGCGCGCAGGATTCGGCTGTATTGCGCCGTCCTTATTGGTGCCATACCTCCTTCTGGGTTCGGAAGGCCGGCCGGTCGCTTTCTCCTACCGGCCGGCTTTCCGTTTGCGGTCTCTCCCCGCTACCGGGCCACAAATGCCCGGCACATGGTTCCTTGACCCCTTTGCGAGACCGTTGCTATACTCAGCGGGAATTTCGGGGCACTGGTTCAAGCACCCGGTCTCTCATACAAAGGAGCTCGCCTGATGACCGACGATGACAACGGTGAAGAGAAGCGCAAAGGGGGTAAGGGCAGGTTGTTGGCGCTCCTGGCGCTAATCGGCGCCGGGGTCGCGTTCTTGATGTTCTGGCGCCGACGGGGCGGCTCTGACGAAGAGGAAGAGGACGAGGTCTAGCGCACGCGCTAAGTCTTAACGGTTGAGCGCACATTTGGCTCCGACGAGGGCCGGTTGACGTTATGGAGATCGTCTGGCTGGGCCACTCGTGTTTTCGCATACGCGGGCGTGAGGCGACGGTAGTAACCGACCCTTGCCCGCCGTCCACTGGATACACGATCGGCAAGCCGACCGCCGATATCGTCACCGTTAGCCATCGTCACGATGACCACAGCTACATGAAAGCGATAGCCAGTCATCCCGTAGTCCTCGACAGTCCAGGGGAGTACGAAATACACGGCGCGTTCCTGACCGGGATCAGCACTCATCACGACAGCGAACGGGGATCGGAGCGCGGGGAAAACATCGCCTTCGTCATCGAGATGGAGGACATACGCATCTGCCACCTGGGTGATCTCGGCCACACGCCGACCGCCGGGCAGGCAGAGGATATGACGGGCGTCGACGTTCTGCTGGTGCCGGTGGGTGGTGGGAGCACGATCGATGCGCCCAAGGCCGCGGAGGTGGTTAGCCTGCTGGAGGCGCGTCTGGTAATTCCGATGCACTATCAGACGGCGGCGAGCAAGGGAACACTTGATCCACCCGACCGCTTCCTGAAAGAGATGGGTGTTACAGCCGTCGAGGCGCAGCCGAAGTTATCAATCAGCCGCGCCAGCGTCCCTCACGAAACGCAGGTCATGGTACTGGACTACAAGCGGTAGAGAGGCGCGGACCTTGGCAGCCGATCGGACGGCGCCGCTATGCGCGGCCTCTGGCGATGAAGTAAGCTCCGCAGACAACAAGGCCCGCCGCGAAGGCGACGGCCATCCCGGCAACGAATGCCAACAGCGAAACCCCGGTGCCGCCGCTATTGGAGCCGGTGGCCGTGTTCGGCTGAAGCGCCGCCGAAGTAGCCCCGGGCGACATCGAGAGCAGATTCTCCGGAATGGTAGGCTCCCGCCCAGCGATTGCCGCAATCACCGCCTCCGCGATGACCGCGTGGCCGTTGTCGTTAGGGTGGATACCATCCGGCGCGATCCACTGGCCGCCCCGGCCAGAGAAGAGCTGGAAGACAGAAGCCGCCCTGGCTTGAAGTTCCGCATTGGCGACAACTGCACCGATCACACCGTTTGCCTGGCCGACCCCGAGCTCGGCGATCGGCTCACGCAGGTCGCCCGTGCCGGAAAAGGGGTTGTAAAGGTCAACCACAACGATAATCGCTTCGGGTGCCGCCAGGCGCAGCCGGCGGATGGTTTCAGTGAGGTTAGTCTGGATGGAACTGAGCACCTCCCCGAAGGCGGCGCGACAGGGTTCGACTGAGGCGCTCTGCAAGCATGGAGAACCCGGGGCTACGAGAGCCAACAGGTCGTTACCACCAATATCGATGGTGATGATCTCAACCTCGTTCGCGGCTGGGGATGCATCTTGCTGGCGCTCGCTGATAAGACCAAGCGCCGTCTCGAGTTGGCCGCCGGCGGTGAGCAGGTCCGAACTCTTTGCGCCGGGAACGCTGAGGTTAATTAACTCGAGCCCGCCTTCCCGGTAGCGCTCGCTCCCTTTGAGTGACTGATAGACGCGAGCGACGTAACCGGTTGACGAGGGATTGGAGGCACCGACGCCGAACGCCAGCGAGTCGCCGAGCGCCAGATAGACGGGCGCCTGTTCCGCGCTAGTCGCGGGCATAGGGGGAGCGAATAGTCCCCAAAACAGAAAAGCTGCCAGAAGCGGCAGCAGACGGTGGCCCATGCGGGGCTTATTTTAGGGCAGGTAAGCGAGCGGGTCTACGGCGACGCCGCCGATGTGGACCTCGAAGTGCAGATGTGGACCAGTGGAATACCCGGTGCTGCCCAGCGCTCCGATCCCCTGTCCTTGCGATACGTATTGGCCCTGGCTCACCCAGATCTCGGACAGGTGCCCATATAGCGTACTCGAGCCGTCGGCGTGCTGAATGATCACGTAGTTGCCGTACCCATAGTCCTGGTACGCCGCGAGCACGACCGTTCCGCTCGCCGCTGCGGAAATCGTGGCGCCGTATCGCCCGAAACCGTCGATATCGATGCCGTGGTGATAGCTGCTGAAGTACTGGCTGATGCTGGAGTAGAAGGGCCAGATGTACCCTGAGCTGGCCCGAGCGAGAGCGGGTTGCGGATCGGGTTCGGAAACGGCGGCTGGTTGATAAGCGGGCTGTGGAGCGACGACTGGCGGAGCCGCAGGAACGGCTGCCGGGGGAGGTGGGGGCGGGCGTGGGGGCGGGGGCACGGCGCCGGGCAGGACAAGGACCATTCCCTCGATTACGTCGTCCGGAGAAGACAGCTTGTTGGGGGCGAATGATGTGATCGACTGCACGTCGACCTGGTAGAAGGCGGCAAGATCGCTAAGCGTATCGCCGAGCGTCACCGTGTACACGAGACCATTGACGCTCGGAATGAGCAGCTTTTCGCCAACAAGCAACATGTCCGCATCCCGAACATCAGGGTTGTTCCACAAGATGTAGTTCGGGTCCACACCGAACGATGCCGCTATCGAAGAGACGGTATCGCCCGCCTGGATGGTGTAAGTGGCATACGGCGGTTGCGCCGCAGTAGTTGCGCCGGGAGTGGCGGTGGCGTCGGACGTCCCCGCAGCGGCGGCGGAGGGCGCATCTGTCGCGCGCGCTTCTGTCTGGTGGCGGACGAGTATGGTCGAGGTGGTCGAAAGGACAACGGGAGGGCTGATGTATGCGGCGGCGCTTTCAGCTAGACCGGAAGAGGCGGCGCCGGAGACGAGGGTTGGATAACCTGCTACCCGGTCAGCAACGGCAGAAACGCCGGCGATGACAGGGAGTGTGAGGAGGAGTGCGTGGAGGGTGTACCGTCTATATGCTGTTAGCGACTGCCCCGCGGGTTCTGGGCGAGACTTCCGCCGGTCGCGCGTCTGGAGGGGTCCGGGCCTCCAGGCTCGAGTTCGCGGCTCGCGAATAACCTGCCTCCTATCGGGTAGCCCTCCTTTACACCACCTCCATTTCCATAGCGGGGAGGGCCCGTATATCGGTTGCTGCGGCTAATCGCGGCTCATTATATCCCGATTGTCAATACTTTCACAAATTGACCCCTTATGCGCAGCCCCATTGATATGCCTAAAAACGGGCGAAAACGGGAGCATTCGTGCGGGCAACGCCCAGAGTCGTCCGCTTATCGCTCGCACTGTCCGCCATTGCTCGCTTAGAGCACTGATTCGGGGAAGAGTTCGCTTCAGCGCATCTCAAAATGCGACGAAATTATTATACTTTCGCCGCTTAGATGGCGTCTTTTAGCGTCGACAGGAACTCTGCGTTGCTCTTTGTGCGGCTCAGCCGCTCGAGGATCAGCTCCGTCGGCTCGGTCGAGTTCTGTGAGTTCTGGCCGACGAGTGCGGTCATGCGCCGCAAGAGGACCACGCGCTGGTATGTCTTCTCGTCGAGGAGCAGTTCATCGCGCCGGGTCCCGCTGCGAGCGATGTCGATGGCGGGAAAGACGCGCTTCTCGGAGAGCCTGCGGTCAAGCCAGAGCTCCCAGTTGCCGGTGCCCTTGAACTCCTCGAAGATCACCTCGTCCATGCGGCTCCCGGTGTCCACCAGGCAGGTGGCGATGATGGTCAGGCTGCCCCCGTCTTCGACGTTCCGCGCGGCGCCGAACAGCCGCTTCGGCGGGTGGAGGGCGACGGGATCGATGCCGCCGGAAAGAGTTCGGCCGGACGGTGGCAGGGCGAGGTTGTAAGCGCGCGTTAGGCGGGTGATCCCGTCGAGCAGGACCATGACGTGCCGCCCGCCCTCGACGAGCCTCTTCGCCCGCTCCAACGCGGTCTCGGCCACGCGTGTCTGCTCCTCGACGGCGTCGTCGAAGGTGGCGGCGACGACCTCGGCGTCTTCGACCGAACGGCGCCAGTCCGTGACTTCCTCCGGTCGCTCACCAACGAGCACGACCATGATGTGGATGTCCTCATATCGCTTGGCGGTCGCACTGGCGATGGTCTTGAGGAGGAGGGTCTTGCCGGCCTTTGGGGGCGAGACGATGAGGCCACGCTGGCCCCGGCCGACCGGCGCGACGAGATCGATGACGCGCGTAGACAAGTTGTTGACGCCTTCCTCGAGATGCACCATTTCGTCGGGAAAGATCGGCGTGAGCTGCTCAAAGTAGGGGCGGCGCTTGGCAGTCTCCGGGTCGAGGCCGTTGACGGCGTCGACGCGCAGAAGGCCGAAATACTTCTCGGAGTCCTTCGGCTGGCGGACGGCGCCCATCACGTAATCGCCGGCGCGCAGGGCGAAGCGGCGGATCTGGGTCTGCGAGACGTAGACGTCGCTGATGCTCGGCCTCATGCCCTGCGTGCGCAGGAAGCCGTAGCCGTCGTTCGCCATGTCGAGGATGCCGCCGGCGAAGTAATTACCTTCGCTCTCGGCCTTGGCCTGCATGATTTTGAAGACGAGGTCTTGCTTCCGCAGGCCGTTCGCGCCGCCGATGTCTAGCTCCTTGGCGACCTCCATGAGCTCGTCTTTGGTCTTGGTTTCGAGTTCAGTAAGGTTCAAGGCAACTCCATATGGATAAGGGGAGAGTTTGCGTACGGGTTAGATAAACACGTCTTGGGGGAAACCCCAGATGTCAGGTGAAAAAGCCACTCCAAACATACATCAAATGGGCACGATTTGCAACCGCCGAACCTCGTTGCTGCCTACGGGCGGAATACCGATAGCGCCGCCATGACGGGCACGAGGAGCGTGGCGATTCCACCGAAGACGAGCGGGACCGGGTCAGCCATGGCCTGCTCCTGTTGCGGCGTCGGGCGGCCGGTCTTGCGGGCCTGGAGGGCGGCGATGCGCGCGCGGCGGAGGCCGATGCCGATGAGCGGCAGGCAGACCAGCAGCGTGACGACGTAGATGACTTCGAGCGCGACCAGCCAGGGCGTGGCGACGAGGTCGTAGTCGAGCTGGGCCCAGAGCGCGATTCCTGTCGCGATGCCGGCGATCGCGCCGGGCACGAGCAGGACGCCCTGGTAGTGCGACGCCTCCTCGAGCGAGTCCGCGCGGACGGCGATCTCGTCGTTCTGCCAGGACCTGACCAGCGAGACCTGGACAGCCGTGAGCCCGGCCACATACCAGAACGCGGCGAGAAGATGGGCGAAGGCCAGCAGTTCGTCCACGCCGTTAGTCTACGAGGTGCGAGGGACGAAGTACGACAGAAGGGGTCAGAAGTCAGAAGGCAACTGGGCCGCCGCCGGCGCTTGGTTATCGCAGGCGCCGGGCGGACTCTGCCGAGGACTCGCCCGGGCCCGGCCACTCGGCCACGATTACGACGAACCACGCCTAGCGGGCGCAACAGTTAATTTGCCGTCGCGCACCTGGCCTCCGTGCGGGGGTTGGCGCAAACCCTGACTGACAATAGGCGGCTAGTCACCCTTTGGCAGGACCGTGATGACGCCCATCATCGGCGTGCCAAAGTTCCCATTCGCATCCTGAATGCCACCCTCGGGTCCTGGGGCCACAGGCTGGTTGAAGCCGTCGAGATGCGAGTGGAAGCGGCAAAAGTATACGAAGGTGCCGGCGTGAGCGAATCGGAGGTGGAACGTGCCGGGGTTTCCCCCGTTGGCGACAGTGCCCGGCAACATATGGTCAAGGCCTTTTGGGCCGGTTGTATTGAACGCGTCATCACTGACCACTGTGTGGTCGTCGGTGTCCTTGTTGACCCATTCAACTGAATCCCCGCTGTGTATCGTCAAAGCGAACGGAGTAAAGCGGTCTTCTTCTGGCACCGTGACGGTATGAGAGTGCGAGTGCTCGTCCGCGGCGGAACTTACACGCGGAGTGCCCGCATAGCCCATCAGCAACAGGACAATAATGAGGCCTGCAGCGGCGAACCGGGCTCTGGACTTGAAATTGCCGGTAGGTGAAGCTTCTGCGATCATTCCGTTCCCTCCTTCATTGCTGTCGATGCGTGCACGACGATGGATACGCAGTGCTTCAGCTCTCGGGTTCTGCCGCAGGCTTCGTGCGCCGTGGAGGAACGGGCGAGTGATATGTTATTGAAAGGCAAGAGGACTTCGCGCGCCCGTCCCACGGTACGAGCGCGTTCCCCGCCCTTACGACCTTCACCACGGATCTGCGATCCGACCCTCTCCCAACCACCCCCGGCTCCTCGGGACGAACGGGAGGACGCGAATTACGAAGTCAGCTGTATGCAGTTGACTTTGCCCTTCGACTCCCCGCCGCGGGCGGGGCTCAGGACAGACGTAGGGCGATGGGATCGCCCAGCGATTCCGGCTCGGCCGGGAGCACGGCGGGGCTACTTTGGTCCCGCTCAGCGAAAGCCCGCCGGGGCCTGTTCGTGTCCTCCGGGGACCCCCATTTCCCACTCAGGGCGGGCTGCGATTCCGGCTCTTCGGCCGGAGCTAGAACCAGAGGTGTCGACTCCGGCTCTGCGAAGCTGAGGACGCGCCTCTGCTCTCGGCGTTGGCGCTGCATGTGCTCGAAGTGGAGCATGTCGAGGCGGAGATGGCGGGTGCGGCGAGTTCGTCACTTGACCGATTAAGTTCGTTTGGTAATTACGCAGTATTTTTATACATACAGCATGTATCTTTCGCCCCACGAGCGACTTGGAGAGAAGACGGGCCGCCAGGACATGCAGCCAACTGAACCGACCCTAACCGGAGGGAGAAGTTCTTACGAGCCTGAAGATTAGCGCTCGTCTTGAGCGAAGCGCATGTTTCCGATCCGTTCGCGCACATAGTCCATTACCTGGTTGGCGGGGACTTCCAACGCTCTGAGTTTCTGATCTTGCTCTATTACGAGATGCGCCAGCTGATGTACCTTTTGAGCCTTGTCAGGATCGCCCATCGTCCAGTATTCACAGTCACACTTATCACACGCATACTGATCCATCTCAACACCTCCCGAAGGGTAAAGACGACTTTGGCCACGTAATCCTTCGAGGCTAAGCGTTTCGATTCCATCGCAGTGATCTCGCCGAGATCGGCGATATTCGCCCGTCGCGGGGGGAAAACAAAGGCCGGTTGGGTGAACCGAACAGTACTCCCAACCGGCCTCTGCCATTAGGGCCGGTCAACCATGGGCTGCTGACCGGCCATGCTCGATGGGAGGATGCGATGAACCTCTCCGCTACCGTTGTAGCGCACAGGCTGGGCTGCGTGTTAGTGCCAGCGATTTCGATTCCGTTTCAAACTCACGCGAGCTCGCTCGCTAACCTTGGAAGCCATGAGCAGCGGGGCTATATTGAAGTCGCTCAAAGGGGGAGGGTTAGACGACGACGGGACTGGGTGGCGATGGTTCCCCTTGAGCCCATAGCGTGGGGGAGCCTGACCGGACGGTGCCCGTCCCTCCGCACGTTCCCCCGCGCTTTCTCTCCTACCTGACAGGGCGAAGGGGTCGCCCAGCGGGTGCCGCGATCGCGCCGGGCACGAGCAGCGCGCCGTGGTAGTGCGACGCCTCCTCTACTTGACAGATTAAATTCGTTTGGCAATTTCGGTAGTTTTTTATACATACAGCATGTATATTCCCCCCGCAGCCGTCGGACTGGAGTCTTCGAAGACGCCGACGCGGTGGGCGAGCCAGCCGGCACTTCGGCGGGCTCAGCACAGGCCTGGCGCTCGACGTTCGGGAGGACGGGCGTGACGGAGTAGATGCCGTGCCTGGCGGCGTTGAGGCGGGTGACGGCTTTGCCTTTCGCGGTCTGCGGACCGCCTGATCGCTTCTTCATGGTTGGAGAGTAGAGGAAGGCGTGGGCGATCTCCAATAGCGAGATGGCACTACCTGGGCAGCTGGAGAAGCAGTTCGTTTTGCGTTTTTTGGGTTTGGGTTACACGATGATTCTAGAATTAGTCATCAGTCGCAGGGACATATTGCAAATATCAGCGGGCATTTTGCCCTCGATTTAGAGTCGAATAGCCGACGTGTTCCTGCGTCACAAGGGGGCACTATAATGGGGCGCAATTAGCATTGGCTCTAGCAAAGGAGGGCTCCGATGGCAGGCCTGCGCGAGACGGTCACTCGGCTGTTCGATGCAATGAACAACAAGGACTTTGAAACGATACGCAGTCATCTCGACCCGGGCTTTGTCTACATCGGGCCCGACGATCAGGAAGCCCGGGGCATCGAGGCCGGCCTGCAGGCAGGGTGGGTTGATCATTCTGAAGGCTTCCCTGATGTGCGCATCGACGTCAAGAATGTCTACGTCGCCGGCGACACAGTGACAACCGAGTTTCACTTTAGCGGGACACACACAGGCACCTGGGGCGGCGTCCCTCCTACCGGTAAGAGGGTCGAGGGCGACGTGTGTAACGTAATGCAGTTCCGGGATGGCAAACTGGTCCGTGAACGGGACTACGTGAACACTCTGGGCATCTTCATGCAGCTCGGCGTCGTGCAGATGCCGTAGCGAGCGGGTATCCCCGCCGCACGCGAGCTCGAGGACATCACCGGCCGGGCGATGCGCTCGGCGATGATCTCCTGGGCGTAGCCGTCGGGTTGGAGGTCGGCGAAGACGTGGGCGCGGTGGGCGAGCCAGTCGGCCTGGCTCTCGACCCTCGGGAGGACGGGTGTCACGGAGTAGATGCCGTGGGTGGCGGCGTTGTAGCGGGTGACGGCTTTGCCTTCTGCGGTGCGGGGTCCTGTCTGGTTTGGCATGGCTTTAGGGTAGCGTGGGGCGCGCGGGATCTCCAAGGGGGAAATGGCACTCTTTCGAGGGGCAAGGAGTCAGGAGTCAGGGGGGCATTTCGTTTCTGCGTTTTGGGTTTGTGTACATGGAGATTCTAGAATCCGGCTTCGTTTAGCGCATTAGTGAGCGCAGCCCCAGATCGCTCAAAGGCAGAATTCGTCGCCGCGACCCGTCCATGCGAGCCGAGCCTTCGAGATAGTCGCTTCGACAGTATCGAGGCCCGCTATAAATTGTCTCGTCCCATCGCTAATAGACCCCCGAACTTCTGCGTGCCGGGAGACGAGGCTACCCACCTCGTTTATGTGGCAGACCTGAGCAAAAAGCTTGTTGTGGAACCGGTTGCGGTCAACAGGGCCGCTTGCAGTCCATGTTAGGTCGATATGCAAGTTTATCTCGGTGCACGTGACGGGGACGCCGGAACACTCCTCAGCCGGGACGACCGCTTTCATGACTGCTGTATCAAGGGTGCGGTCTACCTGAAAGTCGTCGTCAGACAAGGTCGCATTACGGTTGCAGATGGTGCGGCCGGGCTGCTGAATGCACAGGAAGATATTGGAGTCCTTCTGGTGCGGTGGCCCCTC
>WNFX01005450.1_pt1 | contig 12263 bp, 9 predicted proteins | sample 5400111 | NCBI WGS metagenome assembly WNFX01 (sample SAMN13153363, study PRJNA577476) | soil metagenome | isolation source: 40 cm soil or saprolite under grassland replicate 1 | place: USA:California | collected 2016-06-15
TATGTCGGGGCGATGGCCCTGAAACATGGCGATGGAAAAGCGCATCGGACCAGGCGACGAGACTTGCAGTCCCCTATGTCGGGGCGATGGCCCTGAAACCTGGCCAGGAGGTCACGATCATTAATGAATCGGTCGCCTTGCAGTCCCCTATGTCGGGGCGATGGCCCTGAAACACACATCACCATGATGGATCTCGCTGAACTGACCTGCTTGCAGTCCCCTATGTCGGGGCGATGGCCCTGAAACTGTGGTGATCGGTATCCTTGGCAACATTGCAGACCAACTTGCAGTCCCCTATGTCGGGGCGATGGCCCTGAAACGATGTGATCGCGGCCCTCAACGCCAGAACCTTCATCTCTTGCAGTCCCCTATGTCGGGGCGATGGCCCTGAAACGAGTATTTCCGCGAGATCTTGACCTGCGCCCATCTCCTTGCAGTCCCCTATGTCGGGGCGATGGCCCTGAAACCGACCAAGCCGCAGTGGGTATAATTGCAGTTTTTAGTGTTTTCACTGCATCAGGGCCTTTCTCGTGGCTCTCAGCGTGTCGATGAGATGGCTCTATGTATTCTAACATATTTTACAAGGCTTCTTGTACGCAAACGGGTTTTTGCATGAAAAGCGGGCACATTTGCGAGGTCAAAAACCTTTCAGTTGAGCACGGGTCAGGCTGTTCACCCTGAAAATAGCGCATGGCTGATAGCCGTTCTTAACCTCTTTATGTTGATTTGCGAGAGGCAAGCCCTCAAGAGGCGTTTTGGGGCGAAGCAGCTTAGATGACATCATTGCAGAAGCGGCGGAACTCGCAGGTGACGCAGCGGCGCTGTGAAATTGGCGGTGAGGGCATGATCTCGCTGTCTACGATCTGCTTGATGTGTGTTACGGTCTGTACTACTTTCTTTCGCAGGTGTGTTGTGATTGGTATTGGCTCGGCCCGCCTTAGGGAAATGGAGTAAAGAAAAGCTGTCTTCACCGGCAATTTCCAGGCTTCTTCAACCAGCATGGCGTAGGCTGCTAGTTGGAGCGCGAAGTGAGGACCAGCTTTTTGCTCCGAGAGTTTGTATTCTACGACTATTGCCTCCGCGTTGGCGGCTTTAAGCGATGGTACGGCGATGGCAAGGTCTACCCGCCCGGTCAAACCCAGCCGCTCGGATTGGAGGGCGAGGTGGAAGAAGCGTTCACCATCTACCAGGCCATAGGAACGTAAGCTCCGCCGCCCTTCGCGGTTCTCTTCCTCTATGTGATGAAGAATACCTTCCTCCATCAGGAGGGTTACGGGTCTCACTTTCGGCAGGCAGTAGCGATAGAAGACGATGCGAGGACAGCAGGTGTACTGCTTGAGGTCGGTTACTTCTAACAACCAGTTTGACATACGCTCACTCCTTCTCGTCACGTTCAATGACGCGGCGGCCTGTCCAGCTTTTTTCGTCAAGGGGAAACAATTGCACGTTGGCGCCATGCTTACCTATACGGCGCTCTATTTTCAATAACAATTCACGCTGGTGGATGTGACTGAGATCTCCAAGGAAGGCGCTGTACTGAATACGCTCCAGGCCATAATCGAGGCAGGCATCGGCGACTTTTGTGCGCGCACCATCGTGAGGAATGTCGTAGATCAGTAAGCAGCGCATGTCTTCACCATCCCGCTACAAATGGCTCGTACTGTTGTCGCTCTCCACGGACGAAGAGGGCAAGATGACGAGCCTGGCTTTGCAGGATGAAGCGCAGCGCCTGCCGCTTCTTCTCGTACAGCTCACTACTTTCCATGCGTTCCAGTACTTTCTCGACCAGTTTCCTGCGCGTTGCCTCAATTAGGCGGTGATCGTCGTCTTGTTCAATGCTAAAGCGCTTATTCACCAGGCCGATGATGGTGCGATCGACGACTGTCTGACGAAACTCTTCGATGAGGTCGAGGACAAGGCTTGGTTTCCCTGGCCTGTCGGCGTGTAAAAAGCCGCCATAAGGATCAAGGCCGGCCAGCGTCAAGGCCTGTTCTACCTGTCCATATAGAATTCCATAGCCATAGTTCAGCGCGGAGTTGAAGGCATCGGCAGCGCCCCTGGTCTCGCGACCGGGCCATGCCAACTCAGGTGGGATGATGCGCGCAATGGTCGCCCAATATCTCTGCGCGGCACGACCTTCGACGGAGAGAATCTGTTCACGGCTATCTTCGATCTTGTCTGCTTGCAACTGTTCGAGTTCGTAGAGGTAGTCGCGCATTTCAAGGGCAACCAGCATCATTTCTTCGTGTAATGCGGGTTCTGTTTCTTTGCGGTACTTGGCGATGTAGCGCAACAGGTTGGCCTGGTTCTCCAGCTTGCCCTGTACGAACGCTTTTGCCGCTGCTACACCGGCAGCGCTTTCGTATGCCAGTAACTGCGCTCTCCGTGTCAGGACGGTACCGGTGAGGCCCGCCGAGTAGAGTGTGGCGTATGCGCTACCGCGGCTTGAGACGAAGTGAATGGGTATGCCTTCTTCGGCACACACGCGGATTACGTCGCTGGAAATGGCGATGCCGCTGTCGATGATTAAGACTTGATCGAGGTGGATCAGTGGGGCTTCTGTGATTGTCTTCTGCTCACGGGTTATACGCAAGCGGCCTTGATGCTTGGATAGGAATGTTCCCCGGCCTTCTACGACTAGTTCCATATGTCCTCCTCGCTTAAACAACTATTTAAAAGCACTACCCTCTTGTAGTCCCCTCCTGCGGGTGCCATTCCTGAAACACTTACGTACGGCTTCGATTATGTAGATCTAGAGCTCTTGCAGTCTCCTTACTGGGAGCGATTTTTCTGAAACTACTTGAGAATGTGTTTGCTGTACAAAATTACCTTTTGCAGTCCCTTCCCAAGGGGCAGTATGCCGAAAGCATCGAAAACAAGCATTTGTGGCAATGCATTATGCCTCGATACGATACAACCCGCCTCCCTTCACAGCATTCTTGCCCACATGCAGTACCTCACCCCACACGAGCAACTCACGCAAATGTGTAATATCTCCTTCAAACGATGCGCGACCGACAAAGCCTCCTATTGGCATAGTCCGCTGTTGACGCGCAGAGTAGCTTTTTATATCGACCCAGCGAGTCTCGTCACGAGTGAGGCGAACTTCTTTTGATAGTGCTCTAACCAGTGTATACTCTCGAAAAGACATATCAGCCTTGTCACTTTGGCTCTCCGGGTATTCACCATATTCGCGTCGAAGATGATCTAAACGTTCATAGAGTCGTAGCATCAACATTTGAAAGTCAGGTTGATTAAAGAGCTGCTTTTCCCCTATGAGCCGTGTAGGAGAGAGAAAATTTATTGTGACATGATCTGTGGGAAACTGCCTGGCATATGTGATGACATCTTCAAGTGTGACGCTAAGCCGCAGTTTCTCTGGTCGAATATTATCTTTATCCCACAGAACCTGCCGCTCCCGCGTCAGGGGATTATAGGCATGTACATGACGAATATTGAATCGACCCCTGCGTCCTTGTAGTTCCTGTATCGGGTGGCCAAAATCACTTTGCTCCATTTTCTGGAAAGAGCGAAGGACATAGGGGAGTAACTTCGCACTCTTGCCCACAAGTGAAAGACTAAAAGTAAAAGATTCTCCTTGCTCATAATGATTTGGCTCTTTGTAAGGCGCCGAGATAATGTAGGGGCGAGGAGCATCGCGCCCGCGAGTTGGCTCGTCGCGCATCGGAGCGACAAGAGCGGCAACAGGGCAAGCCGTGATAAGTGGACAAACGCTGCATGTAGGCGCTTCCCGATTGGTGCAGAAACGTCCCCAGATAGCGCGGAAGAAAGCTCCACGCAAGGCAGAGCCACAATAGGTATCCAGTGCAATTGGCGTCACAGCCTCTGCAACTACTTCTAAGCAACATATTGTAAGCATGTCCGTTCTCCTCTCCAGCAGAACAATTTTTTATCTCCCCACAAGATGTAGTCAATCGTAATCAGGTTCGGCAGTACGTGATGAGTCGAAGATCAGGCCATGTTCTGAACTGTATTCCTGCATGACTAACCATCGCCTATGTTTGCCGCTATCATCTGACAACATACGAATTTTGCCCTGACGTAAAAGTTGCTGGTATTTTTGCTGGCTGATACTGACGAATAAACGCGATGCTTCGATAAACTCATCTTTAGCCAAATGCTCAACGTACTGACGCTCAAAGCGGCGCGGTAGCACCTCGACACCATCGAAGAGCTTTTCGAATTCTTCCTCGCTGTCTTTATCAGAGTCGAATGGCCGGAGGTCAAGAAGAAGTCGCGTCACAAGCCTTGACTGCTTGTTGTACTTGTCAATCCAGAGGTTGTATATCTCTGGGGTTTTGTAAATCTCATCCAGCCATTCACTGATAGCAGACTCATCGATATTTTCGTTTTTGTGCGCCTCAAGGACATCTAGCGTCTTTTGGACGATCACATCTTCATAGACATGCTGACCATTGTCTGGCTGCCGAAATACGTGTACAGGCACGATACCCTTCCTACACGCACGATTAACACGGCCAAATCTCTGGACTAATGCATCAAGCGGTGCAGGGTCGGTATAGATCGTGTCGAGATCAATATTCAGGCTAACCTCTACAACCTGCGTGGCAACAACAGCTAATGCTGTATGTTCGGCATCAACATCACATCTAGTCAGAATAGCCTGTTCGCGCTTCAGCCGATCTTCCATCGTGAAACGACTGTGAATGAGCTGCACTTGCTCAGGTGGAAGCCTCTTCAGCAAGGCAGCTTGACTATCTTGAGCTCGCTGAACGGTATTACAGCAAACGAGCACCGATTTACCCCTCTGGACATCTGCTACCACACAATCAATGCCTTGCTCTAATAAATCTCCCTTCAGCAGTTTTAAGCGATGCCGCCTGAATTGCTCAAACAACTTCTGCTCGGCTATAATCGGGGCCTGAATGCCCAAAACTTCCGACATGATATTTTGCAGTACGCTTGGAAAAGTCGCAGACATGACGAAAAACCGCGCCCCGTAGTACTCGCGTAAATACTTAATCAGGGCAAGGATAATGGCTAATCGATTTGGTTCATAGGCATGGATTTCATCGAAAATAAAGGCGGATTGTGTGTAATCAGCGAGCATGCCCTCAAATCCCTTAATCCTGTAGACAGTCTTGAGCATCTGGTATGGGCTAAATACCTTCACAGGATATGCATGCAGTTTGGTGAGATTTTCTCGCCATCGTGCATCTTGCACAGCAGTCTTGGGACCCTGCTCACCATCCATGAGTCGTTGGTAGAGAGCTTGCAAGGCACGTCCATGCTGCAAGCCGACAGTATCTTTTCCAAAGTAGTGAGGTAAACGCAGTCGGTCATACATGGCGTTCATGCTAGCCTGGTAAGGCAATGCGTAGAATATACGAGGCGTAGCTTGCTCTCCAGCCCCCATTGCCCAGAAGAGAGCGGCTTCCGTCTTCCCACTTCCAGTCGGTGCAATGAGCATGGTAGACCGATGATGGTTTGCTGCGCTCTCACGCTGATGGTAGTGGGTGTTTATCTTTAAGCTTTCAAGAGCAAATTCTTCCCAGGAACGCTGTATTCCTTGTGGCACATTGGCAAGATGAGCAGACGCCATATGATCTGCAGTAGTAGTGAGGCCACGTAACATTACTAATGTGGCAACAACGCGTTGGTCCCTTTCCGATGGTAACTTGCGTATGAAGCTTCGATAAAGGGTAAGCCATGCATGTGTACGTTGCACTCCTTCTACACAGGTCATCTGTACAGCTTGTTCTTCATCTACCGGCTCCAGAGAGCGTACACCAAAGGGGTACAGATCAAGGGCTTCAATCCATGAAGCAGCACATTCATAAAGCCATCGCCACAATGCTCGTACATTGTTCTCATTTAGTTGGGTGAGCATTCCTAGGAGAGGGTCCGGATTCATATCCCTGTCATACATTGACGCAATGTTGCTAGCATCACGATGATGAGAGACGATAGCAGCAAGCACCCATTTCCGCTCAGTCTCCGAGAGTGCAGGGGCAATCCAATCGAGAAAGGCAAGCGAGAGTACTTCATGGCGCTGTTGCCAACGTTCGCCCCCTTTCACCATCTTTTGAAAACCACTGGCAGCCTTGCCAAAGTCATGCAAGAAACAGGCCCAAAAGAGACCATGCCAGATGTTGGGAGCGTCCAGGTGTGCTCCAAGGTCCGGACGCAAGTGTGCAAGCTCAGCGAGTCGTTCTAGCACGAGCCATGTATGTTTAGCAAGGCTTTCTCCAGCAGTTTGACCCTCTTGCTGGCTCTTTGCCCAGACGCCGTCCACACCTTCGAGCCAATCAGGCCAGCGAGATGGCTTCATTATCTCCTCCTACAAATGTATGAAAGACCAGGCCTAAGAAGGCCTCCTTGTATAATATTGAAGTTGGATCGACCCAGTACGATGCTCCTGGCTCGGCTTCCCAAAACTTATCGCTGAGCACTCTGCTTTCTAAGAGCAGGTAGCGAGCAAAGGTTGGCGTTCGCTTACGTTCATAATCCAGGTAGCGAGGGAGAAGCTCCACGATACCTGATCCAGCCTGGACTGCCATGGCATATGGCAACAACGTATGCTCAAAGTAGGCCCGCTCCATACGCTCAAGTTTAACCGTCTGGAATGATGTATAGGTAAAAAGGTCCTGGGAACGACCAAGAACGACAGCATAGCGTGGACTTCGAAAGGCTTCAATCCATTCAGGGCGATTAAGATAAAGCGTCAGGCGCGGCTGAAAAAGAATCTCCCGCTTGAAAGGGTTGATACTTCCTTCTAATACCTTTGGATAATCCGTACCTTTCAGCTTCCCACTTGACTCAGCCACGAGATGGACATGTTCAATGTCGCTAAACCCAGTCGTGGCGGTAAAGTGGTAGGCGAAAGATAGGCCTTCAGGTGGCACAACTTCTCCTAATGCACTACAAATGTGCCCATAAATGGTTGCGGGAGGAGGCATGCGGAATGTCGGCTGAATGCCATGCATAAAATGTGGCCGACGGAAAGAGGTTGTTAACCCTTCCGCCACGACTTTGAGCACCAGCATATCGCTCTCCTAGTCTAACCAGTAGGCATTTTCAGCCTGTGCAAGGTCTGCAACGAATGCACGATAGGCATCACGGGGATGACGTATGACTACAGGCCGGTGGGCAAACTTCTCAAGAAACTGTTCCAGCGCGGTTCTCTGCTCATCCAGGTAGCCGCGGACCCAACCAATGTAGACTGGCGAAAGAATTTCATCATCCATTGTTGTCAAGGCTTCTCGTAGCGCCTCTAATTTAATTTCTGGCGATCCTTTGTTTGCTCCCACAATGTGTCCAAAGATGTGGTTGCCACCGCGAGTCACCGCCATGATCGAGATTGCAGGAGTGACATCGGTATAGTGAAGCGCCTGTTTTGCGCCTCCCTCAAGAAGAGCCAGTCCCTCAAATAGTCCCTGGACACGCCTGATACGCTCTGAAAGAGGTAGCCGATAGGCCTTTTCTTCCTCTAAATGCTGCAAGCCCTGCTTTTCTGCCAGGCTCGTACGCACGCTATCTAGATTGCGGTAACCGGCCTTATTCCGATAAGAAAATGTGCCGCAGGCATGAAGATCGAGAGAAAACAAGCCCTGTAGTGTTGCACGATAGAGTTGATGTTCGTGAGGCACGGGATGGCCTTCTTGCCGCGCCATGACACCAAAATCGTTAGTAATTGGTACCGATTGGATGGACACAAGCGTGCTAACGCGAAAAGGCGAGATGCGGGTCACCGGGTCAACGGTTTCTGTCTCCTTCTGCCGTGAAGGGTCTGCAGCCCGTTGCTCCTTCGCTGCAGGCTTTTTTGCAGGAGCACGCATATACCCAAACAGGTCATCATCCCACCATAACACGGGGTTGCTGTCTGTATAGGCGATCTTTTCCTCGCGATAGATTGGAGCGGCCTGCCATCCCTCAACGCGAGTCTGTGCAGTTGTACGCAGCCAATAGCGGAATGCCTGTGCTGATGCATAGGGGTAGGTATCCCTTTCACGAGTACGAATTACCTTTACCCCAACGGTATTCTCATCTCGTTCACCAATGATGTTGCCAAGATTGTTTAGTGCCGACGCAGGCGCGTCAATCAACATGAGACCTGTTACGAAAGCCACGAGAAACCTCCTTTTTGTTACTGTTCGTTCCCCACCAGTGCAGTGTCTATCTCACTATCATCAGGAAGGGCATCTGCGTGCTCGCCAAACCAATTGTGTGAGTGGAGCCATTCAATCATCCGGATGAGAACGAGATCGCGCGCAAGGCTCCAATCTGCTCGCGGTACTTCCTCGCCTTCTTCGAAGACTGTGAGGTATGGATCATACTTGAGTAGCGGTGCATGGCCAGCCTTGACGTACTTGTAGTTGGCTCTCAGTAGCAGGGTGCGGAAGTCGCCAGGTCGTCGCACCCTGTAGAAGTTATGAAAGAAGCCCTTATCATCCTGCTCCTTTACATATGCTGCGAGAGTGTCCCCAAGCTTGCGAATCTCTTCAATACGTTCCTTTTCCATGTGCATTACCTCCCATAAAAATAGCTCTGTTAAGCGCCAGGATATGAGATCAATATCTTTGCGCAGATTGTAACTACGTCGTGGGTCCACCTGCATTGAGTTCCGTTTTGGCACACGCAGTAAGTACATGCGCACGAACTTTTGCGCATTTTCTGGCAAATAAAAAATATCCTCATATACATAGTTACGTCGATATTCATGTGATGGCAGATCATCACTCATCTCGCCTTTGTCTGCAAGAGGTTTTTTAATAGGCTTCGACAATTCCCACCCACGTGCTACAATCTTTTTCCACGCCGGGCGATAATCAGGGCTATTAACCATAAGCAGAAAGCGTATGATCTCCAGCGGCAGATGGTATATCTTGAGCGGGGGACTTTTCTCATCTAAGGGAGACGACTGTCCACTATTTGTTAGATGATATGCTGTAACAGAAAATGGTTGAGATACTCCGTGAGCATCCCTTCGACGGCTATCCATTTCTAGCAGCGTATCGATGAGCAGCGTTTGGACCGTTTGGGGTGCATCACGTAATTTCGTCTCCCCTTTAGCTGAAGCCAGGGAAATCGCCCTTATGTTCTCTTGCAGCGCTTCGCGAGCTGCATCCAGGATAATTTCAGGATTCTCTGAATGAATAGCGAGCAATCGCCCACTGCACTTACGACACCCCATAGGGAAGAATTGTAGACATAACAGGGCCTCACCCGACACAGGCAGACCTGGATCGCCCCATGACGAAAAGTTGATAATTCCCTCACCTGTAATCAGGGGAATGTGTTGTCGATAGGCCATGCCTGGGGGTAGTTCCTCTTTGCCCTCCTTATCTTTTTTGAGAGAGAGCGAAATACCCAGTGCTGGTTGCCCTGTAAAGACGCAAACTGCTTCACTTTTGGCAACACTGGTATCAAAACTCCTTGCTACACGCGCAGCATATGCTCGTTTACGTTCCAGATTATCCTTAAAGGCTGGCTGTGTAAAATCTGAGTTCATCAAAGAGACGGTTAGAAACGAAGACAAAGGCTGCTCGGTGTAGTATGTTTCGATGTAGTCAGCTACTTCTGATAGATCGGCGTACGTCAGGTCAGTAGGGTTATCTTTATGTACGAATGCAGTCATGGCTGCAAGCCCTACATCAAAGAGTGGATGACCCGTATAGTCCAGTTGTAGCATCTAAACACCTCCTTTCATGAATTGATAAGTATTGTTCATAGTATAGCGAGCGAGACTGCAATATATTTGCAGTTTACTTCGAGTTTTTTTAATCAAGAAGCGAAACCAGTAATTTCGCTCGTGAGTCTGCCGCAGTAGCAAGACTCCATCCTTCTACGGTATAATAGAAGCCGTGCTTGACGGGATCATAAGCTAAAGGGGCCTTATATAGGTTCTTTAGAATGTGTATATCCCGGTGTGCTGTCCGAGTACTCACATTGAAGTACTTCTGAATGGTTTGACTTGAAGGATAGCGGCCATCAAGGATCATGTTATGCAAACACATCAAGCGCTCAAATTGGCTAATTTCCATTTGATTCCTCCACCCTTGTGAGCTGATATGAATTAGGCTCTGAAACAGATAAAACTTTACCCTTTCAAGTGAGTTAGCGAACTGTTCCCTAAGCGGAAGCAATATAGGATTAACTGTAGTATAATCAATTAAGCTCATTCTTGCAAGATGACATCAAAAGACACTACAATAAGGTCAGAACATATCCAAACAGAAATAAAAATCGATCCACATAGGATACTGCAAGTTTCAAGTGAGTTAGCGAAACTGCTCAGGTATCTTTCGATCCGCTAAGGATATTTTCAATGAGCAGTACTACATCGCTATGGCTCACGAGAGTTACTCGTAGAGCTTTAGACCAGCACGAAATTCAGAGATAACTGACTCGGCAAGACTAGTTGGAGCCAGAATTTTCACGTGACTACCATAACTCATTATCCAGCGTTGAACTTCTCTAATTGCCCCTGTCTTGAAGCGCATCAAGATGCTCCCATCGGCCTGTTCTTCGGTCTCCTGAGATGAATGCCATGGACGCTCACGGATATACCTTGCTTGATATGGGTCGAACAGAAGGGCAACCTCGACAATGTCATCTCCATGCTCAGCCTGAAAGCTCTTATCAAAATAATCTTCAGGAGAGAAGGCCGGATCAACGTCGAAGCGCTCTCCCGCGAGTACGCGCCAGGTTCGAATGCGTGGCAAGGCAAATTGTCGTATACTCTGCCGCAGCAAGTCGTAGGCTATCAAATGCCACTCACCATGCATATTGAAGAGGTGATACGGGTAAACTACTCTTTGCGTTTCTGCACCCCGGCCTGCGGTGAAGTACAGCATATCTACAGGATGTTTATTCTGAATAGCGCCCTGGAGTGCCAGTAGGGTTTCTGGAGATGTTTTGGCAGTAGCACCTGATCGAAGAGTATAGTGGCTGGCAAGTTCACTAATTGACACTTGCACACTCTCTGGCAGCACATCTGTTATGTGTCGAATCGCGTCACGTAGAGGCTTTTCAAAGTTTGTCCCTAAGTAGTGATGTGTCAGTTCAACACTAAGGAAGAAAGCGAGCAACTGCCCTTCAGTCACAGGAAAGGTTGGCAGCTTCCAGGTTACATCTGTGTAGAAGTATCCGCGATGAGAACGGCTATATCCGAGGGGAGCATCTAGCCTATCTTTGAAAAACTGTACGTCATTGAGTACAGTACGTTCACTGACTTCGAAACGCTCTATGAATGTCCTTACTGAAGGGTAGCTTCCATTGCGGATCAGAGCATCCATGTGTAAGAGTCGCTCAAGCCTTGTAGACAATCGACGCCCAGCCTTTCTAAAAGTAATCTATAGCCTTTAGAAAACACGGTGGATACGCTACTTTAACCTTAAAACTCGTCTAATACGCGGGGTAGAGGAAGCGAAACAGGGTAGTACCGTTTAAGCTGGTAATATCCGTGAAGAGATGAAAGGTGATGGTGTACTTGCCTCTTACCCCTACTACGTATCACATTCTTTAACGAATAGTATAGTCATTGATATGGATGTATCGCTAAAAGGCAGTACTTTGGGGCTGGGTACGGGAAATGCTGTCACGCGGATGGCGGTCATAAGGCTACTACGAGTTGGTAAATCCGTGAAGAGATGAAAGACGATGGTGCACTTGCCTCGTAACCTTACTACGTATTACATATTTTAACGAATAGTATAGTCATTACTTAGTTTTAGACTAATTCGGCCCGAAAAGGTATGGATCCAATGGTTTCTAAAGCTTCAGCAGTATTAGCAACTCAACCTCTGGTTTACGATCCTCTGGCGTATCACATTCCTGAAAGGAGAACATCACTATGAATTGCAGCACTTGTGGACGCCCGCTTCCCGCCGAAGCGATGGCATGCCCCAATTGTGGCACCGTTACTCCCTTTTACTACAGCCAATCGGGATCGTCGCCATACAGCCCCACATATGCCGCCTCGGCTGAGGTAAGTAAGCCGCCAATGCCACCCACGAATTATGGATCAGGTCCCTCCAACATTCCATCAGCAGGATATGCTGCAAACCCGTATGAGGTAGCTCCGCCTCCACTGCCAACTCCTACTCCCAAGAAGGGGAGTGCTCACCGGCGTGCTTATGGGATTGGTTGTCCTCCTGGTTCTTGCTGGATTAATCGCGATACTCCGACCTCGCGCAAACTCATCTGGGATCACACAGGCCCAGCCTACTGCTGGCCCGGCGCAGCTTGCAGCTACCGCAACAACGCTGGCATCACGCAAT
>WNFX01012218.1_pt1 | contig 12261 bp, 15 predicted proteins | sample 5400111 | NCBI WGS metagenome assembly WNFX01 (sample SAMN13153363, study PRJNA577476) | soil metagenome | isolation source: 40 cm soil or saprolite under grassland replicate 1 | place: USA:California | collected 2016-06-15
TGGTCGCGCAGTATGGCGATGCCTGTAATGTGAGCGGTGACCTGAAGACGCTCGAGCACAAGTTCGCGGTGCTTAAGCAGCACTGTGAGTCAGTGCGACGCGACTACGAGAGTATCTACCGCACCGCTAGCGCGTTCTGCGCCATCGCCGATAGCGACGAAGAGGCACTGGCCCTCGTTCCAGAGATCTACAAACCAGAACTCAGAGAGACCTCCCTGGTTGGCAGTCCCGCGACGATTCGCCAACGCATTACCGCTATGGAAGCCCTGGGCGTACAGGAGATTATTATGGACTTGCCCAGTGCGACCGATCTGACTGTGCTGTACCGCTTTGCCCAGGAATTCATCGTGTAAAGAGCCGGACATCCGCAAGGGATGCCCCTACATTTCTTCTGATCACATGAAGTTTGACCGCCACTCCATCATTTACGTGGAGTGATGGAAGCAGAAGCAACTAGCTCCACCTCGTCATATTCAAACCAGATCGGTTCTTGAATGTACGTTCCTTCGAGCACAATCTGGTAGAAACAAAATGGCTCATCAAAATCGGCAGAAATAGCATCTACTGTACGAACTGTCCCTCTCAGTCCCCGGAAAGGGCCATAACTATTCACACGTATTCGACTGCCTACAGGAAAAAGATTGTGTGTCATGGAATGGTGAAGTCCTCTACTAGTTGAGACGTGTCCGTACTACAAGTGAAATAGGATGGGTCAACATACAAATACAATACGTTCGGAGAGAGTCGTACCAAAGGAAAGGTTACCTAAAAAACACAAGAAAAGCAACAAGGGAACAGTATTTATTGCTCAGAATAATTTGTGAAGAACGAGAGAAGAAGCGGTTGCATGGTTATTGCGACAGATATTCAAATGGAATTCTGTTGTGTTTAGGAAGGCGGTTCTCGATCATGCGCCTGGCAGATTCCATTCTGCTTTCGCCAATTAGGAAGGCAAGAATGGACCCAATGATCATTCCGCCAATGCCACCCACTGCGATGCCTTCGAGAAACTTACGGTTACGGAATATTGTCATCGTTGATCTCCTTTTCTTAACTGGGTAGTGACGATGGATTGCTGTTTTCACTTTACTATATAGACGATCCAGGCAAGAGTATTTCTGGCTCCGTCTTGGTGAGAGTATCATTGAAACATCACAAGTACGTCACAATGCATAGCGCTATCCCTCAGAATGATCACAATGCACATTCACTCTCAAATTTCTTGAGGACATTCAATATGAGAATCTTCAGCTAAGGACATATCAAAGGGTGCAACGTTTGACGTCACACCCTTTGATGTCTCGCGTTTTTAGCTCAGGCGTCACATTAGCAACAGTGCTCGATGAGGGTTCTATTGATGTTGCCGCTGTTGGCGTATAGTCCCACAGCCCAGACATCATTGGTGGAGATCACTGTTAAGCCTTGTAGAATGTTGTTCCCGAGGTCGAAATTTGGACTGGGGACTATACTCCATTTCGATCCATCCCAGTGCTGGATGAGCGTCTGCGAGACGTTTTTGTTATTAATGTATCGTCCTACAGTCCAAATGTCATTAGCAGAGGCAGCTGCCACCTCAAACAGATCATTGGTCTGCGACCCGACATTTGGGCTGTTGACTACACTCCACTGGGAGCCATCCCAGTGCATGGTGAGCGTGCGATCATTTTTGCTGTTATTAGTGGAAGTACCCACAGCCCAAACGTTGTTCGCCGAGACGGTTGTCACACTGTTAAGGAAGTTGTTATTCGATCCAACGTTCGGGCTGGGGACTATGTTCCACTTCGTCCCATTCCAGTGTTCGATCAGTGTCTTGAATACGCCATTGTTATTCACAGCTTGCCCCACTGACCAGATATCATTTGCGGAAACAGCTCTCGCCTCACCTAAAGAGTAGAAGGTTGACCCTGGGTTGGGACTTGGAACGACATTCCATTGTGTGCCATTCCAGTGTAGAATCAATGTAGAGCCACCGGAACCATTAATACCTAACCCCACGGCCCAAACATTGCTCGTGGAGATGGCTACTACCCCCTCGAGAAAGTTGTCTTGCGTTCCAGCGTTCGGACTTGGGATGATGCTCCATTGTGAGCCATTCCAGTGCTCGGTCAGGGTCTTGTGATTATTCCCATTTTTATCAGCGGTAAATCCAACGTCCCAGACATCGTTCGTCGAGACAGCCGATACCGCTTTGATAAAATACGATTTCGTGCCGGGATTGGGGTTTGGGACGATGCTCCATCGAGAGCCGTCCCAATGCTGGATGAGCCCATTAGAAGTCTGGGTGCCGGGGATAGTGAAGCTGCCCGTTGCCCAAACATCATTGGTGGAGACGGCCGAAAGTGCGGTAACCTGATTGTTATCTGATCCCATGTTCGGACTGTTGACAATCCGCCAGTTTTCGCTCCATGTAGAGGTGGCCTGTGCTACCTTCGCTGTCACGAATATGACAGACATCAAGAGAACGAGTACGCATATAAGCATGCTCAAAGGAAAACGTTTCATTGGGTCCTCCAGACTTTCTTGTTTGTTGGTTCACTTCAGTAAGAATAGGTAGAATGGGGTGACAGGAGCAGATGCTCTTGACCCCCCATGTGCTGAGGATGATCAGACTGGATACTCCCCCAGAACCCTACGCGAGCGCAGCACAGACGTCGTCGAATACTGTCGTGTCTCCAAAGATGGCAGCCGCGATGAAGGAGCGACCGGCGCTGGAGATTAGCAGGCTTTCATCAAAGTTAAACGTCCTCGTGGAAGACGCGACGCGTCAGGTTTCCATTCTGATCATAGTAACGGATTTTATGTTGCTCGCCTGTAGCGCTGTCGAAGATATCGAAGGCGCTGGGACCACTGCCACAGACGATGCCGATGTCCACCGGACCGTAGGAAATGGGGACGTCGGCCCGGCAAATGGTGCCGTTTCCGACGGTCTTGCAGGTATACTCCGGCGGTGGCTGTGGATTCAGCACCTGTTGTGCTGCGGCAGGATGGACCGCGACGAAGGTGAATGCGACCAGGGACAGCAGCAGCACGACAAGAGAACACGTGATACGGAAGAGTTTCATTGTAAGGCTCCTTTTCTTTGTATTGACAAGACATCGTACGGTTCACTTCGGTAAAGACAGGTAGAATGGGGTGTCAGGAGCTGATGCTTCTGTTTTGCTAGACGAACGTTTGTCCTTCACAGATCAGTCCTTTCATGAGTTGCATGAAGATTGTGCGCCGCAGACGAATGACCTCCTGGACATTGCCCCATTCCAGTGGACAGTAGCGCACAATCTCAGCGGGTTCCAGCCCACAATGATACAGTAGATAAGCCAGTCGTTGCTCCCGCCGGTTGGAGAGCCGCGCTTGTAGCCTATCCCAGAGTTCGTTCCTGATGGTGCGGTCTTCCCCATCTGGCCAGGGGCTTGAGACTACTCCTGGCCGTTTGGAGTCTCGCAGCGTCTCCAGGATAGCTCCGTTCAGACTCGCACGCAGGAATATCAACACCTCGGAGAGTGTCTCGCAGGTCATCTGCCCCTGGATAGTGGCCTATTGAAACCGCTCATACGAAGCAGGCTCTGTTGGAATGCTGCCCATGCCTGTAGATCGCTGTACGTATTCGCTCGGCGAAACAGCTCCAGGGGAGAGACCTCGAGGGTGACCTGACGACCGCAAGGGTCGTCACTACATTTCTCCAAGCCTGATGGTGACATTGCACAACACCCTTTCCAGAATAATCAAGAATCTATTACGCCTCAGTATCATTCCCCTGCGATCTACTGGGCCGCTTGTAGAGGCGCTCCATCTGTACCACGAGGTACTCGCTAAAGGAGTGCTGGCTGACCAGAAGAGGGCAATTTTGCTTCTGAAATGTTCTGCTGTTTCGTCAAGCTCATGCCAACCCGCCCATACGCAATCGCGGCGGAGACGATCCCCACCTGCCCAATGAGCGCGAACAGTGCGCCGCCTGAGAAGGTGGTCACCGGGCTGAGGACACCTGCAACCATGAGCAAGAGGCCAACCAACAATGGAAAGACCTTCGCCCGTATGACCGCGATCCCCAACAGTAGAGGTCCGATGATCCCCAATACGGTTGCACTGATACCGAAGACTGCAAGGCTCGTCTCGTACCCAGCGTTGATGAGATTGGGGGCTTTTGCAGCCAGCAACGGCGCGATCGAGACACAGTAGGCCGTCGTGGCCATGCCCAGAAAGCTGCCCAGTGCCACCAGGAACACTCCGATGAGTCCCACCACACCTCCGCGTTCTCCCACCTGGCGCAGGTAGAGTGCTGGCAAACCAAGAAGAAGCAGCACGATCCCCACGAAGGCCAGACTCCAGAACGTCGACCACAGTGGGCTTTGGATGGTCGTCGGCGAAGCACTCAGACTGCTATCGAGGAAGAGCGTCATCACACCCGCAATGACATTGACTGCGGCACCCAGCAGCAAGCTGATGCCACTCAAACGAAACAGTTGTGTAGAAGACATTTTTTTCTCCTTCTACGGTCATATCAAAACATGCCGGGGCGTGTATGGGGGGCGCTCGCGTCAGAGTGGAAGAACATGGACACGAAGGATGAGAGCACCTGAACCAGGCCCAATACATACATCGACGCCACCAGGGGCAGAAGCATTCCACAGGAATTCATTGCATACCATGTTGTGCCAGTGGTAAAGAAAGAAAAGCTATTACAGGACACTTTCGCTGAAACACTCTGCTACAATATAATGCTCGGTGAAGTGGTTCTACCTCTGGTGGCGTCGATGTATGTATGAGGCCCATTAGAGCAGCGGGCAGATGCCGCTGTGGTCGGGATAGAAGATGCCATGTTGGACCTCCGTCACGTTGCCACTCGCGTCGATCTCGATCTTAGTGAGGCCAATTGAGGCCCAGACCAGCCCGATGCGAACGGCGATGTCGTGGGCCTTCGTAGAACCGTCCGGCAGCGTCGTGATCGCCGTCGTGACGGTTCCCACATCGTGTTCAAAGACTGGGAAGCCGCAGATGGCGCTCGTTTGCGCGAAGAAGACAGTCTCGTCGACCGTGTTCGTGACGAAGGTCGGTTGGCCTGGGCTCGCGCTCGCGGCCGATGTGATCGCAATCACGCTGGCGGCCAGGGCAAGGATACTGAGAAATTTGAAAAATTTGTTCATGATTTTCTCCTTATACTAAGAATTTGACGATCTTCCAGGTAGAGTCATTCAGTGACGCGGCTGAAGCTGCCTGTGCTGTCATGAGCACAAGAGACAGCAGCATGATGAGCATGCATGTGAGCTTGCTCAATGGAAAACGTTTCATGTGTTCCTCCTGATGTTTGTTGGTTCATTTCGGTCAGAATAGGGAGAATGCAAGACAGGAGCATCGACTCCTTTCTTGCTAGACGAATGTTTGTCCTTCACATATCAGTCCTTTCATGAGTCGCACGAAGATGCTGCGCCGCAGACGAATGACCTCCTGGACATTGCCCCATTCTTGTGGACAGTAGCGCACAATCTCCGCGGGTTCCAGCCCACAATGATAGAGTAGATAGGCGAGTCTCTGCTCCCGCAGGTTGGGAAGTCGCGCTTGTAGCTTATCCCAAAGATCGTTCCTGATGGTGCGGTCTTCCCCATCTGGCCAGAGGCTCGAGACTACTCCTGATTGTTTGGAGTCTCGCAGCGTCTCCAGGATGGCTCCGTTCAGACTCACACGCAGGAATATCAACACCTCGGAGAGTGTCTCGCAGGTCATCTGCCCCTGGATAGTGGCCTATTGAAACCGCTCATACGAAGTTGCGAACCGAGAGGCAACCTTCGCATGACTGTTGTTGCCAACAATCATGCCCTATGGTTGTACTTCTCCACGCTCTACCCTGGCCAGCAGCCTCGCCCAAGCGAGAACTTGCGGCATCGAGAGAGGCAGGACAAAGGTGTAGGGGACATCATGATCACCACCTGCTCCGCTTTCTCTCTCTCGCTGGCTCCTCTCCAGAGCATTCATGCCCATTCCATCCAGACCGTTTCCTGCCCTACTGCTTTCCATCGCGGATGGATGAATGGCAACAGCTGTGGATACCCTCACCTGGTACGATCCCCCCTCGCGTTCTGACGTTCTCCGTGCCACCTGTGGTGAACAGATCATTCTCTCTCGCAGAAATTGAGCTGCCGTGACCGAAACGGATTCGTGTCCCCTGTTCTCTTGCGCAAGTTGCTCCTCCAGGCCCTCCCGTGAGGAAGAGGAGAACACCCGCAGCTGATCTTGCGGAAGAGCGCCATAGAGCCGAAGAAACTGAAACAGGGTCTGCAGTGAACTGAGCACCGTCGATCTCCACTGCCAGCTCGGCGGCCGATCGAGTTGATCTCCCTGTCGTTGGATCGCTACACGATAATACATGCTCTGCCTCCTTTCATTCGGCGCCCTCAGGATGATCCCTGAAGCCAGAATTGTCTCTTTGTTCGCACCTTCGTATTAGTAAGTGCCTATGGTATTTTGTTGATGTATTGCGAGGTTTTGGTATTCCCCATTTGCTTGGTCGCTCTATCCATGACTCGTGTAGGTGATCTCGTAGAGATTACCGTCCCCGGTAACGTAGAGCACATGACATAATTGGTCATGGGCGCTATAGAATGACGTGATATCAGCAACGTTTGCTAGAGCTGGGGATATGAGTTGGATGCTTCCCGTATAGACGCCCGATACATGGTATGGAGAGTAAGCGAGATCTTTTAGGAAATTCGTGCTGGTAAGCACAACAATATGTCGGTAATTGGTATCGGAACTAAAGAAGGCGGTCACATTCTGCACCGGTTCGTTAAAGCTGGTTAGGACGTAGTTCTGACCAACATTGTTCTCGCTGGGATAGGCAATGTCGTAAATCTGCCCGGTATCATTTTGGGCGACGACGATATGACGAGTGTTGGGGTTCTCGTCTTTCGAGAGAAAACCACTAATCGAGGCGATCTGGCTGCCGGCGGGTGCAATCGTGAGAGGTATACCACTGGTTGGAGAGTTCGCTTTCCAGGTGATATCCACGGGATGGCCGTTACGATCTACAATCACCACGTGACGCAAGTCATCGCAAGGGGAGTAGAAGCTTGCCATTCCTTTTTTCGGATGAAAGCCGCTCATGTCATAGGGCAGGTCGGTTTTATGGGGCGGCGCTTCGCCTCGTTTGAACCACAGCTCATGTAATTTGCCATCACTGGTGGTGGCGACGGCATGGTGGTAGTTGTCATCAGGCGTAAAAAAACCTGCGATCGTGACCATGTTGTCGAAGTGCCAAAGCCTATCAACACGAGGATGATAGCCAGGTGCTAACTCACTGGGATCCCAAATCACCTGGGACACATCGCCGTCTCTCGCAGCAGCGATCACATGCTGATCGCCGTCATAGTCGGTGTAGTAACCAGCGATAGCGAAGATGCTGGTATTAAAGCTCGTAACGTAATTTGGTCCACTTAACATGTTGTTCGTCCCTTTCTTTTTGCAAGCTGCTCGCTCCTTGAAAAAACAAGCTCATCGTGCTATAAGGCACTGACGCGCTTTGAGTAACCGACCGCCATGAGTTCCCAATGTCTGAGGTTCTTGACAGCATAGACATAGCTCTTTGAACGACTGACGGTGATGTCTTTGAAGGAGGTCACCGACCTATCGAGGGTGACAAGGAGCTGTGGGGTCGGCTGATCCACTTCCCACCGCTCTAGTTGCACCTCGGTAGTTCCTGGCAGATTGTTCCACCTGACCTGGATGCCGTCGCTCTCAACGAAATCAGCAACGCCGAGTGCTTGATAGTGCGTCACGTTCTCGGCGAAGACCTCCGCAATGCGCTCGAGGCCCGCTTTCGCCCCATTTTGAGACGATGCGCGCAGCAAGGCATCTTGGATGAGATCCGTACGCTTCAGGATCGCCGTACAGATGGAGAGATCGCGCGTGTCAAGAGCGAGATCGGGACCGTGAGTGGCTTGTGGAATCCTGACCTGTAACGGTCCTCCCGTGATCGTGGCAGCGCGGGTGCGATCCTGCTCATAGGAGTTGCTTACGGAGACAGGCGGAAGTTCCAGTGCACCGTTATGACTCATTTCAACTTGAAGCGCTTGGCGCACAGAGGCATCGTTGACAAACTCTGCCATCTGATAGAACACCGAGCAGATCACCTCATCCGGCAACGGATCGGAGCTCAGACGAGCAACCTCGATCCCTCCAACATAATACGTGTTACCTGACATCATATACTCCTTTCGTTTTCTGTCGACATGCTTCCTAGCTACTCATGCGGCCTTGCTTCACACTTGCCCACTTCGCCTTCCCAGTATTTCACCTCTCCGCACACATTACCTGGAAGCATATAGGTGGTTCTGAACCATCTGTTCTCGACCATCATTCCACTGCGGCCTGCTGAACCGCTTGCAGAGCCGCTGCATAGTCTGGCTCGCGTAGTTGATTGGCGACGTACTCGACGTAGACGATGCGGTCGTTGCGATCAAGCACAAAGACGGACCGCTGTAAGAGACGCCACTGCTTGAGCCAGACGCCATAGTCCTGCCCGAACTGCTCACTGCGCTGGGCAGAGAGCGCCTGGTGCAACACTCTTGCGTTATCCTGCCAGCCAGCTTGCATCTGTGGAGAGTCCATACTCACGCTATAGATGCAGGCATTGGGCGGCAAATCTGCACATAGGGCTTCCCATTGGCGCGTTACGCGCTGGCAGACAGGCCGTTCCAAGCTGTTCACCACGTTGAGTAGACGAACCAGTCCTCTTGAGTCAGCCAGCGAGATCGTGCGCACGGTCAGATCAGCCAGATCCAGGTAATCCAGACAGAAGTCTGGAGCGGGATCGCCTGCCTGCAACTGCTTGCCCATGATCGTGAGCTGCTCATTGCCAGCGAAGGCCTCTCCGATATGTTCTTCCATGAAGGCTAACTCCCTGTCTACGGTATCTCAACCGTAGTCGTTCTACTCACAAGTCTAGCTCATGATGGTTGAGAATACATCGTCAGAACTGAGGATTTTTCCCGAGCAGAAGGAACCGGGCTACTGAGGGTGCCTCGTCAGAACTGAGGAGGTGGCTGTGATGGGATGAAGGAATGCTGAGTGAATGGAAGAAGCACAGACGGGTACTGCAAGTCAAGTGATGCCAGGAAATTGATCCTCAGGGAGAGGGAAGCCTTACAGCAGGTGATGCTCCAGCGCGTAGCGGGTTGCCGCGGCTCTGGAGGTGACCCCCAGCTTGCTGTAGATCGATCGCACATGCGAATTGACGGTGACCAGGCCGATGACGAGCTGCTCGGCAATCTGCGCGCTGGTTAAGCCTTGAGCGAGCAGTCGCAGCACTTCCATCTCACGTGCTGTTAGTCCGCCAGGGTATGCTGGAGGAGGTGCTATTGTCGGAGACGAGGATGATTCTCCGGGGCTGAGGATGGGGAGTGCCATCTGTCCCTGTGCTGCGAGAGCGTGCTCTGGGGTCATCGTTCGTCCCTCTGCCATTGCTGCTGCAAAGGCCTTCTCTCCCAATTGGGTGCGTGCGTACGCTATCCCCCGCTCATAATCGGTGCGTTCAGCAGGTAGCGGAATCGAACCAATGGCTTCACGGAGGGCTGCCGCTGCACCCACGAGCCGTGCCGCCCACATCGGCTGTCTCTGCAACGCGACGACTGCTCCCAACTCCTCCAGGCCTAAGGCGATCTTCCATTTCTCATCTAACTCCCGAGAGAGTGTCAGACCTTCCGAGTGGAGGGCCTGGGCTCTCGTGTAGTCACCTTGACTGAAGGCCACTCTTCCTAAAGAATAGAGCGAGGTTGCCATGCCACTCTTTAGACCCAGCTCTTTATAGATCACTAAGCCTTCCTCGAGGAGTGAACGCGCTCTGGCATACTCACCCTGGTTGAGAACGACACCCCCTAAATCTTTGTGAGCATCAGCAATTCCCCATTTATCCCCCGACTCTTGAAAGAGCGCGAGACTTTCCTCTGCCAGCGGGTATGCCTTATCGTAATCGCCTTGATATGAGGCGACATTCGCCACTTGCAGGAGCAAGTACGCGATATTCCATGTGTCGCCCACCTCCCTGAAGAATGTTAAACTTTCCTCCTCCAAGACGGAGGCCCGGTCGTAATCGCCTTGGGAAAAGGCCAGGGTGGACAGAGCATGGAGTGCCTCGGCAATACCTCGCTTGTCGCCCACCTCCCTGAAGATAGCTAATCCCTCCTCATGCAGCGCGCGTGCCGCTTCTCGGTTAAAGCGCCGCTGCGCAACCCAGCCCAAGAGATTCAGCGAGGTCGCTATGCCCTGTGTATTTCCCAGTTCTCCATACAGTGCCAGGCTCTCTTTGCAAAGCACCTCTGCTTGATCAGTGTCGTACTGTTCGAGCACTAAATCGGCAGCCACGTTGAGTGCTTTCGCTCGCACGGATGGAGTGGCTCCTTCGCTTTCTGCAAGTGCACGGTGCAAAAAGTCCTGGCCTTCACTGAAATGACAACGCATGCGCCAGAATCGCCACAAGGCTGCACCCAACCGTAAGGCCATTTCCGTGTGGTGCCAGATCTCCCACCGCTCGAGTGTCCAGCGCATTGCTGCCCGCACATTGTCATGCTCCCGCTCTAACCGCTCCAACCATGCTACCTGTAGTGGTCCTCCAAGCTCCGACTCTGCCTTCTCTGCCAGAGCTAGGTAGTACTCAGTATGCCCTTGCCACGTCGCTTCGCTCTCTCCGCTCGCTGCCAATCGTTCCAATCCATACTCGCGGATCGTCTCGAGCATCACGAGGCGCGGTTCCTCTCCCTCCTGCTCAACCTGTTGCAGCAAGCTCTTATCGATAAGCGAGGCGACTGCATCCAACACTGGCTCCGCTTCGTCGCCAAGCACGATGCAAATTGCCTCGATTGCTTCAAGCGTGCAGCCACCGACAAAGACCGAGAGCCGTCGGAAGAGTCGTTGCTCCTGAGCATCTAAGAGCTGATAGCTCCATGCGATGGTATTGCGTAAGGTTTGCTGTCGCTCTGGCACATCCAGTGCTTCGCTTGTCAATACTCCCAATCTTTGTGAGAGCCGGGCCAGGAGCGCCTGTGGCGGGAGCAGTTTGATGCGAGCCGCTGCCAACTCGATGGCTAGCGGTAATCCATCCAGGCGCGCACAAATCTCAGCGATAGCGTGGGCGTTGGTTGCGGTCATTTGGAAGTCGGGTTTGACCGCCCGTGCACGCGAGATGAAGAGCGCGACCGCTGCAAAATGTGAGAGAGCCGCGAGATCAGGCAAATGTTGGAGATCGGGTAGCGGTAACGGGGGTACGGTGAACTCGTGCCTGGCTCGCACATGCGGCACTTCCCGGCTCGTCACCATGACCTTGAGTTGCGGGCAAGCGACAAGCAGCTCCACTACCTGCGCTGCCGCGCTCACTACCTGCTCAAAGTTGTCCAGCAGCAGCAAGAGCTGCTTGTCTCGCAGGAACGTTTTCAGCAGGTCGAGCAGCGATTGCTCTCTCGTTTCTTTGAGGTCGAGCGTCTCGGCAATGGTAGGCACAACCAATGCTGGATTGCTTATGGGAGCCAGATTCACGAAAAAGACGCCATCGGCGAAGCGGTCACTCGACTCAGCGGCTACCTGCAAAGCTAAGCGCGTCTTGCCCGTGCCCCCAGGACCTGTCAAGGCGAGCAGGCGCACATCCTCGCGGCGCAGAAGGTCGCAGACGGCTGTCACTTCCTGTTCGCGTCCGATGAACGGCGTGAGCTGTACAGGCAAGTTATGGGGATAGCTGTCCAGGGTCTGTGGGGGCGGGAAGTCGACAGGCAAACCCGAAATATCCAACTGGAAGAGACGTTCGGGGCGTCCCAGGTCCTTGAGGCGATACACTCCCAGATCGTGCAGGGTAACATCTTCTGGCAAGTCCTGTTCCACGAGATGAGCGGTTGTCTGGGAGAGCAGCACCTGCCCACCGTGACCCGCGCTCATGATGCGTGTGACCCGATGCACATCCAGGCCAACGTACCCATCAGATGTCAGAGCAGGTTCGCCCGTGTGCAAACCCATGCGGACACGTAGTGCCACGCCTTCCGGCCAGGGATGGGCGGCAAGGGCGCGCTGCACCTCCACTACTGCCAATACAGCATCTGTTGCGCGAGCAAAAGCGACGGAAAAGGCATCTCCCCTGCTATCGACCTCGTAGCCATTCCACTCCTGGAATGATGCTTGCAGCAAATGCCTGTACTCTGCGAGCAAGCTGTCGTAGCTATCTCCTAACTGTTTGAGCAAGTGCGTGGATTCTTCGATGTCGGTGAAGAGCAGGGTGACTGTTCCAGTCGGAAG
>WNFX01005456.1_pt1 | contig 12250 bp, 9 predicted proteins | sample 5400111 | NCBI WGS metagenome assembly WNFX01 (sample SAMN13153363, study PRJNA577476) | soil metagenome | isolation source: 40 cm soil or saprolite under grassland replicate 1 | place: USA:California | collected 2016-06-15
GACGTTATTGCGACCGCTACAACATCATCGACGAAGCCGACCTCGCTTCGGCGGTGGCGAAGCGATTTAATGGCAAAGTCACGGCAAAGTCCGAGGGTTTTGCAGAACAAGCGTCCTAGCTAACTTCAGCAGCACCAATTCTTAGGTCCGTAGCTCAATTGGTAGAGCACCGGTCTCCAAAACCGGGGGTTGCAGGTTCGATTCCTGCCGGGCCTGTTGCATAACGTCATCACTCGCTTGCCATGAACCCTCTGGGTAGCTTCGACTTACCAGCCGTATCCGTCATCCCATACTGAGGAGGCCGTATGCGTTTCTGGGGTAGGGTTGTCGCCGTCCTCGCTGTCGCCGGTTGCAGCGGGTCGGTTCCCAATGCCGATCATATTACCGGTCAGAACGTACCGATCCTCGCCAGCAATGTCGCCAGTGATGAAGTTCCTCCCATCGTCTTCAACACGCAGATGCGATCTGACATCGAGGTGCCTGCCTGCGCAACAGAGTCGCAAGGACTCGCTCAGATCAAGATCCTGCAAGACGGCACGATCGAGTCCATGGTGATCCTCAACAACAAGGGGGATGAGAGCGTCCGCTTCGGCCATATCCACCATCTGCCTGCCGGCGCGAGCTCGGGTCCCATCATCTGGTGGCTGTCGAGCCCGGTGGGCGCGAACCTGCACCTCACGGATCGGCACATCGATATCCGGCAAAACGGGATCTTTGTCGCGAATCCACATTTCGCGAGCGCCGCCGCGGCGCTGGCCGAGCTGCTCGCTCATCCCGGCGACTTCTACGTGAACTTCCATTCGGATAACTGCCCTGGAGGATTCGCTCGCGGCTTCCTGCCCTGATGTGATCGGACTGCGGAGGGGCGCGACCAGCCCCTCCGCTTGTTTCTAGGGGGTGCTGTAGCGGTAAATGACGCCCTTATACCCACGCACGCTGTACCCATTCGCGGCGCCGACGACGTACACGAGATGCTCGAGCGGGCTTGGGACCACTGCTGTGGCCACGTAGAGGAATGGAGTCCGCCCAGGAGCATTGAGGACACCCAGAACGGACCAGTTGCTCCGGTCGATCACGATGAGGCTGGGCTTGTAGGTACTGTCGATAGGTGAATACACAAATGTCGCTGCGTAGAGCCAGGGATGGACCGGGTCAAATGCCACTGGCCCGGTGCTGACGTAATCCGTCTCCCCGTAGAGCGTATCGATCTGCATATCGCGCAAAACACTCCCGTCGGCGGCGCGCAGGAGCATGACGTGCTTCCTGTACGCCGTGTCCTCGATCGCTGTTATCGCCAGCGTATCACCATCAAACGAGAACGCGCCTTCCGGGTCTATTATCCCGGGAATGACGTAGGCGGTATCCAGGGTCCGGCTGTCGAACACGACCGGCTGATAGGCGGGCAGCCAAAGGAAACGGTCCCCGCGGGGTGAAATCGTGACACCATTGGGCCCGTCGGCGGAGTTGAAGAACTTGAAGGCACAGGGTGTGGTGTCACAGATGTAAAAGTTGTTGTGATTATTCCAGTTGAAGATCCAGCGCCGCGGGGACGGCTGTCCACTCGTGTACCAGGTAGCCGAGCAACAGGAGATACTATCGATCAACTGCGGAGATGACGTGATCGTCCACAGCTTCGGCAGCCCGCACGTGCCGTCGGCCTTCTTCCCGATGAAGATGAACCGATCGGTGCGATAGCTCGGCGAAGGACTCCAGATGCAGTCGGGCGAATACAATGATTCGGGGAAGGTCACCGCGGCCGTGCCGGTGCGCAGATCGAACACCGCGGCGCCGGGATCTGATCCGGCCATCACCAGCGGTGCGCCGCTTCCCGGGAGCCAGTACGGCTGTCCCGACATGTTCGCGCCGTACGTCGCGGACTCGAAGCCGTGAAGCGTTACGAGACCAAGCGACAGCGCCTGCCGGCCGGCCAACACACGAATTGGGAAGGTGCCGGCCCGTCTGGGGAGTGTGAAGGTGAAGGTCGTGTCGTCAAATCGGCTCGAGGGCAGCGTGTCCCCGTCCAAAAGCACGATCGGATCCGCGGTGCGGAAATACGCCTCGCTGATTCGCAGCTCGCCGCCACTCCAGAGCTCCCGGGAGGAGAGCACCGGATCGAACGACGTGGGACCAGCGTCGTTCGGTTCCTGGCAGGCAACCAGCACCAAAACCACAGCGCACAACCACTTCATGCTCTGAAGGTAAACGAGCTGCTGAGACGGTCGTAGCCCCCATCTGCCCGCAGCATCCAGGCGTCTTTGGTCTGCAATTCGGTCGTCAAAAGTGCGTCCAGCTTGCTCCGCGCGGCGGTGTCGAACACCGGCACCATGACCTCCACGCGGCGCCGCAGATTGCGCGGCCGCCAGTCGGCCGAGCCGATGAAGTACGCCTCGCCCGGGTCGCCGCCGTTCGCAAAATGATAGATCCGCGCGTGCTCCAGGAAACGACCCAGAATGCTGATCACGCGAATGCGCTCGGAGAGGCCGGGTACGCCGGGTCGCAACGTGCAGATGCCGCGCACGACGAGATCGACGTCGACCCCCGCCTGCGACGCGCAGTACAGCGCCTGGATCACCGTCGAGTCGGAGAGCGCGTTGAGCTTGGCACGGATGCGCGCCGGCTTTCCGGCGCGCGCGGCCGCGGTCTCGCGATCGATCAGCGCGAGCAGCTGCGCCAGCAAGTCCGCCGGCGCAACGAGCAGGTGCCGCAGCTTCGCCTGCGGCGCGTGGCTCGACCCCGTCAGCTCGTTGAACAGCGCATGCACGTCGGCGGTGATCTCGGGATTCGCGGTGAACAGGCCGAGATCGGTGTAGACGAGCGCGGTATCCGGGTTGTAGTTGCCGCTGCCGATGTGCGCGTACCGCCGCACCTTGCCGTCTGCCATGCGGTGCACTACCAGCGCGAGTTTGGCGTGCGTCTTGATGCTGACGAGGCCGGTCACCACGTGAATCCCGTCGCGCTCGAGACTCCTGGCCCAGCTGATATTCCGCGCTTCGTCGAATCGCGCCTTCAGCTCCACGACGACTGAGACATCCTTGCCCGCCATGGCTGCACGGCGCAGCGCATCACCGATGGCGGACGCTCCCTCCCCGCCTGGTCGATACAGCGTGAGCTTGATCGATTGGACCGCCGGGTCATCGGCCGCTTCCGAGATGAACCGCTCGAAGCTTCCGGGGAACGAGTCGTGCGGGTGATGCACCAGCACGTCGTGCTCGTCGATCTGCTCGGCCACACTGCGGGCCGGCGCGAAGGGTTGCGCCGGCTCGAGCGGCGGATAATCCGGGAGCGACTCGCTGGATGCGGCAGGAATGTCGCGGAGAGCGCCCAGGTCGACGATTCCGTCCGACACATACACGTCGGCAGGGTTCAACGTGCTTTCTGCTTCGCTCTCTTCGAATCGCAGCTCGCGCTGCAGCAGGTCCTGTAGTGCCGCCGGTGTGCCGGCTTCGAACTCGACGCGCAGCACCGGCTGGCGCTGGCGCTGCGCGAGTTCCTCTTCGATGGCCTGCAGGAAATTGGCGGTCGACGGCTCGTCCAACTGCAGGTCGCCGCTGCGGGTCAACCGGAACGCGTGCGCGCCGGCGATGATCCGGCCGGGATACAGTGCATCGAGATTCGCGCGGACGAGATCCTCGACCGCAATCCGCTTTCCCCTGTCGTCGATCGCAACGAACCGCGGCAGATCCTGCGGCAGCTCGACAACGGTGTAGTGCAGCGGGGAATTCGGTCGATCGCGCAGTGCCACGAGCAGCGCGAGGCGACGGTCGCCCACGCGGGGGAAGGGATGTCCCGGGGCGCGCGTCAGCGCTTTGGGGTTGACGAACGGGAGTATCTCATCGGCGCAGCGGCCGCGCAGCCGCGCCCGTTCCGCATCGGTCAGATCGTCCCAACGTGCGATGGCGAGACGCGGCGCCAAGTCCTGGTAGATCCGGTACTGGCGCATCAGCAACGGCCGCAGCCGCACGCCAAACGCGTCGAGCGTTTCCTGCGGCGTGAGTCCCCCGCCGCTGCCGTCGGCCGCGGGCTCGTTGCGACCCGAGGCGACGAGCTGCTTCAGCGCGGCGATCTGTGTCATCATAAACTGGTCGAGATTGGTCGCAAAAATGCCCAGGAAGCGCACGCGGGCTGCCGCCGGTACGCGCGTGTCTGCGGCAAGCTCCAGCACGCGCGCATTGAACTCGAGCCAGGAGATCTCGGGGTTGAGAAACTGGTCGCGTGCAGATGCGGCGCGCGCCGGATCCTTCGCGACTTCCGGCAGTGCGGGGGCGCGTAGCTCGCTCAGCGTCACGCGGCTCGCGCGCTCGAGCTCGTCCCGCTGCGCGGCCGCCGGTGCGAACGACATTCCCGACCATTCGGGCACCAGCGGAGAGCGAGACGCGACCGTGAGTGCGGCGAGCGTCGCGGGATCACGCAGCACCGGTGAGCCCACGCGCGCGATGAGGTCCGCCGGTGCGAACCATTGCAGCTCCTCACCATTGCCGGAATGGCGGCGCAGCCGGCGCGCCGTCCACACTTCGAGCGGCACGCCATCGCCGGCACGAGGGACGATGCCGAGGAGCCGCAGCTGGCCTTCGCCGCTGCCGACGAGTCGCCGCAGGACGGCGCGGCATGTGTCCTCACCGCTCCCTTCCTGCACCGGCAGGCGTAGCTCGGCGCCGTGACGACGCAGGCCGACGCGGCCGTGCTCGACGGCGATCAGCGCGATCTCGCGCTCGATCGCGGCGCGAGGCTCTCCCGTCATGAGCCGCGCGGCTCGCTCATTGCGGAACCGTGCGGCAGCCGCGCACGAAGTCGCGCTGCACGACCGACCGGTTATCGATGGCGCGGTAGAAGTCATCGAAGTAGTCCAACAGGCCGCGCACATCCTTCTCGCTGAGATCGGGGACGGCGCGAACGGCGGCGTAGATCGAGTCTTTCGCCGCTCGGAAGCGGGCGAACACACTGAACAGGATGCTGTCGGGCTGGCAATAGCCGCGGTACAGCCGCTCACGCACCGAGTGGATCGGGAGCGTTTGCGGCGGGATCGCGTACGGCGCTCCGACCGCGCCGGAGAAGTCGAAATCGTACGGCACCGCGAACAACGGATGCGGCTCCGCTTTCACGCTCACGATCGCGATGTTGTGGCGTGCCCAGACCGACCAGTCGGTGTTGCCGATGAGGTATTCAAAGACCGCGACCAGCGTCATGTACGATGGGTCGGTGACCAGGTCGTGGACATGCGCGGCCTCCACCACCTCGGCGCCGAGACGGCCTGCCAGCTCGCCGTCCGACTCGATCAGGAATGCGTAGCGCGTCACGGTGTCGTGGTGCGCCGAATCGAGATACGTGACGTGCGCGAGCCGCACGCGAAAACTGGTATCGGTGAGCGCATTGAGCACCCGATACAGCGCATACTCCCGCAGCAGGTTGCGCTCGAACGACTGCCCGCTCTGGCAATGCGTGACCAGCTTGAGTTTGTCCTGGCCCGCGAAGGGCGTCTCCTCGAGCTTGTGACTCGGCAAATCAAGGCGAATCGGGGGGAAGCCGCAGCGTGCCAGCCGGAAGATGCCCCGCGTGCGCAGCTTGACGTTCAAGCTGCCCGTGTCGGGCGCGGTCCCGAACCGCAGCGTGGCGGGATGGTCTTTCTTCTGCTCTCCGCGATCGCGAAACAACGCACGGAGATCTGTCTCCAATTGCAGCGTCAGAGCGGCATGGTCGAGGAACAGGCGCGAACCGGAGGTGGGGAGGGCTTGAGCAACCAGCAGGGCGGCCAGAACAAGCTGCATGGGGCGAAGCTACGTCGATACCCGGTTTCGGCCAGCCTCCTTGGCTCTGTAGAGGGCCTTATCCGCCGCCTGCACGACCTGATCGGGAGACGAGTTTCGGTGGTTGCGCTCGGCCACGCCGATGCTCACGGTGATCGTGATCGCCTGGCGGGTCTTCCTTCCTTTATCGTTCTTGGGTTTCACGCGGGGCCGGAACCGCCGGCGCATCGTGAAGTGACTCGTTTCCACCGTCTCGCGCAGCTCCTCGAGATGCGGCAAACACTCATCCTGGCCCTTGCCGGGGAAGACGAGCGCGAACTCCTCGCCGCCGTACCGGTAGGCGGTCCCGCCGCCCGGCGCCTGCGCCAGCCGCGCGGCGACCAGCCGCAGCACGTGGTCACCCGCGTCGTGGCCGTACGTGTCGTTGAAGCGCTTGAAGTGGTCCACGTCCACCATGGCGACGCTGAACTGGCCGCTCAGCCGCGGCAGCGCCTCGTTCAAGGCGCGCCTCCCCGGGAGCTCGGTCAGCCCGTCGCGGTACGCCATCATGTACGAGGATTCGATCACCGCCACGACGAGGATCAAGCCCGCGGTCGACAGCCACAGCTCCTGACCGGGTCCCGCGGCGGGCCACGACAGCACCGCGAACACCGCCGCGAGGCTGTAGACGTAGCCGCGCACCGGCGATTGCGGCTCGCGGAACCAGGCCATGACCAGCAACACGCCGATGGCGAGGAAGGCAATGATCGCGGGCTGCCGGACGGGGGTCCAGGCGGTGAAGCGGGCCGGCAGCAAGTGGGTCGTAAGGAACTTGAGACTCTGGACCGGAAACGACCGTGCGAGAAATACGACGCACATCACCTGCACGCCGAGCAGGACCCAGCGCAGCAGGCCGGCCGCGGTGAGCGTGCCGCGCTCGGGCAGCAGCGCGACCAGCGCGAGGTTGATCGGGAGCAGGAATGCCAGGGCGTGGAAGTAGACGCGGTCGCGCGGTGTGTCGAGGCCGGTCAGGAGGACGTATTCCGTGAGCGCGAGCAGCGCGATCGCAAACACCAGACGCGAGCGATTGAAGCGCCATCCCAGCAGCAGCGCGGCGGCGAGGACGGTGAACGGGAACACGGTCGCCAGGCCCGCGGCGGTGCCCCGCAGCGACGGCATCGTGACGAGCAGTGCCGCCGCGACGAGAATCGGCACTTCGGGCACGAATTTGGAAAAGATGCGTTTCATCGGGCCAGTAACGGTACGTATCCAAACGGGAAGGTCAACTGCCGATCACAGGCTGAAGCCTGCGCTCGGCATACGTTGTCCTTAAGGACAATGTCGGCCGAGCAACGCTTTTAGCGTGTCCATTGACCACCTGTGCGCGGACTGGCGATATTCACCCGCCCCGCCATGGCGGTATCGTCTAGGGGACTAGGACGGAGCCCTCTCAAGGCTCAAACACGGGTTCGAATCCCGTTACCGCTACTCGTCGCCCCCATCGTCTAACGGCTAGGACACCACTCTTTCAAGGTGGGAACAGGGGTTCGATTCCCCTTGGGGGCACTACTCTTCGTCGTGGTATTCCCGCTGTACGACGCAGTTGCCGCCGGAATTCTTTGCCGCATACAACGCATGATCGGCGACCAGCATCAGCTGCGGGCTGGACGCCTGCGCCGCATCACGGGGCAGCTCCACCAGCCCGCCGCTCACGGTCACCATCGTCGAGGCATTCTCGACCAGATGGCGCCGAATGCGCGTGGCCACGATGAGTCCCGCGACGGCATCGGTATCCGGCAGGATGATGGCGAATTCATCGCCGCCGATGCGGGCTGCTATGTCGCTGCCACGCAAGCTTTTCTGGATGGCCATGGCGACGCGGCCCAGCGCCTGGTCGCCCGCATGATGGCCCCAGCGGTCGTTCACCAGCTTCAAGCGATCGACGTCGACGAGCAGCAGTGAGAGCGGCGCCCCGTAGCGGCGGCAGCGCGCGATTTCCCGCGTCATCGTCGCATCGAAGTGGTAGCGGTTGAACAGGCCGGTCAGCGGGTCCGTCACCGAACGGTGTTCCAGCCGCTCGAGCGCCGCATGCTCCACGATCGTGGGTGAGACGAGGTCGCCGCTGATGTTCAGCATGTAGTCCACGGCCGCGACGACGGCGCCGACGTTGCGTCCGAGGCGCGAGCCGAGCTCGCGGCGGTGCGCTTCGATCGCCGCCGCTCGTGCGGCGGCGTCGGTCTCGCTCAGCCGGGCGTGGGGGAAGACGCGCTGCAGGGGCAGCGACCCGGCTTTCACGTCGACCGTGGTGCCGCGGCGGTCGACCCCGGTGCGGCGCTCCAGCCCGCTGCGCCGCTCGTCCACGGTATTACCAGCCGATGGCATAGTTCGAGAGCGTGTGGTGCTGGAAACTCATGCGGTCTCCAGCAAGTCGTCGAGCTTGTCGATTTCCGCGCGTGCCGACAGCCGTTGGAACGAGGAGCGGGCACGCTGGGCGGCAGCCTTCCCGGCGGTCGCGTCGCCCCGTTGGATCAGCTGGTGGGCGAGATCGCGCTCCGCCATTGCGAGCAGCAGGGGACGGCCGTGCTGGGTGGCGCGATCGATGACGTCGCGCAGCAGCGTCTCGGCGTCTTCGTGGCGTCCCGCGAGGGCGAGCGCGCCTGCCTTGATGCGCAGGTCTTCGGCTTCGCGCACGGGGTCCTTGAGCTCGCGGTGCGTCGCGACCGCGCGCGCGATGGCGGCCATCGCCTGATCAGCTTCGCCGCGCGTGACGTGAATTTCGGCGAGGCCGGCGATGGCCTGGGCGGTGAGCTGCTGGTCGCCCAACTGCTCGGCTTCGCGAATGGCGATCTGCGCCATCTCGAGCGCGCGGTCCAGCTGGCCCTGCGCGCGGCACACCATACCGAGATTGTGGCGCGCTTCGGCGACGCCGCGGCTGAAATTCGCCTGCTCGTAGGCGGCGATGGCGCGCGTGTAGGCGATGACCGCACGGCGGTAGTCGCCCTGCATGTTCGCGATGACGCCGAGGTTGTTGGAGCAGCGGCCGACGGTCGCCTGGTCGTTGTCGTCCGACGCCTCTTCCTGCGCGCGCGTGAAGAAGTACGTGGCTTCGTCGATGCCGCCGCGCTCCAGCGCGATGGCGCCGCACACGTTCAGCGCACGCACTTCCATCATCCGGTCCTTGAGCGAGCGGGCGCGCAGCTGAGCGACCATGGCCCACTGCTGGCCCACCTCGAGGCGGCCCAACCGGCTGTGGGCGATGCCCAACAGCAGCGTGAGGATGGCCGACTCTTCCAGCTCGTCCTTGGAGCGCTGCTCGAGATAGGTGAGCAGCTCGGCGTAGCGGCCGGCGTCGGCGTACTGCTGCGCCACGTGCAGCGGCGCGAGCGTGCCACGCAGTTGGGCGGCAAACGCCGCGTCCCAGCCCTGATCGGCGAGCTTGCGGATTTCGCCTTCCGCGCCGATGCGGGCGAAGAGGGCCTTGGCGGACTGCGCGGCGGCCTGGGCTTCGTCTTGACGGCCGGCGCGGCGTAGCAACGCGCTCAAGTCGCGGGTCGCTTCGGCCTGGAGCAGGAGCCGCTCGTGGAGCTCGGCGCGGCCAATGACTTCGCGCAGCGACTTCTCGGCGCGCTGCAGATTGTTCTCGGCCACGAGCACCAACGCCAACACGCGGAGATCCTCGGCCTCGGCGACCGGGTCGGGCAGCTCGCCCCGAATAACGCGAACCCGGTCGAGGTCGCGGCTCGCCAGCTCCGGTTCGGAGCGCGCGGCCCGGATTTCGGCGCGGCCACGCACCGTCGCGGCAAACAGCGTCTCGTCGTGCGCCGCTTCAGCGGCGCCGACGGCCTGGTCGGCGGTGGCGAGCGCCTTGTCGTAGGCAGCCTGCTCGCGGTAGGCGTTGGCGAGGTTGTGCTGGCACTCGGCGAAACCCGCCGGCAAGCCCGCGCGGTGGAACGCCGCGGCGGCGATTTCCCACGATGCGATCGCTTCGGCGTGACGGCCGCGCAGATGGCTGATGATGCCGAGGTTGTTGGACGCCCGGCCGGTGGTGGCATGGTCGCCGTCGCGGCTCGCGGCCATCAGGGCCTGCGTGCAGAAGTCGGCGGCGACGTTCAGGTCCCCACGGGAGAGGGCGATCGCGCCGCGCGCATTGAGCGCGTGACGCTCAACGCCGTGCTCGCCGTGCGTGCGCGCGCCGGCCAGGGCCCGATCGATCCACTCCAGGCTTTCTTCGTGCCGGCCCAGCCGAGCCTGCGCGATGCCGTAGAGCAACGCGAGGGTCGGGGTGCTTCCGAGCTCGCTCTGATCGTGACTGCCGAGGAACTCGACCAGCGCGGCATGATGCCCGGCGGCCGCGAGTTCGTGGGCTTTCACGACGACCGGTGACGCCTCCAGGAGGCGCTGGTCGCGAGGATTGTTGGTAGGCATGTTGGGCTCGCCGCTTAGTAGCTAATGATCCAGTCTAGCAACTCCGCGACCGCATACTCGCAAAAGTGCGGCAAGCCATACGTGAACGACTTCTCCTCCAGCGACTGGCTGGCAGGAACTGGGGTCCACGGTTCGTCGGACTCGCGATACCACAGGCCGAGCAGCGTGGCCTCGATGTCGGCATCGGTGCTGTCGACGATGCCGTCACCATTCATGTCGCCACTGGCGCCGCCGTACCAGATCTGCAGCTGGGCGGCGTCACCGAACTGCAAGCCCGTCGGCTCGAGCCGGATGCCGATCTTGCTCGTGTCGACGGTGACGGTGATCAGCACCGAGTCGCCCACGGCGAGCGCACCGACGCCCGGAACGAATGCGGGATCGGTGGTGGTGAGCGACAGGAATGGATGGGTCTGGTTATCGATGGTGCTGCTGTAGTTGATCTGTACCGACCGAGCCTCGCCGCGTACCGCCCAGAATGAGACCGTGTATTGGTCAAGACTCAGGGGAGGCGTCATGGCCGCCATTCCGGAGCGGCGCGCGCGAGACTCTCTCGATGTGAAGTCTGGAGTGGTACTGCCTGCCCAGCGCAGGAATTGGGGAGCCGCGGGTGCTTTCACCGCTGTGGGTTGGTCCGCGCAGCGCGCTACCGACAGCGCCAGGGCGAACACCATGAGTGAGCGGCGAACGAACATGCGAAGCTCCAAGGGCTGGGCGACTTGACTAGGGCAGTAGGGGATATCAGCTTTGGGCCGGATCGGTCCCTGCTGACTCCTCTGGAATGACACGAAAGTAGGTCCATTTTGTCACCTGTCAAGCCCGAAACAGGCCCGAAACGAGTCCCAGTAGCAGCGCGGTTGGCGGTGCTGCTGGACGTGTTCTCTCCGTGGGAAGGCATCTCCTTGAGTTACCGCCAGTTCGCCGCGGCGCTGGGCGGTGCCGTAACTGAAGCAGCCATAAAGAAGTGGCCCCATCGGGAAAAATTCCCCGCCGACGTCGCCCGACTGATCGTGACCAAGGCGAAGGAGCTTGGCATCCCAGATGTTACGCTTGAGTGGGTCCTGTGGGGGGAGGGACAAGGTCCCAAAAAGGGAACCAAAAAGGTCCCAAACCAGGGACAGCAGGCTGAACATCTAGAGTTAGCGGCGAGCATCGCGGAGGCCCTGCGGACCGACCTGGCCCACAACGAGTTCGCTCAGTGGTCGTCGGTCGAGGTGCAGCGCACGGTGATCTGGTCACTGAAGGATCTGGCCCGACGGCTGTGGGTGCTGCGCTTCCCGATGGCCGAAACCTTCAAGTTGACCGATGAGTGGGGGACGAAAATCGGGCTGCCGACCCGTTCACTTGCTTCGCCACCGGGTCCTGATGAGTTTTCCGCCGCTCCCAATGAGGGCCGATAGCTCAACTGGCAGAGCAACTGACTCTTAATCAGTAGGTTCTCGGTTCGATTCCGAGTCGGCCCATTTGACTTCCGCGAGCGCCGCGGCGCTGGTCCCACCACAAGCCCCACCACGTTCTTGAGCCGCGTCGCGTCCTCCTCGACGAACCGCTCGCTCTCGTGCGGCCTCCGCGATCTGGCGCGAGAGCACGAGGCCGATTCCGGAGCCGTCTGGTTTGGTCGCGAAGAACGGGACGAACAAGTTGGTCGTTTCGGCGAATCCGGGCCCCCCGTCACGAACCCAGACCTCTAACCGACCGTTCTGTGCCGCCCAACCCACCTCTACCTCGCCGTCGCCGTCCAACACAGTATCGACGGCGTTCCGGACGAGGTTGATCAGCAGCTGGTCCAGTTGCGCCCCGTCGGCGCGGACCGTCCGTAGGAGTTACGGGTTAGAAGGTGATCCCTCGCGGATAGTTGAGCGCGGTGGCGTCGCCGGTGATCGTGGCGAGTGGAGTTGCGTTGCCACTCGCGCCCGGGGGGTAGACTGTAATGCTGTTGCCGGGGGTGTTAGCCACATAGAGATTCCCGGATCCATCAACTGCGATACCGATTGGATGGTTGAGTCCGGTGTTGCCTCCAGAGATCGTTCTCGCCGGAGTGACGTCGCCGGTGGCACCAGCGGCATAAACCGAGATGCTGCTAGCACCAAAGTTGCTGACGTAGAGGT
>WNFX01005457.1_pt1 | contig 12249 bp, 10 predicted proteins | sample 5400111 | NCBI WGS metagenome assembly WNFX01 (sample SAMN13153363, study PRJNA577476) | soil metagenome | isolation source: 40 cm soil or saprolite under grassland replicate 1 | place: USA:California | collected 2016-06-15
GGGATCATCAAAGAGGTGCTGGGCTTCCGCCAGTTCTCGCTGCGCGGTGAGCAGGCTGCCGCTGGCGAGTGGTGTCTGGTCTGTTTGGCCTTCAATCTCAAGCGCTTCCATACCTTATCTGCGGTGTAATGCAGAGGCGACGGCATGCCTCCAACCTGCTCGGTCAGCATCACCGACCGTGTTCAGCCTGCGGTCGCGCTCCAGTCACCCCAGCCCTGCCGTGAAGGACGCGTGTGCTGGCAGAGCGGCTGGGGTGACCTCTGTTCCGTTCTCTCCGACAAGCTGCTAGATATTCTTTATATCGCTTTTCAGCAATATTTTGATAAGACCAAGAAGAAAGGTCTGTCGCATAATAGGCGCACTCCCAGAGTTCCTGTCTGGTCATTACCGAGAGACGAGTCAGAAATTGCTCACAAAGATCGATCAGCGCAGTATACATCTTCCATTCGATCAGAAGTTGCTTCCAGATGCGCCGATAGAGGCGAAGGTGGAACTGCTCCAACCCGGAGAGATCAACACGTTCAATCTGCCTCATGAGCGCCTGCTGCATCAGGTCGCGTTGCATCGAGTCCAGGTGAGCAAGCTGTTCATCTCCAAGATCGGTCGCTCCCGGCAACCAGAGGTTTTTCTTCTTTCGTACCTGCACTCTCGCGATTTCAGATGAGAGCCAACATTGAAAGCCTTCTTCCAAGACACAAGGTTGCAAGACAGGAACAGCACGCATTGACGTGTCTGCTTCTACCTGCAGACACATTCCATGCGCCAGTAGCCATTCCCAGTCTTCTTGCAACTGGGACACCGTCCCGAAAGTTGTGGAACGACAAGACGGCTCATAAGGTCGTCCACTTTGCAGCAGGAAAACGGTGTTTCCCAACAGGACAAGTCGGCGGTCTCCTGCCCAGACAATCTGAGGGAACGGGTAGAAGGAGCACCAACTTCCCGCGATCATGCGCCAAAGAGGCCTTCAAGGGCTCACGTTACACAGGGAGGCTGGCAAAAAACACCTCCCCCTGATCCAGCCTCTCCGGCTGGTTGCTCATCTGCTCACAACGACCCGGATGCCCTCATCAGTTTACAGGAATCCTGGGCACGCGAATTCCCTGCATCACCGCCCACACGATGGTCAGACAACTGGTTTCCGTCGTGAAGGAATCAATCTGGTCGGTTCGTTGCCGAACATTGCTAAAGAAGCTTTCGATGGCATTGGTCGTGCGAATATACCGATGCATGACCTGCGGAAAGCGATAAAACGTGAGCAGATGTTCTTCATCCTCCATCAAGCTGCGTACTGCTTCGGGATAGCCCTTTTGGTATTTGCCGAGTGCTCGCCGCCAACTCGACGAGTGCCTCCTCTTTGGTCTCGGCCTTCCAGATCCCAGTCAGCTCGGCGGTCACCGCGCTGCGTTCCCGTTTGGGAATGGCACTCATGACATTGCGCTCTTTATGGACCACGCAGCGTTGGCGCAGGGTCGCGGCAAACAAGGCAGAAACCGCTGCCAGCAAGCCGTCGTGTCCATCAGTGACAATGAGATCCATCTGGGTGGCACCACGGGTGCGCACATCTTGAAGCAGACCCATCCAGCCCTCCTTGCTTTCTTCGGCACAGGCACACAACGCCAGCACCTCTTTGTTGCCTTCCAGATCCACTCCCAGAGCCGTTAACAGGATCGTGGAATCGGTTTGCTCTCCGTGGCGAATCGTGAAGTGGATCCCATCGAGGTACAAGATCCGCCAATGTGCTTGCAGTGGACGCCCACGCCACTGCTCAAATTGTTGGGTCAAGGTCTGGTTGAGACGGCTCACACTGCTGGCACTGGGAGCAATCCCCATGAGGGTCTCAGTGACTTCTCCCACTTTTTGGGTGCTCACCCCTGCGACAAACATTTGGGTGAGTCCTTCGGCCACCTGCGGTTCGTAGCGCTGATAGCGATCAAAGACCTGGGTATGGAATGCTCCTGCACGATCTCTGGGCACTTCCAAATCCTCAATGGGAGCCAAGTCGCGCGTGTAGCTCCCATTGCGGTAGCCTTTGCGCTGGGGAGTCAACTCTCCCCAACTGGCTCCCAAACACTCTTTGAGTTCCTCACGCATGACTTCCTCGATGACCACGCGTACCGCATCGCGCGTCAACGCCCGCAAATGCTCATGGAACGTTTGCTGTGTTGGCACCTCTTGGGGTGCTTGCTCCGATGTGAAAGGGTCGGCCTTCGATGTGATACTCTTTTTCTTGGATACAGGCATCGTTGTTCCCTCCGGTTTGAAATGGCAGTTTTGACTCAAAGAGACAATAGATGCCTGTATTATCTCTTCCATCTCTCTGCTTTGGGGAGGGTACTCCTTACACAATTATCGGCATGGCGTCGGAGGAAGTTGCTCCCAGGCAGCGAAGAGTTCATATGTGGCCTGAGGAGCCTCTTTAATTTCTCGCAAGAGACGTTCGGCGGCGGTTTCAGGGATCACTTCTGCCACAACACCTGTCATCTCGGGATCTTCAGGAGCTTCATCTTCCTTCCTTGTCTCCAGAGTCATTCGTCCATATCCACTTGATGTCTTTGCCCCAATTCTCATCTCCTCCAGAGCGTACCGTAAAATCTTGAAGGTTCTTGTGATCCAGGGCGATGCGTCCTCCAGGTCAGGGGCGGCAAGTGCGATCAGGTACTTACCCGTCGCACTGAGAAATGGGATTGGTGTCGGACTGTCCCAATCGGAGGGCGTAGCATCCTTCTTGCCCTGATAATAGTCGGGATGGTGGACGGTAATTGTGTCTCGCCGCAACACTGATGCGCCAGGTTGGTCCGGATCGCTATCGGGATCAATATGTAGAAGAGCATCGAAGAATGTAATAAACCCCGCATTGTCGGTATCGCCAAAGATGACGTTGTATGCCCAGTCTCCTTTGCGCCAGGGCTCACCCAGCCGCTGTCGTGCATAGCTGGCTGCCAGTCCTTTAAGCGCACTACCCGGAATATAAGGAACGCCATAGGTGTGGTGAAGCGCGATGGACGTTTCCAACACGCTTTCATCTCCCAGCCCGACAACCATGCGTCCTTTTGCTCTGGCTATGCGTGTCTTGACGTCGACGCTTGCCAGCATCTGTTCCCAGCGTCGGTAGAATTGCTTGTACGCCAGAGGTACACTGATAGCGGCAACCTCTTTGACCAGGGTACCACGATTATCGGTGTCTTCCTGGTCCTGATTCTTTATATATTTATCGAGCCAGAGTCCGGCATTCGTCGTATGTTGACTGAGCCAGAACCCGACGTTTGTGCCCTTTTCTTCATGGATAGCAGGGAGTTCGGTGTAGAGGGGTATGAGCTTATCTCGATAGCTGTGCTTATTCTCCGTACCCATTCGTCATGCCTCCTGCTCATCCGTGTCACTGACATCGACTCTCAGCACCGATTGCGCAAACCGCTTATACCAGACTAACGCCGCCATGACCTGCGAGGTGAGGCGCATATAATCGTTCAAGTCTGCTTTCCTGGTACGCTCTGGCAAGTCTTTTTCCAGCTTAAGTGTTTTTTCAAGATCTTTAAGGAGGCGATCATAGACGGGCTCGCGTCGTGAAGCCACAAATGCCAGTGCCTGCGCTAAGCCTGCCGTGTGAATAAGAATGGGCAATTTATGGCACATTACCCCATATTTACGATAGTCTTTTGCGAAATCTTTCTTTACCTGCTGAGCCTGTTCATAGACTGCCGTTGCGTATTTTTGATCTCGTGTTTGCATACTATCCCCTCCTATACCAGTTGCGCCCGGCAAATACCTCGCCCGACTGTTGCTTTGCCACCAAACTGTAGCGTCTTGCCAGTGAGATCTTTCAAAATTTCCATAATCCTGCCCTCAGAAATTTTGCCGTTCTTCTGACCTGTGGAGGCATTGAGACTACTGACCGGCGTAATGACAGCAATGCCCGATAGTATCGTTTCAGTTGGGAGGGCTTCTTCGTACCAGAGTCCGCCATCCGTGACGGTCCTGGTGTCCTCCTTTAGCCTGATACGTGCGGTAACCTCGGTGGAGTGCTGGCTCATAAAGTGGAAGAGATCATCATGAACCAGACACAGGCGTTCGATAAACATGTGTTGCCAGGCTTCTTTTTCCAGACCTGGGAAGATATGTGTACTCAGCCAGGTTGCCCATGGGGCAAGTGCGGCATCATCCTGTACTTGTAAATCGAAATCTTCCAGGTACACGTTGTTCTTAACGGCCAGAGTAGATTTGCCTTCTTCTGTCAGGTGACATGTGTTATATCCTGTGATGGCTGGAATGGTCTTTGGAGCTGGCTCTGGCACCGGCACCTCTTTCAGGTCGCGCATAAAGCGTTGCAGCACATACGGGGATGTAACCCACGCAAAAGTTCCGGCGATGCTGCGCGCGGGGAGCAGAAGCAATCTCTGGTCTGAGAACAGGACCGAGCTGGCACGCATTTTCTCTGGCTCGGCAGGATCGGAACCGAAGATATCTTTATATTCTTGTGACAAACCATCTTGTTGCGCTCGTGTGCGCAGCGCTCCCTTGATTGAAGAACCGGGCAGGAAAGGGAGCCCGGTGGCCTTTTCGCGTGCAATGGGCATATCGATCACCCCCGCGCCCTGCCCTACGCCTGCGTGTAAGGGAGAAAGCGCGTGTACAAATGTGAGTTGTGATTTCATTTATCTATTATTTCCTCTCAAATGTTTCATAAATGCCTTCCACACATCAGTTTCACCTCTTAACACTGTATCTCTGGCTTCAGCAAAACTTAGCCTGGTCTCGATAGTGGCAGGTATCTCCTTCTGTTCTTTCGTTACCACTTGTAAGGTACCTGGCGAAAATGTGTGATTTTCAACATGGTTTTCAAGAAGTAGTGCAAGGCCGACCTGGTTATTGCGGCATGCGAGTGGGCGTAGAATGAGAGCACTAGCAAGACGATCATGCCCTTCTTTCGCGCCCTGTAACGTTAAATCAGCGTCTTTGCCCTTATCCGCGAAATGGAACGCAATAGGAAGCCCTAGAACCGCTTTGGGAAATTTATATCTCTGCTGTGGCGATGCATTCTGGGTATTTCTCAGCCTTCTAATTTCTTTTGTATCTGGCCATTGCTTGTTACGCCCCTTTGCAGGTTGGCGGAATGTATGCAGTTTATCAATGAGAGCCTTCCAGGCACCCTGTGGGCTTGAAAAGGAAGGCATAATGTAAATATGCTCTTCGAGCATATCTTTACTGAGAGAGGGAACTCCACCTGGAGCTTTCTTCTCAATACCAAAATCTGAGAATTTCCTCGTGAGCCAGTCTCTTACATCTTTAGCAGTAGCAATGGGCAATACATGCTCTATTTGAATGCGCCTCCTGGTCTCTTGCTCAATAAGTATGGCCTTTTTTAGCTTTATGGCTCCAAAACCGCGTCGAGTACGTGCTCCGATACCTCCAAAGGTTTCCCATGCCCAGAGTGTACCTGCAATCTCTTTTTGCCTGGTTTGCGGGAATGAGATAGTGAGTATGAAACTGACGTTGTCATATACAAGTTTTGATTCAGGACGTTCTTCTTGTTTTCGCTCATTGCTGGTTAATTGAAGGGGAAAGGCTGCGTATTCTGGAACTTTTGAAGCAGGATTATACTCATCGTCCCAATTTTCTTCGCCATTCTTCTGATCACGTTGTTCCCCTTTTTTGCTATTAGCCTTCCTGGTGGCTGGTTTAATCTTAAAAGGCCCTATCGGTTCCCCTTCATTGAGAGTCTCAACCGTAATCTGTACTGTTGTCTCCCTGGGCTTCTCTCCCTCCTTCCCCTTTTTCTGCTCTGCGTCCGCTCTCTCCTTCTCATCTTTTTTAGAATGAGCTGCGGCGCCCCATATGCGATCCTCATCCTGTTTCATCTCCTTGACAGTGTTATAGCGTCCGCCGTAGCAGGCACGCCACCAGAAGCGCAGGTGCCCACGAATCTCGGTACCGCGTACGACCGTTACTTCGTCCCGCTCGCCTGCGATGGCACCACCACCGAATAACGGCGTAATCAAGGTATATTCGCGCTCTTGAGTCACGATCTGCTCTTGTAGCTGTGGCGTGACTGCTGGCGGCGCTTTTGGTTGTATTCTTTTACTCATGCCTGCTCCCTCTCATCATCTCTTGTGGCGTTCCATCCCACGTGCCGACAACGGCCAGTCCGAAGCCGTCGTTGCAATACTGCTCGTCGTCGCCAATACATTGCAACCATGCCGCTTTTACCCATCGCTTAATAGTGTCTGGAGTCCCGTCCAGCTTAAGGAACAGAACGCTCCCGGCAGGTACTAGGCGACGCGTTGGCTTCGGTCTCCCCCTGGATCTGCCATTGTCAGCCTTGTGGGCAAGATCCCAACCAGAGACGACCTGGGGACGATCAACGACCAGTGCTCTCAACTGTGGTCTCACATCTTGCGGCAATTGCTGAAATGCCTTTTGTCCGGGATAACAGCCTCGTGTGAAGTATGTGGGTGTGAGCAGAATAATACGGCATGCGCCTTCATCTGCCACCTGTTCGATCAGAGCATCTGGACATTTCAGCAACTCTGCGCTACTGCGCCGCCAATGGACAAGGCGCCGCTCACCTCCCAACGTGGCGAAGCCAGGGTGAGGTGTGAGTTTTTCTCCCCGGTTATCCTTTGCATCCTCACCAACAATCACGGCAAGAGCCAGTTGACGTGCGCTGTTCAGATTGTGTTGATCTTCGCCACGGGCTGTAAATTCTCTGCCATTGGTCTCGAACAGTGCTTCATCTCGTGCGGCATGCAGATCTTTATCAAAAGTGATATGAACACGCTGTTCGCCAGGCAGGCCATGAATACCCACTTCATCCCAGCTCTGTATCGTTTTCTTCGCTGATGGATCAAGCAGCCATTTCTCAAAGCAGGACCAATGCCAGAATCCAGGCACCTGGGAACTGTCCATGGGTTTCTGTTTCGTCGGTTGCACTGTGCCAACGAGCGATAATGGTGGATCAAATTCTGCCTGTTTGGAGAGTCCATCCAGGTCCGTCAATGCATCGCCCACATTCAGTGGAATCAGTCGTCTGAGCTCGGCTTTCACTTTATTTTGTTCACCTGGTCCCTCGTCGTGTTCGTGCTGCTCTTTCTCCGGCTTGAGCAGGAGCGCATCAGCGGGAGCAGGTGCTAGCCATTCCAGCTTTGAGTCGTCCGTAGAAAGCTGAACCAGGAGTGGACCACGTACATGAAGCTTCAATACATCCTCTGAAGAACTCGTGAATACGCCATGCTCATCCAGTCCTGCCTGTGTGCGTACGCCACCAGTCGTTGTTGAGGGGAACGGGAATGGTAACGAATTGGCGCTCGCACCTGGATTGGTGCTAAATGGGCGTCCATCGCGAAAGATCAGCGGCTCGTGCGGTTCAATAATCCAGATGCTCATTCAACATCTCCTTTCGCCTGCATTGGCTTGATCGCTTCAGTAAATGTCTGTGCCACAATCAAAGCATTGACGAACCAGGTAATCTCCTGTGTCTTCACGACCTCAAAACTGTCGGTTGCATGCTCCAGCACACCAATTTGTTGGAGCAAGAGAAAGCGCGCCTGGTCCTGTGGTTTTGTGAGCTTCTCGCGTATCTTCGGTGGAGGCGGATTGCGTTCTAAAAGCATGAATATCTTCTGCTCTATACCAGAATCGCTCATTTTTGCCGCACGATCACGTGAAAAATATAACTTGCGGCGCAGAATACGAGCTGCCTCGAACTGTACGATTTCCTGTAGTTTCACATCCTGCATATCGCGTTGGGAGGTTTGTAGACGCTCCATCATCGTGCGCAATTCATAGGCCATGCCATCTGGAATAATGTCGGCGTTGTACAGATCGATCAGGAACTGAAGTCGTGCCTCCTGATCATCCCATGAAACGACCATCTCATTCGTCTCACCACCACGCTTTTTGACGATAATCGCCAGGGCATTCTTATCAAGCTGCTTTTTCTTGTCTCCTATGACTGTGTGTTCAGTATCCTGTTTACCACGATATGCTTTCGCGTAACGCTCGGCAGCGCGTGCCAGTTCCAACGCGTCCTCTAGCAGAGAAACATGATGAACAACGGCAATGCCCACTGAGAGCGTAGAGGAGTTACCATCTTTATCTTTGAAGGTGGAGAGCGTCTTTTTGAAGGTCTCAGATAATGCCTTCGCACATGGAATAGCCGTATGCAAAGGCAGTAGCGCCAGCACATCGTCGCCCCCCGAGTAGATCAGCGAACCGTGATGCGTCTTATTGACAATATCACGTATCTGACCTGCAAAGTCTGCCAGTTTGCGTGAGAGGTCTTGATGCTGCTCCGGATCAGTCTGCGCTTCGATCACTTTCCCCATACCATCGCCATCTGCAAGCAAGATGCCATAATAAGGACAAGGGCGCAGACTATCCACATATTTATCTGTGATGCTGAAAAACGCATCCAGAGCCAGATTGACGGTGGTCAATTTATTGCGCTCTGTGACATCTTCCAGGAGGCGTTCTTTGAAAAGGAGAGCGCCATCAACATTTTCTGTGATAGCATATCGCTTCATCCGTAGGTCGCGAATGTATTCTACAATCGAGAATGGTGCAAGTTTTTCAACCTGGTCAATATACTCATTCCACAGGCTCTTGATCTTCTCTTTATCGCCATTACTTATCGGTTTTACTGCATCTTCAAGGAGATCCAGGAAAGGAGTTGCAGCAATATGGGAGGTACTGAGGACCAGCGGCAATGACTCTGGCACATCTTCCTGATTGTCATTGCGCCATGCGAGACGCTTCAACAAATCCACCGCGGAGAGGTGCTCGTGCGGCCCTGCCTTATAATTTTTGTATAGTCTTTTGCTATTCTCCGGGTCCTTACGATTAAGGTAATACCTGGGAGGAATCACGCACTCGCGCTGCCCATCAATGGAGGATTTCTGTGCATCATTCCCCCACGTCACCTCGCCAAAGAAATGTGTATGTTTGCGTGCGCCGAGTATCGCCTCCGCTCGTTCTCGCGCCTGTGGATACTCACTCTCATGCGTATAGGAGACTGCGACCCAAGAATATTCGACCAAGTGCTCAATCTGCCTGCTCGCTGTTACAGAGTTCGCAAGCTCAACGTTACCAAATGCTTTCTTTTTGACATCATCGAGTCGATCCTGGATAGCTTTGTAAATCTGCTTGCCCAACTTCTCTACCTCTTGTCTAGTAGAGTGCTGAACAATGGCCACAATCTTATTGGCGACATTCAATAATGAACCCGGCTGCAGTTTCTCCTCATCCAAAGGAGCGGGGAAAATCAAACGGGATCTTCCATCCTGCTGAGCGATTGTATATGCGGCGGCTTTTGACAACTCGCTCAGCAACGTTGAACCAACATAGAGATCGCGTGTACGGCGGGCACTGGCAATGAAGGGCTGAACAGGCCCAATAGTTGCGATAAACAGAAATGTCATCAAGATACTCCTACTAAAGAATGATGAAGAGAGAATATGTCCTTCACAAAGTGCTACTTGAAAATTAAAGAGAAGAGTATATCACTACGATCGTAAACGTTTTGAGAGTATTAATCATAATATAGTGAATAGATGCTGGTACTTTAGGAGCGCAATCTCTACAGAACATAACAAACTGCACTGCTTGCATCCTTTCCAGGTAGCGAAATCGCTGCGGAGAGAGTGTATCACAAAAGAAGATGGGTGGCATCCGAATTACTTATGAAGTCAGACGCAGCCAGTGTCTGAATGATTGTTATGTATGAGCAACGGGGGGATTATTAATATATTGTTCGCGGTAAGCGTTGAAAAGGCACTATGTGGGCCTCATCCGAAGATCTCCAGCTTCGCTTAACGAACCTACACAAATCGGTTCTAACCAAAACCCAGGGCTGCTTTAGGGAAAGGCCCGCAACCGCTGAGGTGTCATCCAATCGTCGTTGAGCAGATCGGTCCGCAAGGCGACGACGGCGGTGCCATTGGCCCGTTTCCAGCGCATGCCTCGCTTTTTCATGCGACGGTTAATCACCAAGGCTACCGCACGCTCAATCATGCCGCTGCCCACGGGATAGCCAAGCTTGCGCCAGTCCTCATACGAGCCAATCCAAGGACGTTGGTTTTCCAGATACGTGATCGCCTTTTTGATGGCATCACTCGCCTCGGCTGGCAGTCCTGTTCCCAAGTTACGCAATCCTTGCACGGCTTGACCGACGCCGCCATGCCAGAGCCACGACCGGTGCATGTACAATTGGTAATCTCGTTCTCGCTCCGAGAGCGGTTTGGCTCGTGCCGCCGCTCGGATGGCGTGACTGACCTCCCGCCAGAGATGAGCCCAATCCAGAATGCAGGTAGCGTGCGGGAAGTGCCGTCCTTGTTCGGTCTTAATCCAATTGGCCCCATCTGCTACGACCACCACAGGGCGCGATGGGTCGTCACAGAGCGTCTGTGCTGAGGCTTTCGCCTGTTGCCCAAGCTGTGGCGAGGGACCAAACGTCGCCACATAGCGCCGCCGGGCGAGCCGATGACGTTGCCTGGGTGGGCGTCTGGGGACTCCCCGCTCGCTCCAAGAAAACGTCGTGGAGTAGGTGGGCATCGGCAGATCCTCCACCTGGGAACAGACCACCGCCACTTTCCCTTCCATTCCTCCTCGCTGTTCTCGGCTACACACCCAGCCCCCATCCAATCCCACTAGCATCGGCTGCTTCGCGTTCTCGGCTGATGGGGCCGCAGCCGCGCTTTCGGTGCAGTCGCGCTCGGCCTCCGCTTGCTGGTACGCCGCTCGTTGCTTGCCGTGCTCATTGGTCAAGAGACGAATCTCTTCGGCACTGATCTGGGCACCACTCAGTTTCCTCAAGAGCTGACTGGCTACCCGATAGGGCCACGAGCACCCCGCCAGCATCGCTGCCTCCTGTAAGGGCTGGCTGATCGTTCCTCCCTTCAACTCGCTCAATACGCTATTGGCTGGACACCAGCGGTGCAGGCATCCTTGACAGCGAAAGCGCCGACGTGCTACCGCGACCCGTCCGAAGACCGTCGCGATGACCCGGCGCATCGTTCCTTCCAGTCGGCGCTCTTGGTGCCCACACTTAGGGCAGCAGACCTGCTGGTCTTCCCGACGCCTGATCGCTTGTTTGAGGGCCTCTCGCATTGCGTCCTGTCCGGCTTCTTGAATCTGCTCTTCCATTTCCGAGAGACGGGCGCTTGCCGAAATCTCGATAGTGAGCGATACTTGAATCTGCATGAGGGAATTCTCCTTCTGTGATTGAGTTGGGTTTCATTTCTTTCACCGTAGGAGTTTCTCTCTTTTTTTGCAACCCTGGGTTTTGGTTGGAACCACACAAATCAGGATAGGAAACATCCTGATTTGTGCTTGAAAGCTAACGTAATATGTGATAATACATCTCTTTTTGATTGATCTCTATAGACATTCCTCTTTGCAATGACGCTTACAATAAACATTCATAACACCGAGGAGACGAGAGAAAACGGATTTGTAAACCGCTGACCATTACAAACGAATGAAAGCATAACTCTACAGCAGTTTCAGGTTATGCTTCCACTCTTTGCCGCGAAAGAAATGTATCTCTTCGCATTAAACACAATCTATTTCACAATCAGAAAGAAAAGCCATTCAACGAACGCGCTTCTCACCTTTGCTTACACCAATGTCATTTTCCCTCCTTTCGCCCTCAGTTGACAGCAAAACTGACAGCAGAGACGAGAGACAGCAGGTGAAAAACAGTGGTCTGGAGAGACACAGTGTGGGAGATTTGAGCTCAGGATAGACGGCTGTAGACGTGGAGAGAAAGGAAGTGCCGAAAGGGGGACTCGAACCCCCATGCCAGTTAAGGCACAACGCCCTGAACGTTGCGTGTCTACCAATTTCACCATTTCGGCTCGTGGATGCGTCCTTTAGTGGAACGTGGTTTATGATACCGTAACTCTTGCGACTTGTCAATACCTTTTCTGATTTGATTTTTTTGCACATCACTTCATTGTCAGATCTCTCTCTTTTTTGTTAAGCTTCTTGCTCCCCTGCTTCGTGATATAATAAAGATAATAACCCCAAAAAGGATGATTTTAAGAGGCATACTTTGCCTGTTACATGAGGTATAGCAGGGTCTATCGCGCTATAATAGAGGGCGATTATAGGTATACATCTATGCCGTTTTCTAATGCTGGAGTCTTTTATGCAAGATCAGGATGCGCCTATCCGTGCTGCGATCGATATTGGTAGCAATACTATCCATATTGTGGCTGCCAGGTGTACGGCAGATGATCTGGATATTCTGGCCGA
>WNFX01005901.1_pt1 | contig 12249 bp, 10 predicted proteins | sample 5400111 | NCBI WGS metagenome assembly WNFX01 (sample SAMN13153363, study PRJNA577476) | soil metagenome | isolation source: 40 cm soil or saprolite under grassland replicate 1 | place: USA:California | collected 2016-06-15
TGCGGAAGGGTCCACTTATGCGACCAGATCATGTTCTTTCGCTTCGTGGGATTCGGTTCCGCCTCCGCACCCCCGCCAGCATGGATCAGAAAAATCGCATCTACCAACCCGTCCTTGTCCGTGTCAAAGCGCGTCAGGCTATCGTTCTGACAAAAAACCGCCAGGACATCGTTGAGCAGCCCTGGCGTGTTTTGGGGATAATTACTTCCGGTGCCGCTTTCGGCTGCTGTGTAGTAGCTGTAAGGCTGAGGCGCGCGCACGTAGCCGATGACTTCTCCGGTTACATCCAACGCGCCGTAGGAAAGCTGCCGGTAAAAATTCGCCATCGAATTCTGGTTCGCTTTGTCAAAGAGTAGTTTTTCAAAATCCTTCGCCGACCGCGCCCCCTTTTTGTCGGAAAAATCGACGAGCAGTGCAATGGCGTGCATCTTGCGTTTCTTCGGTTTCTTCGGCTCTGGACTAACGGGCTCCAAAGCAGGTCCACCGGTGGAGTGTTCGTAAGGGAAAAATATTCCGTCATTAAAGCCGGGCCGGGCGACCGGAGTAGTCGCCACGATCCCCATGCGCCGCGCGATTTGCAGCTCCTGAGTGGAGACGATGTTGTGCTCCTCGAGCTGCTTTGCAATATTCTTTAAGACTTTCGGATGCGCTGTACAGGCCGTCGGGCCGAGAGCGTGAATTTGCGATTTCGCTTCTGTCAAGGTTAGACAGCGCCCTCTATGCACACTATTTAATCCCTTTTTAATCCCTTTACGTGATTAAACTGCCCCTCGGCATGGGGGTTGCGCACTATTTCGATCAATTTTGGCCCCGTTGTTACTTTTGCTGACAGTCATCTCCTGCGCCGACCTTCGAGTTTCCGGCACAGCGGCCAGCGTCTTAGACGGCTCGCCGATTCAACGGCCGCCAATTCGAGCACCGTCTTCTCGTGCGCGTTCACCGCTTCGCGCATCGCGTTGGTGCTCCCTTGCAATCCGTTGGTGGCTTCGCGCGCACGCACAACCTGCGCGTCCAATGCGAGGACGCGATAAAACGCGGTCCGCGCATTGACCGCGACTTGCCATTCCTGCCAGGCGACATCCAAATCGACCGAGGGGGAAATTTTTTCGAGCGGCGGTTTGCTTCGGCAAAAATGGAATCAGCCAGCTCAATTCCCAGCCGGCGCTAAAATTGTATCCGGTCGTCGTGCCGGCGGTGTTCCCGCCCGTGACGAAGTCGCGTGCGTGGGAGACGACGGGGTCCGGCAAAGTTCCCGCCTGAATCAATTGCACGGCCGCAAGTCCGCGCCGGTCACGAATCGCGCATAACGCCGGATTCGAGTAAAGGGCGATTGTGGCTGCTTCATTCGGACCAATGCCGCTGCGAAGATCGACAACTTGCGATTTCAGTTTGGGATCGTCAAAGCGCGAGGCTGGAATGCGGAGAGCGTCCGACGGCGCTTGTTCAATCGGCCGTTCCGCGAGCGATGAGCGCGTTGCGCAGGCCACGAGGGCAAAGCAAACCATCGCAACGCAACTTGTTCTTTGGCGGCGCACTCGGCTTGATGATACGACGCCATCAGCCGTCGTCGAGGACGGGTGCCTCCCATAACAGCGAACGATGGTTAGCTGCCGTCGCCCAGTTCCTCTCCAGTGCCGAATTCCGGTGCAGGCGTTTTGCCAGCCGGTAGCACGACACCTGCGACCCCATCCTCCTCTCTAGAAGGTTCCGCAAAACCGACGCCGTAGTTTTCACTCAGAGGTAGGGGCGATTGACCCAATCGCCCGCGGGCGATTCAGTGCACTGCGCTACGTGAAGTCGATAACGGCGGGCAAAGTCGGCCAAGAGCGCGCACCAACGCATACTGCGTTTTGTTGTAATCGGTGACGATGTTGAGGTAATCATTCCGTGCGCGCGCCAAGTCTTGTTCGGCCAGGATCGTCTCGAGAACCACGCCGACACCAAATTCTTTGCGCTCCTGTCCGAGGCGCAAAGCTTCTGCCGCATCGGAGAGCGATTGTTTTGCCGTCGCGATCTGATCGGCGAGTGATTGGACGCGCGCCTGGCTCGTGATGACTTCGTTAGCAACTTGATCGATCACTTTATCGGCTGTGAATGCTGCGCTCCGCAGGCGCGCTTGCCGTGCATGAATGTTTCCGAAATCGAAAAGGCCGCCCGGGCCGATGCGCCACGTGAGCAACGCCACGTAGTCCTCGGATTCGCCGAAGTGACCGGTCTCGCGATTCATTCCGCCGCCGAGCCCGCCGAAAAATGCCTGGCCGCCGACGCTTGGAATGAGCGGACCGTAAATCGAACCGTTCTTCGCATGCTGGGCTGCCCTCAGGAGCGCCGCACTTTGTTGCGTTTCCGGCCGCGCTGCCAAAGCCTGCGAAACAAGATCACCGAGCGACTCCTTCGCAGAAACAATTGAGAGCGGCACAACGCTCGCGTCGCGTGGCATCAGCTCGACGATTGGATCGAGATGCAAAATCTGAACCAGTTTCGCAGAAGCGAGCCGCACATTTTCTTCCGCTCGCCGCAGTGCAATCGCATCACGCTGTTGCTGCACCTTGACCCTCAGCGCGTCGCCTTTGAACGCAATGCCCGCGTTTACGGCGCGATCGATCTCGGCCGCGTAATCGGCCGACGCTCGCAGCGCTTCACGCGCAACTCCCACCGCTTCATGCGCAGAGGCGAGATCGAAATAGCCGCGCGCGGCCGCGAGGATCGTTTCCTGTTGCTGCGCGCCAAGACCGTGGCGAGCGGCTTTCATAAGCTGGTGAGCTTCGAGCGATTTGAAAATCGTGTCGCCGATTTCGGTCTGGGCGAGAACCGTTCCGCCAGGGGAGTAACTCTGTTTATAGACTTCTTCGATTACGCCCTCGGTGTTTTGGATCAAGTTGTCGTGCCGGCGATAACTGACCCCAGGTGCAACCCACGGGAAAAAGCGCTCGATTGCGCTCTCCTCTGCCGCATCCGCCTCGGCCAGTTTTTCGCGCGCGAGTTTGATGTCGATGTTGCGCGCGCCGGCCAACCGCAGCACCGCGAGCAAATCAATCGTCAGCAACTTCGAGTTACGATTCGATTCGGCCGCCGTCGTGAAATAGGGAAGCAGCGCGCCGATGGCAAGACCGAAACACCAACGCTTCATTTGCTTGCGGTCGCTTGAACTCTTTGGCCGTCCGTGACGGATTGTTTACCCGCGACGATGACGGAATCGTTCGGTCCGCAGCCTTTGAGAATCTCCACGTTTACCCCGTCATCGAACCCGGTAGTGACAGAAACTTTTTCCGCTTTGTTCTCGCGCACGACGAATACAGAGTTTTTGTTCTTTTCAGTGACGAGCGCTTCGGCGGGAATGAGCAGCGCGTTTTCCTTTTTCTGCAGCTCGATCTCGACGCTGGCCCACATACCGGGACGCAACACCAGATCAGGATTCGAGATGTCGATTTCGGTTGTCATTGTTTTCGTCGATTCATCCAGCGCGTAAGAAAAACGTGTGATGGTGCCGGCAAACGAGCGGTCCGGCAGTTCGTTCACGGTCACTTTCACCGGCAAATCTTTCTTCACGAGGGGCGCTTCCGTGTCCGGGATTGTCACGTCAATGCGCACTGTGGTGAAGTCCATCAGCGTTACCACCGCTGCGCTTTTGGGCGCGCTGCTGGATGTTGCCGCCGGGATGAGGGCCCCGGGATCAACCCAGCGTTTTGTGATGATGCCGGAAAACGGCGCCGTTATTTTTGCATAACCGAGCAGCGTCTCGATTCTGTCCGCTCCCGCGATTGCCACATCCGATCTCATTATCGCAGCGTCCACCGTTTGCGGCATCACCAAATCAGAAGCCTTTTTCCGCGCCTCAAGAACGCGTTCGGAATCGAGTTGCGCCGCTTCTGCCTCGGCCTTGGCCTTGAGCAGGTCCGCCAGCATTTCAGGCGCTTCGATCTCAGCGAGCAGATCGCCTTCCTTCACGCTATCGCCCTTGTCCACGTTGATCGATTTCAAATAACCGGCGACCTTGGCGTAAAGCGTGGCCGCCTGGTAGGCCAAGACGTTTCCGGGAAGCGTGATTCGGCGAACAATTTCACCGCGTTTCGGATGAATGGTTTGCACCGGCGTACCCGGATTTTGCGTGCCTCGGAACCAATCGCACCCAACCAGCCCCGCGACGCTGAGCACGACCGTGCAAACTTTCACCGCGGTTCTCTTCATGAAACGGCGACTTCTTTTTCGCGTTTGAACAAGACGTAAAGCACCGGCACGACGAAAAGGACGAGCGCCAGCGCGGCAAGAATTCCGCCAACCACAGCGCGGGCGAGCGGGATGTTTGCGCCGCCGAAAAGCGCCATCGGCGTGAGACCGAGGACGGCGGCGATGCCGGTCATCAAAATCGGACGCAACCGGATCGCAGCGGCTTCGACGATGGCATCGCGCGGCGTCTTGCGCTCATTTTTTTGGCGCGCCTCATCGAGAACGCGGTTGGCAAAATCAACCATGAGCACGCTGAAACTCACCACGATGCCGACCATCATGATGATGCCCATCATAGACTGGATGCTAAGATAAGTGCCCGTGAGAAAGAGCATCCATGCGACGCCGATTAGACCGAGCGGCACCGCGAACATGACGATGAACGGATCAAGAAAGGAGCGAAACTGCACGATCATGACCAGATAAACGAGCACGACTGCGAGCACGAAACCGAAGCGCAGCGACTTGAATGATTCCTGCATCGTTTTCACTTCTCCGCGCATCTGGACGGAATACCCCTCCGGCACTTGCGCCTGATCACTTTTGATCTTGTCGATGTAACGCTCGATGTCGCCGGCGACCGAGCCCACATCGCGGCCGCGCACGTTCACAAAGATGTCGGTAACGCGCGTGATGTTGAGGTGATTAATTTCCGAATACGCCGTGCCGCGCGAAAATTTTGCGACGGTCCGCAACGCGACCGGCACCGGCTGCTTTTTACCCGTGACCGGAATGTCGAGCACGGTGTTGATCGATTGGATGTCGTTCTCGCGGTATTGCGCGCCGATGAAGTAGTGGTTGCCGTTTTTCTCATCGATCCAGAACGAGGGCGCGAAGTTGGTCGAGCTGTTGAGCGCGGTGACGATGTTTTTGACAATTTCCTCCTGGGTCAGCCCGACTTGCGCGGCTTTGACGCGGTCGATGTCAATGTTGATCTGCGGGGCGTCGAGCCGCTGCTGGATGCGCACATCGACGGCGCCGGGAACGTTCTCGGCGTAGCGCTTGATTTTTTCCGCGATCTCGTGCGCGACTTCGAGTTTGTTTCCTTCGACTTGGATGTTGATCGGCGACGGCAACCCGCCGTTGAGCGCGGCGGTGAGCATGCCGCCGGTGTCGAAGTTGAACTCGATCCCGGGAAACTGCTGGGGCAGTTTCTTGCGCAACTCATCGACGTAGGAAAACGTCGAGCGCGAGTGATGGTCGGCGAGTTGGACAAGAATGAACGTGTCCTGCGGCCCGGAGTTGGGCGTGTAGGCCGCTGGCCAGTCCAGCAGGATGCCGATATTGGAGATGATCATCTTGCGTTCTCTTTCCGGGACGACCGCACCGATTGCTTTTTCGACCTGCGCAATCAGCTCTTCGGTCTTTTCCACGCGCAGCCCGGTGGTCGCGCGCACTTTAACGCTGAACTGCCCGGCATCGCTCTGCGGAAAAAGCTCAGTGCCGATCAGTTTAAACATCAGCATCGACACGAGAAACAACACGGCGGTCGCGCCGAGTACACGCCAGCGCACTTGCAGGACGCGATCGAGCGCGCGGACGTAGCGGCGGCGTACGCGCTCGAACCAGTTTCCGTGCTCCTCTCCCGATGTGGTAACGCGATGCTTAAAAAATCGCGCTGCGCAGACCGGAACGAGGGTCGATGCGAGCAAACGACTTGTCCAAATTGCGAAGACAACGGATTTAGCGAGCGGCGTAAACAAAAACTTCCCGATCCCGCTGATGAAAATGATCGGAAAAAAAACGACGCTGATCGTGATCGTCACGATGGTCAGCGGCCGCATCACTTCGCTCGCGCCGACGAGCGCGGCTTCGCGCGGCAAGACGCCCAAATCAAAATGACGGGCCGTGTTTTCCAAAACGACAATCGATTCGTCGATGAGCAGCCCGATCACGACCGCGATGCCGCCGAGGGTCATGGCGTTGAGCGTCTCGCCTGTGAAATACAAACCGATGAGCGCGCCCAGCACCGCCAACGGCAGGGCGATGAGCACGATGCCGGTCGGGCGCGCGCTGCCCAGAAAGATGAATACCATCGCGGCCGCGAGCAGAAAACCGAGCCCGGCTTCTTGGACGAGATTGCGGATCGCCTGGCGCACGTAAACAGATTGGTCCATCACCACGTCGAGATTGATCCCTTTGATGCGCTCGAGGATCGGTTTGAGCTGGGCTTTGATGCCTTCGACAACTGCGATCGTGTTTGCGCCCGGCTGCCGGTAGATCGGGACATAAACCTGACGTTTGCCTTGCACCCGGACGATGTTGGTTTGGATTTGATGCGAATCTTCAACCTTTGCGACGTCGCGGATGTATGTGGTCGGGCCATTGCCAACCAGGAGCGGCAGATCGTTCAGCTCGGCAACGGTCGGCACCATGCCGTTGGCGTTAATCTGGTAATCCAGCGCGCCGAACTTGGCGTCGCCCGTTGGGATCATGACGTTGAAATCCCGGATCGCATTGATGACATCGAGCGGCGACATACCGCGCGCCTGCGCCTTCAGTGGATCGACATAGGCAAGGATGCGTCGCAATCTCCCGCCGTAAACCGCAGGTGCGATCACGCCGGTGATTGATTGCAAACGGTTGCGCAAATCGAAATACGCGACGTCGTAAAGCTTCGTTTCGTCGAATTGCGGACTCGAAACACTGATCAAACAAAGTGGAATCGTCGCGGTCGGATCGAACGGCATCACCATCGGTGGGATCGTGCCCGGCGGCAGATAGAAGAGATCGCTCATCGCCAGCGATGTGACCTGCGACATCGCGGTGTTTGGATCGATATCTTCGCGAAAGAAATCCTTCACCACGCTCACGCCCACCATCGACTTCGCCTCCTGCCGCGCGATGCCATTCGATTGCCCAGTCCAGCGTTCCAGGCGCGTGGTGATGTCTTTCTCCATCACTTCCGCCGGCATCCCCGGATAAAACGTGACGATCTGCACTGCCGGCGTTTTGAACGTCGGCAAAATGTCGGTCGGCAATTTGGAGATCGCCGTCAGACCGATGACGAGGATCGCCAGCGCGAGCACGATGACGGCGTGTGGATTTTTGAGCGCGGCTTTAACCATCGGCTCCTGCCCAAATAAAGCCGCCGCGTCCGCCGTTTATTACAAAAGATTCGTTTGGCCTTTGGCCCTCGGCGAATTTTAACTATCAACGCGCCGCACTGTCTTCAGTAAATCCTCGAGCACCGGCCGCGGCGTGTCGCCGACGACGCAAACCACATGGTCATCGACAAAGCGAGCCGCAAATTGATAACGGCCCGAGCGCCCGCAAACGATCGGATCGCCGGATTCGAGCCGCTGTTTCATAGTTGGAAAATGATCGAGCTCGCTTTTTTTGAGCACGATCATCGAGACTGGCGTCGCTCCGTTGTGTCCCAAAATCAGCGCGACCGGCACGCCTTCGACATGACACAGGCGCGCGCCGCCGGAGCTGAAAGTCGTTCGTGAAGGAAGATAAGCGAAGGCCGCGACGTCCAGTTGGTCATCCAATTGTTGCGCGATTTTTTCCGGCACCGCGCCGCTGAACTCCGGCGTGGTGAGTTGGTGAACGTAGGCGCTGTGACATTCCTCCACGGCGTTCGCCAGATCGAGAGTCCGCGATTTTAGGAAGAAAACGACGCCCGCGGCGATGATGAGCCCAGCCGCCAGCGTAGCAGGCCAAAACGCTCTGAGTTTCGCAAACCGTTTCGGCGCGATTTGCGCTTCGACATTTTCCCAAAGCGCACGGGTCGCCTGGCCACCTCGCAAAAATCCTCCAAGCCGATCATCGAATTTTTTCTCCGCCTCAAACAGCCCGGTGCACTCCGCACAGGATTCGAGGTGCCGGTCGACTTCGAAGCTGTGTTCAGTATCCAGCTCCGAATCGAGATAGAGCCGGACAAATTTTCTGACCTCCGCGCATTTCACAGTAAGGATCTCCTTCGTGCGCGCAGAATCGCGTCGCGCATTTTTTGCCGGGCACGGGAAAGATTTCCCATCACGCTGCCGAGTGGAACGCCGAGGCACTCGCTGATTTCGCGATAACGCAAGTCGCCGATCGCGCGCATGAGCAGGACAGCGCGCTCGGAGTCGTTCAAACTTTGCAAGGCGACGAGCAACTCTTCATCAAGCGCGTCGGCCAGCGTTTCCCATGAGATTGGCGCTTCCGTGGCGAAATCGAGACCAGCGAATTCCTCCAACTCCTCAGGCTCGACTGCGATCTCGAACTCGGCGATGCGACCGCGCTTCCGGTTCGTGGCAAAAATTTCGTTCGTCAGAATCTTGAACATCCAGGCGCGAAAGCTGGCGTCATCGTGATAGCGATCGAAGGCGCGAAAGGCGCGCAGCACTGCGTTTTGCAACGCGTCTTCGCAATCGCGCCGATCAAACACCATGCGCCGCGAATAATTTTCGAGATCGCGCGCGATCGGCCGAAGCAAACCTAAAAATCGAACCCTTTGTTCGTCGCGATCCATCGGAAGATGTCGATCTACTTAAATAAAGTCGCCGCGACCGCGATTTATTACAACAGAGATCGCGCCGCGTTTGGGAAATTCGGAACCTGGAAGGACGCGCGCGCTGTCGCTTCCCTGGAAAGGCGCTTTTCGTGGACAGGACCAGCCCGTCCACTCCGCGTTCAGTAAAGTTGCCGAATCGTCACGTTTTCGTCATCAGGCTGTAACAATAGCTTTCTAGTTTCAATCGCGTTTACTAAAAACGAATCCCCTCAGACAGCCGAAAACCATCACCACAAAGGAGAAACAAATGCTCACTAAAAAAATCGTCTTACGGGCAGCGGGCGCGAGCCTGGCTGCAATTATTTCGCTGGCGGCGCACCCGCTTGGCGCGCAGACACCGTCCGAGTCCGAACGGCTTCAGAAGCTCGAGCGCGCGGTCGAGCAACTGCAACACCGCAATGCCGAGCTGGAACAGGAAGTTGCCGGCTTAAAAAAGCAGGCTGCGGTTGCCCCTGAAGGCAGAATGAAAACGAAAGTCTCTTACGACGGAAAATCGTATGTCGAAAAGGCCGTTGTCGAAGAAGAGAAATTACCGGTTTACGTTCAACAGCGCGGGCCAGAACTAAAGTTGGTCCTGGGCGGATTCATCCAGATGAACTTCGAAGATGGCGCTGTCTCGGCGTTCGAAGGGCGCTTTGGTCAGAGTGCGTTGCAAGATCGATTCCGCCTGCGCCGGGCGCGCATCAATCTAACCGGTGATTTCGCGGAGCAATTCGACTTCAAAGTCGAAGGCGACTTTGGCCAGGGCGATGGCCTGAACTCGAGCCGCCTCGCCTTTTCGGGAACAGACATCTTTGTTAACTGGCATCAGTTTCCGGAAGCGAACGTCAAGGTCGGCCAATGGAAAGCGCCGTTTGGCTTGGAGCAGCTGACTCCTGATACTACCATATACATTATCGAGCGCAGTCTTCCAACCGGGGCGATCACGCCCGACCGGCAGATCGGTGCTCAACTTTGGGGAAAGCCGTTCGCGAACATTTGGCCTGATGGGAAGGATTTGCTGACGTATTACGCCGGCATCTTTAACGGGAACGGCCGCAACGTCACCGTTAATGACAACAATAACTTCATGTATGTCGGCCGTCTGGAGTCGACTTTGTTCAAAAGCAAAATGTGGGGGCAAGAATCCAGTCTCAAGCTTGGTGGCGATGTGCTCAACAGTCGCGACGATAAGGGAACAAATATCTCACAATCATTGAACCTGTTGGTAAACGATGATGGGTCCCTCTCGCCGTTCGTTCTGCCGGGCGCGGATGAAAGAACGGCGTGGGGCGTGGACGCGTGGCTCAAACTGGGTCCATTTGATCTAATCGGTGAATATCTCGAGGAATACGTCAACGGCCGCACAGTAAACGGCGTCCCTCCAGGATTCGCCGACTTCACAACAAGCGGGTATTATATAACGGCAGGTTACTTCCTGATCCCGAAGAAGCTTCAAGCCGCCGTCAGGTGGGAGGATTTAAATCCGGGGCAAAAGGGCAACGATGGGATCCATTCCATCACCGGCGGCCTCAACTACTACATCCACGGCGACGATCTCAAGCTGATGGTCAATTATATCCATACCTGGTCGGATTTCCGCGAAGCGAATCCGCAGTTTGGCGAGGATCAATTCGACGAAGTCATCGGGCGCGTGCAATTGATGTTCTAAAGAACCGACGCTTTCACACTGACTAAGCACAACCGAGTTAGGTTAGCGAAAGCCCGCCGGGAGAGCGCCCGGCGGGCCTTTCGCCAAATAACGGCCTCGCCAGAGCGCTGATCTTTTTGCAAGCACGATGCCGATCTTAACCGCGCCTCGATTTTCCATCGAGCGACCGTTTGCGCGGGAATCAGATTCAGTCTGTCGCGTGCGGGCGGCGTGGATCTCGGACGTGCATCTGGGCACGCGGGGCGCGAATGCGGGCGCGCTGCTCGATTTCCTGCGCGAGTACGAATTCGAAACGCTCTACGTGGTGGGCGATCTGATCGACATCTGGCAGTTGCGCCGCGGCATTTATTGGCCGCAACAGCACAACGACGTCGTGCAAAAAATCCTGCGCAAGTCGCGCAAGGGAACACGCGTCGTTTACATCCCGGGGAATCACGACGATATGCTCGCCAAATTTTATGGCGCCTATGGTAATATCACCCTGCAGAAGCATGCCATTCATCGCCTGGCGGACGGACGCCGGATGCTCATTATCCACGGGCACGAGCTCGACACTGTGGTGCAAAACATAAAGTGGCTCGCGTTCGCGGGCGACATTGGCTACCAATTCCTGCTCTCGCTCAATCCGGCGATTAATTTCGTGCGCCGCCGGTTCGGCTTCGGTTACTGGTCGCTCAGCGCCTACGCTAAGAAGCGAGTCAAGGACGCGGTAAGCTTCATCGGACGATTCGAGGAAGAGGTCGTTCATTACGCGAAAAAATTTTCAGTTGACGCCGTTCTCTGCGGTCACATTCATAGCGCCGGCATCCGGCAATTCGGCGCCGTTACTTATTACAATTGCGGCGATTGGGTCGAGAGCTGTTGCGCGCTGGTTGAACGCGAGGATGGCGTGGTAGAGATAATAAACTTCCATCCATTCTCCGCTGCCCGTAATGTTCCCAACCGGCCAACGGCGCTGACGCCGACATCCATCTCGAGCGGATGAAGAAAAAAAAGCGACCGAAGAAGCAGCGAGAAAGCTCTCCGGTGACAATGCTTGCAGGAGAGCTGGCCACGCTTCGGCGCGACTTGCGCGCGACGAGTCGAGCGTACGCGGCGCGGCTGGAAATCGACCTGGCGGAAAGCGTGGCGGCCGTTTCCTCGAACAGAGCAGACGCTTTGTCGCGAGAGCAACTACACGATATTCGCGAAATGACCATCATGGTGCGCAAGCGCAAACTGAAACCCGAAAAAGGCCGTCGCAAAGATCTGCGCAAGATCGATTCACTTATCCGCGACCTGCATTCGATCACTCATCCCGCTGGGTCCGGGAATACCTCCACATGAAGAGAGCCTTTCCGCGCCTCCCGCCCTGATCGGCAGCCATTTTGGCTGGTTCGCATCCATTGCCTCGAGCATAACCGCAGCGTGCGCGGCATCTTGAGAAAGTTTGGCGCTGTCACTGGATCGTCACGCGCTTTTAACAATTCGTAACCTGACGCGGCGCGTTTCCCAGTTTATCCAACGCTCAACTATGAGCGTGATTACAGTGAAGAGAACCGTGATCAGACGGACAGCCAATAAAGGACCGACAGTGCGTCAGTCATTCCGCGAATTAACCCAGAGTTATTTCGCGAGCGAAAAGACTTGGGAATTTGTCATTGAAGCGCTGCTTTTTGCCATAATGATGGCCATCTCAGCCTGGCCAATGATTGCCGCCGCCCATGCGCTGAACGAATTTCTCTAGCGCATGCCGAGTTAAGTATCTGCTGTAGCCGGCATCGGTGATGCCGGCCGGGATCTGGAACGCGCACGAACCAAGGTCAACGACCTCGGCTACAATCATTTCTTCGCCAACGCGAAAGTCTCGACGGACAGATTTAGCGCCGTT
>WNFX01018152.1_pt1 | contig 12246 bp, 11 predicted proteins | sample 5400111 | NCBI WGS metagenome assembly WNFX01 (sample SAMN13153363, study PRJNA577476) | soil metagenome | isolation source: 40 cm soil or saprolite under grassland replicate 1 | place: USA:California | collected 2016-06-15
AGTCTGCCAGCGATCTGACGGCGTCCCCGGACGTCGCAGTATTGGTTTCGGGTCGGCACCTATGCATGGAAGTTCGAGGTGTGAAGATGCCCGCAGTCGCGACCTCTTTGATTACACGAGGGGCGTTCGCACAGGATTCAAGTCTGCGGACTGAATTCATTGCGCTTCGAGACAGGAGTCATCTCGGAAGCGCAGAGACTGTTACGGACACTGTGAAAACCAGCGGAAGTGATCGCTGAAAACGGTTCTGGCGCACGTTTGATGACGCCGCAGGAGGCGGGCGCCAGCGACCACCATCCCGCCGGTGTGCGAAGCGAAGCTGCTCAACGTCCTGTTCCCGCACCTGGCCGCTCTTCGTATAGAGGGCCTGTCACATGAGGATGGAGTCGTCTGCATCCGGGCGTGTGCCGACGCCGAGCAGGTGCCGTGCCCGGCATGCGGCACGGCCTCGGACCGAGTGCACAGCTGGTACGAACGCCGGCTGGCCGACGCTCCGGTGACGGGGCAGCAGGTGTTGATCCACCTGCGGTTGCGCCGGTTCATCTGCCAGACGCTCGACTGCGCGCGGCAGATCTTCTGCGCGCAACTGCCCGGGCTGACGGTCAGGCATGGTCGGCACAGCCTCCAACTGGTCGAGCTGTTGGCCACGATCGCGTTCCCGCTAGCCGGTCGCGCCGGCGCACGGCTGGCGGGCCAGGCAGCCATCAGGGTCAGCCGGTCCACCCTCATTCGCGTGCTGCGCGGTTCCCGAACCGAAGGGCACCACCCCGCGGGTCTTGGGCGTCGATGACTTCGCGCTCCGTCGTGGGCAGTTCTACGGCACGGTGCTCGTGGACGTGAACACCGGCAAGCCCATCGACCTGCTGGCCGACCACAAGGCCGAGACGCTCCGTGATTGACTGGTCGAGCATCCTGGCGTCGAGATCGTCTGCCGAGACCGAGCTGGCGCCTACGCGGAGGGCGCTCGCGCGGGCGCGCCCGAGGCAGTGCAGGTTGCCGATCGCTGGCACCTCTGGCACAACCTCGGCGAGGCGGTCGAACGGGCGGTCACCCGCCACCACGCCTGTCTTCGCGAACCCGTCGCCGAGGACGAGCAGGCCACGGTCGCGACCCTGGTGGTCGTTGCGCCCGTCAGGGAGTCCCGTCTGGTCTTTCGTACCCAGCAGCGATATGCGGCGGTTCAGGAGCGGCTCGCCGCCGGGTGCTCGATCTCGCAGATCTCGCGTGAGCTCGATCTCGAGCGCGGCACCGTGTGCCGCTTCGCCCGTGCCGGGAGCCTCGACGAGCTGCTGGTCAAGACCACCACTCGTGAGACCCAGATCGACGGCTTCGAGCCCTATCTGCAGCGCCGGTGGAACGAGGGCTGCATGAACGCGACCCGCCTGTACGACGAGGTCCGCGCTCAGGGCTTCAGCGGCGGCGTCCAGATCGTGCGCCGGTACCTGCGCCAGTTCCGAGCCATCATTCCGAATCCCCGCCGCATCCGCCCGGCCGACGCAGCTCAAGGCCCGGCAGGTCACCACCTGGATCATGCAGGAGCCGACCAGCCTGGAAGCCGACGAGCAGGAGTCTCTCCAGCGGGTCTTGGATCGCTGCCAGGAGTTGAACGCCCTGGCCGGCCACGTCCGAGCGTTCGCCAAGATGATGCGCGACCTGCGAGGTGACTGCCTCTGCAGTGGATGGACGGCGTTCAGGCAGACGATCTGCCCGACCTGCACTCCTTCGTGGGCGGCGCCGCCGCGATCAGGATGCCGTCGTGGCCGGCCTGACGCTGCCCTGGAGCTCCGGGCCGGTCGAAGGGCACGTCAACCAACTTTCAAGATGCTCAAGCGCCAGATGTACGGCCGCGCACGGTTCGATCTCCTCCGCCGTCGCGTCCTGCTCGCTCGGTGACCTCCCTTCACCGAAACCGAGCCAGAGCCAGCTTGGCGTTGTCGACGGACACGCCAAACTGGCTCTGGCACACATTCGGTGATGCCGGGTGACGATCGTGTAGACCCCGCCGGTGATCTTGGAAGATGGTGCGGTTGAACTCCTCAACGTCCTGGTTCCGCACCTGGCCGGTATCCATGTCGAGCGCGTCGTGGCTTGCTTCGGGCAGGTTGGTGCGGCTGGAGGCCGCGACACGGGGATCGGTGGCGGCCTGCCCGGCATGCGGGCAGACCTCCAGCCGGGTCCATAGCCGCTACGAACGGTGGCTGGGCGATCGCGGCGTGGGCGGCCGGGAGGTGAGTATCCGGCTGCGAGTCCGTCGCTTCTTCTGCGGCGACCCCAACTGCCCCCGGCGCATCTTTGCCGAGCAGGTGCCCGGCTTGACCGAGCGCTACCGGCGCTGCAGCCCGGCACTCCGGGCGATGCTGGCCGAGGTCGGGCCGGCCACAGGTGGTCGGGCCGGCGAGCGGATGACGCGCCAGTTGGATGCCGCGAGGTCCCGGATGACGCTTTTGCGCTTGGTCCGGGGCCTGCCTCAATCGACGCCAAGCACGCTCCGAGCCGTCGGCGTGGACGAGTTCGCGCTGCGCCGGGGCCATACCTACGGCACCGTGCTCGTGGACATGGATACGCGGCGCCCGATCGATGTGCTGGCGGACCGCACATCGACGACTCTGGCTGCGTGGTTGGAGAAGCATCCCGGCATCGAGGTCGTCTGCCGGGATCGAGCGGGACCGTACGCCGAGGGCGCCAGCTCCGGTGCCCCGCAAGCGCGGCAGGTCGCGGACCGCTGGCACCTGCTTCGCAACCTCGTCGAGGTCGTGGAGCGCATCCTCAAGCGCAACCGCGCCGCTCTGGTCGAGGTGCCTCCCGAGGCTGAGGCCGCCCCGAAGACCTAATCGCCCCCGATGCCCAGCGGGCCACCACGCTCGACCGCTTCAAGGACTACCTGGCGGACCGGTTCGCCGACGGCTGCACGAACGCTGCCCACTTGTGGACCGAGATCTCTGCCCAGGGCTACCGGGGCCATCGCCGCACGGTGCGCCGCTACCTCAACACGCTCGCCGCCGGCGCGGTCGAACGGAAGCGCCCGGACGAATACACGGTCCGGCAGGTACGTCAGTGGATCCTGCGTCGTCCCGATCGCCTGGACCCCCGTGACCGCGACCGTCTCGACGGCATTTGCGCGCGCTCCCCGCTCATCGCAGTAACGACCGATCTGGCCCAAGCCTTCGCCAGGCTACTCCGCGCACGCCACGGCCAGCACCTCGGAGCGTGGGTCCAGACCGTGGAGGCCGCCGAGATCCCCGAGCTGCGCGCCTTCGCGGCCGGGCTGCGAAAGGATTGGGCCGCCGTCCAAGACGGCCTCACCCTGCCCTGGAGCTCCGGTGCCGTCGAGGGCCACGTCAACCGGATCAAGATGCTCAAGCGTCAGATGTACGGACGCGCGAACCTCGACCTGCTCCGCTGCCGCGTCCTGCTGGCGGGGTGAACCGGGCGTCGGCGCGTCAGCTTCACCGAATGTGTGCCAGAGCCGGTCCTGCTGGCGGGGTGAACCGGGCGTCGGCGCGTCAGCTTCACCGAATGTGTGCCAGAGCCGAAGTTCCTCCTGGTGGGCGGACGCCTGCATTCCCGGTCTGCGGACAGCAGAAATCCCGGTGGACGGACAGTCGTCCTCGTGCAGGTAACCAGGCTGGTCAGGTCGGCGGCTCCTTCTTTTCATTAGGGTGCGGCTCCTCCACAGGGACATCAGGCCGCTATCGGGATGGCGCGGTTGGCATAGCGGATCTCGTGGACGCGGGATTGTTCGCGGTCCAGGTGGTAGCGCCAGTACTCGGCGAAGTCGCCGTTGCTGACCAGGGCGCGCAGCTTGAGGACGGCCTCGGCGCCGTCGAGGCCCCAGCGGGCGCCGGTGATGTCCATGCGGTCCTTGACCAGATGACGGCAGGCGCCCTCGATGACCCCGGTGGCGATCGGCCAGCCTCGTTTGAGCGCGGTCGGGAAGTCCAGGTAGGAGCGTTTGTGGATCAGGTAGTCGGCGGAGCCTTCGGCGGCGGTCCTGCAGGCAGGGTCGAAGCATTCTCGGGCGGCCTTGCGCCGGATAGCGGCGGCGACCCGGCCGGCGTGTCCCTCGAGGATCGCCAGCGCCTGCTTGCGCACCCACCGCTCAGCCATGGGGTCGCCCTCGGCGAAGAAGCACCAGGCCGCCTTCCACAGGTATTCGAGCACGTGGATGAAGTCGACCACGATCGGCACCCGGAGCTGGCGGGCCTGGGCCTCGGCCTGGATGCGGTCGATCTGATGGTTGTTGCCATCGACGAGCGCCACCCAGGTGCGCTGACGCCGGGGGTCACGCCGGTCGGCTTCATCGAAGATCCGCTTGACCACGGAGGCGGCGTCCTCGACCACGCTGGCGATCAGCCACTTGTTGCGGGCGGTCGGTCCGGGCGCTCGGTGGTCTCGCTCGTCGGGCCCGGGCATGATGTCGGCGGGCGTGCGCGGTGCGGGAGCGGTGTCATAGACGCTGCCCACCTCGGCCATCCGCTTGCGATTGCGCTTCTCGCCCTTCGAGAGCCGGATCTTCAGCTTGGGGGCGGCCTTGGCGGCGGCCACGGCCGTGGCCGGGCGGAGGGCGTCGGAGCGCATGACGACGCCCTTGCCGTCACAGGAGAGGATGAGCAGGTCCTCGCCGGCACCCGCCGCCGGCCGGCACCGCTCCGAGTAGAAGCCGTCGAAGTCGGCCGCGGCACGCTGGGCGAGCGCCTCCAATTGGCGCTTGCCCAGCTTCTGCCCGGTGGCACGTTCGATGGCCGTACGCGCATCGTCAAACGAGCCCCGGGTGCTCTCGATGGCGGTCAGCCGGCGCAGCCCGTGCGAGTGGAGGCCGTCGGGCAGGTTCAGCGTTGCATCGGCTGGGTACAGGTTGGCGCAGCCCCGTCGCCGGTAGGCGAGCCGGGTGACCGCCACTTCGCCGAACACCGTGTGCAGGCCCCGATGGTGGCCGGGCTCGACGCTGCCTCGGGACATCCCGTCGGCACCTACGACCGCCTCCAGTCGGGTCTCCCTGAGCGCGCGCAGGTCCAGCGAGTCCTGGTACATCTGACGCTGCAGCTCGCGGCCCTTCGCATCGAGCCACTCCTCTAGCTCGCCATGGGACAGGCCGGCGGCCTCCCGCTCCAAGCCGTTCAGCGTGGCCTCGAACAGGGCACGCGAGGCGGCGAAGGCTGGCGGGTTCTCATCGCAGGAGCGCGTGGCGGGCGCGAGGGGTATCGTGTGCAAGGCGGCGCCTCCGGTGGAGTTGGTTGTGCAACCCTCCCAACGGGGGCGCTCCCGCTTCCGCTACGCCGCTCTCCGGGCTCCTCCCATCGTCTCAACCCCCTCGTCCATGTCCCTGTAGAGGAGCCGCACCCCGGAGGAGCTCCTTGTGGTAGGCGAGCCAGGTGGCTAACTGCGAGACGATGCGAAGACCGACGGACAGCCGCTGGCCCTGATCGGCAAGTATGGATTCGCTGGCAAGTGCATAAGCCATCACCATAACGCGGGCCTCGGTACTGTGGAATGGAGACCGAGCCGCCATCGTGCGGGTGAGGCGCGTGGCGAATGGAGCCATCAGCCGCAAGGTCCCCAGGATCTCCGGCCTGACCTCCAGCAGCGTGGTTGCCAGGCGCATGCCATAACGCCAGGCGCGATCGGTCTCGTTGGCGGCGTCGCGCAGGCTGAGCAACGTCTGGTCGGTCGCCACCTCGATCCCGCGGAGCAGCGGGTTCTCGAACCCGTCCGGGTGTGCCAGGAGTCCGGCATGAGCAGCCCATTCCTTCTCGTCTCCATCCAGGGCTTCAGCGATCGAGTGAGGGAGCTCAGCACGAAGGTCCCCCATTGCCGCCGGGATATCCCCGGCGCCAGTGGCGACGAGTTGGTGGATGAAGGCGACTCCGACGCGCTGCCCTTTCGGGGTCATCATGATAGACAGCACGAACCGGAGCGCCGGATCGGCGATCGGATCGAGGTCCAACTGCCGAATCCAGCTCTCCAGGGCATCGGGGGCCAGAAACCGTCTGGCGATCGCCTTGACCGCTCCCGGGGTGGGCGGGGCGTCATCCCTGGCATTCCACCGCTCGGTCCTCAGCTCGCGGTTGGCACCCAGCACCATGTCGCGATACAGGTCGGCCAGGTCTGCCCGTACCCGGCGAAGGTCGATTTCCAAGCCATCGAGCCAGAGCGCTATGCGCAGGTCGCGCCAGCGTCGGAACCGCTGGTGATAGGCGACGACCCGCAACAAGCGGCGGTAGGTCGGCCAGGTCCACCCGCTGACGGAGCCGCGCCCTTGGCCGAGGGAGCGCACGGTCGGACGGGGAATGAGGCCCTCCCGCTTCCACTTCAGCAGCGAGGCAACCGTGACCCCGGTCCAGCCTCGAAGCTCAGCCCACCGAGCGGCGAAAGATGAAGACCGGTCTTACGGCGGTGGCCGCGATCCTCGCCGCTGCGGTCGCAGTGGAGCGCTACTACGTCCACCCGACCTACGGCACGGGCCTGCAGGCGCTGCTGGCAGCGATCCAGGCTGGCGAGCTGTTCGCGTAACCCAGGGTCGAGGGCCACCTCCCTCCGAGGTGGCCCCTCACCCTGTCGGCCACCTGGACTGCCAGTGCCGCTGATCCGTCCCCTCCGCGAGGACCATGGCCCACGGGCCGCCCTCGTCCAGTCCCCTGGGGCACCGCTTTCCAGGCTGATACCCGACCACGTTGGACCACATTCGGGCGACCTGGATAGTCGACGATCTCGCCGTCACCCGGCCGCCGGAAGGCCTGCTAAACCTCTTATCTGTTAAGATATATCCTAGCGGTCAGCAACCCCAATCTCCCATCAGGCCCCGCCGTTGCGCGCGGCGGCGGGGCCGCTATGGCCTCCGGTTGGAGGGCCGACTGCCGGCCACGCAGCCATCCGCACAGAGTCCGCCCATCTCGAGGTCCCGGGTCGGGATCTCCACCTCGTCGGGGACGCGCTGTGCCTGCACTCCGTCACCGGCGGCGGCGCGCCTCCGCCCTCGTCGGCTGGAAGAGCGCTGCGGCGTCGGAGGCGCTGATGAGGGTCCGTCTGTCGCCGCGCTTGCGGACCCGGTGGGCCTTGCCGTCGGCGATCGCCCTGAAGACGGTCCGCCGGCTAACCCGGTAGCGCAGAACGACCTCGTCGACGCTGAGGTACTCCTCCCCACTCGCGCCAAGCATCGCTGGGGCAAAGGCTACCCCGAGCCTCCGTGATGCACCAGGAAGTGTGCCAAATTGGGCCACGACGTTGCGTGTCACAGGCGGCGGAGTATCGTTGCTCCTCATACCGCGTTACGCGGAATCTAGCGCGGCGACAGACCGCAGGAGGAATTGACGGGTGAGGCAAGGTCATCGGGAGGCGCAGGAGATGTTCCTCGATATCGGTCGTGCCCTGGGGCACGAGGTCCAGAGGACGTTCTGCGCGTCCCAGCCGGCTGATGGGGTCTGGCTGGAGGGCCGGCCAGGGATCTTGCAGGGCCTTCCCCTGGTTGCCATCGAGGTGCTGGTGAGCGAGAGCCCGAAGGCGATCTGCGGGTCGATCCACCGCCTGGAGGCGATCAGCCCCACCTTGGGGATCGTCCTCATCCAAGAGGACGAGATCACCCGGCGTCTCACCCGCCTGGGCTTGAATGCCACTCGGATCGCCTCCGCCATCGCCAAGGACATCTCCCAGGTCGATCTGTGCCTGGCCACGAGCAAGCAGCGCATCCAGCGGTGGAGCTTCGCGCAACTCCGCTGGGTCTACAGCCAGGTTGTCGGTCACCCCTTCGTCCCCGGCGCCGTGCGTCGCATTCACCAAGCCTAACTGGAGGAACCATGGTCCAAGAACTCGAAACGGGCGTCGTCAGCACGACCACCGTCAAGAACGTCCACGACTACGTCGACCTGCCGGGCACCGGAAGGGTCTACCGCGGCACGATCAGCGTCACGCAGCTGGCGCGGCTCATCAAATCAGGCACGATCAAGTACGCACCTCGCTACCAGCGCGGGTTCAACCGCCCCAAGGAAGACCCTTCCGAATACGATGCCCTGCTGCCGCTGACCAGTCCCGCCATCCGGATCAAGCTCGCCCGCGCCCAAGAGATGGCAGTGAAGTATCTCCAGGGAACGCTCTACTCCGCCAGCATCATCTGGAATGCCCGCCAGGAGCCGGGCGAGCCGGACCCGACGTGGGACCCCAAAACGCATGATCTCCTGCTCCACACCGAGATCACCGTTCCCGACACCGCCCATCGGCACCTCAACTATTTCCAGCTCGCCAAGTGGAAGCGCGAGCCGGAGACGATCCCGCAGACAGTCGTCGTCAACGAGAAGCCAGTGCAGAGGGACGAGATTCTTCGTCGTCTCGAAGGCTTCGATCCAAATCGTGCCCTGGTGTTCCTCGAGATCTACAACCTCTCCGAGAAGCACGAGGGCTTCCTCTACGACCAGTTCAACAACGATGCGAAGCCACCCGAGCGAGCGGTCGGCATTCAGCTGAACCGCGAGAAGACCCCGTCCCGCCGCTTCCTCGACACCCTGATGAAGAACAGTCCGATCTTCGCTGAGACGGAGGTCGAGACCCGATCGAACTCGATCGGCTCGGAATCCCGCAAGCTGACCACCATCTCAACCATCGCTGCCGCCGCCGAGCAGGATGGGTTCAAGAAACTGCTGATCAGCCTTGAGGACGATTCCAACCGCCGCACGGCGTACATGGACCTGGTCCACTTCTTCAGTGAATTCTTCGCCGAGTACGCCAAGGTGTTCCCCGCCTTCATGCCGGGGAGTTCGGTAGACGAGCGCAAGAGGTTCCGCGACGAGTCGTTCGCCCTCAGCAACATCATGTTCCACCCGCTCTTCAGGATCGCCAAGGACCTCTGGCTGACGTACCGCAGCAAGAAGGTCAACTGGCGCGACCAGGCGGAGTGGAAGCGCGCCATCGCACGCCTCGACACGCAGGTTCCCGGGCCCGACGGTCGCCGCGTCAGCGTGATGAGCCGCGAGAACCCTGCCTGGGTGGGTAAGATCGCGATCGAGGTCTACGGTCCCAACGGCGCCACAGGCAAGACCTCGCTCAGCAACACCCGGCAGACCAGGGACGCTGCTTACCAGTACATGCTGGAGGTCGCCGAGCTGAACTCCCTCATCGTCCGCGAGCCTGCCAAGAACTCTCGCTCGTGATCCGAGCTCCCTTCCTCTCTGGGGGCCGGCCGGGCCGGCCCCCAGCGAGTTCTCTCAATGCCCGACCAAGCGCACCTTGGGCCGGTGCATCAGAACGCGAGCGCGGTATTCCGTGAGCAGATAGTCCGCCAGCAACTGCACGTCCTTGGGAGTGTTCTGGAGATCGTTCCAGCGTCGCTGCACCGTGCCGAAGTCCCAGGTGCCGGCCGTCCAGCAGCAGACGTCCACCAGTTCGGACAGATCGGAGGCGAAGTCCTCAGTGCTGGGCCACTCGGACGGCGCGAAACGCTCCGCGATAGCATCCATCACGAAGCCCAGACTGATGACGCCCACCCCGTGCATCAGCCGTGAATACCGTGGGGGCTTGCCGAATCCCTCCGGGAAGACCCACCGGACCGCCTCCCAAAAGCTCTTGATCAGCTGCAGCATTTCCTCGATGTCTCCCCGTCCGGTGCTGGGATCCCGAAGGGCATACAGCACGCCGTCGGTAAGGCTGTTCTCCAGCATGCGGAGCATGGAGTTATCCTTGATCTTGCCCTCGGGGTTGGTCGGGGTGGCGATGAGATGTCGCAGCGGGGAATCGAGATCGTGGTTCAGGCGCTCCACGAGCACCGCCGGCAGGCGCCTCATGCGCAGGTGTCTCGGCAGGGAAGCATCGGTCCCCGGCAACAATTCGTACACCAACCCCTTGGGTAGCGGTTTGGTCGAGTTGACCAGGATGAACTGTGCGCGCTGCTCGGATGCGCTTTCGGTGATGAACGCGGTGACGCAGATCGGGAAGCTCTCAAGATCGGCATCCCTGATCGCTGCCGACCGCTGCTGTCCGTCAACTATCCAGCCAGGTTTCTCCTCATCAGACCAGAGCGGGTCAAGGGGAATGCTGAGCTGGCCCTGCCGCGAGGCTCCCCTTTGACCTGGGGGGACTGCTCTGAATTTCACCCGCGGGTCGAAGGCAACAACGATCGCGTTGGGGAGCATGGGATCGTCGGATTCTAGGTAGGCCCTGATCCCAGCGATGTGCGAGAGCACCTCGGGCCTCTGATAGCCGACGAGTCCCGCCCCCTCCTCGCGGTGGATTCGCGAGATGGCCGCGATCTGGTGAAGGATCTTGCCGTCGATGGCAAAGCTGTAAAGGCGCCTGGTCGGCGTCTGCCGGACTTCGATGGCGGGCAGGATAAGCTCGCGCTTGATGACGCTTGGCATGCCTAGCGTGGCCCTTCTGCCGCGGTAGCAGCCCCCGTTGCCTCAAGTCTGGCCTTGAAGACGTGGAGGTTGTGGAACCCCCGACGCTTGTTCCGCTCTGTGCCCCGGAAGATCACCACCTCGATACCGACGGAATCGCACACCTCACAGTCGCACTCCCTCCACGGGGCTGCTTGGAGCAACTCGGCGGCCTGCCGCCGCCGATCGACCTTATCACTATGTAGCTGAGCATAGGCGTGGAGCGCGTCGACGACCTCATCGACACCGACCCGCTTGCCCCCGTATTGGCGAAGGCTATCCAGACACCTTCGCTCGAGACGCCGCGCCGCGCCTTGATCTACTCGACCGGCCCGGATCGCTGCTTTCAGCTGGGCATTGCCGTCGATTTGGGGCACGCGCAGGGCCGCGTAGTTGCGTCCCCACCAGTAGTAGTTGTCCTTGTCATCCTTGAAAGCCTGGCGAAACGGCGTGGTACTGTCCAAGCTGGCAACACCCAGGTCGGGGAGTGCAGGCACCAGGGCAGCTCGACTCACACCCAGCAGGTGCAACCGGACATCCGGCTGCCGGACCGCATTGATCGCCTGCAGGCAGTCCAGGATTTGGTTGGTCTTCAGAGGCACCATACCGCCGAGCGCAATGTAGCTGTAGCCCATCTCCTGGAGTCGTCCCACGGACTCGGCATAGCTCTCGGGGGACCAGCCCTGTGCAGCGCCGAGGGGAGTAAAGGTACATTCGCGCCGGGCATGATGCTCGATGAACTGCTCTGCGAGTCGCAGCGACAAGCGCTGGCGGCGCATCCACTCAGCAAGTTCGTCGGCTTCGTCCTTGGGGTCCCAGCCAAAGATGACGTGGTCGACGGAGACACCAAAGTCGAATCCACAGCCGTCGTAGAAGTCGATGACGTCACTCACCGAATACGGTGGCTCCTCCTCGCGAATGTAGGTGAAACCTCCACAGTCGCCCATCGTCATCAGGTTCCACCCGGGTTGATCGAGCCGAAAGAACCGGCGGACACCCAGCCGGTAGAGCCGATGGCGCTGCGCCATAGTGTACTTGCCCGACGCGCCAGCCAATCCATCCACGATCGGTTTGGAGACAAGGAGGCCATCATACGCCGGCTTCCGCAGGACCTCATGCGCGTACCGGTCGTCGCGCTGGCGCACGCGAAACTCAGCCGTGGTCTCGGTTCGGAAGTCGAAGTATGGATCGACCTGATCCTGACTGTCTGGGAAGAAGAACTTCATCGTGACTCACTCACGAGGAGTCGAATCAGATAGTTGGCGAGCATCTGAATGTGCCTGTGAACGTTCTCAAGTTGATTCCATTCGAGACCAAGTTCATCCCAGCGACCGGAGGTCCAATGGCAGTGAGGGGCGATACGCCGGAGGTCGGCGAGGATCCTGCCCGGCGTCTCGCGATCCGTTGGTGTTAGAGAACTCATCAGCCGATCCATCACCCTGCCCATGGCCCGGATACCAACACCTTGCATCAGAAGGCTCTCGGTTGCTGGTCTCCCCCACGCATCGGGAAAGGTCTGCTTCACGGCGCCCCAAAAGGTGAAGAGGATGGTGCCGATCGCCTCCTCGTCCACATATCCGGTGGCGATGTTGCGATAGGGAAAGAGGCAACCATTGGCGAGGCTGTCGGAGAGCATCTGGACCACCGAGTTCTCGGCAATCGCGGCGGCCTTGCCGGACTTGCCGGACTTGGCGGGCGTGGAGGCGCGCTTGATGAGCCCGAAGAACGGCGACCTCTCGCTTCTGGCGAGTTCGTCAGACAGGGCGGCGGGCAGCCTGCGTCCAGCCAGTCGGGCCGGGATCGAGATCGTGACATCGGGGAGCAGTTCTGTGACCAGGCCGCGGGGAAGGGGCCTGGTGTTGTTGATGATGACGAACTGCTCCTTTTG
>WNFX01005462.1_pt1 | contig 12244 bp, 4 predicted proteins | sample 5400111 | NCBI WGS metagenome assembly WNFX01 (sample SAMN13153363, study PRJNA577476) | soil metagenome | isolation source: 40 cm soil or saprolite under grassland replicate 1 | place: USA:California | collected 2016-06-15
CCAGCACGATGGTGAGCGTGAAGAGCGAGATGCCCGGCGCGACCACCACGATCACTCCGGCCACGATGCTCAGGACGCCGCTCAGGATCAGCCACGCCCGGCCCGGGAGCTCGGCATGCCCGACGGCCAGGAACAGCTCGATGATGCCGTTCGCCATCCAGTAGGCGCCGAGCAGGATCGCCAGCACCAGCAGGCTCAGGCTCACGTGGCCGAGCAGGTAGACGCCGACGACGAACGAGAGGATTGCGAGCAGGGCCTGGAGCCCTTTCAGCCAGCCGCTCTCGCCCGGGACGGCGAACGTGGCCGCGAAGCGGAAGACCGCGCCCACTATCAGCTGCACGGCGAACACGATCGCGATCGCCACCAGTGTCGGGCCCGGCCAGAAGATCGCGGCCAGGCCGACGAGGATGGAGATGACACCGAAGGCGAGGATCCAGGTCCAGGCCCGGCCGATGCTCCTCAGCATGGCCTCGAGGTCGCTGCCCATGACTGCCGACATGACTGCCTCCCCCTGTGTGAGCACGGCGCTGATTCGCGGCCCTTAAGCATGACTGTCCGAGCCGCATCCTGCAGACCTGGCCGCGCCGCCGCTGCCGGCACCCCCCCTCCCCCGCTGGGGGCCGCGGAGGAGGGGGACAGCACCCTCTCCGGTCGGGCTGGAGGACGACACGCGGCGCTGGCCGGTCACCGGCTCGACGTCCGGCAGGTGGGGATGATAGGCCCAGACCACGATCAGCCATCGGCGGCTTCGACGAGCGATGTACAGGTCTCCCTGAACGCCGAACGTCCACTTGCCGGGTGTCTGGTTCGGGGTGACCGCCCGCACCCTGTCATAGACGTAGTCGTAGAGCTCGTCGAGTGCGACGTAGCCTAGCCTCACTCCTTGAAGATCATGGGCTGCCGCGCTCGAGCGCTTGCTCGGTCAGCGGCTGGTCGGTGATGCGGGAGTACGTGCCGACCATGTGGGCCCACGTCCAGGCCGCGCAGGGGATGGTCAGCAGGGCTCCCACCACGACGATGGCGAAGCCCGCGACTGCGAGCAGCGAGAGCGCGATGCCCATGGCGGCCACGACCGTCGTGAGGCCCAGGTTGAACCTGACGCGCCGGCCGATGGCGGCGAGGTCGAATCCCGCCCCGAAGCCGCCCTCCACGTACTGGCTCCAGATGGGAGCCTGCAGCACGAGGACGAGGAGGCCCCACAGCCCGGCGAGCACGCCGAGGACCCCGACGGCCGCGTTCGGCCGGGTGGCGCCGCCGCCGTCCTCCCCGCCCGCCACGTCGGCCGGGATCCCCAGCACGATGCCCGGCAGGTTCCAGATGGCGAGGAGGGCCAGGAGCAGGAAGCCATCCTTCACCTTCACGCCCAGGCGGTCCCAGCGGGGCAGCTCGGGTTCGCCCGCGCGGGCGCCGCGTGCCACCGCCACGGCGTAGCCCATGAACAGGAGGAGTGGGACCAGCAGCCACCCGAACAGGAGGCAGGCGGCGCCGGCGAGGACCTTGCGGAACCACCCTCGAGAGCGGAGCACGTGGACGAACGCTCGACCGATGTCGAACTCCAGCTTGCTCGGCTCCGCCGGTCGCTGCGGCAGCCCCCGGAGGACGAGCACGGCGACGCCGACCGTGATCAGCTTGTCGGGCAGGTCGATCGCCGCCTCGCCGGCGTATGCGGCCAGGATCGCCGGTACGTGCGCGCCGGTCAGGTACGCGAAGACCGCGTCGCCCAGCGGCACGCCGCTCCGTCCGTCGTTGAAGAGGAGGTCGATGGGCGTCGAGACGACGGAGGCGATCAGGAAGCAGATCGGCCACAGCGCCAGCCAGGCGCGTCCGGGGCCCCAGCGGACGAGACGGCCGAACACCCCGGCCGCGAACCCGACGGCGAACGAGACCACGGAGAAGGGCGCGGCGATGGGGTCCACCGTGTTGGAGCTGACGAGGTTCGCGATGAAGCCGACACTGCCACCCACCCACGGTCCCAGCACCAGCGCGCAGAGGATCGTCCCGATGGTGTCCAGGAAGAGAGGCAGCTTCAGCGCCACCGCGACGGAGTGGCCGGCGAAGTCGAGGCCGATGCAGGCGGGGATCAGGATGACCCCGGGGGAGTCGAGCCGGACCCGGAAGAGGCCGGTCCAGCCGCCCAGGGAGGCGAGCGTGCGCTGGGCCGGCCGGCGCAGCCAGAGCCCTCCGATGACGACGATCGCCAGTGCGACCGCGTACAGGAGGGCCTCGTGCTCGACCCGGCGGATGAGGTCGAGGATCGGACGGCCGAACGCGGCGCCCAGCCCGACGAAGGCCGCCACGTACACGACCGCCGCCGGCACGAGGCCGCCGATGAAGGTCGGTCGAGGCATTCGGCGGACGCCGGCGACCTGTGTGGTGTGGACCCGCAGGCCGGGAATCAGCCGGGCCGCGAAGATCGCCCGCCAGCCGTTCCGTTCGAGCATGCCGGATGCCCGCTCGAGCGGCATGCGCGCGTGCAGCGGCCCCGCCACCTTCATCAGCCGCTCCCAACCGAGCAGCGCGAATATCTCGCGGCCCAGGACGGCTCCGGTGACGATCGCGACCAGGGCCGCCAGCGGCATCAGCACCGGGCTGACCGAGCCGGCGGCGATCGCGATGCCGCCGATGGCCAGCAGCAGGTCGCCGGGGGCGAAGGGGACGGGGACGCCGGACTCCTCGATGAAGAGGAGCGTGCAGATCACGGCGATCAGGATCGAGCCCTCCAGGCCCTGCACCCAGCCGAGCGGATTCACGACACTACGATGACGGCTGCGCGCGGCGGGCGTCCGGGCGTACGCCGCGCGGCCTCGGCACCGGCCGGCAGCGCCGCACCGGCCCGCTCCCGCCCGGCTCGTTGACCGCCGTTCCGCGAGCCGCTATGTTGCCAGCATTGACCCCTTCGATCGATGCGGCCGTGCTCGGAGTCCTCGACGGCGTCCCGGTGAACACGGTGCCGGACGTCATCGAGCGCATGCATGCGCTCGACGCCGTGCTCCCTCCCGAGGACGGGCTCAAGTGGTTCAACTTTCTCTACCACATGGTCAACGAGCAGATCCTGACCGACATCGTGGACAGCAAGTGGCAGGACGGGACCTGGCTGACGGAGCTGGACGTCGTCTTCGCGCGGCTCTACTTCGACGCGATCGTCTCCTGGGTCAAGAGCCCGGCACGGTGCCCACGTGCATGGGTGCCGCTGTTCGAGCGGCGCTACAGGCGCGGCATCGCGCGCGTCCAGTTCGGCATGGCCGGCATGAACGCGCACATCAACCGCGACCTCCCGACGGCGTTGGTGCACACGTGTGAGGCGTGCAGCGTGGCCCCCCACCGCGGCTCCGCCCAGCAGGCCGACTACGACCGCGTGAACGGCATCCTGGAGACGGTGGAGATCCGCGCCATGGAGGCGATGGCGACCGGGATCATCGGCGAGGTCGCGCACGATCTCGGCCGCCTCGACGACGTCATCGCCATGTGGAACGTGCGCAAGGCGAGGGATGCGGCCTGGATCAGTGGCGAGATCCTCTGGTCGCTGCGCGGCCGGCGAGAGCTCAGCGCCGACTACCTCGCGGCGCTCGACCGGATGACCGGCTTCGCCGGCCGCGGCCTGCTCATCCCGACCGAGGCCTGAAGGGCAAGATGCAAGGGGAACCAGGGTTCCCCTTCCAGAACCCCTCCCTCAGCGCCACGTTTCGGTGGCCGGAAAACAGCTCACACGGCCCGGCAAAGCCGGGCCTACGCGCGACGTCCGGGTTCCTCTCATCTCTTCGCGGTGCCGGCAGGCATGGGCGACTGAAGGGCCTGACCACATCGACGCGAGGCCTCACCCGGCCAGCCGGCGCAGCTCGGGCAGCCGCTGGGCCGCCGCGTCGGCAACGCGCGCCGCTCCCTCGCCGGGCGCGTACAGCACGATCTCGGTGAAGCCCAGCCGCAGGTAGGCGCCCACGCGGTCGAACAGCGCCGCCGCGTCGCTCCCGTCCCAGCGAACCTGCACGGAGCGGCGAATCTCGCTCGGGTCGCGCCCGCCGGCGGCGCAGGCATCCTCCAGGCGCTGCGTCTGCTCGCGCAGCCGGTCCGGGTCGAGGCCTCCCGAGACGTTCCAGACGTCGGCGTGGCGGGCCACGAGGCGCAGCGTCTGCTGACCTCCGGCGCCGATCCAGATCGGCGGGTGCGGGGCCTGCACCGGCCGCGGATTGGCGACGGCGCCGGCGAGCCGGTAGTAGCGAACCTCGAAGTCGGTCGTCGGCTGCGTCCACAGCGAGCGGATCACCTGCAGCGACTCGCTCAGCCGGCCCACGCGGTGGTCCAGCCCCTCGAGCCCGTACATCTCGTGCTCGACCTGCGCCCAGGCGGCGCCGATCCCGAACTCCAGGCGGCCGCCCGAGAGGTGGTCCACGGTGGTGGCCAGCTTGGCCAGCAGCACCGGGTGACGGTACGTGTTGCCGGTCACCATGCAGCCGATGCGGACGCGGCTGGTCGCCTGCGTCATCGCCGCCAGGAGGGCCCAGCCCTCGAAGACCGGCCGGTCGGGACCGCCGTCGCCGATCGCGGCGAGGTGGTCGAAGTCCCAGAGGTGGTCGAAGCCGCCGTCGTCGGCGGTCCGCCAGACCGCGCAGAGCTCCTGGATCGAGATGTCCTGACCGGCGGCCTTGAGGCCGAAGCGGACCGGGTGTCCCATCGCGATACAGGCTACCCGCCGGGCGAGCGGGGGCCGGGCCGGGGACGGCCCCGGCCCCGCCCCCCGGCGGGATGTCAGATCACCTCCAGCTCGTAGCCCTTGGAGGCGAAGGCCCTGCCGATGTTGTCGATGATGCGCGACCGGTCGTCGTCGGTGATCGCCTCGTTCTCGTGCGGAGCGTCCCACGCCTTGATCGAGCTGCTGTAGAGCGCCATGGCACCGGGCTTCGCCAGGACCTCCGAGTCCACGAACAGCGATCTGCCGCCCTCCGTGTAGCGCATCCCCGTGCGACCCAGCACTTCGACCGCAAATCCGGACGTGCTCTCGATCAGGTTCGGCCTGGACGCCGAGAACTCACTGGACACGGGTCACTCCGCGCCGACGACGTGGTAGATGATGTTGGTCACGTTCGGGTTCTCCGTGAGGGCACGATACTCGATCTGGGCCCAGATGCTGTTGACGCTCACTCCCGCCGCGTTCTGGAAGACATGGACGTCTCCTGACGCTTCCTGAGCGAACTGACGCGACGCCGACTCCCAGAGCGGCCTGGCGTCCGCCCACTCCATCTTCGACGTCGCCGCCTCCACCGCTCGACCTTGGGCGGTCATGTCGAGCGTCACTGCGTTGTTGGCCTTGGCCCACGCGCTGGCGGCGTTCTTGGCCGTGCTGCCGCCGGACCAGAAGACCCTGCCTACCTGTCCGCCTTCCGAGGCCCGCGAGGCGGCGGTGACCCCCTCGCCGACCCTGGCCGCCTCCTGTATCCCGCGTGCGGCCCGTGCGCCGCGGGCCACCGCGCCCACGCCGGGCACCGCGCCCACCGCGTCCAGGGCCAGGTCCACGTTGCTGACGTGGGCCCCGCCCGCCTTGGCCCCGGCGTTGGCGACCAGCGCCACGCCCGAGGCGCCCACGGCCACCGCGCCGGCCACCGTGGCGCAGGCCCCGCCCGCGATGCCGCCCACCACCGTCTCGGAGGCGACGGCGCCCACGATGGCGCAGCCGGCGGCGATCGTGCCCGCCACCCCGGCCACCTTCTCGGCACCCTTGGCGATGCCCTGGAGGTCGTCCGCGTGGTCGTGGAGCTCCTTCTTGCCCCAGTTCCACGCCCGCTCGAAGATGTTGCCGCCGGAGTCGGAGTTGCTGGGCTTGGAGCTGTCGGAGCCGCCGCCGCTGGAGCCCGAGTCGGAGGAGTAGCCGCTGGGCGCCGGGCTCACGGCGCCGCCCCCACCGCCGTCGGCGAGCAGCATGTGGCCGTCCCACTCGATGAAGCTGAGCGGGTTGCCGCCGGCCAGGGCGTACCGGTCCTGGGTCAGCAGGTCGCTGCTCAGCCCGAGGTTGGCCAGGGCGCCGTGGAAGACGTCGGCAGTCAGGAAGTGCGAGGTGTCCGGCGCGTAGTCGCGGGCGCCGGTGTTGTAGGACTTGGAGCCCGAGTCGAAGTGCTTGGCCTCGTAGCGGAAGGGGTTGAGCGGGCGGTTCTGGTCGGTGTCGCCCTGCGTCGTCGAGGCGTCGGGGCTGCCGTAGGGCTTGTAGCCGTAGCTGGCTTTCACGCCGCCGGCGGGGTCGATCAGCTGGGAGACGGAGTCGTGGACGTTGTAGCCGTAGCTGTAGGTCGTGGGTGTGGAGGGGGTGCCGTTGGTGTACGGCGTGTCGGTGAAGCTCAGGCGGTTGCCGTGCGGGTCGTAGGTGTACTCCTTGACCTCGGTCGTCGTGCTGTTGGTGCTGAGCTGCTCCTGGGTCAGCTGGCTGCTCAGCCCCTGGTAGGTGTACTGCGTGGTCCGGGGCGCCGCGAAGCCCGGGTGCGTCTCGGTCTCCGACACCCGGCGGTCGAGCGCGTCGTACACGTAGCTCGCCGTGTCGGTCGCCGTGCCCGAGCTGAACGCGCGATAGCTCCGCAGCCGGTCCAGGTAGTCGTATTCGTAGTCGGCGACCAGGTTGGAGGACGGCGTCGTGTTGCCCGAGGGGCCGCAGTCGCCGATCGAGCCGGAGGTGGTGGTGACGCACCACAGCCGGCCCACGTCGTCGTAGTGGTATGCGAGGGTCCGGCCGCCGCTGGTCAGCGTCGCGATCTGGTCGCCGCTGTACGTGTAGGTCTTGGTCGTGGTGCCGTTCTCGGCCTCGGTCAGGACGTTGCCGCCGCCGTCCACGGTGTACGTGGTCCTGGTGCCGTGGCCGTTGTTCTCGCTGATCAGGCGGTCGCGCGGATCGTACGCGTAGGTGGCCGTGCACGGCGTGGAGCAGGCGGGGGTGGTGTTGGAGGGCTGCTGCTGCGTGTAGACGTCCTGGGTCCGGAAGCCGTCGTCGTAGACGCTGCCGGGATCCAGGTAGCTGACCGTGTGCGACTCCAGGGTGGTGCCGGAGGCGTTGGTCGTGGTCATGTGGTCGAGCAGGTCGTTGGCGTAGTAGTCCCAGGTGGTCAGCTGCTGCAGCGTCCACCCGCCGGCGCCGTTGTTCTTGTCCACCTCACGGCGCGCCTCCTTGCCGGCCGGGGTGAAGTGGTCGAGGATGCGCTGCGCGTTGGCCGCCGGGGCGGCCGCGGTGCCGGTCCCGTAGTCGAACTGGTCGGTGAGCCAGTTGGCCTGGTCGTAGTCCAGGTGGATGGTGCGGCCGGCCTTGACCAGGGTGCCGTTCGGCGAGCTCTCCAGGCCGTTGAGGACCTGGTCGGTCAGGTTGGAGCTGGCGTCGTAGCCGTAGCTGGCGAAGGTCCAGTTGCCGTCCGAGGCCTTCTTCTCGTCGGTGCGGATCACGCGGTCCAGGTCGTCCAGCGCGTTCTGGCTGTCCATGAAGCTCTGGCTGGTGTCGGTGATCCCGCCGGCGCTGTGCGTGCGGACGAGGACGTCGTCCGCGTTGTAGGCGTAGGTGACGGGCTGGTGCTGCGGGTCGAAGCGGTCGTGCACCTGGCCGTCCGGGAAGTAGTCCCAGTCCATCTCGTTGGACCGGTCGAGCACGCCCTGGGCGTTCTCCGGGGCACGCAGGAGCTGCTCGCCCTTGGCCGAGTAGTCGAAGTGGATGACGGCGCTGCCCGGGTCGCGGCTGGTCGCGATCCAGCCGGTGTCGAGGTACCGCATGGTGCTCTGCCGCGACGGCCCGACCTGGCCGGGATCGGTGGTGGTGACGGGGCGTGAGATCGCGGTCTGGAAGCCGTTGGGGTCGTAGCTCTGCAGGATGTAGTACTGCGTGGGGTTGGCGGTGTCCACCGGCAGGTCGGTGCGCACCTGCCGGTTGTCCGCGTCGTAGTGATACGTGGTGACGTAGGAGGTGAACGTCTGCTTGTCGGCGGAGGCGTCGTAGGCGCGGGGGCTGATGACCCGCGACTTGTTGCCGACGGCGTCGTACTCGAGCCGGGAGATCACGTGGTGACCGGTGACGAAGGGCCGGTCCTGGCTCACCAGCCGGTTCAGCTGGTCGTAGCCGAAGACGGTCTGGTTGTTGTTGGGGTCGGTGAGGGTGATCCGGTTGGAGTCGGCGTCGTAGCCGTAGAACGTGGCGTGCCCGTTGGCGTCGGTGGTCGAGCGCAGCCGGTGGGCGTCGTCGTAGGAGTAGAGCGTGGTGTTGGGGGTCGAGCTGGTGCCGGGGCAGACGATCGAGCTCAGGCCGGCGTTCGGCTGGGTGATGGAGACCAGGTTGTCGGCGTTGTCGAAGCAGCTGAGAGTGGTGAGGGCGTGGAGGGATCCGCCCGCGTCCATGTGATAGGCGGTCTGCGAGCGCTTGCGGTCCAGCGCGTCGTACGTGTAGTTGACCGTGTGTGGGCTGTTGGCGGCGCCGACCTGCACGCCGTTCTGGCTGCCGACCGGCAGCACCACCTCCGTCACGCGGCCGGCCGCGTCGTACTGGTACGCCGTCCGCTCACCGGCCGCGTCCGCCGACCGGTCCGGACCCGTGGTCAGGGTCGGCCGGTCCATCGCGTCGTAGGCCACCTGCGTGGCGTCGCCGGCATGGACGTCGCCGGAGGCGTAGTAGGGGGCCATCCGGGTGGTGATGTTGTCGTCGGCGTCGTAGAAGCTGTCGGACCAGATCAGCGTGCCCTGGGCCAGGGTGGTGGACTTGGGTCGGCTCGTGGCGCCCAGGCGGTTGAAGCTGTCGTAGCGATAGACGGTCTGGAACTGGCTCGGGTCGGAGCAGCTCGCGCAGCCGGCCTGGTGGTCGGGGTCCTGTATCGACAGGAGCAGGCCGTCGGCGTCGTGGCTCACCTTCATCGCGTTGCCGATCGGGTCCACCACCGTGGTGGCCAGCCCGTTGGCGTCGTAGCTGGTGTACCTGGTGACGTTGCCGGCGGCGTCCGTGGTCTGGGCGAGCGTGCCGTCCGCGTTGTAGAAGTTCGTGGACGGATGGTTCAGCGGGTCGGTGACCCGGGTCAGGTTGCCGCCGCCGTCGTAGCCGAACGACCACTGGAAGCCGCTCCCGGCGGCCACCCCGTTGGGATCGGTCCTGGTCTGCAGCTGACTGATGTGCGGGATCGTGCGCGGGGCGCAGACCGAGCCGTTGACGACGCCGGTACCTGGGCACCAGTGGCTGCTCGTGTCGCCGCCGTCGATGGCGATGCCCTGGTAGCGCAGCTCCAGGTGGTCGCCGACCTGGTCGATCCTGTCGGTCTGGTAGCCGTTGGCGTCGTCGCTGAACTGGGTCAAGGCCTGGTTGGGCTCGGTCAGCCGGGTCACGGCCAGGTCGGGGCTCCACTGGAGCGCGGTCGTCAGCGTGGTGCTGGCGTCCAGCCGGCGCTGGATGCTGGTGACCTGACCGGTGTTCGTGTACGCGTAGGTCGTGACGCGCGAGAGCGGCTCGGTCACGGTGGTGGCCAGGTTGGCGTCGTCGTAGGCCAGGATGGACTGGTTCGTCGCCCGGTCGGTGAACGAGGACAGCTTCCACTTGTCCTGGCCGCTGGTGATGTAGGCGAACGTGGTCTGCCCGCCACGGGGATCGGTGACGGAGTAGAGCTTGGTGGACTCGGCGTTCAGGTTGGTCGCCGGCCCGGAGCCGTCCGACGTGGTGTACGCGAACCGCCAGCTCCGGTCGCCCAGGAATGTGCCGTCGGCGTTGGTTCCGCCCTGCTGGACGATCTGGGCCAGGTTGCCGTCGTCGTTGTAGACGAAGTCGAGCTCGTGGCCGCGGACGCCCGGGCTCTTGTCGTGGTCCGTGATGCTCTTGACCAGCCCCCTGACCCTGGGCCTGGGCGCGTCGGCATGCGTGTAGTAGGTGATGCTGACCGTCCGGCCGGCCGCGTCGGCGACGGCGGTCACGTGGAACCTCAGGTTGCCCGGGTCGTCCGAGGGCTGGATGGCGCTGACCGTGAACGTCAGCGTGTTGCCGTTCCGGTCGGTGACGAATGTCGGGAAGCCGGCCTGGTTGTAGAAGAACGTGACCCGGTCGGGCCGGGTGAGCGCCCACCAGCGGCTGGTGTCGGTGGTCGAGTACTGGCGCAGGTAGAGGTGGACGCCGGGTGGCTCCACGTAGTACACGTTGCCGCTGGCGTCGGTGTTGCCCTGGAAGCGGTGGAAGCTGCCGTCGCCGTCCACCAGGCCGATCCAGCGGTTGGACGTGTTCGTGTCGTTGTTGTTGGGGTGGATGTCGAGCGGCTGCCCGAGCCGGGTGAGCGAGGAGACGGACAGCGACCAGTTGGCGCCGGCCACCGAGTCGGAGTGCTCCTCCAGGCTGTTGTAGGTCAGCCGGACGGCCGTGGCCAGGCCGCGGCCGGGCAGGTCGAAGGGCGTCCAGGTCAGGATGGAGTTCCCGTTGGCGACGTTGACCATGTGCGTCATACCGGCGCCGACCGGGTCCTGGGTGTACTGGTAGTACTTCTCGAGCCCGAGGGCGGTCTTCAGCGCCAGGTTGACGGTCACGGAGTTGACCAGCGGCGGGTTGCCGTGGGCCGAGAACCAGACGTTGGCAGAGCTGTCCCAGAGGTCGAACCAGAGCTGGTACTGGGCCTGGGCCACGCCGGTGCCCAGCGCCGGCGATGGCACCGTCATGGCTACCGTCGTGCCCTTGTTCTTGGCCAGCGCCACGACGGCGCTGGCCGGCCCGTCCACGCTGGGGCTGCTGCTCGGGCCCACGCTGACCCAGCGGTAGCGCAGGTAGGTGGTGGTGGGCCAGGTGGACGAGCTGTTGTTGGTGACGGTCACCTTGATCGAGTACTGGTTGGCGGAGGCGGGGTCGTAGACCACGGCCTGGGGGACGGCGTTGACGCCGAAGCTGGCGCGATACGGCGTCGCCGCGGTGTTCGCGAGGGTCACGGGCACCGCGGTCGAGGTCGTCACCTGGCCGTACACGTCGTACGCGCGGGCGGTGAGCGAGTGGGAGCCGTCGTAGACGGTGCCGTCCAGCGTGTTCCAGGAGAAGCTGTAGGGGGCGCTGGTGAGGGCGGCCAGACGGATGTCGTCCACGTAGAGCTCGACCCTGCTCAGGCCGGCGGCCGCGGAGGCGCCCGCGGAGACGGTCACGGTACCGGTCAGGGTCGAGTTGGGCCCCGGAGCGGTGACGCTCACGATGGGCGGGGCGTAGTTCGCCACGGTCACGTTCACGGGGCTCGAGGGCGCCGGGTTGCCGGCGTCGTCGGTGGCGGTCGCGGTGATCGCGTGACTGCCGTTGCCGGTCCCGGTCGAGTCCCAGGTCACGCTCCAGGGACTGGCGCTGGCCATCCCCACGGGGCTGCCGTCCACGAAGAACTGGACCTGGCGCACGGAGCGGTCGTCGGTGGCGGCCGCGGTCAGCGTGACGGACTTTCCCGACACCACGGCGCCCGGCCCCGGGCTGGAGACCGAGACGGTGGGTGCGGCGGCGTGGCTGCCGTCGGTGTAGGTGACCTGGAGCTTGGGCCGCAGGCTGGTGGCCGAGCTGTAGTCGTCGCTGGCGAAGCGGGCGGCGCTGCCGGCGACCAGGCTCTCGCTGTCGGACTTGACGACGAGGCCGAGGTTGGGCTTCTGTCCGCTCTGCCACTGGCCGACGGCGCCTGAGACGTCGAAGGTGTCCCACTGGGGAGCCTCGTTGGCGGCGATCGAGACCTGGCTGGAGGCGGACGTGGCGTCGAAGTCGCCACCCTGGGTCTTCCAGTTGACGCCGCCCGTGGTCTCGTACCAGGTGGCCCCGTCGCCCGTGCAGACGGCGGTGCTGTCGGGGCCGGTCCCCTCCTGCCAGCTCGTGGTGGCACGGTAGGCGTGCAGCGTCATCGCCACCGAGTTCTGGTACAGGTGCCAGAGGCTGAGCCTGGCGCTGACGTTGGTCGCGCCGATCGGGATCTGGCGCAGGTCGAACTGGAGCAGCGAGCGGTGGATCACGCCGGTGTCGGTGCCGGCCCAGATCGCCTCGCCGGCGCCGTAGTTGGCGCAGTTGACCAGGCTCGTGTAGTAGGAGATGAACGTCGCCTTGCCGTCGCCCGGACCTGGCTGCAGCAGCATGGTCGCCTGGCCGTCGGCAGGCAGGCTCGCCCGCACCTCGTTGGACTTGCTGCTGTTGGCGACCACCGCGTAGTAGAAGGTGGCGTTCGGCGCGGCCGTGATGTCGCGGTAGCTGGTCACCGCCACGTCGCTGATGCTGGTCAGGAGCGTGCTGGCCGAGGGTGTGAAGCCGGGGGTGAGGGAGCGGTGC
>WNFX01005466.1_pt1 | contig 12242 bp, 7 predicted proteins | sample 5400111 | NCBI WGS metagenome assembly WNFX01 (sample SAMN13153363, study PRJNA577476) | soil metagenome | isolation source: 40 cm soil or saprolite under grassland replicate 1 | place: USA:California | collected 2016-06-15
ACTCTACGGGGTGGGGGCGGCGGCAATCCTAGCCGCCGGCGCGCTCGGGCTCGCTGCCGAGGCATCACCTGTCGGGGCGGGCATCCCGCCGTCGGACGTGACGCTGGTGACGACGCAGGCGAACGCGCAGCACGGCGCATTTTCGATCAGCATCGACAGCCTGGCGCTCGACCCGGTCAATCACGCGACCTGGGTGCACATCACCGCGACCAACGCCGGACCGCAGGAAGCCGAGTGGAACCCCGCACCGGTCGCCGACGGCGTTACCGCCGATTACGCCCGGTCGACGCACCTGCCGGGCGACCTCGAACCTGGCGAGCGCGCGTCCGGCTGGATCTACCTGCCGCTCGAGGTGCGTCGCGGCGACACGCTCACGCTCAGGTTTCGAGACGTCGCCCAGGATTCTTACGCGAGCGTCGCCGACGTTGCGGTTCAGCTCAGCGTGTAGGCCGGGTTCGACGAGATGTGCGCCTCGTACTGCGCGCTCGAGCCGTTCTGCCTCACCCAGACGTCGAACAGGTAGGTGCCGGTCGCGAGCCCTGTCGTGTTCCAGGTGAAGCTCGACGCCGAGCCGTAGCCCTGGAGCACCGTCCACTGACCGCCTGGAGCCTGGATCCAGAACTCGTACTGGGCGTTCGCGCAGCCCGTCGCGGCCGCGTTCAGCTGGATCGATGTCCCGGGGTGCTGTGGCGAAGCCGGGGCGAACGTCACCGTGACCCCGGTGCAGGTCTGCAGCGTGTAGGTCGGGCTGGGTGTGACGTGCGCCTCGTACTGGGCGGTAGAGCCGTTCTGCCTCACCCAGATGTCGAACTGGTACGTGCCGGTCGCCGCGCCGCCCGTGTTCCAGACGGCGCTGGCGCTGGAGCCGTACGCCTGCAGGATCGTCCACGACCCGCCCGGCGGCAGGATGTAGAACTGGTACTGCGGGTTGGGGCAGCCGGCGGCCGTACCGCTCAGGGTGACCTGGGCGCCGGGCGCCTGCGGTGAGGCCGGGCTCGGTGCGTTCCAGGTCACGCCGGTGCAGGCTGCGCCGGTCTGCAGTGTGTACGTCGGATTTGGCGAGACGTGCGCCTCCCAGCTGGCGCTGGAGCCGGACTGCTTCGCCCAGGCGTCGAACTGGTAGGTGCCGGCCGGCAGCCCGGTCGTGCTCCAGGTCGCGGTCGAGCTGGGGCTGTAGGCCTGCACGAGCGTCCACGAGCCGCCTGGCGCGAGGACCCAGAACTGGTAGACGGGGTTCGGGCATCCGGACGCGGTCGCGCTCAAGGTGACCTGGGTGCCGGGCGCCTGCGGCGAAGCCGGGCTCGGCGCGTTCCACGTCACGGCGGTGCAGACGACGGGAGCCTGGAGCGTGTAGGTCGGGTTGGGCGAGATGTGCGCCTCCCAGTCGGCTGTCGAGCCGGTCTGTCTGACCCAGACGTCAAAGAGGTACGTTCCGCCGGCCGAGCCACTGGTGTTCCAGGTGGCGGTCGCGCTCGTGCCGTACCCCTGCAGGATCGACCACGACCCGCCGGACGGCTGGATCCAGAACTCGTACTGCGGGTTGGGGCATCCGGTGGCGGCGCCGGTCAGGGTGACAGCCGTGCCGACGGTCTGGGGTGAGACCGGGTTGAACGCGAGAGTGACCGCCGAGCATGGCGCACCGGTCTGCAGCGTGTAGGTCGGATTGGGCGAGATGTGCGCCTCCCAGCTGGCGGTCGAGCCGGACTGCCTGGCCCAGATGTCGAACACGTAGGTGCCGGTCGGCTGGCCTGCTGTGTTCCAGGTGGCGGTTGAGCTCGCGCTGTAGGCCTGAAGGATCGTCCACGCACCCCCCGGCGGCTGGACCCAGAACTGGTAAACCGGGTTCGAGCACCCGCTGGCCGTACCGCCCAGCGTCACCGTCGCACCGGGCGCCTGGGGCGAAGCAGGGCTTGGCGCGTTCCAGGTCACGGCGGTGCAGGTGTTCGGGATCTGCAGGGTGTACGTGGGGTTGGGCGATACATGGGCGTCCCAGTCAGCGGTGGAACCCGAATCCTTCGCCCAGACGTCGAATAGATATGTGCCCGCGGCGAGTCCGGTCGTGTTCCACGTCGCCGTCGACGCCGAGCTGTAGGCCTGCAGGATCGACCACGAGCCGGCGGGTGGCTGGACCCAGAACTCATACACGGGGTGCGGGCAGCCGGCGGCGGTGCCGCTGAACGTCACCTGCGTGCCGGGCCCCTGCGGGGAGGCGGGACTGGGCGCGTTCCACGTGACGGAGGTGCATGGAACCGGCGGCGGAGGCGGAGTCCCGCTGGTCGTGACCGCGTAGTTCTGGGTCTCCCACTGCGGGAAGCCGAAGAACGACGGGCCGTTTGTCTGGTTGGTCCCCCAGACAACGCCCGCGTTGATCGGGTCGGGGCTCGCGCCTGAGTAGTCGCCCCAGCGGCAAGGCGGCCCGTAGGGCGAGCTGCAGCTGAAGTCGACGTCGATGTCCGAGCTGGTCGCCAGGACGAGCTCGCCCGCGTTCAGCGCCGAAAGCGGAGTCGCCGACGTGCGGGACTGCGCCGCCGTGACGACGAGATTGGTCGCCGAGCCGCGGTTGTAGAAGATTGCCGCATCGTTGCCCGTGATCGACGGCGAGATCGAGGCGTTCCAGATGAAGTCGGTCGCGCTCTGCACGGCACCCTGCTGGCGGATGGTCGAGGTTGCAGGCAGGATCTCGTACCACCGCGCGACCGAACGCCCGCCTGGCCCGGCGATCGTGTGCTGCATCCAGATCGCCTTGGCGCCGGCTGCGTCCGGGTCCGAGTGGCCGACCGCCTGGGTCAGCCGTGCGTCTAGTGTGTCGATGACCGGCCCGCCGCCCGGTTGAGGCGCCGAGGCCGGCACGTCGAACGAGCCGACCGTCAGGTCCCCGTCGGCGAACAGCCTGGGCTGGCCGCCCTGCAGCGTGGTGTGCCAGAGCATGACCCTGGTCTGCGGCCCGTTCGGGTCGGAGGGGAGCGGGGCGACCGGACTGTGGCCGGCAACGATGTAGCCGGTGGACGCCGCGTCCGTCAGGTTCACCGGGACCGGCGTGAACGCGGACGTCCCGTCGGCATTGAGCAGCCGGCGCTGAGGGCCGCCGAACTGCGTCAAACCGGTGGCCGAGCAGGTCGTCAGGTTGCCGGCAGGTGGCTTCGGCTGCGCCCAGATGGTGGCGCTGGTGAACACGAAGTTCCCTGACGAGTCGTCGTACAGGTTGGCCCCGATCAGGACGAAGTTGTCGTCATGGCCGAGCTTCGGGTAGTCGGCGAGCTGGTTGCCGGTGAATGACGCAAAACGGCACCAGCCGCCGCTCAGGTTGCTTGGGTCGGCTGTCTTCGACCAGCCGTACACGAGGTAGTTCTGATGGCTGGCGAACGCGATCGCGGCGTAGAACCATCGCCCGGCACGTGGGTCCCACTGCACCTGGGGGTCACTCACATTGGTTCCCGACGGGGCCGCGACGAACGAGGCCATGTCCTGCGAGCTCAGCTGCTTCAGCGAGCGGTCGAAGACGGCGATCGTGGTGTTGATGAACTCGACGTAGTTGTTGGGGCCGATCGAACCCGTCGGGTCGGGCGGGGTGCAGCAGAAACCCTCGTCGGCGGCGGAGAGACCTGGCTGGTTGGTCCCGTTGAAGATCCCGGCACGCGGGCCCGGGGCTGGAGCGGGCGGCGGCGCGCTGGTTGCGTCCTTGGCATGTCCCTTCGCCTTGGCCAGGCCGTTGGCGTTGGCGCCGAGGAACGGCTTGCCCGGGGTCTTGGCCTTGCGGTCTGGCTTGGTCGTGGACGGGACGAGGCTGACGACCTGCGGATGCCCCACGGCGGGAACCTCCTGACCTGTCTGCTTGGGGGAGGCGGCGGCGGCGCCCGGCGCCCAGACGGCCGCGGCGCACAGAGCGATGACCAGCCCCAAGAGGGCCTTCCTGCCACGCAATCCCTTCTGCCCCAAAACCCCTTGCCTCCAGGCGCGCCGATTTGAACCCGGGTGCCAGTTTGTGTAGAGAAGTAAACGCTCAATGCGCGCGTTTGGGTTGCTTTCGGTACGATCCCGGCCCGACATGGGCTCTTTACGGGTGGCGGTGGTGGGACTCGGGTGGGTCGGGACGCACCGGCACCTGCCCTGGCTGAAACGCAATCCAGGTGTCGAGGTCGTCGGAGTGATCGACCACACGCCTGCGCGGGTCGAGAGGGCGAAGGCGCTGTTTCGGGTCAGGGAGGGTGCGATCGCCGAGGGACCGCACGCGGTGACATGGCTGGACGACATCGACGCGGTCACGATCGCGACCCCTCCGGCGACGCACGTCGCGCTGGCGCGCGCCTATCTCCTTGCGGGTAAAGACGTGCTGCTCGAAAAGCCGATGGCGCTCGAGGTCGGCGCTGCGCGCGAGCTGGCGGAGATCGCCGAGCGCGAGGGTCGGGTTCTCGCGATCGTCCACAACTTTCAGTTCGCGCGCTCGACGATGCGCCTCAAGGGACTGATCACGGCTGGAAGGCTGGGGGAGATCCAGGCCGTCTGGGGAGCGCAGCTTTCGAACCCACGCCGCCGCCTGCCCGACTGGTATGAGTCGCTTCCCCTGGGATTGTTCTATGACGAGTCGCCGCACTTCTTCTACCTGGTTCGCAGCATCCTCGGCGGCAGCCTCCAGCTGGAGGTGGTGCATGTCGTGCCGGGGCCGCATGGGCGCAGCACTCCCGCCGCGATCACGCTCCTGATGCGCGCCGGTACGACCCCTACGCAGATCTCGATGAACTTCACCGCGCCGGTCAGCGAGTGGCACCTGACCGTGATCGGATCGGAGGCTCTCGCCGTCCTCGACGTGTTTCGCGATGTCTTGGTGGTGACACGAAACGACCGGGAGCACCTCGGACGGCACATCCTGCGGACCACCGCGGATGCGATGACAAGCCACCTGGGCGGAGTGGCGCGCTCGGGCGCGCTGAATGCGATCGGGCGGCTGGCCTACGGCAACGACGTGGTCATCGCGAGATTTGTCGAGGCTTGCCGGACGCGCGTTGCGCCGCGGGACATCTCCGCGAACGACGGAGTCGACGTGGTCAGGCTGCAGCACGAGGTGCTTGACCGCTCCCGGGTCGAGGCGCGCTGACGCTTGCGAATCCTCCTCGTCAGCAACTACTACCCCGAGCACGTCGGCGGGATCGAGACCGTCGCCGCGAGCCTGGCGCTCGGCTACCGCAAGCGCGGACACGAAGTTCGCTGGATCGCGGGCGACATCGGCGGTGCGAGGCATCCGGCGGCCGGTGACGATTCACCGGTCCGGGTTTGGAACGGAATCGAGCGTCTGGGATTTCCTTATCCGCTGCCTTCGCCGGCGGCCGTTCGCCGCATCGCCCGGCACGTCGAGTGGTCGGAGGTGGTGCACATGCACGACTGCCTCTACGCCATCAACGTGGCCACGTTCCGGGCGACGCGCAGGCGGCACCGCCCCGTGCTCCTGACCCAGCATGTCGCGAAGGTCCCGTATCGCAACCCGCTGGTCCGCGGGCTGCAGTCCGCCGCCTACGCGACCATCGGCCGATCCGTGCTCTCGCGCGCCGAGCAGGTCGTCTTTGTGAGCGAGCAGGTTCGCCGCTGGTTCGAGCCCAGGGTTCGGTTTCGCCGCTCGCCGTTCGTGATCGAGAACGGGATCGACGCCGACCTCTTCCAGCCTCCGTCCGACAGCGAGCGCGACTCCATTCGGGCCGGACTTGGCGCCAACGGATCGCGGCCGCTGCTTCTGTTCGTGGGACGGTTCGTCGAGAAGAAGGGCGTCCGCCTTCTGCAGCCGCTGATCGGGGCCACGCAGTACTGCGACTGGCTGCTGATAGGCCGGTCCGGCGATGTCGATCCCGCGTCGTGGAGCCTGCCGAACATGAAGCTGATGGAGCCGATGCATCCTGCGCAGCTCCGCGGCTATTACGCCGCTGCCGACCTCCTCGTCCTTCCATCGAGCGGGGAGGGATTTCCCGTCGTCGCGCAGGAGGCGATGGCCTGCGGCACGCCGGCCTTGCTTTCCGAGCTGACCGCTTCAGGGCTGCCGGCCATCCGCGGCGTCGTCTTCACCTCGCGGCTGACGGTCGAGGAGCTTGCTTCGTCTGTGAAGCGGGCGGTGGACGCTGCTGCAGGCGACGTGGGGATGCGCACGCGAGTCGCGTCGGTCGCGCATGAGCGGTGGCGGACGGACACGATGGTCCTGCGTTACGAAGAGCAGCTGGAGGCTTTGCTGGGCTGAGACGCGACCTGCTCGCGCGGTTTCTGCGCGACTACCCGTTCCAACCGGCAACTGCCCTGTGGCGTGCGATCGAGGTCGAGCACCTGATGGCACGTGGGCTGCCTGAAGGACGAGGTCTCGATCTGGGCTGCGGGGACGGGCTGCTGACGCGGATCGTGCTGGAGAGCTCCGGTGATCACCGTGAGGTGGTCGGGGTCGACCCTGATCCGGCCGAGGCGGCGCAGGCTCTCGCGCTGGGGATCTACGCGGCCGTCCACGTCGCGGGCGGGGACCGCGTGCCGGAGGCGGACGGCTCGTTCGACTGGGTGCTGTCGAACTCGGTGCTCGAGCACATCGAAGCCATCGAGCCGGTGCTGGCTGAGGTATCGCGCGTCCTGCGGACGGGAGGGCAGTTCGTGTTCACCGTGCCCGGGCCGGACTTTCACGCGTGCCTGCGTGGGCCGGTCCTGCCCGGCGTCTCACGCGACGAATACCTCCGGCGCCTCGATGCTCGCCTCGCCCACCTGCGCTACTGGGACAGAAGCCGGTGGGAGGAGGCGCTGGGCAGCCGCGGCATGGCCATCGACTGGCTGAGCGGCTACCTCAGCGTGGCCGAGGTGCGGAGGTGGGAATCGATCTCGCGCGTCACCGCGGGCGTGCTTTACGGCCTCGGCCGCGGGCGCCGGCGGCCGATCGAGATCCAGCGCCGCCTCGGCTTGCGCCGGCAGGGTCTGCAGATGCCGGCGGTCGTGGCTCGGGTCGTCGCGCAGGCTACGGCTGCGGGATTGAAGGACTCGTCACCGATCTTCGGCTGTCTGTTGATTCGCGCCTCAAAAGCCTCCACCGCACCCACACGAACAGCAACACGTACTGGCTGAACTGCCCGGCGCTGTACGAGAACACGACCACCGGCACTGGAGCCTGGGCGAGGCTCTCCAGGGGGTCCCACACCAGCTCCGCGAGCAGGTACGCAAGCCCGAGCGTGATCCACAACGGCGCCGGCGCCTTGTCGCGCCAGAACTGGTAGGCGAGGAGAAGGAAGAGCGGCGCCATCAGCACGCCGTAGGAAGCCCAGTCGATCGGGCCGAGCATGGCGGAGAGAAGACAGCCGGCCGCGAGAACGACCCAGCTTGATTCGGCGGAGTCGTCCCGCAGGTCGCGAACGAGCAGCCATCCAACCAACACCACGACCGCCGCGACGGCTACGGTGATTGCGGTCGAGGGCTCGAGCCCAAGCCGGCACAGCGTGGCGACGGGCGAGTAGTTCTCCGGGACGCAGGCGGCGATCGGTCCGCGTCCCTTGCCGAGAAACCCGGAGAGGTAGTCGAAGGGGTTGAGCACGGCGATGTCGCCCGCGCGCCAGGCGAGAAATCCGAGTCCCGCGAAGGTCAGCACTGCAGCGGAGCCGATCGTCCAGGCAGCTGATCCGCGTGTCGTTCTGCGCAGCAGCATTGCGAGGGGAAGGAGCACGATGATCGGCTTCAGCGCGATCGACAGCCCGATGAGGATCCCGCCCGCGCGATCGCGACGGCCGATCATCGCGAAACCGAAAAGCGCGATCGCCAGGACGATGAGGTTGGGCTGCAGCCAGAAGATGGTTTGGATCGCGGGAGCGAACACCACGGCGGCGACCCAGGTGACCCACCAGAAGCGGCTTGAAACCCGATCGCGCAGGCGATCCCAGACCACGCTGACCAAAGCTCCCCAAACGACGATGTCGACTCCCATGAAGAGCCGAGAGGCGATGCCAATCGACGGGCCGCGGCTGATCAACGCCATCACGAGCGCGTAGAACGGCGTGCCGGTCCAGGTCAGGAGGCGCTGCGGACGGCCGCTGTTCCATGCCTCGACGCCGGCCTGGTAGGCGAGGCCGAAATCTGCCGTGTAGGAGATCCAGGATGCGCCGCCCAGAAGGATTGCAAAGGGGATTGCCAGCGCCACTCGGCGAGCCACGGCGCTGAATTGTGGCTTAGTAGATCGCGGTCTCCACCGTTATCGATGCCAGCCACTTGCGGCAAGAGGTCAGGAATCGCGCCGCCTGCAGACCGTCGAGCACGCGATGGTCAAACGAGAAGCAGAGGTACATCATCGGCTTGATCCCGATCAATCCCTGGACCGCGACCGGGCGGTCGACGATCGCCTCCATGGTCAGGATGCCGGCCTGGCCAGGGTTGATCACCGAATAGCTGAACAGCGTGCCGAAGGTCCCGGAGTTGTTGACCGTGAACGTGCCGCCGGTCAACTCGTCGGCCTTGAGCTGCTTGCTACGGGCGCGCGTCGCCAGGTCGTTGACGGCGCGGGCCAGGCCTGCGATCGAAAGACTGTCGGCCCGGCGCACCACCGGCACGAGCAGCGTGTCCTCCAACCCGACGGAGATCCCGAGGTTGATGTCCCGGTGGACGATCAGCTCAGTCTCGTTGAATGTCGAGTTGACCTCGGGATGTTCCCGCAACGCGGAGATGGCGGCGGCCATCACATAAGGCAGGTACGTCAGCGAAAAACCTTCCTGCTTCTGAAACGCGCCCTTGCCGGCGCTGCGGTTGGCGACCACGCCCGACATGTCGACTTCCTGCGTCTGCCACGCGTGCGGGATGGTCTGCTTCGAGCGTGTCATGTTCTCGGCGATCAGGCGGCGGACGCGAGTCAGCTGGACCACCTGGTCGCCCTCGCCGGGCTTGGCCGGGGCGGCCGCCGGAGCTGCGGGTGCTGGAGCCGGCGCCGCGCTGACCCTGGCGGCGAAGTCCTGCACGTCTTTCTTGGTGACGCGGCCGCCCAGGCCCGTTCCGGTGACTTTCGACAGGTCTACCTTCAGCTCTGACGCGGCCATCTGAACGCCCGGGGAATAACGGTGCTCGCCAGTCTCGAGCGTCGTTGGGGCAGCTTGCGCTGGGGCAGCTTGCGCCGGGGCAGGTTGCGGCGGGGCAGCTTGCGGCGGGGCAGATGGGGCCTCTGACGGCTTCGGTGCTTCCGTCTTTGCCGCGGGGGCTGGGGCTTCCTGCTGGGGTCCCCGCGCCGAAGGCACGGGGAGTGCGGCGCCGTCGCCCGTTTCGACGACCGCGATCTCCGCCCCGGCCTGTACCGTGTCGCCCTCCTTGGCCAGGATCTCGCGCAGGATCCCCGAGACCGGCGCCGGCACCTCCGCGTTGACCTTGTCGGTGTCGACCTCGAGCATCGGCTCGAACTCGACCACCTTGTCCCCGGGCTTGACGAGCCACTTCGAGATCGTCCCCTCGTGGACCGATTCGCCGAGCTGCGGCATCACGACGCGTGTTGTCTTACCCAACTGTTGCTTGCCCGTCTGTTGCCTGACCGGCCATCAGTACGCCGCGAGGTCCCGCAGGACCTTCGTGATCTTCTCCGGCGTCGGCATGAAGAACTCTTCCATCGGCACCGCGTACGGCATCGACGGTACGTCAAGTCCCCCCAATCGCTTCACCGGCGCATCGAGCCAGCGCCACGCCTCGTCAGCGATGAGCGCCGCAACCTCTGAGCCGACCGAGACGCTGAAGTTGTCCTCGTAAAGGACAAGGCACTTGCCGGTCTTCCGAGCCGACGCGATGATCGCCTCTTTGTCGAGCGGATAGACAGTCCGCAGGTCGACGATCTCGACGCTCACTCCGTCCGCCTCGAGGTTCCTGGCCGCCTCCATCGCGTAATGGACCATCAGGCCGTAGCAGAAGACCGAGATGTCGGTCCCCTCGCGCGCGGTCCGCGCGACCTGCAGCGGGATCAGGTATTCGCCCTTCGGCACCGCCTCCTTGAACATTCGGTAGAGCCGCTTGTGCTCGAAGAACAGCACCGGGTCGGGGTCGCGAATCGCCGCCAGGAGCAGACCCTTCGCCTCGTACGGCGTGGAAGGAATGACGATCTTCAAGCCGGGCGACGCGAATCGTGCCTCGATGGACTGCGAGTGGTAGAGGGCGCCATGCGCGTGGCCGCCCATCGGCGCGCGCACGACCAGGGGCACCGACCAGTCGCCGTCGCTGCGGTACCGGTACTTGGCGATCTCGTTCGTGATCGAGTTGAACGCCATGTGCGCGAAGTCGGTGAACTGCATCTCGGCCACCGGCCGCTTGCCCGCGATCGCCAGACCCAACGCGACGCCTGCGATCGACGATTCCGCCAGCGGGGTGTCGATGACCCTGTCCTCGCCGTACTTCGCGCGCAATCCGTCGGTGACGAGGAACACGCCGCCCTTCTTGCCGACGTCCTCACCCAGCACCATGACCCGGGCGTCGCGCTCCATCTCCTCGGTCAGCGCGGAGCGAAGCGCCGCAACCATGTTCATCTCCTCGGTCTCGATCCCAGGTGAAGGGTCGATCGCCTTCGGCGCTTCGCTCGCGTAGACGTTCTTCAAAGCGTCCTCGGGCGCCGGATCGGCGGAGCCCATGCCTTCCTTGGTCGCCTTCGTGACCTCTTCCTTGACCGAGTCCTCGTACTCGGCGACCTGCTTCGGGGTCAGGATCTCCTCTTCGAGCAGCCGCTTCTTGAAGCGCTCGAGGCAGTCGTTCTGCGTCAGGACGTCGATCTCATCCTGCGTGCGATACCGGCGCTGGTCGTCCTCCGATGAGTGCGCGCCCAGGCGGTCGACCAGGCACTCGACGAGAGTCGGTCCCTCACCGGCCCGCGCTCGCGCGACCGCTTCCTTGGACACGAAGTAGCACGTGACCGGATCGCGGCCGTCGACCGTGACACCTGGGAATCCATAGCCGGCCGCCCGCTGCGCCACGTAGTCGATCGCGTACTCCTTTCTGAACGGCGTCGAGATCGCAAAGCCGTTGTTCTCGCAGACGAAGACCTCGGGCAGCTTGTAGATCGACGCGAAGTTAAACGCCTCGTGCGCGTCACCCTCGGCGCCCGCCCCCTCTCCGTAGCACGTGAGGAGGACCTTGTCGGTGCCGTCCATCTTCAAGGCGTACGCGACGCCCGCGCCCCGCACCATCTGCGTCGCGACGGGCGACCCGCCAGACGTGATGTTCAACCGCGAATCGGAGAAGTGGCCGGGTGTTTGCTTGCCGCCGGAAGCCGGGTCCGCGGCCTTCGCCAGGACCGCGAGCATGAGGTCGAGCGGCGTCATGCCCATGCGCATGCACAGCACGACATCGCGGTAGTAGGGCGCGAGCCAGTCGTATTTCGGCCTGAGCGGCCAGCCGACGCCGATCTGCGTCGCCTCGTGCCCCGCGCACGAGATGATGAAAGGAGCGCGACCCTGCCGGTTCAGGACCTGGAAGCGGTTGTCGATCTGGCGGCCGAGCAGGATGTAGCGGAACCACTCTTTGAGCGTCTTCTCGTCGAGGTCGGTGTCCCGCCACGCGACCGGCTCCTGGTAGTGCCAGTCCGGGCTGAAAGACGGGCCTTTCGTCCTGGTTATCTGCGCCATCGACCGAAAACCCTAGATATGAATCGCGTGGCCGTCCACGGCCATCGCAGCCTCCATCACGGCCTCGCTCAACGTCGGATGGGGGTGAATGTTGCGGCCGAGCTCCCACGCGTCGCCCTGGAAGAGCTGCGTCAGGGCGGGCTCGGCGATGAGCTCTGTGGCCTCCGCGCCGATGATGTGAGTGCCGAGGAGCTGCCCGGTCTTGGCGTCGCCGACGATCTTGACGAAGCCGCTCGTCTCGCCGTGGATCTGCGCCCTGCCGATCGCGGAGAACGGAAACTTCCCCACCTTGACCTCGTGGCCGTTCTGTTGGGCCTGCTTCTCGGTCAGGCCCACAGAGGCGATCTGCGGATGCGAGTACGTGCAGCGAGTGATCAGCTGCTGGTCCATCGGCGCCAACCGCTGTCCTGCGATGTCCTCGGCGGCGACGATCCCTTCGTGCGATGCGGCGTGGGCAAGCAGATATCCGCCGACGACATCGCCGATGGCGTGAATCGAGTCGACCGACGTTCGCATCCACTCGTCCACCTTGATGAACCCGTTCGGCTGCAGCTGGACTCCGGCCTGCTCCAGGCCGAGCTCCTTCGAGACAGCGGCCCGACCGACCGCGACGAGCAGTTGATTTGCCCAGACCTCGCCCTGGTCGGTTTCGATGCTGACGCCGCC
>WNFX01005467.1_pt1 | contig 12241 bp, 15 predicted proteins | sample 5400111 | NCBI WGS metagenome assembly WNFX01 (sample SAMN13153363, study PRJNA577476) | soil metagenome | isolation source: 40 cm soil or saprolite under grassland replicate 1 | place: USA:California | collected 2016-06-15
TGTGTGGCGCCCGGCGCCGAGATAGGGTGGGCCAGGATTTTGTGTGCCTCGCGTGCGACTGGGAGATGGACCGGCAGATCAACGCAGGCATGAACATCCTGAAGACCGCCTTGGCCTCGAACGAGGCCTTGGCAAGGGCCGTACGGTTCCGGCCCGGTGCCCTCCGCGATGACGTCGTGAGTCCCCTCTACGACCTCCTCCGAGAAGGAGGAGACGCACGGGAGGAGCCGAGCGGAGTGGAGTCCCTAGCGGGGACGGCATGATACCCCCCCCGCAAGGGTCACAGAACCTCGGCGGTTCGCCCACCTCGTCGCAACGGCTATCCCCCGGAGGCGGGTCGCCACCCCGGATGCTGCGCCAGACGTTCGTCCACATCCCGGGAGTGGGATATCGGACGGAGGAGAGGTTGTGGCGGTCCGGGATCCGGACCTGGGACGACTTCACGAGCGGGCGGCGGCCGTCGCGCCTCTCCCAACGCCAGGCGGGTCGCATCGCCGACGAACTGGCGCGATCCGCCGACGCGCTCCGCCGAGGCCGCCACCGCTACTTCGCGCGGGCCCTCCCGCCGCGGGAGCATTGGCGCGCGTGGACGGAGTTCCGCAATCGGGTCGCGTTCCTCGACATCGAGACGACCGGCCTCTCGCTCGGACGGGACGCCGTGACCGTCGCCGGGGTGTATGACGGCCGCTGCCGGCAGACCTTCGTGCAGGGGGACAACTTGGAGGACCTGCCCGCGGCGTTGGAGCGGGCCCAGCTCCTCGTGACGTTCAACGGCCGCGGGTTCGACGCGCCGTTCTTGCGAAAGTCGTTCCCGCGGATGCGGCTCGACCAGATCCACGTGGACCTGATGCATCCGCTGCGCCGGCTCGGGTTCTTCGGGGGCCTCAAGCGAATCGAGCGGGAGATGGGCATCCTCCGGAGCGAAGAGACCTCGGGACTCGGCGGCTTCGATGCCGTCCGGCTCTGGCGCGCGTACGAGGCGGGGGACGACGATGCGCTCGAGCTGCTCATCCGCTACAACATGGAGGACGTCGTGAACCTCGAGCCGCTCGCGTCGTTCGCGTACGAGGCGTTGCGGACGCTCTGCCTGGATCGCGGCTTCGTCACGGCGGATCGTCTGGTCGCGCCGGATCCTGCCCGGGCGGACTTCCCGATCGCCCTCGCCTCGTTGCGTCCCGCGCGATGACGTCGTCGCGAATCGCTCGGGCGGTCAGGGCGCGCGCCCTCGAAACCGCCCCGCGGGATACTTCCGCTCGTCCTTCCGCAGCTTGTCGAGGACCGCCTCCGAGAGATCAAGATCGAGCGCGTTGGCGAGGCTGAGGCCGTAGATGATGACGTCTGCGAGCTCCTCGCCGACCGACGCGCGATCCTCGGCCGCCAGTCGGGCGGAGGCGTCCTGCCAAAGGAACGGTTCGACGAGTTCCGAGGCTTCGACAGACAGCGCGATGGCGAGGTCCTTCGGCGTGTGAAACGGCTCCCAATCCCGCGCGCGGACGAAGGCGCGCACGCGCTCCCGCAACTCCGCGACCGTCGTGGCGGCGTCGGCCATGGGGCCGCAACGCCCCGTGCGTACAAAGGCTTACGCGCCCGTCCCGGGGGCGTGGAGGTTGACGACTTCCTCCATGACCTCGCCCTCGAGGGCTCCGAGGCGACCCGGCGAGCCGAGCTCGACGCGGGCCGAGAGGCGACCGTCCTCCAGCGAGATGCGGACGGATTTCAGCCGGGACCGGAACAGCTGGAGACCTTTGCCGTTCCGCGAAGGCAGCTCGCGCTCGCAGAACATGAGCCCGAGACCCTCCAGGTCCTTAATCCGGCGGTAGCAGGCGGCGATCGGAATGCCGAACCGGCGGCTCAGCTCGATCGCAGAGACGGGACCCGAGGAGGTCCCCAGGAGGATCCGTGCGGAATATTCGTCCATGATCGTCTGGCTCACCCGAAGCGGTTGCATGGTTTTCAGTCCCCCTTCAACGAGAGGATGCGCCCGACGAGGCCCGTGACCTCGTCGGCCTCGAACGGCTTGTTGAGGTAGCCGACCGCGCCCCGACGGACGCTCTCGATCTCGGTGAAGCTGTCCCCGAACGCGGTCATCAGGACCGCCCGCAGGCCGGGTCGGGCCCGCCGGGCCGCATCGATCAGCTCGACGCCGTTCGGGCCCGGCATCCGGTAGTCGGTCAGGAGGAGGTCGACGCGCTCGCGGGCGAGGTGCTCCATCGCCTCGGGGGCGCTCGCCGCGGTGAGAACTCGGTACCCGACGACGTCGAAGAGTTCGGCGAGGTTCTCGCGCACGCCTTCGTCGTCGTCGACAATCAGGATGGCGCGGGAGACCGTCTTCCGCTCGGGTGGTAGCGTCACCATCATCCGTCTCGCCCGAAACGATGGAGGCCGTTGGATATATACGGGCCAGTTGACGGCGATTGACAAGCGCAACGGCTCCCGGTCCCGGGAGGTCCGACGCCCTCGTTCACGGTCCCGATAACACGACCGCAGGCGGGCGGCCTTCGGAGAGCGCGCGGACGATCCGCCAGGCGCGCTGGCCCGCGTCCGTCACCGCATACCGGCCCGCGTCGACCTTCTCGAGCAACCCATCCGTCTGGAGTTTGGACAGGTGGAAGGAGAGCTTCGAGGACGAGTCGACGAAGCTCTTCTTGAGGATCGCCGAGTACGCGGCGGGCCCGGAAACGAACACGAAGCCGACGACCGCCCGCCGAATCGGGTTGGCGAGCGACTCGAGCATGCCTTGCAGCGGCCCCGACGGGACGTCGACGGAGGCGTCCGCCGCGACGTCGGCGGCGAGGCCGGGATCGAGCCGTCCCACCACGAGCGTCCCGCCTTTCGCGGCGCACTTGCCGCTCACGTGGCGGATCCATGCGAGCACATCGGCCCGGCCGTGGGTCGCCTCGAGCATCGCGAGGTCCGCGGCGTAGACGACCGGCCGTTCCGCGCCGCGCACGTGCTCCTCGATCGCGACGTTCAGGTGGTACAGCTGCCGCGGCGCGAAGACGCTCGGCGGACGGCCTTCCTCCTCGATCCGGAGGACGCGCGCCGCACCCCGGGGCGCAGTGCCGGACGGGCCGAGGACGGCGAGCAAGGCGCCGCGTCCCGCGGCCTCGGAGAGGATCGGGACGGGGTCCGGTCCGGCCGAGGAGCCGCTCAAAGTCTCCCGGGCGGCTCGCTCCTCTTGGACGGCCTTCAGGGTGCGCCGGAGCGTCTCGACGTCATACGGCTTCTCGACGAAATCGACCGCGCCCGCCTTCATCGCCTCGACGGCGGCATCGATTGTACCTTGACCGCTGATCATCACGGCGGCCGCCCGAGGCTGGGACGCACGGAGGCGGTGCAAGACCTCGAGGCCCGACGCCTTCGGCATCCGGAGATCCAGGAGCGCCACGTCGAGCGCCTCGCGGTCGACGAGCCGGAGCGCCTCGCCGCCGTCCGACGCCGCGAGGACTTGATGGCCGTCCTCCTGGAGGAGCTCGCGAAGCTCGGATCGGAGCGTGGCGTCGTCGTCCGCCACGAGGATCTTCATGGAGCGTCCCTCCGGGGGATCGAGCCCATCCCCGCGGCCGGTATAAAGGCCTGCCGGACCGAGTCGCGCGGGTGTGACGACCGCCGCAGCGACGTCCCGGATCGGCCCGACGTCGGGATCGCGTTCACGCCGGCCCCGTGACCGCGCGCGTGACCTCGAATCCGCCGTCCTCGAAGGACATGGCGAATGCGCCCGGATCGTGCTTCGTCGACCGCATCTTCGTCACGCGCAGCCGACGCTGCACGAACAGGTCCGAGGTCGGGTGCATCTCGAGCTGCACGATGCCGTCCGCGAGGTATGCCTCCGACGGCGCGTGCGACGTTGGGCCGAGGTCCACGGGCTTCTCGGAGATGAGGAGCGTCAAGGGGCCGAGGTCACGCAGCCACTCGAACAGGAAGTACAGGTCGGCCCGAGGATCCTGCATCTTCGCCATCGTCTCGAGGACGTCGAGCGAGTCGACGACGAGGATCGAGATCCGGTCCGCTTTCATGACGTTGTTGCAGTACATCTTGAACAGCTCGAGCCACGTGCCGCGGCCCTGGAGGTAGTTCAGATTCTTGCGGATGTTCCCCATGTCGAGAATCGTCAGATGCTCCCAGGCCTTCGGATCCGCCATCCCGAGGGACGCCATGTGCTCGAGCGTGATGCCTTTCGACTGCTCGAGCGTGAAGTACGCGGACTTCCGGTTCTCTTGCAGGGCGTTCTGGTAGAGGACCGCGAACGCGAGGGACGACTTCATCGTGCCCGGCGCACCGCTCAGGAGGACGATGTAGCCCTCCGGGATCCCGCCCGCGAGGATGTCGTCGAAGCCCCGCACGTAGGTCTTGACGCGTTTCCGGTCCGTCGGATCGCTCCGGGCGGGACGAATGCGCGGACCGACCTAAGCCTTTCTCCTTGAAAATCAACGCGCATCACGCGCACAGTCATGCGCACAATATTCAAATAGACTCGGCCCGCTCGGCTCCGCGTTGGCGGACGCATTCGCCGCGGTCGTCGCGACGCTCCGCGTGATCGGCGCCCTCGTGCTCCTGTTCTTCCTCCCGGGTTGGCTGCTCATCAACGCCCTCTATCCGCGCAAGGGCGAGCTCGACCGGGAGTACGACGCCCTGTACCGGCTCACGCTGGGCATCGTCCTCTCGATCGCGGTGACGGTGTTCTGGTCGTTCTTCCTGAACTCGCTCGGCGTGAACCCGACGACGGGCTTCGGCGACGTGAACGCGCCGAACATCGCAGGCGGCCTGCTCGGTCTGTCCGCGCTCTTCTTCGCCCTGGGTTGGTGGCGCGGCGCGTACCCGTCGATGGCGCGCGTCCATCCGGCCCTCGCTCGCGTCCCGAAGCCGGGGCCGGGGGAACTGCTCACGGAGGAGGAACGCGACCACCGTGTCCGACTCAAGCTGCAGGGCCTCGCGGAGCGGCGCGAGGCATTGCGTCGCGCGATCAAGGACGCGGAACGGCGGATGCGCCTGCAGTCGGCGGACGCCCGCACGCACTACGAGGAGAGGCGGGAGCGCTCGCGCGCGGAACTGAAGCAGGTCGAGGCGCAGCTGAAAGAACTCGAGGAAGAGCGCGCCGCGGAGCTCTATTAGATGAACTACAAGCTCGTCGTCGCGGTGCGGTCGGACCTGGAGCTCTCCCCGGGCAAGCTCGCGGTGCAGGTGGCCCATGCGGCGATCATGGCGGCGCTCGACGCAAAGGCGAAGCGTCGGAAGTGGTTCTCCGAATGGTACGCCGAAGGCCAGAAGAAGGTCGTCGTCCGCGGCGGGACGCTGCACGACCTGCACGCGCTCCGCGCGAAAGCGCGGTCGTTGCGGCTCTCGACGGCGCTCGTCGAGGACGCCGGCCTGACGGAGCTGCCTCCCGGCACGGTGACGTGCCTCGGCATCGGGCCGGGCCCGAACTCGATCGTCGACCAGGTCACGGGCCACCTCAAGCTGATGTAGGATGGTTCCGTCGCGCTCGCTGAAATGCAATACAGTCTCCATCGAGCTCGACTCACTGCGTTCGGCTCATCTCCGGACCCCCTTTGGGGGAGGGAGGAGAATGGTCACGTGGAACCTGACAACCCTCCAGACTCGCAAGCGCTCGTGTAATACTCAGGCCAAGGCTTAGCAAATACCGGGGGAGGTGAGTGAATATACTCCCCGAACCCCATTCGGCCAGTAGATGAAATCGAAGTCCCGGTTCCTCGGGATCGACGACGCTCCGTTCCGGTTCTCGGACGAGTCCGTGCCCGTCGTCGGCGTCGTCGTGCAGGCGCCCGCGTACATCGAGGGCGTCCTGACGACGCTCGCGGAGGTCGACGGCCACGACGCGACGGACCGCATTGCCACGATGATCCGCGCGTCGCGCTACCGGCCGGGGCTGGCGATGGTCCTCATCGACGGGACCGCGGTCGGCGGGTTCAACGTCATCGACGTGGACGCCTTGCGTGCGTCCATTGAGCGGCCCGTGGTGACGGTCACCCGCCGGAAGCCGGACCTCGCCGCGATGGAGACCGCCCTGCGTCGGCGGTTCGACGACTGGGAGGAACGATTGCACGTGATCCGGCGACATGGCGTCGAATCGATCCGGACGACGCACGGATCGCTTTGGATCACGTACGCCGGCACGACGAGCGTGGAGGTCCGAGAGGCCGTCCGCCTCACGACGGTCCGCGGGGTCTTGCCCGAGCCGCTCCGAGTCGCCCACCTGGTGGCGGCGGGAATCGTGCGCGGCGAGTCTCGCGGGCGCGCCTGATCCGTCCGCCGCGACGGCTCATTTGATCGGGAACCGAAGGAGGGCCGCGATCCCTCCGAGGCCCTCGAGCTTCTGGCCGGCCTCGTGGTGGCGGCTCACCAGGACGACGGTCCCCCGCGCGGACTCGACGGCTCGCATGAGGTCCTCGATCCCCGGGTCGCGGACGACCGCATCGCTGACGAGAAGCGTCTCGACCGCGCCGGCATCCCCTGCCTCGGAAACCTCCGCGACGCCGTAAGCGCACGGCCGGTCCGTCGCGATGGCCTCGAGGAGCTTCTCGACCAGCTGCGTCTCGTAGCCTACCCGGGTCTCCCCGAACACCTTCGCTCCGACCCCGGACCGCAGGGCCTCCTGGATCCCCTGCATGCCCGCGTGGGCGGTGCCGTGTGTGTGCACCTTCGAGGCGACCGCGGCGTCCCGCGCCTTCACGTACTCGACGAAGGCGTCCCGCGTGAAGCCCGGCCCCACCACGACGAGCGCCTCCCCCAGGTCGGTCGCCCGGAGCTTCCCGAGGATCTCGTCGAAGAAGCCGGAGGCGGCATCGCCGGACGGGAACATCTTCCCATGGCCCGGTGCTCGGATCGTCGCGAGCTCCCGCACCCCGTACTGGCGGAGGTGCGCCAGCAGGGCCTCCTCGTCGTCGAGCGACAGGAACGAGACGAGCGGCTTCTGCGCCGCCGCGACGGCCTCCTCGATCCGCTGCAACTCGTGCGGCTTCCACGTCTTGATGACCGAGAGGACGTCGTCCACGGCGACGTTCAGCGTGTGGTGCCGGCCGAGATCCTGCGGCCCTTCGACGATGACGCCCGTAATCCGGAGTCGGTCGGAGAACGCCTGGAACTCCACGCCTTCCACGCGGATCGTGAGCGTGACGCGCACCTTCTCGCCACGCTCCGGCCGGACCTTGTCCGCCTTCACGTCCTCGCGGCGGTACGTCGAGGCGCGCACGTGGTCCCCGGGGAGGACGAGATTGTGGAGGTGCCACAGATCGTCCGCGTTCTCCACCCGGATCTTGATCTCCCCGGTCTTCGGGTCGCGGTGGAGGACGCGCATGGGTCCGCGGGCCATGGAACGGGACCGTATTTCTCGATATCGACCGAACCGGAGGAGTCCGCCTGCCCCTCGCCGTTAACATGTTAACGGGAGCTCCTCGGGGACGCGGTGGCCTCCGACGGCGTGTCGCCGAATACTTTCTCACACCCCTCCGAAAGGCTATAATATGACTTTTGTATATACAAATGGACATGGTTTCAACCGACGGCCAACCGGAGATGCTGCTTTCCTACGATGTGCCCGCGACCGCGCGCTCCGCGGCCGTGAAGGTCTGCCATCTCATATTCGGCCGATCGGACTCACCGTACGACAGGCCCGTCCCGTATCTGCACCGCCGCGGCGTCGTGTGGGTTGGGCAGTCCGTCTTCCTCCTGCCTCTCGACGAGGCAGTGTCGATGGCCCGAGACCTCGAGGCGCTGGGAGCCCGGGTCCGAATGGCCCGCGTGCGGATCGAGGCGGGCGAAGTGGGCCGCCTTCGGAAGCGCTAGCGGCGGATGCTCGTTAACATGTTAACGAACGTCGGATGCCCGCTCACTTTATGACGCCGTAGCCGATGAGCCGCCACTTCCCGCCGATCCGGCGGGAGACGGCGACGCGCTGGCCGTTCTCTGCGACGACGGGGATCTTGAGCGCCATGTCGGCCAGGTTCTCCCGCGCCGACGTCACGACGCCGACCGTCGTTGCGGTGCCGACGGAAACCATGAGCGGTTCCGACGTCTTGATCCCCTCGACCTTCAGCTCCTCCGGCACGCCGACGACCCGCTCGAGCAGGTTGACCTCGACGGACATCTTCATCACGATCTCGGGCAGGCTGCCGGGCGGCCCGACGACGCGCCCGACGAGGCCGTCCGATTTCGTGAGCACGGGGTCGAGGTTCGTGCCAATCGCGATAAGGCCGCCCGGCCGGACGTCCTTCCTGGCGGCGCCCCCGGTATGCAAGGACCGGATGCTCGTCGTGATGTTCTTCCACTCCGTCTTGTTCCCGATCGTCACCTGGCGCCCCGGCGAGATCTCGATCTCCTCGCCGACCTTCATGTGGCCCTGCATCAGGCTGCCCCCGAGCACGCCGCCGACGATCTTCTCCGGCGCGATCCCCGGCTGGTTCACGTCGAACGAGCGCGCAACGTACATCTTGGCGGACTTCGATTCCTCGTGCGGCTTCGTCGGGATGACTCTCTGGATCATCATCAGCAGGACGTCCAGGTTGACGTCGTGATGGGCACTGACGGGGACGATCGGGGCGCCCTCCGCGACCGTGCCTTTGATGAACGCCTGGATCTGCCGGTAGTTCTCGTCCGCCTGTTTCGGGTCGACGATGTCGATCTTGTTCTGGACGATCACGATCTTGTCGACGCCAATGATGCCCAGCGCCATCAGATGCTCCTTCGTCTGCGGCTGCGGGCATTCCTCGTTCGCCGCGATCACCAGGAGGGCGCCGTCCATGATCGCCGCGCCGCTGAGCATCGTCGCCATGAGCGTCTCGTGGCCCGGCGAGTCGACGAACGACACGATGCGCTGGAGCTCGCCTTTCACGTTGTGTGTCTTGCAGATCTCCGTGTTCTGGTACGCCGCCGGCTCCTCGTCCTTCGGGCACTTGTAGATCGCCATGTCGGCGTAGCCGAGGCGAATCGAGATGCCCCGCTTGATCTCCTCCGAGTGGCGGTCCGTCCGCTCGCCCGTGAGCCGCTCCGTCAGCGTCGACTTGCCGTGGTCGACGTGGCCGACGACGCCGATGTTGACCTCCGGTTGGCCCGGGACCTTCATCGCGCCTGCTCCTGCCACGCGTCCTCGATCGACTTCGGCCCGCGCTGGACGATCCGCAGGTTCAACTGCAGGATGTCCGGGCTCACCGTGTTCCCACGGACCGTCTTCTTCTTGCGCTTGCCGGGGCGGTCGGGGTGGTACCCGACGCCGCCGCTGAGGAGGAGCCGCTTCCGCCGCGGCCCGGGCAGGTCGGACCGCATCGGGAAGCCGTCCTTGTCGCTCCCTCCCGTGATTGCGAGCTTGTATCCCGGCAGGCCGAGGTAGAGCCCGTCGAGCTCGTCGCCGATCTTCTTGCCGATGAGCGCGTTCGCGTAATGGCCCGTGACGTCCCGCTTGTACGCCTTCCCGGACTTCGGGTCGGCGATGACCGCTTTGAACTCCGCCATGGTGTCTCCCGGATGAGTGTGCGTCCATGCACGCGTTTCGCATAAGACTTCCGACTAAGTCGCGAAGAAGGGAGCGCCCCGCTGAGACCCGGAATGCGTTCACGATTCACCGAACGCCAGCGGTTGTTCGAGTGGGCGCAGGACGTCGTGAGACCTTCTCCTCCAACTCTCGTCGAGAGTCAAACCGCTGGGGAGGTCGCGGAATGTGGTGCAGAAGGCAGTTACTCGTACGGAGAACTCCATTCCAACCGCAAGGCGAGCCCCTGAGTTGCCGCCGGGCCTGTAAGCCGACGGTTTTCGACCGACTACCAGCGGAAGGAGGGGCGACGCATCGTGTGCCAGCGTTGCTTGATGGCGCTCCACGAGAGCGGGCCTACAAGGATTGCGTACAGCGCTGCAGGCATGACGACGCCCGCTACGATCGCATACACTGCGACCAGGTACGGGACCATGTAGAAGCCGGTGGGAACTGGACGGACCAAGAGCGCGAACGTGAGAGCGATTCCGCCCACAGCAACGATCGTCCGTTGAAGCCGGGCCACGATTCTTCGCGGTATCATCGCATCGGCTCAGCCGGGACGGGAGGGACACGGCGGGACGGTCTGCTGGGAGCACGTCGGCGTCACGTGAAAGGCCCCGGGCGTCTCGGAACCGGAAACCGGCGCGGACACCTGGACGACAGTGGGACCCGCCATTGTCGCGACTGCAGCGACCGTAACTCCCACCGCGACGACCAGCAGGGCGAGACCGATCGCAATGGCCTTCTTTCTATTCATTGAAGGGGCCAAAGGCAAGGACATATTAATACTCCACGTGCACTTGTTACGAAAACGCTTCTTGCGAAAACAGACCAAGGATCTGGCCAGACTGCTGGTACAGCCCCGCAATCGCGCGCCCTTCCGAGGATGATACGCCGGCCATGTCTGCAAGCGCCTCCGTCAGCTGCTGCAAGCGATACACCGCGTCCTTCGTGTTGAGGTCGTCGTCCATCGCCTTGAGGAATTCGTCGCGGGTGTGCGTCACGAGGGCGTCGACCTTTCCGCCGGTCCCGGGACCGCGCGCGGTCGTCGCGGCGTCGATCGCCGCGCGCATCGCCTCGTACTCCCGCCGAGACCGGGTGAAGCACTCGCGGTCGTACTCGACGTCTTCCCGGTACTGCGCCTTCAGGAGGCAGAGCCGGATCACTTCGCCCGGAAAGTCGGCGAGGACTTCGCGGATCGTCACGAAATTCCCGAGGCTCTTCGACATCTTCTCCCTCTCTAGCGTGATGAAGCCGTTGTGCATCCACGTCCGAGCCCACTCGCCGCCCCACGCGCCCTCGCAGATCATCGCCTCGCTCTCGTGGTGCGGGAACTTCAGGTCGACGCCGCCGCCGTGGATGTCGAGCGGCGCGCCGAGGTACTTGTACGCCATCGCGTTGCACTCGACGTGCCATCCCGGCCGGCCGTCGCCCCACGGGCTCGGCCACGAGGGCTCGTCCCCCTTCGACTCCTTCCAGAGGGCGAAGTCGAGCGGGTCCTCCTTCCGGCTCTCCGACGGGGTCGACGCGACGACGATGTCTTCGAACTTCTGGTGCGACAGGATGCCGAACGAATGCTTCGCCTTCTTCGTCCGGAAGTACACCTCGCCGTCGACGGAGTACGCGAAACCGCGATCGACGAGCCGCCGGACGAGCGCCGTGATTTCGGGGATGTGCTCGCTCACTTTCGGCATATGGTCCGCCGGCCTCACGTTGAGCGCGCGCATGTCCTCCAAGAAGCAATCGATATAGTGCTGCGCGTACGCGAGGGGCTCCTGGCCGACCTCCTTCGCGCGGCGGATGATGACCTCCTCGATGTCCGTGAAGTTCTGGACGTACACGACGCGGTTCCCGAGGAACTCCAGGTAGCGGCGCGCGGTGTCGAAGTCGATATACGACCGCGCGTGGCCGAGGTGGCTGTGGTCGTACGTCGTCGGGCCGCAGACGTACATCTTGACGACGCCTGGGATTCGGGGCGAGAACCGCTCCTTCCTCCTCGATCGGGTGTTGTACAACTGGAGAACCATGGTCGCCGCGAACGCGCCCACGGGGACGGCGCTATTAAGGCCTTGGCCCGCGCCCGGCGGGACGCGCCGACTCCGTCGCAGCTGCAGTGCCGGGGACGAAACCTATATGTCGCGCGCCGATGTGCACGACCGCGCGGGCCGATAGATCAGCGGAAGATCGCCGCCTTCGCAAGGCGGAAGCCGTGGGTTCAAATCCCACTCGGTCCACTCGCTCCCTTACCAGCGCTCTGAATCGAGGTCGCGCGGCCCAGCCGGACCTTACCGGGCGACATTGCCGCGGGTCAGCCGAACTCGTGACGCGCGCGTGGGCCGACTCGAGACACAGGTGTGTACGCAAAGCAAATATTCCAGGATGTAACAACTCGCCCGATAACGCCGCGAGGCGATGGGGACTTGGTGAGGCATACGACCGCGACTGGCGTCCACAACGATTCGGGAGGCGCCTTCGATCGGGCGTCAAGCACACAACGCTCGGCCGGACCGAGTTTTGCAGGCGTATCGCGAGGACGGGCTCGGTCCTCCGCGTGCTCCGTCCCCCGGTAGGTGGTGGGGCCACAGCCGTTGGAAGGGCGATCAGGCACACGCGATCGTAGAGAAATATTCCGGGTAAGGACCATGACGGGGACGGCTGAGCCGGTGGGTCCGGCGGGAACGGATCGGGCCACCACGGAGGTGGCTCGGGTGATGACGAGGGAGTTCGCCGAGGACATCCTCGGCCCGCTCGTGCTCG
>WNFX01013440.1_pt1 | contig 12237 bp, 11 predicted proteins | sample 5400111 | NCBI WGS metagenome assembly WNFX01 (sample SAMN13153363, study PRJNA577476) | soil metagenome | isolation source: 40 cm soil or saprolite under grassland replicate 1 | place: USA:California | collected 2016-06-15
TTTGATTTTGGAGCCAGGATCGTCGGCTTCCCGAAACCGAAGTAGAGCGCATCATTCGGACAGACACTCACACAATCCATGCACTTCATGCAGCCGGGATCGACCACCATCCCGTACTGCTTCACCTCCGCGTGCACCAAAACGTTCGAGGTGCAGGTCGCAGTGCAGTGGCCGCACTGATTGCACGCTGGAGTGACCCGGATTTTTCCGGGTGAAAACTTGTCGGCAAGGCCGAAGAACCCGCCGTACGGACAGGCATAGGTGCAAAAACCTTTCTGCCCCAAAAAATAGACGGTGACGAAACCGCAAATGAAAAGAAACGGAATCGCCACTGCGACCGAAGGAAAAGTCTGCCAAAAATTCGTTGTGACCAGATGATTGGTGAATGTGGGAAGGACGGATCCGTGCGGGTTAGAGAAGAACCGATACGCGGTGGGCCAGACAAACATGTAAAGCGCGCCGATGAGCGGGACATACACCAACAGACGCGATCGAAACGGCTTCGGATGGAGACCAATTTTCTTCAAGAACCAGCCGCAGAGATCCTGCAGCGCGAGAATGTGACAACCCCAACCACAGACAAAGCGTCCGAAGATCAGCGTCGCCAGGATTGCCAGAGTAAAAAAGATGAAGCCCGCGTTGACGAATCCCTTTTGCAAAGTGTGCATCGTCTCCGAAGGCTCAATGGGCGAAATCGTTTTGCCCATGAATCGCCACTGAATGATGTGCGCGATCATGAACAAGTTCAGAAGAATCAGCGCCGCCGCGCGCCACCGGCCGGTTTTTGATTTCCGAATACCGCTCTTCTGAACCGGAGAATCTTTTCCTGCAGCCGCGGGACCGGCTCGCCGGAAAATCCGCGCCGTCGTTTTCACTTCCCGGCTAACGCAACCACTTTTCACAAGGTTCGCGAATTTACGCTAAAACGCGGCTTGCGCTAACGATTGGTGGTTGCATTGCAATAAAACCCGAATCAGCCGCAAATCACCGGAGTCCGCGCAATGAGGGAAGCCGAATTACGATTGAAGCTGCGACCGTCGCATCGCCAATTCCAAACCAATTGTCACCAAATCTTGTTCGGATTTTCTTTACTTTTCCAATCTGCTCATGACAACTATTGCGATACCTTGCGCGCTTCGAACTAAAACATCCCTGGGGGAACGAAAATCATGGCGAAGATAATTCTCGCTTCTGTCGTGCTCCCACTGGTTTTGTTTCTCGCGCTGGCTGATGTCCGCTCGGGCGATTCCGCCACGAACAGGAGCGCAGACAACCAGACCGAAAACGGGAGCGGAACTCTGCAAAAGATGATCGTGGCCAGCGGCAGCGCCACAATGGAGATCGACGTGAGCCGTCTCAATGGGACAAGCTCGCGGACACAACAATGCGCTCCCCCCTCCTCGCGAGCTGTTTCGGAGTTCCGGTTTGAGGTGGCCCCAAACTCCTTTTTTCCGATCCTTGTTTTCAACGACGTCTTGCGCGGCGCAGTGCAGGGCTCAATGGGATTGATCCCGCAAAAGAGGGCTGCGTATCCGGCACGGTTAGCTGCATCGCTAAACCAACTGGTGATCGAAAAACGTCCTTCGAGCGAACAGTTCGATCTAGTGCTGCGCGATGAGAGGAGCGGCTTCGTTTTCTTCAACATTGAAGGACATCTGTACGATTATGACGCCGGCGCGCAGTCGCTCGCGATTCGCGCCGGGCGGCTTCGAATTTCAGAGGAGTTCGCCAAGGCGCTGGGACGTCCGTCAGCCGCAGGTTTGGTAGCAGGAAAAATTTCAGTCCGAACGACGATGGAACCGATCGAGATCATGGAGCTTGTTAATGGCGAACTGAAATCGAGCGTGATGCCGCCGCTTAAAGCCGCGACCGCCACGAAAACGCCGACGCTCGTTCCAGGACCGGATGTGATCGTCGGAGACCTCCCGGACATGGAACAATTTGGCAGCTCCGGAACGCAGGTCGGTCTAGGGGTGGCAACGACTTCATGTAACAATGGGACGCAGCCGCTCAATTGGTTCGCATTGCCCGACACAGATCATCCCGTAATTCCGCAGAATCTCTACCGGATGAGCAATAACAACGATCGGTTTGAACAAATCGGCCAATCATGGTTGAAACACGCGTTCGCGGCATTGGAGGACGACGCCTGCGGCTTTGGGTGTAACACAAACAATTGCAGCCAGGGCGTTCAGCTGTGCTCGGGCTGCTCGGACCCGTATTCTGCCGGCTTGAATGCCGACCAGGACCAGATCGGCTCACGCGCATGGGTGAATCCCTTTACCGGCGCGTTTCCCTCGAACGCGAACGATCACAGCGGCCATGCACATGATGGCGTATCGCACCGGGTCCGGGTAAACACCGATGATCTGAACACAAGCCTAAACCCCGGCGCGACCTATTTTGCCGAAGCCCAATACGTCACTCCGCACGAATACGCCTGGTGCCAAACGCATCCTGGAGAGTGCAACATGTTTAACAATGCTTCCTACCGGCAGTTTCTTGTTAGCGGCATAAGCAACTTCACCTTTTCGCCTGTTGGCCCAACAGTCCGGATGCAGCCCGCCATTATGGCTTGGACAGGCGCGACAGTGAATCAATACCAGCCCGACCCCGGAAACGATGGAATTTTCTTCGTCGCTTACAAAGTAATACACACAGGCTCCAACACATGGCTTTATGAGTACGCGATTTACAACCAGAACCTGGATCGCGCTATTCAATCTTTTCACGTGGGAGGGTCCACTTTCGCATCCGTGTATAACATAGGATTTCATGCGCCGCCTCAAGAACCTGGTTGGGCTAACGACGGCACGTTCAACAACCAGGGTTACAGTAGTACTCCATGGACTGTCACTCAGAACCACGGGGACATCACCTGGAGTTGTGAGACCTTTGCGCAAAATCAAAACGCCAATGCGATTCGTTGGGGCACATTGTATAGCTTCCGATTGGAGTCGGTCAATCTGCCTGCAACTGGAGCCGCGACCATCAGCTTTTTCAAGACAGGATCGCCCGTCTCGGTTCCCCTCATTGTGCCAGGTCTCAGTGGCACTCCGACACCGACTGCGACAGCAACGGCTACTGCGACGCCGACAGCGACAGCTACCCCCACGCCACGAAGTACGCCTGAGCCAAGGCCGCGCCCGACACCGCCGCCGAGACCGGGCTCGCCAGGCTAGCAGCACTCTGACTTTGCAGACGACCGCCTTGCTTGCGCAGAAGCCAGTTCGGGCTTATGCGACGCTGTGAAAGTGACGCGGCCTCTGATAATCATGTTAGTCGTGAACACATGCTGCTCGGCCTTTGCCGAGGCCCAGTCTCCAAAGCTGATTGGTAGGTGGACGGTGGAGATCACGTTCGCGAATGAGAACCACCGCTCGCTGCGCTTTGAGGCTCAATCCGGTGGAAAAGGTTCTCTCCTGCTGCTGGACGCAAAAATGAACGTCTGGGACCCTGCCAAACCTTCGGAGGTTAAATGGAGCGCGGAGCCAGGGGACTCTGTGACCTTCTCGGGGGCGGTTGAATTTCCGATCGGCAACGTTGGCCGTGACGCGGGAACATTGGCGTTCAAAGGAAAATTTGAAACAACGGACCTGATCACGGGCGAGGTGGAATTCTCGCCGCTCGTCGGAGAGCGACCATCCAAACACGGCACATTCAGAGCGACACGCGCCACCGGCGGATAAAACAATCCCGGAGGGCAGATAACGCGGATGGCATGGATAGCTCCGTCACATTGAAGCGTTGAATTAAAGCGTTGAAGCGGTTGTTGAGTAGACCCGAAGGGTCGGCGGGACATTAGCCGGTGGTGAAAACCACCGGGATCCGATAATAAAAAACACGAAGCCCCGCAGGGGCGTCGTAGATTAAACGTAACGTTCGTCGAATTCCACCCCGTGGCGGCGTAGCAATTCCAAATATTCCTCGCGAAACGTGCGCGTGCGATGGTGCTCGGCTTGCTGGTCAATGTAACGACCAACCGCTTCGCGTTGGGAAGCGCTTACCGTAAACGCGGCATAACCTTCCTGCCATGCGAACTCACGCGCACCGATCGCATTGTGCACCCAAGAGGAAGAAACCGCCTTTAACTCGCGAAGCACATCAGCTAAGCGATGTGTCGCGCGGAGGCCAACCAGTAAATGCACGTGATCGGAGACGCCGCCGACGCTCTCGGCAATTCCATCCGCCGTCCGAATAATTCCACCAAGGTACGCGTGCAAGTCACCGCGCCAGGCCGGTTGGATGAAGGACTCATTATTTTTCGTTCCGAAAACAATGTGATAATGCAGACTCAGGTGTGTCGATGGCATATGGATTTGATCTACCGCGCCCCTGCCGGGGCTGACCCCTTTTATACCCGATCACCGGTGGTTTGCACCACCGGCTAATTTCCTGACATCCCTTTGGGATTTGGGTCTGCAGGACCCAAGTGCAGCGCGCGTGCGCTGGCCAGAACTACCGCGGCGGCGACTAAATCGTAACAGCGTTGTTACCAAAAAGAAGAACCGGCGCTTCCAGAGCGTGCCAACGCGGCCAGTTTGCCTCGCAGAAATCCCATTTGCCGATCGGAAATTCCGCGTTCCCCCTGCCTAATCCGCAAAAAAAATAAAAAAAAGCTTGCCATGCTGTTTTTAATCGGATAAACCCCGGGGTTCACACTAAAAACAAAAAGTGTTGACTCGTTTTCGGCATTTTAGCTACAAGCGACGTTTCACACTCAAAATCCATCCACATCATTAGCAAACTCAATGAAAAAGAAATCCACTTCAAAATCTGCCTTCTTTAATCTGCGTGTTCTAATCGGCCTGTTTGTAGTCCTGGCCGGCGTTTTTCTGGCCCTGGCGGGCCTCGGCACGTTCTCCGCAATTACTGCCAGCTCCGCGCAAGCGCAGCAAAAGCACAAAATCATCGACATCCAAGGCCTTCCTCCTGGGTTTGACTGTTCCACCATTCACGAGCTGCGCATCGACAATATGGAGAACTTCCGGGCTGGACGCATCATGATTGCCTGCGGCGAAGCAGAGGGATGAGGAGTGGCGCCGCCGACGTCGACTTGATCACCGGCACTGAGACGTTTCCCAACATCACCCAGTCGGAAACATATACTACGGTTAACCCGGACAACGCACAACAGATCGTCGTCGCGTACAACGACTCACGCGGTCGGAACGTCAATCCCATTAACATCTCGGGCGCATCGGTCTCTACCGACGGCGGCACCACCTTCACTCGGCTTACTAACGCCAGCGGTCAAAGCCCCTTCGCCGGTACCGAAGGTGACCCCGTTATTCTGTACAACAAGCCAACCAGCACTTGGTTTACGATATGGATCGACACCGGCTGCGGCGGTGGCGGCCTGGGCGGTTATAAGTCCACCACTCCCTGGGACCCATCCCCGGCTAGCTGGACCCATTACTGCGTTCACAGCGGGGGCAGCGACGACCGAGAGTCCGGCTGGGCTGACAACAATCCGTCTTCCCCGTTCTTCGGCCGAATGTACATGTCCTATAACGACTTCGCTACCTCTTGCGGCGCCACCATCGGCTGCATCTTCGTCCATTTCACTACTGACAACGGTCTCACTTGGACCAACCGGCGACAGATTAATACCGGCGCGCCCTCCGTCCGCAACGTCCAGATCACCGGCGATCCACTCACAGGCGACCTATATATTGCCGGCATGGACGAGATGGGTGGCAACGGCAACTTCAACCGTGCCAATAAGATCTACCGCTCCACTGATGGCGGTAACACCTGGACCAACACCTACACCGGGCCCACCTTCGTAGGCCCGCACCGCAGCAGTTCGGGCTACTTCGCCACGATGTACGCCAGTCCCGCATACTGGCGGCACATGGGCTGGGGCGAACCTGCCGCCTACAACCACGTAGTTAGCCTCGTCTATTCCGCCGCCAACACTGGCAACGGCGACCCCGGTGACGTCTTCTACATCCGCTCGACCGACAGCGGCGTTACCTTTGGCGCGCCATTGCAGTTGAACACCGACACCGACCATACCAAGGCGCAGTGGCAGCCGAACCTTTCGGCCAGTAACGCAGGCACGCTCTTCGCCGTCTGGTACGACGAGACGCCGCGGGTAGCAGCCAGTTGCCAGCCGTCCAGCCCTATGACGCCTTGCTACCAGATGTACGCGCGCAAATCCAACGACAACGGCGTAACCTGGTTGCCTCCTGATACGTTCTCGGATGTAGCCAGCCCCCTGCCGCTGCAACCCGATCCGGGCATCGTAGGAATCTATGTGGGCGACTACGACTACGGCTCCGCGGTGCTTGTCAAGCACGCGACTTCATGGGTGGACGGGCGGAACCCCATTAACGGCGCATCGCAGCAGGATGCCTTCACCGATAGGGAGCTGGTGGGTTTTGCCGTGACCACCACCACCCCGGCCTGCAACAGCATCATCAATACGCAGCCAGTGGACTTCATTGTCAACCTGAGCGATCCGGCACTTCCATCAAGTGTTCAGGCAAGCGATTTCACGGTCAACGGCATTCCGGCGAACTCGTTTATCTACACGGGGCCGCCCTCGACACAGATAACGTTCCACTTCAACTCCTCGCCGGTTACGATGCAAGGCGTGCAGACGATGCATATCGCGGCTGGCGCAATTTTACGGAATTCTGACAGTGCGCCGATATTTGATTTCACGTGCACGTTCTGTTACGCCGTAATGCCGCTACAGGTGGTTTCGACCGTCCCGCCTGTTGGGGGCACGTTCAGCCCACCAGCGCCAGGCACCTATAATTATGACGTGAACTTCAACCAGGCTATTGACCAGGCGTCAGTTCAGGACAGCGACCTGATGGTGAGCGGCAACAGTGGTCCCAGTGTGACGGGCCACAGCTTCCCGAACGCCACGACCGTCCGGTTCACACTGCATATGAACTTCGGCGGCGCCTTGACGGCGAGCATTGGGGCCGGGGCGATTACTGCTTTCGGATGCAATGGTAATGCGGCCTTCTCAGGGAATTACACCGTACAGGGTTGCCCGCCGTCAGACCATTACATGATAAGTCAGATCGGGGGCAGTATTGTGCCGGGCACCACCGACACGGGTAACCACGGGGATGACGTGACTACTGTTGTCCCGATCCCCTTCACATACAGCCTGTACGACCAGAATTACACCAGCGTGACTATATCCTCTAACGGGAACGCGCAGTTCACGACCTCGGATACGGCCTTCACTAACATCTGCCTGCCGTGGACTACGCACAACTACACCATCTTGCCATACTGGGACGACCAGCGAACGGATAATCTGGGTTGGGCCGGCTGTGTGCCGTATCCTGGCGGCCAGTGCGGTGTTTACAGTTCAGTGTCTGGCAGCGCGCCGAATCGTATCTTCAACCTCGAATGGCGTGCTGTGTATTTTGCTAACACTGCGTTGCAGGCCAACCATGAGCTGAGGCTATATGAGGGGCAGAGTCGCTTCGACATAATCTACGGCACGGTGGGCAACGGAAACACCAGTGCCACGGCCGGAGTGCAGAAGAACGATACCGCGTTTGACCAGTACTTCTGTAACGGTACAGGTGGTGCGGCTACTGGCGGGCAAAGCTACATCATAACGCCTTGCGGAACTCCCTCACCAACGCCAACGATATCTCCGACGCCAACAGCAACAGCCACTGCTACGGCTACGGCGACAGCTACGGCGACAGTAACCCCGCCGGTATCACCTACACCAACGGCAACCGCGACAGCCACAGCTACAGCCACCGCAACCGCTACCGCTACGGCGACGGCCACTGCTACAGCGACTCCTACACCGACATCGACGCCGAGGACTACGCCAACCCCACGGCCTCGCCCAACGCCGCCGCCTCGTCTGTAAGAATAGCGATAGTGATCGGTGACTAGTGAATTGTGACGGGAACTCGCGAGGCAACTCGCGAGTTCCCCAGCAGTCGCGGAGAAAATGGCAGCGCGTGAAGCCGCATTTTGCCAACGCGTTGAGGACAACGCGTTCCACCTGACCGCCTACGGCTGGATTTCTACCGAATACCGGAGTCGCACTCCCACTGAACTTCCGTCATTTTGCCGGCCACTACATCGACCTCGAACGGGCCGAAGCGGCCAATGGTGGATTTTCTTCCTTTCAGGGAAACCTTGTAGTGACCGGGTGCCAGCTGCGTCCGAAAATGTCCCTGCTCATCAGTTGTGAATGACGCCACCGCGCCATTTTCGTTCTCCACCACGAACGCAGTATTCGCGAGCGGTTTTGAACCGGGAGCATCAGCTCTGATCGGCCCAGGTTGACTCGGGCTAATCGTAATCACTCCCTCAATACCTGTTTCGCCTTCGGCGGAAGCGCAAGCAGCCATAACAAGAAGTCCCAAAATGATCAGGAATCTTCGGAACCGCATTAGCGAATTTACTCCCACGGCTGCGTATCCGTCAAAAGATTTGGGGACGTCGACTGGCAGTATAGCAAAACAAAAAATTGGCCGCCCGCGAATGACGCGAATCAACGCGAATGGATTATATCCACTGCCTTTATATTCGCGTCTATTCGCGTGATTCGCGGGCAAATCTTCTCCTTCTTCGTCTGCATTCGTGTTCATTCGTGGTTAAACCGGGTGCGGACTTGACGATTCACCTGTTGCGCCGAGAATTCTCCGCTCGTCTCGTCCATGAAACGCCGTCTACCTTTTGTAATTGTTGCCGCAGTCGCGTTGGCCACCCTAGGGAGCGGAGCGATGCTGTACCATGCAAAGCGACCGCAGCTCCAGGCTATTCCCGAAAAACTCTCGGCAAAGACCAACGCTGAATCAGCACACGTGCGCGGCAATCCTGACGCCCCCGTGACGCTGGAGGAGTTTGCCGACTTTCAGTGCCCGCCCTGCAGCAGTTTCGCCGGCTTCGGTGAGGAGCTCCTGAAAGAGTACGATTCGCGTCTGCGTATTGTATTTCGAAATTTTCCGCTCCCGCTTCACGAGCATGCGCAGGAGGCCGCGCTAGCCGCGGAAGCCGCTGGACTGCAGGGCCGTTTCTGGGAAATGCATGACGTGCTGTATCGAGAACAAGCGGCCTGGAGCAAGGCTCCGAACGCGCGCGAGTTGTTCGAATCGTACGCCGGAACGATTGGACTGAACCTTGATCAGTTCAGAAAGGACGTGGACGGCGAAAAAGCCAGGGAACGAGTTGATGCGGATCATGCCCGCGGCGAATCGCTGGGCATAAAGATTACACCGACCTTGTTCATCAATAACCAACCCGTGGAGCCAAAGGATAAAAATCCAGAGGGCGTTCGCGCCGGCATCAATGCGGCCCTGGAACAAAAACCGAAAAGTGGCGCTTGATCTTACGAGCCCCCGCGAATCACGCGGATTGACGCGAATAACAACTTGGCTGAAATCATTTACAAGAGCGAGAGCTACGCGATTATTGGTGCCTGCTTCGAGGTGTACAACGAAAAAGGTTGCGGGTTTCTGGAACCCGTTTATCAAGAGTGCCTGGGCATCGAGTTTCAATACCAGGAGATTCCGGCGATCGCCAAACCGTCGCTTAGTCTCAGCTATCCTGGTCGGATATTAATGCAGACTTACCAGCCGGATTACGTCTGCTTTGAGAAAATTATCGTTGAGCTGAAAGCCGTTTCAGCACTAACTGACGAGCATCGCGCGCAACCATTGAACTATCTGCATGTAACGGGATTCGAACTTGGCCGTCTCGTGAATTTTGGGCATTATCCGGGTTTGGAATACGAGCGCATTGCCAAAACAAAGCGAGGAAAAGTAAAACCTGATTTTTCCGATGTTTCTCTTTGATTTATTTGCGTCAATTCGGTTATTCGCGGGCTAATCCTGTGACAGTAACACGATTTCGCACCATCCTTTATAGCCTCGCCGCGATCGTTTCAATAGCCGGCCTGGCGGACGCAACTTATCTGGCTGTGCAGGCGTTGACCGGCGAGACGCTCAGCTGCGGAGGATCGCCAGATTGCTTCCGGGTCTTAGGCAGTTCGTATGCGAAGGTGGGCGGAATTCCAGTGGCCTTGCTTGGCGCGCTGGCGTACTTCAGCGTGTTTGCATTCGCTACGTTCGCCGCGTTTGGATACGCGCGCGCGAGAACACTGCTGATTCCGATCATCGGCGCGATGTTTCTGGCCACGCTGTGGTTTTTGTATGTGCAGGCGTTCCTCTTGCACGCTTACTGCCGATATTGCTTGTTCTCGGCGGCAATCACATTTCTCCTCGCCGGCTTGGTGATTGCCGTGCCTTCCTCGCAGCACGAATAGAAGCTGGCGACCCACAACACGTCCCCACTTTCCGCAATGCGGATTCTCGTTATCGAGGACGAAAAGAAAACGGCGGCTTTCCTGGCCAAGGGACTCCGCGAAGCGGGTTTTGCAGTCGACGTTGCACACGATGGCGAGGCTGGTTTGGAGCGAGCGCTCGCAAAAAAATTTGATCTTCTAATCGTCGACATCATGCTGCCACACAAGGACGGTTGGGAAGTGGTCGCACAACTCCGCCACGACGGGATCCGTACACCGATTCTTTTTCTTACCGCTCGAGACAGTGTGCGCGACCGTGTCAAAGGACTCGAGCTGGGCGCAGACGATTATTTGGTCAAGCCGTTCGCGTTTTCAGAATTGCTCGCCCGGGTGCGCTCGGTATTGCGGCGCGTTCCGCAGCGACAAGCAGAACATTTGCGCATCGCCGATTTGGAAATGGATATGCGACGGCATAAGGCGACACGCTCCGGGGTGCCGCTCAATCTCACGCCGAAGGAATTTCTGCTGCTCGCTCATCTGGTTCGCTCCGTTGGTGAAGTGGTATCACGCACTGAGATTGCCCAGCATGTCTGGGACATAGGATTCAAAACTGACACGAACGTGGTCGACGTCGTCGTACGCCGGTTACGGGCCAAGGTGGACGATCCGTTCAAGACCAAACTTATCCACACCATTCGCGGAGTCGGTTATGTTCTCAAAGCGCACTAAAGCGACGCGAGGACGCGTGCGCACTCCAAAAGCTCCGCGAAACAGAACGGGCGTTCCTCATGAATTTCGCGCGAAGCGCTTTGGGAGTGCGATGCGTCGTCGCATCGCTTTTAACGCAGCGCCACCAAATCGTGCGAGTGTCAAATAAATCGCGCTCTATTGCGAAGCAGCTCGTCCTGCTCTTCACGCTTTCCACGGCAATTCTTCTTCTTTGCGGAGTTGGCGTTCTTTACTGGACCGTGGTGCGGCATGCGTCGTATGAGGACAATTCGGCGCTGGCTGACAAGGCAGACGCCCTAGCAAGCGACTTTGAAAAGCACGGCGGAGTAACTGCGCTTAACGCTGACATCAATACACCAGGCGGCGTTGATCGCGCGACCTTCCTGGTACGCGTGCTTGACCCAGCAGGTGTCACAATCGCTGAGACGTCCGGAATGGCTACGATTTTGCCTGCAAATATTTTTCCTCCCGCGGCTTCGACCGAAATCGCATTGCCGAAGGAATATCACAGCGGCGGAAAACTGTTCGCTCTTACGGCCAGACACGCACGCAAAGATGGCGAATCGTATGCCGTAACAAACGGGCAGGTCTTCACAATCCAAGTAGCACAAGATCGCTCCAGCGATGAACAGTTCGCAAAGCGATTCGGCTTCCTCGTAGCTGCCGTGCTCGCGCTCGGCATTCTTGCCGCGGCGCTGATCGCGAGAACCATAACGCACCGGGGTCTGCGGCCACTTGGCGAGATGAAACGTTCGCTTGGAAGGGTTAGCCCGCCTCATTTCAGCGAGCGCATCGATCCGGCGCGCTGGCCACCGGAACTCCGTCCGCTTGCAGTCGCGTTCGATGAAATGCTCAAACGGCTAGACGATTCTTTCACGCGGCTTTCTCAATTCTCCGCCGATCTCGCGCACGAGCTACGTACACCCATTGCCAATATGTTGGGCGAAGCCCAGGTTGTGCTCACGCGAGATCGCACGGCTGCCGAATATCGCGAGACGATTGAGTCCACCATCGGCGAATGCGAACGGCTCTCCGGAATCGTGGACAACTTGCTTTTCGTCGCGCGGGTGGATGCAGCGCGCGAATCAATTGCGCGGAAGCGATTCGATGCGCGCGCGGCAGTGGAGAAAATTGCGGCGTTTTATGAAACGATCGCAGAAGATCGTCATGTTGCGATCCGTTGCAAAGGCCAAGGACAAATTTCTGCGGACCCCGCCTTGTTCGAGCGCGCGGTGGGCAATCTCGTGGACAACGCGCTGCGT
>WNFX01005472.1_pt1 | contig 12236 bp, 12 predicted proteins | sample 5400111 | NCBI WGS metagenome assembly WNFX01 (sample SAMN13153363, study PRJNA577476) | soil metagenome | isolation source: 40 cm soil or saprolite under grassland replicate 1 | place: USA:California | collected 2016-06-15
CAAATGAACGCGAATTTTTACAACGCAAAAGAAGCGATGGAAATACTGAAACTTCCCACAACCAGCTTCTATAGAAAAGTAAGAGAAGGCGATATTCCGCATAAAGGAAAGCGCCCCAACATGCAATTCCCAAAGGAAGCTATAGATGCGCTGGCAGAAGCGAATGCCGAAGAGGATAAAAGCGATGAGCTAAAGTTCAAGCTATCGACTTTAAATGATGCCTGGAAAAAGCAGGAAATCACACGTCAACCTTATCCTGATGAAGACGCTGTACCATTTAAAACAGTTGTTTCGTGGAGAAGAAGGAACGACGAGATATCGATGCACGTCGAAGAAAGGGACAAAATACTAGGTTGGACAACCTTTCTCCCGTTAGACGAAGAGATCATCATGGACCTCTTACACAGCAGGATCACAGAAAAAGACATACCACCTCTAGCAGTCAAGAAGTGGACCGATCCACAACTATCGGTCTACATACCAATCATAGAGGTAGTGCCGACTAAAAATGCTGAAAAGGACAAGGAGGTGGGCCTATATCTAATCAGGAAAACCGTAAAGTGGGCAATCTCACTAATGCTACAGCACGACATAAAAAACTGGTATGGAATAGGTACTTCACCAGAAGGACAAGCCATACTAGAAGCGCTCGGTTTCAAACTCCTCACCAACCTAGATAACGGAGAGAGAAAGGGTTACATGCTCGAAGCTCAAGCAGAACCAGTCAGACTCATCAGTCACTTTTTAGGATCGGTAGAAGGGCAAAACAGCCACGTCAAATTAATCCGGTAGATATTCCTGCTTAACGAGCGAGAATGCACCATAAAACCGCCTGTAGCCTAGTGTCACCCCTATCGAGTACGCGGAGTACTCTAACCTGTTCGATAGCACGGCGGCGCTGGCGACGGGCGGCAATATGGGTATGCAGGGGACGATCGGCACGGGCCAGAGTCCAACCGGCACGCTCACGCCGAGCTTTACCCTGAAACTGTCGAGCGCGGAATTGCCACAGGACAGCTCGCAGGTGATACGCATCTTCTACGCCACTAAACACCAGCTCGACGCTAGCGCTTCAACTATCCCCGAGGTGCATCGCGATATCATTGTGCTGGGTGCATGCGCTTATGCAATGGAGGCCTACCAGGTTCCTACTAACGACAACTTCGATTTTCAGGATGGCGCCCTGCACGATCGCATCGACGACACGAAGATCCCCACCGCGTGGTTGGCCGCGACGAAAGCAAAGATGGAGCAATTCGAAACACGTCTGCAAGAGGTGAAGAAGCAGCGCGATTTCGCCTATGGAGCGCGCGTCCACTGGGGCGATGTCCCCATACGTTGGCCGCGACTGTAACAGCTTGTTCCTCAGCCCGATGAACAAACGGCGTGTAGGGCTGAATAAAGGACCGTAGGGATGTACAAACACGCTGGGAGAAATCTGGCATGGCAACAATTGGCATCGACTGCGAACTCATTCTGGACGGCACCGGCTACTTTATCAAGCCTGGTACCTACCGCGTGCAGCAGCCGCGCCTGCGCAAAATGACGGTGCGCGCGGATGGAGGGCTGGCCTACGTAGATCTGGGACCAGGCAAGCGTGTGTGGATCATGGTCGTTCTCTGTCTGAACGATCTCACACGTTACGATGGCACATCCACGGGGATCACGGGCCAGCAATACCGCGACTCCCTGCGCGCCTCCTACACCAGTTCCGTAGGCAGCACACTGGCATATAGCGACCCCCTCAACCCAACGGCGGTCGCGGTCCACTTCGATACCTACAAAGAGAGCATTACCGATATACATATACAGCAGGTGGCATTAGCAACAGGAGGAACGCCAGCGCTCTCATATGAAGTAATGATAGAGCTTATCGAAGCATAGGACTCTAGTTGACATAGTGAGCCGTTTTTAGCCTCCTCATCAGTGATATATCGGCTTTTGAGCGGGAAAGCGCGGTTATCGCTGTTCGTCTATGTCTCACCTGTACGGCGGTGTAGCTGTCAATTGTGCTGTCAAAAGTGTGGGAGTAAAGTTACCTGGAAGGTATAGCTAGAGCCGCCTCCCAGGTAGCTTTACTCATTTCTGTCGGGTAGACGCGCAAGGATCTGAGTAAGGAGTGTTTCTACCCGATCAAGGCGGGTGTCTATGGTATCAAGGCGGTCAACCATCCGGCTGATGTCTTGCCCCTGGCTTCGTATCACGCCTAGAAGGATGGTGGTATTCTCTTCAGTCTCACGAATATGCTTAGCGGTCTGTTGCTGAAATTTCTGCGATGCCGCAATGGCTTGCTCTACCACACCTAGTCTCTCTTCTTGTGTTGGCATAGGAACCCGCCTTTCGTAAAGTATCCAAATATCCGGCTATGAGCCGGTTCTATGTAACTTTAGCTTTCCTGAGTGAGGGGGGCGCAATACGTAGCCGTGTAACCATGATCTGTTCATCTAGGTTTCGAACATATGAAGTGGATGCCCAGGGCTCTAACTCAGACCGGAGATCATAGACACGTTGTAGCGTATTTATCGATTTATTTTGTTTGCCGATAACTTCTAATGCGTGAGTTGTGCTGCTACACGCCTCCTCAATTTTCCCTTGCTGAGCATAAACGCTACTAAGGTCGATTAGCGCTGTCGCTTGCCCACCAGGAATACCCTTATGGATTGAGGCCAGGGCTTCAAGTAAGGCAAGTTCAGCTTCTTCAGGTTTTTGAAGGTGCCTAAAACATACACCTTTATAGGCAGCCAAGCTAGCAGAACTAAACATCGTCCAATAGCGGTCCCCCGCTTCTGGCTGATCAATGATATTCTCTGCTTCCTCTAGTGCTTTAAGGCTCCCACTTGAAGCTATCAGATCAGGTTGAGAAGCAAAGAGTTTGGCATAGACTTCAGCCTCCATTGCAGCAAGCCAATAGGGCACTGCGCTTACCGAGTCCTGCTTTGCAAAGCGCCGAGCCGCTTGAAGCAGTACAAGTGCTTCTTGATGTTGATGGCTGTAAGTGTACAAGAAGCTTGTGCGAGCCAAGGCTACGGCATATAAGGTAGGATTAGCGGCTTGTCGCGCAGCTTCAATAGCAGCCTTAGAGTAACTTTCTGCCTTGGTATAGTCATGTAAGTCGAAGTATATTTCAACTGCCATCTGTGCTTGTTGGCTGATGAGAGCAGAAAGGCTTTGTTCAATAGCAGTTGGCTGCGATACTTGTAGAAAGTGCTCCATACTTTGAAGGTGCCCGGTAACGCTACTGAGTAGGCCACGTTTAGGGACACCTCCGTAAACAAGTTGCCAATGGCTATCCGTTATTTTCTTAAGACTACTAAGTGCCGTCTTGTCTATACTCGAGTCCTCAAACATCCATAAGAGCCGGTCTGACTCACTGGAATTAAGGATACCAGGAACGACAAGGGACGCTACACCGATTTCAGTACCTACCTCCAGGCCTACCTCCAGAAACTTGCGCCTTGTCACCTTTTTCATATCATCGCCTTCTATTTCGTGAAGCACCAGCGTCTCTGATGATATCTCCTGTTGTAAAGTTACAGGACTGATAAATTGAGCGGGGGTGTCTTGATTTATACGTATGAGGGCATCGTCAGTATCCATCGAAGAGATACTAGAAACAAGCGGTTGTGCAGGAGAAGGACAAGGTATTTGTAAAGACTCGATAAATCCAAGTTCTACAGCATTCTTCTTGAAGATCTCGCAGAGCCGCTCTTGATACTCACTGGCGGGCCCCCTCTCTCCAACTTCCCACCGGCTAACCATACTTGGGTCGATATCTAAGACTTCCGCTAGTCTCGCCTGTGACCATCCTCGCTTTTTACGTTCATAGCGCAGAAGGTCATTCGCTTGCTTCGGCTCCCTTACCCTCTGCATGCATCTTTCCCTCTTCTGTATGTTCGACTCTTACATGCTTACTGTCTGGGGAGGTATTCAACCGGTCCAGTTCAGGCTTCTTATGAGGCCCTCTAGGCCCACGTTTACGTGGTTGCGTCATGAATGCCTTCAAAGAGTCTTCGTAGACAAGCCAGACAGTGCCTACTCTAACACCCTCTATGCGTTCTTGCCGCAAGAGGCGCTGAATGTATGTGGGATCAACCCCCGCTATCTTAGATGCTTCTGCGGTAGACATCACCACGCGGCTAGTATCAATCTGCTCCGGCATATGCTCTCACCTACTAACTTGTCCGTTCGCGCGTACATATTGCTCTTCCCAAGTATACCACTGATTATTCTCCTCTGCTACCCCCTTGACAATTTGTCCGTCAGTGCGTACAATAACAATATAATTTGTCTGTCAGTACGGACACTAGGCAGTAGTTGCTCTGTCATGAACCCGGCATGAAGTCGGCATGAAGTCGGCATGAAGTCGTCATGAAAACTGGCAAGGCATCGGCATGAAGTCGTCATTCCGCTCTAGAGGCTTCTGCGGCATACTTAGAGCAGACAAGACGAGGCTACAGGATTAGGTGAAAGGACGGTGCTTATCGATTAGCCAGAGATGGCGACAAAGCGGCGCATGCCATGAGTGGATGCTCGATGGTTGGAACAATGCGACGTTACAGTGCAGTGGCAAGCACAACAGGCGCGGGTGCAAGGCCCGCAAGGCGGTTCAAGTCCGACCTCGCTGAATGTTCTTCTTTACTTTATCGCGTTGGGGGAACCCCAACATTTAGCACTTTCCACATGAAAAAGGCCCATGTGCTACCAACACACAGGCCCGTTGAGTAACTTTTAAAACACCTTCATGCGTTGCTAAGTTCTCTGTACCAGTATCCACTGTGAGAGGCTTAGCGTCAAGTTTTCCCTTCAGAGGAGTTGACATGAAGTCTCATTGCGCATTCCCCATGCAGGAACACGAACAGGCATTGCTTGCGCGGGTACGCTCGGGTGACGCGTCACCCCATGCCCTGGTCCTCTTCCTGCAGCCCTCTGTCGCCCGTCGTGCTCTCCGGTTTACCGCTCATCGCGTCGACCTGGACTGGCGCGATCTCGCCTCGGCAGCCAACGTCGCCATGCTTGAGCGCGTCGGTCTGGCCTTGACACGTGACAACCCGTTTTCCTACCTGCTCAAAGTCGCTCAGTACGCGATGATTGACAGTCTTCGCTCTCTTCATCCCATCGACGCTCCGGCGCTGGTGAGCCTGGACGCTCCAACCGGAGAGAGCGAAGAGCCCCTGATTGATACCCTTGTTGAAGAGATCCGGTTAGAGTCGGCTCACGCTCACACCGAGGAACGAGACCGGATACTGATCCAGTCACTTGACCGACTCAAGCCCAAACAACGAACGGTGCTTGTTCGCCACTATGGCATCGGGGAACATGCACCCGAACCGCTCAACGCCATTGGCCGGAGCATCTCCAAGTCAGGATGTGCCGCCACGGCTCACTATCACTGCAAGCGCGGCCTTGACACCCTGCGCTTGCTGCTTGAACCGTCCTTGCCTCAGTATCGCGTTGCAGGAGGTGTGCAGTGATCACTCCCCCCATTGAGGACGATACTGCGGTCTTGCGTTGTTCTGAAGGGTACTCTCACACGGAACGGTTTCTCCATGACCGGGATCTGGCTCTTTCGGGAGAGGACCGTTCCCTCTCGCTGTTGGCTCAAGACCAATACTTCCAACTGCTCCATTGGATCGCCTTAGACCCCTTGTCAGAGGAAGAAGAGGCACAGGATCTGGCATGCCTGGTCCATGGTGATCGGGATCAGGCATCCACTGGAGCGAACCCCTTTCTCGAACTGTTCCATGCCTACCTCCCTCTCGTCAGCCGAATGGCACTCAAGCTCTGGTATCGCACGGGGTGCAAGGCAGACCTCATGGACCTGATCCAGATGGGCAACATGGCCTTGCTCACCGCCCTCAACGAAAACACGCACGTCGGCACCCGGGGGGAATGGATCACCTACCTCACCGCGCACGTGCGCGGGGCCTTGCATGATGCCATCTTTGCTGAGAAGATCATTTCGATCCCCCGCTCAAGCATGCGCGACGCAAAAAAGCAGGGGCAGGAACAAGACCTTCTCCGCTTGTGCCATCCCGTTCGTCTAGAGCATACCAATGACGACGGCAAGGAGGCCTCCTTGCTTGACATCTTGGAAGCGCCCGCGCTCATTCTCTCCCCTCCCCCGCAATGCCCGCCGGAGAAAGTGCATGCGCTGGCGCTCTTACTGGCAGAGTTACCTGCACCCGAGCGGGAGGTTCTCCGCTTGCGCTATGGCCTCCATGAGGACGGCCTGGCGTATTCTCAGGCGGAGACGGCCATCCTGCTCAGACTCAGTGAACCCGTCGTCAAACAAAAGGAGTGCCATGCCCTCCTACGTCTCCAGAATCTGATTGCCACCTATGAACAGGAAACGGGGCGTACGCAAACCCGATGGCTCGATGCAAATGAGGATCTGGCAACGTACCTGGAACAACGCAGAGTGGAAAAAGCGGCTCTGCCACGAGCAACCCGGGCCGTCAATGCGCAGGTGTACCAGGCATACACCGCCATGCAAGAGGCCGGAGAGGTCATCAACAGTGCAACCCTGGCTGCGCGAGCCAACGTGAGCCACTGTACCGCCTGGAAATACCTGCTCACCACCAAAGGATACATCCCGCTCTCCACCAGTCAGCAACAGACTCAATCGCAACTAGAACAGGCCTACGCGACCTTGCGAGAAGCTGGTGCATCCATCAGCAGTTATACCCTGGCCCGGCAGGCCAACGTGAGCCAGTATGCTGCATGCAAATACCTCAGTACGCTGGAGGGATACCTTGCCAAGGACGTGCGGCAAAAGGAAACGCTCGCCCGCCTGGAGCAGGCATACACCACCATGCAAGAGGCAGGAGAAGGTCTCAACAGTGCGACGCTGGCAAAGCGGGCTGGGGTCAGTAAGTCAAGAGCCTGGACGTACCTCAAAACACGTGAGCAAGGAGAGCAGTCATGAACCCATCGCTGCCAACACCAGACCGTGAACCCAAACGCTTCGGCATGGATGAACTGAGCTTCTTCGTGCAGATGGTCACGTTTCTGCTCAACGATGCTGATCCGCTGGCACAAGAGCGTTTCTGGTTGACGCTCAACAAGCATTGCCCGCAGCTGCTCACGGCGATCACATCCTCCTTCACAGGAGAGTACCGTCAGATCACCTTCACCAGATCGATCAGTAGTGCTGCCTTTCAGGAACCGCAAGAGAAGGAACGTACAGGAGAATGATGAATCAAGCGTATGTTGAACAGTGTGCTACCCGCGCCTTGCAAGATCTTCTTGCGGGGCGCGTGCCATCTCGGGCAGATCTCTCGCCACTCACTGGCGAGATCAAAGCCTGCATTGATGCACTGCAAGAGGCGTTACACATTGATGGCGCTCCAACCGTCCAGAAATCGTTCAAGGCCCTGGTCGTTGATCGAGACTGGCTTGGAAAACTGACCACTGCTCAACCCGTCCCGCGCACACCGGACTACAATCTCTTTCATCTCCACCAGACACTCATCACAGGTGAGGCCGCGCCATCGGCCCCACTGGACTCCTACGGTCCTTTCGGGGACTGGCAGGACATCGCCACCGAGATGTACGCCGCCTGGGCGGATCGCGGCCCAACGGGCCTCAAGAACTACATTCGCGCCTTCACCGATCTCCGACAAAAGACCGATGCGCAAACGCGCCTGATCCGGTTACTGAGTGGGGAACCGCCAGCTGCTGGCAAGGAAGAACAGAAGCCGGAGCGGCGTATCCGCTTCTTACCGCTCTCCGATTTCTTGAGACGGCCTCGCCAGCAATGGCTGATCCCTGACATCCTTCCTCGCGATGGGCTAGCCCTGGTCTATGGAGAGTCCGGCGGCTATAAATCCTTTCTGGTGATGGACTGGTCCTTTTGCATGGCAACCGGAACGCCCTGGTTAGGCCGTCGGGTCACTCACGGATACGTTGCCTATGTGGTTGCAGAAGGCAGTTACGGGATTGAGAAACGAACCAACGCCTGGCTTGTCCATCACCAGCGCTTCTTTGACAAAGACGATACCAGCAAAGATCAGGAATTTAACCAGCAGATGCTGCTTCGCTTGTATGACGAGTCCATCATGCTACAAGACCTCTCACAGGTTGCGGAATTGCTCACCGCACTGCAAGAGGACTTCCCTGAACCTCCGGTCATGGTCGTGATTGACACCCTCTCGCGATGTAGCGCAGGAGCTGACGAAGTAAGCAACACGGACATGGCAAAGGTGTTAGCCAGTGCGGACCTGATCCGGCAGCAACTCCACTGTACCATCTTGATTGTCCACCACGAAGGCAAGGACAAGGAGCGAGGGCCTCGCGGGGCCTCCGCTCTGCTTGCCAATATCGAAACCGCTATCCTGGTGACACCCGTTTCGGTTGGAACAAAGGTCGAGAGCATCAAGGCCAAGGATGCGCCCAAGTTCAACCCGATCCGGCTTGAGGCTCAAGAGGTTCGCTTTGGTCCCTACCCTGACGATACTTCCCTGATCCTGGTTCCCCTTGTTGGAGGAGATGAGGAAGAGGACAAGCCCAAGATGACCGACACCGAGGCCAGAATGTACGCCTTACTGGTGAAGGCAGGCAAGGAACTGACCTATACCGAATGGCTCAATGCAGGCAAGGAAGCGCATCTCAATGACCGGCTGGCATCTGAGGCGGTTACTTCTCTCAAAAGATCAGGGCTGGTGCAGCAGTCCGCCAAACGAGGCCCCTATTCTGTTGCCCAGGATCAACCACAGGAACCATTCGAGAGTGAATCCACTCCCTAGATCTGGCTTCCTCCCACAAAGCTGGACTCAAAAATCCCTCTCGATTTCTCCGAGTCCGGCCTTGAGACCTTACCCCCACTTACCCTACTCTCTATATAGAGAGTAGGGTAAGTGGGGGTAAGGTCTCAAAGAGGCTCCCCAGGCGGCGGGAACTTACTCCCTGAGAGGGTAAAGTAACTCATCCATAAGTGGGGGTAAGGTTTCATTATAGTAGTGTGATACTGCTTGCAAAGGGCAAGCGATACCCTCTCTGCTCCTTGCCTTGGTAGCTCTACCGTTCAGGCGTGGTTTCTTGCATAAATTGATCGAAATTTCTCCATAAAATCGAGGGTAAAAATGAGGGTAAGTTTCGACAAAAAATCGTGAGCAGTGAGTGATACAGCCATGATACAACTCTGATACAACTCTGGTTCTCACGCTCGAATTAATGTGACGCTAAACCTTCGCTAAACCTTCACTAATGTGGCATTTAACTAGCGGGCTTCGAGTGAATTTTCACCGTGAAATTGAGGGGGACTTGCAACGATTTTTCCCGTGAAAATCAGCTCTGAAATTGACTCAAACGCTGGTGATTTAATCGCCTAAAAGTCAATGAAGCGGTTCAAAATTGACAACCCCGAAAGTTTCGGGGGGACAAACATTTTGCGGGCGTAAACATGACGCATGCAAAGAGAGAAGTTCCTTCCGATCACTTTCACGATTTCGCCATGTTTTTGTCTCCCATTGGCCTGAATCTGATACCGTCCTTTACAAAAGTTTCTTCTCAGAAAAAACCTAAATGGCTCAGAAGTGGCTCAGAAGTGGCTCAGAAAATCGAACAAACAAAGCGGCGAAACGCTCATGCAACTCTGAGGCAGTTCTCACGAAAATTTCCTCACCGTTTCCTCCGGTTTCACATCGCAGTTGACAGAGAAGCATTGATATCCTTTCATGCAATCGTGCCGTGAAGCGGTCGTTTTCGTGCCGAAAGGCAACGGGAACCGGGCTTGAAACGACGCAAAAGCGCCACAAGGGCGTCAGAAGAACGACAAAGCGACGACAGGCGGTTGTGTCGTTCTTGTGGGCGTGACAGACGTGCTCTGATTCCTCGCGAGAGAGAGAGCCAGAGCACGACCGTGTTGTACCTCGAAAGTTTCGGGGTACAAACACTCCTTGTATCCCTTCACTCCCCTGCCGCGCAAGAGGAGTGCTTTCCCACAGTATCAGGCCGCTACTCTCTCCCACTGATGCCTCAAAATGAAGCAGCAGTGGACAGTTCCAGGCCGTATTCCCCTGAGAGGTAAAGCGTCAAATTGAAGCAAAACCAACGCTGCTTCAAAATGAAGCAGTGAGCAGGTGAGATTTTAGGTCGCAGCTTCCAAGCAGAGCAGCATTGAGCGCTGCTTCATTTTGAAGCAGCGCTGGTTCACGGCCTCAAAAGGAGAGGAAAAGCGCCAATTCTTGAACCGTCATCAATTTGATGTAGGTTCAAAGAATGCAAAAGTCTTCTCCCTGTGAACCCCGCTCCCCCCCGGCGGGCGTTTTGGTGAGGCCACTAAGACGATCACACACCGTTCTCTTCCCTGCATTGGATCATAGTGGGCAACTCCCCAACACGATACGATGCAAAAGCTCACTGTGACAATTTGTCACAGTGAGCCGGTACTCACACCCTCCTGCAATGGAGTCGATAACATCATTATTAGTGATGTTATCAAAGTGATGACCACAAAAGTCTACTGTACCATAGTGTCGACGCCGCCAATATGGTACGTACATCTTCCTGCATAGGAGCGGGTAACTTCTTTATCGGCGTCGGTAAAGTTGAACCTTTGAGGACGCCCCCCAAAGTTACAACCCTACCAGGGGGTTACGTTACGAACAGCATAACGTTACGGTCAAAGGATCAAAGGACCAAAGGACGTTCCCGACACCATGTCGGATACCCCTCTTGCGCTCCTGCCCTGCTCACATACGAGATTTTCCTGTTTCAAACAGGAGTACTCCATGTGGAGCAGGGGAGCATCCTTCCCTGACATCCCCTTGCACTCTTGCACTAATGAAGAGATGACCTGTACAGACATCCAACAGGATTTTCCCACAGAAGGCCCATGTTTGAGAGCGGGTACAACAACACCTCTTTCTCTGGCAAGGGCACTTCTTGACGTGACAGTTCCCCTTAAAATGGCATTCCTGCATAGCCTCTCCACAGAGAGAGAGAGGAGAAAGGACATTCCTAAATATGGCACGGTCTCAGTGTAGCGGATGCAACGAAGTCTTCAACAGTGTCACTGCTTTTGATGCACATCGCGTCGGCAGTTTCCCCCACAGAACCCGCCGATGTTTGACCGTTCAGGAGATGCAGGCCAAAGACATGATCCGCGACGGTCAAGGCCAGTGGACACTTACGGTGATGCAAGAAGCTCCCTGGTATAAAGCGCCTCCATCAGTGGAGCGTGCCAGTTAGTATGTAGCGCGTCCTTTTGCTTCCCGCCAAGGGTACAAACACTATTTGTACCCTTTTCATCGTAGGACTTCATCGGGCAAGATAGCCGTGGAAGGGGCAAGTTGCAAGAGAGGGACAAAATCACTAGTCCAACGTGAGCAAGGCCATTTCTCGCTCATCTGTGAGGCAGAAAAAGGGCAGGAGGGCATAGGGAAGAGGACAGATGTTCAATCCTGCAAGCAGGCGGGTCGTCATTTCGATGGCCACTACTACTTCGGCTCCACGAGCTGCTATCGGTTTCAATCCCTGACGGGCTGGAAAAGCCGTTCTGACGGGAAGCGTTTGCCATGCTCATCCCCCTTATCGGCTGTTTCAATCCCTGACGGGCTGGAAAAGCCGTTCTGACCCTGGTAGCTCAGGCGTTCACCCCACGTACGGTGGCGTTTCAATCCCTGACGGGCTGGAAAAGCCGTTCTGACGGTCGGTCGTGCGCTTGCGATGTTGGGGTTTGGAACGCAGTTGTTTCAATCCCTGACGGGCTGGAAAAGCCGTTCTGACCTACACGTATTGCTATGGGAACACATTTGGTGCACTGTTTCAATCCCTGACGGGCTGGAAAAGCCGTTCTGACCGGGCTTGACACTTGCCCCACCATCGTCGGGTGCATTGTTTCAATCCCTGACGGGCTGGAAAAGCCGTTCTGACCCTCACCTGCATGGACCCCTACGGCGGGAAGGCGATGTTTCAATCCCTGACGGGCTGGAAAAGCCGTTCTGACAACGAGCAGCGATGCCGGGTCAGCCCGTCTATGAGATGTTTCAATCCCTGACGGGCTGGAAAAGCCGTTCTGACTGCTAGCTGCGCGCGTGTGAATGCCCTCATTGCCCACGGTTTCAATCCCTGACGGGCTGGAAAAGCCGTTCTGACGCACTACAGTTGCACTTCTTCCAAAGCATGATTCCTTCAACTCACTTCGGAAGCTCAACAATGAAGAGGGGAAAAAGAAGAGCTTAGGAGTTGGTCAGGCGAGCATAAACGGTGGCGGCCATGTCCTGCAAGCGAGCCAG
>WNFX01005474.1_pt1 | contig 12236 bp, 17 predicted proteins | sample 5400111 | NCBI WGS metagenome assembly WNFX01 (sample SAMN13153363, study PRJNA577476) | soil metagenome | isolation source: 40 cm soil or saprolite under grassland replicate 1 | place: USA:California | collected 2016-06-15
CCTATCCCAAGATGAGATCTCCCTGAAGGGTCGTGGTAGACCACCACGTTGATAGGTCTCCGGTGTAAGTGCAGTAATGTATTCAGCTGAGAGATACTAATAACCCGTTCGGCTTGATCTTTTACTTTTCTGTTAACCCATCCCGCGTCAGCGGGATGGCAAACAGAGGAGACAAAAGATCTCAAAACAAAACGAAGCCTTAAATTGTAGCCGCGTCGCTCAGTCGACGCGCAACTTTTCGAAAACCTGTATGTAGATATCAAGGAATCGGCGTTCTTTGAAAGTGACATGTGACCAGTGACAAGTTTGAGGAAATCACCAGGCACAGTCCCCAGAGATTCGGCCTCGCGCCTGCGTCGCTGCGGTAGCAGCGAATATGCCCGTCCGGCTCGGACCCGGTGCGGTTCCGCACTCTGGTGACAATAGCGCAGTGGCCCCACCCGTTCCCATTCCGAACACGGCAGTGAAACGCTGCAGCCCCGATGGTAGTACGGCGATAGGCCGTGCGAGAGTAGGACGTCGCCAGAACAAAACCCCGCTGAGTTCATCTCAGCGGGGTTTTGCTTTTCTGACCAAACTTTTTGCCGAGCTATTTCCTTTTCCGCTTTTCCGGCTCGACCGTTGTTGAAGGCATGGCCGCTAACTTTACACGTTCGTACGCGCCGCGTTTCTGATCCTCGGGATGCGGCTCGATGCCAAGCACTGTAATGTCTGCTCTGTCCGGGCCATAAGTCCAAAACATTCGGCCAGCCGCTGGCGTGTCATTCTCAAGGTATGACTGGAAAATCTTGATTCCGTACTTTCGTGTCAAATCGTCGATCTCATGCGATCCAAGACTGTTATGTCTTGGATTCTGCGAAAGATAACCAAGCGCCTTTATCCATTTCTTGAAGAATTTCTCCTCGTCCTTACCCAATTCCCCAACTTGGTTGCGCGTAGAGACATCCTTCCAGAATGCCTCCATCTCCGGCACTCCCATGCGGATCTTGAAGCCCATGGCTTCGCCTAAGCTTCAAGGAATGCGGCGAGATCAATCGGCGGCGAGGCCAATCCCTTCTTCAGATTGGCCACGGATTTATCCAACATTTTTAAAGAGCGCGCAGAAATCACGTGAGGCGGCACCAGAACTCGTGGTTCTAGTACATAGCAACCGTTCGAGAGTGCCTTCACGTGAAAGTATTTTGTTTTCGCATTGCGAAGGTTGATTCGCTTCTTCGCGTCGGCCGCCACATCATAATCTTCGATCACGATGGGATTCGCTTTCTTCAATGTGGTCGCTGGCATACGAGGCAATATGGTGGGATTTCCCACCTTGTCAATATCAAAATTAAGCAATTTCCTTGCCTAAACCATCAGCCTTTAATCCATCAACTCCCCCGTCACGCCGTAGCCTTGGCGCAGGCGGACCAACCCTCAACTTTCTTCCGATGGTCAAATCCGCGAGGACAGCGGATGAGTTGATCGGTAGATCACGAATCAATAGGACGTCGCCAGAACGAAATCCGGCATGTGAAAACATGTCGGCTTTGTTTTCGGTGATACCAACCGGTCAATACTCGGATCCAGCGCACCAATAAATCCGACCTCGCCAGAGTATGAAATGACTTCGACAGCCAATCGTTCGCCAGACAGATGGAGATAGGGATACCAGTTTGTTCCAATGCATCTTAATTCTCCAATAGGGTGAAGCATCCGGAACAAGACTTAATTGGATTAGCTCGCCACATCCGCATGGACAGATCATCGCTGCCGCCCATACACATTCGTCATCACCGAGAATATAGACTGCGTGGCCCTCAAAACTTTGGGGAAATTTTTCTACTCGCAGCCATCTCACGAAAGGACCCTTGTACGTCCATGCACGGAAAAATCGACTGAAGAACGTGAGAATGCTACGCATCACTTGATCGCTGGATTTTCAATAAGCGGTCGACAGTCTCCTCGTCCAACCTTGCGGCCGAAATATTCGCAAGCCGCACAATCGTCCGGAACTCGGACCCAAATGCCTTCAGTGAGCGAGAAAACCTGATGTCGATACTCAGCATTGTCATCCACGCGGAAGGGATGCAGTCGCGCTAGCATTTCGTTTACCGCATGCGAAGCGACAAAACCATTGATGCTGACGACGGCTGGGCTGTCCACTGCGACTCCATGAACGTAACCTTCAGCCTTTAGGGACTCATAGCGCGCGCGGTCCGTTCGCCATAATGCATGATCGCTTACTTGTTGGGCTGTGATGACACCGCGAGTGAGCAACGTAGAGCCTCCTGGTAAAAGATAGTGCAGCGCGGCAGTTATTTGACGTATTCCACCTTTTCCGTCTGCGTCCAACCGAACGCCAATGTCAAGAAATGGCACCAAATAGAATATTGCGATACGGTTGAGGGCATCTCGACCATCCGCAGAATCGACACAACCAAAAAGAAAATCGCACTTAGCCAATGCAAGTACCGCTTCACGATTATCGAGATCCGTTAAATACGTCTCAACATAGGTATTCATGCCCATCGCCATAACGGCGCGGGCGAGCACAATAGGCTTTGGTTGCGCTTTTTCAGCATCATCCGCCGTCGAGTTGACAATGCGATTCAAGTTCTTTCCTTCTACGACATCTGGATCTACAAGGATTAAGCGACCAACATTGAGCCGCCCTAACATCTCCACGATCCAGCTGCCAGTACCGGAACAACCGACGACGCCGACAGTTAATCGACGTAATAATGACGTAGTTGCCTCACCAAATGCTTGTCGCGTGCGTAAGGTTGCTTCGTCGTTGGGCTGAGCAGCCGTAGTTTCGCGGTCGATTATTTGTACTACATCACCGACGATGCTGACACGATCCACGGGCCGTGGATGGTCATCGATACCGTAAATTCGAGCGCTAAGCTTGCCGTCGGGAACGATGAAAGCACTGCCGAAGAGGAATTGATCATCCGCCATGTTACGCAGAGCCCTGTAGAGAATTGAATCGGAGTTATCATCTTGCGTGGAGAATCGATCGAATCCGCGTGGATGTGAGTGCACTTTGACGACCGCCATTCCGCGTCGCAGTGCTTTTGTGAAGAGTGGGATTGCAATTTCCACCGGCCAGCGCACCGCGTCTGCAGACCGCAGTGAGCAAGAGTCATCAGGGACATCGACGACCTCATTGATAGTAATGATAACCTGCTGATCGCTGCAGCGAATCCCACATAACGCGAGAGAGACTGACTCCAGGCCATCACCTTTGATCAGGTGCGACTTGAGTGCCGCATACTGGGCAGTAGTTAACCTAAAGCAAGTTTTCACAGGCTAGGCTATTGGAGACCTGCAGCCAGCCAGTTCTTGATATGAGCAATGTGTGTCGCGATACAATCGACCCCTGGTCGCCACGGATAATGACGGGACCATCGTTGCCAATTCTGCCCGTTAATCACTTGAATTGCCTGGGTTTGCTTTAGGATCTTTTGATCGAGTCGGCTCAAAGCCGGTAAAAAGTACGCCATGTCAAGCTGCGCCGTGCGGTAACCGGAAGGGATGTTTATCGCAATCGATCCGTTAGCGCAGTTATATCCGTCCGAAAAGGGAAACTCGTGAAGGAGCAACCATTGATTGCCTCCCTCACGAATCGTCTCCCACGGCAGCCCGAGTGACTCGAGGTGCTCTTCGTCCTCTTCAGGCAACTCGAATTCTCGCCTCATCAATTGGCACCTTCTTGAACCTCACGCGGGAGAGTGGTAAACCTTTCGACGCCTGGCTCGGTCAGATCGACAATATCATCCAAGCCAATTGTTCGAACCCCTTTTCCGCGGATCTTCTCCGTCAAGATGAACTTCTCAGGCGGCGTTTTGCCCGCAGTTAGCAGTATCTCGCGTCCGGTGAGTTTCGGCTTGTCAACGACATAGCTCTGATCGTCGACGCGGATCCGATAGTGCTTTGCCTTCGGGACTGGCTTTCCTTCTTTTGCGAATTGCTCAAGATCAACTTCCTCCGGGGTGGAGTCAGCGGTTACATGGTTTTGTTTATTTTGCATAATGATTTGGTCCAAGTTATTTAGAGCGTAATTGCCCTCCACAGAACAAAACGGCTGGCCGTTGCACCGCAGCCGAACGTCCTCACTGCAACGCGGTGTCGTTTTGGGTAGTGATGGAAGTAAAAGACGAACCAAAGACGGCTGCGGATCGGCAAAAACCGAGAACGAACGACACGATGGAAGCCGATCCTGATGCAGATTTAGTAACATGGATGACACTCCGAGATGAGGACGAAGAGCTGGCGTTCCGGGCTTGCGATATTTTGTATCGGCGACATAGCCCTCTCTTGCTTGGGTGGTGCGAACAAAAGATGGCAAATCTGTTTGGAGATACCGCCGAGGACTTTGTTAACGCGACTTTCAAGAAAGCATTTGACCGAGCAGAAACATTTCGCTGTTCGCCGGGCGCTTCTCCCGAGGAACAGGAAAAACGTGTGCGCGGTTGGCTCTTCCGAATCCTTGAAAATCTTGTCAAGGATGCTTTCAAGGCTGAAAGGCGCGAGCGAGAATTTCGGACAGGACAGGTTGCCGTTCCCGAGCTTCCGGAAAAGGAAGATTTTACATTCCCTGTCGAAGAGGCAGATCAAGATCCGCCCATTCCATCTCAACGTATTGTATTAGTACGAGAATTTTTGGATAATGAAATATCAAGCGATGACCGAGATTTACTTCAATTAACAGAACGATTCTTCGATTTCGACAAAGGCGAATCCGCCATTGATGCCGATCTTATTAAAGCTGTGTGCCAAAAAATGAATTTAACCCCCTCAGGGCTGCGCAGTCGTAGAAACAGGCTAGTTGAGCGACTGCGGCAGTACGTAGAAGAGAAGGAAATAAGCAGCTGAATTGAATAATGAGCGAGAACAAGAACCAACACATCAACAGAAAACTGGAAGACACCGAACGGGCGCTGCGTGCAGCATTGAGAGAGAGTGGCGATCTCTTCCCGCGAACCGTAGCTGATATTGAACAAATCGAATCGGAAATCGACATTGATGAGGTCAAGTCGCCCGATTTAAACAAATTCAGAACTGCTATTCGAAATGGAACGGCAGTTCAAAGTCCGCGGCTACCTGCGCAGGAACCTGACTTGGAAGAACACCTCGTAGAGGATCTGCGCGCTGCACGGCATGGCAAAAATATCCCTAAGCGGATCCTAGACCGCATGCAGACGGATCGAGACGCAAGCGAGAAGCCGAAGAAATAAAGTTATTTGGTGCATCCATGAGTGAATTGCCTTGGGAACGAAGACTAAGCATTCAGGATTTGGCAGAATGTGTCTTCGAAGACTATTGGGGCAATATTCCGGTCAATCCTGAATCCATCATCAAGGATTGTGGGATAACACTCAGTTATGGGGACTACGAAAGGTCCTTTGATGGATCGCTTGAACATCGCAGAGGGCGCTTTCACATTTATTGCGACATCTCGGCGACTGACTATGTCGGCTCGCCACGTGTTCGCTTTACCTTATCACACGAGCTCGGCCATTATTTCATTGACGATCATCGCAGGGCCTTAGCGAAGGGCAGCGCGCCCCAACATGGTTCCTTCATCTATGATTCAAAGGGCAACCGCGCCGAGCAAGAAGCAGACTTTTTCGCGGCTAGTTTGCTGATGCCGCAAACACGTTTTTCCGAAACGTTTGACTCTGCCTCGATCGAATTGCAATCGATTCTTGACATATCCAGCACGTTTAACGTTTCCGCTCAATGCGCAGCGATTCGTTGCATTCAGCAACGCCGTTGGCCAGCCGCAATTGTGATGTTCCGCCAAGGAAAAAAGCCCTGGTGGTGCATTTCTGATGCATTAGCTCATGACGGCTACCGCTACTTTCGCCGGCTCGATAGCTACAAACCGTTAGATGGCTCCGCCACTTTTCAGGCGCAAGAACTTCTTACACCGAGCTGGAAAATCATTTCGACAACGACCACGGCGACGACGTGGTTTACAGGAGTCGGGCAGACCAGCCCACGCAATGCAATCGTGACTGAACAAGCCGTCCGGTTGGGGTCCCACGGGGTGCTAACAATGCTTAAGTTCTAGTGCGGGTTCTCGCGATCAAGTGATTTGCATCCGCATAATCCGCGGTAAGTTTGCTTATGCTTACGAGTCAAAAAGTCATCGATGCGATCAATGAACAGATTGGTTACGAATTCAGCGCGGAGCTACAGTATTACGCAATCGCGGCGCATTTCGCGGCCGAGGCGCTGCCGCAATTGTCGCAGCATTTTTTCCAGCAGGCGGAGGAAGAGAAAGGGCACGCCCTGCGCTTTATCAAATACGTGGTCGACGCCGGCGGCCGCGTGGTGATTCCGGCGATCGACGCTCCGAAATCGAATTTCAAGACCCCAAAGGACGCAGTAAAACTTTCGCTCGACCAGGAAATTCACGTCACCCAGCAAATCAACGGTCTGGTGGGATTGGCCCGGAAAGAGAACGATTATATCACGATCAACTTCCTGCAGTGGTTCCTGACCGAGCAGCTCGAGGAAGTTTCGTCAATGGATAATCTGCTCAAGATTGTCGAGCGCGCCGGGACCGATTTGCTCCAGGCCGACGAATATCTCGCTCGCGTGGGACTAAGAACGATGCCGGAGCCGCCGAAGGAATAGGGTCAGAGGCCAGACATCAGAGGTCAGAGGTCAGAGGTCAGAGGTCAGAAAGCAAAACATCGAGCGTTGACTCGCGTTTCTCCCGATCGCTCGGTCGCCTCACCAGGCGACCAATGCAGTCCATCCGGCGGCTTCCCAGCACGCCGTATTCAACGTCCAACTACAGAGTCCCGATCCATCGTAAGCGGCTTACGAATCGGGTTAGTTCCTCGGCGCGACGGGACCGTCGCGCCCTACTGTCTCCGGAAGATCGACATCTTCTTAAATCTTGCGCCCCGGTTTGCCCGGCTCGTAATTGATACATGAAAACGAAAATGGCACTTAGCTTGGTCGCAGCGGCGAATTTGATCCTCAGCGGGGTAACGTTCGCTGCCGGGGCGAAGACCTACCAAGTTACAGGAACAGTGGTCGCCGCGACTGGGAGCATGGTTACGGTGCAAAAAGGGACGGAGCGGTTCGAAATCGATATCGATCCAGCCACGACAAAAGGTTCAGCCGAGCTCAAAGTTGGCGCGACTGTTACGGTTACGTATGTAATGAGCGCGACGAAAATAGGGGCAAGCTCGGCTGCAACGGAACCGAGTTCGCCAAGTCCCGCGTCCTCGCCCTGATCGAAATAATGGAGGGACACGCGCCGTCGTGTTCCAAATATTACGGCGGTCCGAGCTGAACTGGCATTACAGCGCGACGCCCTCCAATTATGCGTTCTTGCGCCAATAGCCAAGAACGAGGCCGCTGATGACGAAGCCCAGGAGTGGCCGGCCCATATCGATGCAAACCAAGGGCCAGGGGTTCGTTTCGAAGGCGGAAAAAACGGAGATGGTCGCGTATTCAACGAACAAAAACGCGAACCAACATAGCAGAGCGATCCTCAAACCCGCGACCGCTCTCGTTGCATTAAGCCGCGCGATTAACCACGCCAGCGCGTAATTGACGAAGATCGACGCGACAAAAGCGAGCACGTAGGCACCGACATTATGCGTCCGCTCGATGTCGGTCGCGGTCTTGGCGTGAAGATTCAGCCAGGTGTCACCGAAGATAGAGTACCAGCCCCAGCCAATGAGAAAATACACTACGACAAGAATCCAAACGGCGAGGTGATTGATTTTCGCGTTCATAAGAATTTTCGCGATTATCCAGCGACTGCAATTTCGAATGCAAGCCGATTCGCTCCGCTACTGGGGTGGGAAAAGCAACTTGGACCGACGATCGATCACTGCGCCTTGGTCCAAGAAAAATTGGCGCAGTTCGTCGGTGTAAAACGAGCCATCGCGGGTCGGGTTCAGGTCCAGATAGATCCGTCCGCCGGGGGCCAGGTGTTGTTTTGCGTCTTGTAAAAAGTAGTCCCACTCGGCGATTCCCCACGGGATCGGTTGCAAAGGGCCCGAAAAGCCGATGGAGAACGCAGTAATCCAATTGTAGCGTCCACCGGTTTCCGGGAGCGGCCTGAATTTCTCAATGCGATGAATTATGCGCCGTAAGCCGAACAATTCGAACATTTCGCGAAAAAGCGGATAATTATCGAGATCGATCCCGAGCCCGCTGTGGCCCAGCACCTGCGTCACGAAGAGGAAGTATCCGGCGCCCGAACCAAGATCGAGAATGCGCTGTGCCGGCATCCGATCGAGCTCGAGGTCCTGGGCGCGACGAATGTTTAATTTCAAAAAACGCTCCGCCTCAACGTATTTCGGAAAGTCACGGCTTCCGGGGACTCCGTAGGTTTGCCGGATCCGGTGCAACTCGCCCAGGTCAATTTGCGACATGAAGCGGCTGATTGGAAGTGGGCGCACGACGCGACCGACCGCACGTTTAAAGCTGACCGCGACTGCTGGATCAGCCAGCTTTTGGATTTTGTGCGAGAACTTCATGCGTCAAGCCCGTGCGTCACGCGCGCGAACCGGCACGCGAATTCATCAGGCGCTTACTGCATCGACGGTTGGTGCGTCCGCCGCTTCAACCGGCGCCTGATCAATCGGCGCTGCCAAGATCGAAACGATCTCCAGCGTGCGCACTCCCTCGTCTTTATTCACTGTTACGACATCATCGACCTTGTGACCCATCAATGCCTGGCCGATGGCGGTTTGATACGAAATAATATGACGCTCGGGGTCGCCGTCCCAGGCGCCGAGAATGGTGTAGGTTTCGTCGTTTCCAGAATCCGGCTCGCGCAACGTGACGATTGTGCCAATGGAAACGCGCGTTGTATCCGGATTTTCAAAAGCGGTGCCGCGCGCATTGTCCAGCGCCTGCTCGAGCTCCGCCTTTCGACGCATGAGGACGGCTTGCATTTGTTTCGCTGCTTTGAATTCAAAATTTTCGCTAAGATCTCCGTACGACCGCGCGAGTGCGATTTCCCTGGTGTTCTCAGGGATTTTCTTTTTCACGAGTTCTTCGTGCTCCGCTCGCCGTTTGGTCAAACTGCTCCAGGAAACGATGAGAGGCGCTGCCTTCTCTTCGCGTTGTCCGCCGGTGATCATGCCCTCCAGCTCCGGATAAAGCTTAACGATTCGCGCGAGAAGCGACCGTTTCGTCAATTCGTCGAAGGCCGGGGTAATAAGAAGTCGCCGCACCGTATCGCGCGCCACACCGGCATCGGCGGCGGCAAACATGTCCGCAATCAACTGTCGATCTTCGAGGATAAGATCGCGCAGGCGGTTGGCCCGACTTTCCCGGTGTTGGTCGCGTTCGACGGCGGCCAGGATTGCCGTTAAAAGATCGGGAGTGATCAATCCGCGCCATGCGCCATCGCGTTCTTTGCACAGCCAAATCAGCATTTCGCTGGTGGCGGAATGTTCCCGGATACTACGCTCGAATGCAGCCAGCAGTTCTGCTTCCTGCCCGAGCTCGGCAAACACTCTCGCGATTTGCGAAACCACCCGTGCGCCGCTTCCGTAGATCAATCGTAGCGCGTAGTTCATCCAGCGTTCTCCCAGCGCTTCAGGCAAAGCCTGCAAAATTCGCTTTTCCTTGGCTGCGGGCAAGTTCGGCAAGATCGACATTAACCGCGGCTCTTCCGCCGCGATTATTTTGGCCACGGTCAAACCGACATGAGTTGTCCTTAGTTGCGGAATGCGCGCGAGCAAATCATCGCGCCCGAGCAGCAATTCAAACGAAAGTTCCGGATGCAGCTTTTGATTGCGGGCGGCGGCGTTTTCAATGGCAGCGATAATCGGCTGCAGTTGTTTGTCCGGCTCCCTAAATTCATCGGCCAGTTTGATGATCTGGTCGAGGGCAGCGCCCTGTTCCTTCGGCCGGCGCGCCCGACTGAAAGCCGCGAGCAATTCATCGGCCTGCGACACTGGCGCGGAACGAAGCTCGATTGGCGCGTTCTTTTTTGTCGGAATAAAAAAATGCCCGTCTTTTTTGAGAACTTTCTTGGCCGATTCCCACCAGCGTTTCCATTCCGCTTCGGTGAAGACGTCGTCGATCAGCCATTCCGCGATCTGCGGCACGGTGGCGTTGCCACCGGCGCTCTCGAGGATATTCCGAACAATCGCGGCCGGATCTTCCTTTGCCAGTTTTTTGATCCCAGCCAGGTCGCTGGCCTTCCGCGCGAGAAAATGTTCCGGTGGAATTGCGGCAAGATTTTCCGCCGCATACTGCAATTGCATCGGGTGCGCTTTCTTGCCCGCGAAATCGATGATGATCTGGTTGAGGAGCAGGTTCCACTCGGAGACGCGGCCAAACCCCCAGCTTTTATGCAGACAAAAAGTTCCGGGCTTGAGTTTATCGAGCTGCTCGGCGGCTTTTGCAGTTAGTTTCCCGGATTCGACGAGTTTTTGCAGTTCTGCATCCATTCAAGGGTCGCCCAAGTTACGATGAACGGTCGGGATGGCGAGAAAAAAACTCGAATGCGCCGTGTTGTTTACGATTGCCGCAAGGCTCGTGGCATGAAACGGTGCAACGGTGCCGACGAGCATTTGGTTTTGGATCGCATTCAATGCAGGCGTTTTCGTCGCACTGATTGTCGATCTTGTCAGTTTCAAGCGGCGCGACCGGGCCTTAAGCATGCGTGCCGCCGCGCTGCGCAGCGTGATCTGGATAGTGCTTTCGCTGCTTTTCAATCTGCTGGTCTGGAAATTGCGCGGCCCGAACACCGCGCTCGATTTCCTGACCTGTTATCTCATCGAATACTCGCTCAGCGTCGATAACATTTTCATTTTTGTTCTGATCTTCGCCTACTTTCGCGTTCCCCCGATCGCGCAGCATCGCGTCCTGGTCTGGGGCATTCTCGGCGCGCTGGTCATGCGCGGGATCATGATCTGGCTCGGCGTCACCCTGGTCGCGCGTTTTCATTTCATCCTCTATTTCTTCGGCGTTTTTCTGTTGATCACTGCCGTGCGGATGTTTTCCGGAAAATACGGTCAACGCGATTTCGAAAACAGTTTCGTCACGCGGTGCTGTAAAAAATGGATTTGGGTCACGCAAGATTTTTACGGCGAGAACTTTATGGCAAAAATCGACCGGCGCTGGATGTTCACACCGCTGGCGTTGGTCCTGATCTTGATCGACGTGATGGACCTGGTCTTCGCAGTCGATTCCATTCCGGCCGTCTTCGCGATCACGCGTGATGCGTTCATCGTGTATACGTCGAACATTTGCGCAATTCTCGGTTTGCGTTCGCTTTACTTTCTGCTCGCGAATCTCATGGGCCGCTTCATCTATCTGAAAACCGGCCTCGCCCTTGTCCTCGCCTTTGTGGGAATCAAGATGATCGTGGCGGACTATTTCCCGGTGCCGACGCCGATCTCCCTAGCCGTGATCGTCTGCACCCTCGCCGTCACCATCACGATTTCGATGATCGTGACACAGAACCGGGCCGCGGCCCAGAACCGAAAATAAATGTTGCTTTCCTGGTTGGAAGTTTGATTAACTTGGAGTTGCTTTATGAAAATTCTGCTCACGGCCGTACTCGCCCTCGCCATCGGTGGCAGTTCATTCGCCGATATTCAAGATCCGCCTTCGAACGATTATGGCCCGACGCGCAAACTTGGCCGCGGCCTGTCGAACTTCTTTCTCGCCCCGGCGGAGATTCTGGTCACGGTCGCGAAGATTGACAAGGACGAAGGCGACGCTGCCGCCGCTGGCTATGGAGTTGTGCGAGGAGTCGGCCGCTCGGCGACCCGGCATTTTGCGGGTCTTGTTGAAATTTTTACCTTTGCGTCTCCACTTAACGGAACTTACTATCCAAGGCTCCCGAGCGATATTCCATGGATCCACGCAGGCTACCCGGAATTCCCGCCTGAACTGGGCAACGAATCGAAGTACCCTTACGTGCGCGATTACTGAGCGCTGTGGAAGACGCTGGCGGCACGGCGATATATTCTTAAGTCAATCCCGCCGTTGAGCACAATGGCCGCGACAACTGCAGGCCCCGACCGTAATTTTCCGTCCTGCCGTCATCCGAGATTGCGATAAATCTCAGGTTGACCGCAACCGGGAGTAGGGTAAGAGGTAGAGCGATTCGCAGAGGCGGTCGGTCGATGTATTCTCGACGTTTCTCCACGCTGCCGGCCATTGGTGTCTTAACGCTAGTTTATTTCATTGCCGGTAAACTCGGGCTCCGCCTCGCGTTTCTCCACGCCAGCGCATCGCCGGTGTGGCCGCCA
>WNFX01008036.1_pt1 | contig 12236 bp, 7 predicted proteins | sample 5400111 | NCBI WGS metagenome assembly WNFX01 (sample SAMN13153363, study PRJNA577476) | soil metagenome | isolation source: 40 cm soil or saprolite under grassland replicate 1 | place: USA:California | collected 2016-06-15
CATGGTGCGCGCCTGACAATCGAAGTCCCCCTCGGTTGATATGGCAAAAACGAAACAGCAAATACGGGTACTACTAGCCGACGACCACGCCATCTTTCGCGATGGTCTGCGGAAACTTCTCGATTCTGACGAAGACATCACCATCGTCGGCGAAGCTCAGAACGGCGTCGAGTGCATCAAGCTTCTCACCAAACTCAAGCCCGACATTCTTCTCCTTGATCTGCGCATGCCGGACAAAGACGGCCTTGCCGTGCTCGAAGAAGTGAATTTCGATACGCTGCCCACGCGCGTCGTCGTGCTGACCGCCGCGGAAGATGATCGTGACGTGGTTCGCGCCATGCGCCTTGGCGCCCGCGGCGTGGTGCTGAAACAATCCGCCACCGATCTTCTGGTGAAGAGCATTCACCGCGTGCACGCCGGCGAAATCTGGCTCGATAACCGCATGACCGCCGAGGTCATGAAGGCTTTTTCCAAATCCTCGGAAGCCGGCCCGCGCCGCGAGAAGCCCTTGCTCAGCGACCGCGAAAAGGAAATCGTGCAGCTTGTCGCTCAGGGCTTCCGCAACAAAGAGATCGGCGAAAAACTTTTCATCTCCGAGCAAACCGTCAAGAACCATCTGCACAACATCTTCGATAAGCTCGGCGTCTCCGACCGCCTCGAACTCGCGCTCTATGCGATTCACCACCGATTGATTGACCATTCGTGATTGCATCCCTACCCGTGCGGATTTGATTGCCGCCTGTTCGGGACGAACGATTTTCGCGAGGGCCGATCTGATCGGTCCGCCATCCACCGCCGCCTCGTCGATCACTGTAGCTTTACTTCTCCGCGTGGCGCGGTCAGACCACTCGCTTGCCTCCGTACAAATTTCGCCTTAACGAAAAATTTAACTTGACAACCTTTTTACATGAGAGTAAGTGTTTAGGCAAGTGGCCTAACCTGAATTGGCGAGATGTGTTCGTCGCTCGTGGGAACTCTCCCCGCTCACCAGTTGAGTAGGTAGTTCGATCAGACCCAGCCTCCACTCCGATGCGCTACGCGTGTGCAAGAACAGCTTGTCTCAAGGGAGGAACCATCGATATGTTCAGTAAGAACGACGAAAATGGAGAGTATGAATGATACGCGCGCACCGCTTTTTCTACTTCCTGATCGCCCTTGCCCTGACCGCTGGAACCGCGTCCGCCCAGGTTGCCACCGGCATCCCTCCATTTGGTTCCTTCGGCGGCGGTCCCGATGTCATCAACCTCGCCGACTTGAATTCGCACATCACGATTCCTGTCGTTCACAAGCCGGGACGCAGCTTGAATTTCACCTATGATCTCGGTTACGACAGCACCGTTTGGAGTCCCGTCTCAGCTAGTGGCGCGAGTGTTTGGACTCCCGACCCAAGTTGGGGATGGCATGCGCTGAGTGCTGCTCTGACAGGTTCAGTACCGATTCGCCAAACCTGGGGTAGCTGTTTCTTTACAGATCCTAACAGCGGCTTGCGCACAAGGATTCAGTACCCGACCACTACTTATACAGGCTACAAAGATTCCTTTGGTACGCTTCATACTGCGACGATCATCACGACTCCAGGAGAGCCCAATTGCGACTCGCCCGTCGATCCCCTCTACACGGGGAGTGCCACGGCAGTCGATGGTTCCGGCTATCTCCTGACAGTCAACGAGCAGGCCAACCCCAGCATCATCGTCACTAGGCCCAACGGACAGATCATCAATAGTCCAGGCAGCTCGACCGCCACGGTCATCGACCCGAACGGAAATGAATTAACAACCAGCCCCGTCGGCTCAAATACAACCTTCACGGACACACTGGGCACCACAGTTCTAACCGTTGCCGGTTCCGGAACCCCCTCAAGTCCTGTCACGTATACTTATCCGGCCGCTTCCGGCGGGAACGCGATTCTCACAGTTAACTACGCCGCGTATACGGTCCAGACGAAATTTGGTTGTAGCGCCGCCGACTACGGCCCCACCAGCAATAACCTTGTCAGCGAAATAGACCTACCCGACGGTTCGAAATACATCTTCGCTTATGAGACCACTCCGAACGACACGCACACTCCTAACTATGTCACCGGGCGTATTCAGTCCGTCAAGCTACCCACTGGCGGCACAATCGCTTACACCTACACGAGCGGCAGCACTGGCCATATTACGTGTGCCGACGGCAGCGCTTCTGGCCTCCAGCGTTCCACGCCCGACACCGGCGGCAATTATTGGAATTACACGCGTACTGCGGGCACGGGCGCCGCATACACGACGACGATTACGGACCCCTCCACAGCGGCCAATCAGACTGTCATCAGCTTTCAAGGGCTTCTCGAAACTCAGCGATTGATCTACCAAGGATCTACCTCGGGAACGCTGATGCAGACCGTAAACACCTGCTACAATGGCGCGGCTTCACCCTGCACCGGAACAGCCATTACGTTTCCGATCAACCAACGCGCCGTGATTTTTACGTTGCCCGGTTCCGGCAATCTCCAGGCGAAGCACGTAGATCTCATCAACAGTCTCGGCTTAACCACCGAATCCGACGACTACGACTTCGGCACTGGCGCTCCGCAAACCACAGCTCTCAAGAAAACTCTTATCACCTATGCCTCCCTAGGCAGCAACTTGAACTCTTACGTACAAACCTTGAAGATCCAGGACGGCACCGGGGCCACCAAATATCGCCAAGATTTTAGCTACGACCAGTACACTTCCTTTACGGGATCGAATTGCATCACAGGCGCTTCTCAACACGATGACGCGGGCCACGGATGCAGTTTTATCACGCGCGCAAACCTCACCTCCGTCACCACCTACACCGACCCCGTCACGCCTGCTGGCGGCATCACCAAGAATTTCACTTACGATTCTCTCGGTAATCTTCGCACCGCTCAGCTCAACTGCTGTCAGCAGAAAACGTGGAACTATTCCAACACCACGCACTACGCTTACCCGGACTCTGTGACCAGCGGTTCGGGCAGCACGTCCCTCACCACCGGTTCCACCCATGACAACAACTCAGGCGTGTTGCTGAGTATTACCGACCCCAATAATCTGGTAACCAATCTCGCCTATGACGTTATGGGCCGCATCTCCTCTGTTCAACCCGTCACAACACCCACGACACCAGCGACGACCTACACCTATCACGACTACGATAACAGTTCGAGTTTCACCAACTGGACCGCTCAAGTCTGCGCACCAGTGCAGGGAAGCAACACGGCGTGTCAAAAAACAATCCTCGATAGCTTGGGGCGTTCGCTCACGCAGCAAACCCTTGATGGCGCCAATATTCTCTACTCAGCAATCGACGCCCAGTATGACGTTTTCGGCCGCGCCTACAGAACTCGCAATCCGTACACGGGAACCGCTTCCTACTGGACCACAACCCAATTCGATGTCCTCGGTCGCGTCACCAGCACAACCCTTCCGGACAATTCCGCGACAGGCTATTCCTACACGGACGCAACAGTCACCGTCACCGACCCCACCGGCAAGCAGCGCAAAATGCAGTCGGATGCCCTGAGAAGGCTCGTGTCCGTCTGGGAGCCGGATCCAAGCAATTCTCTGACGTTACAGACGACCTACGCCTACAACGTTCTGGATGCTCTGACCTCCGTCACGCAGGGTTCGCAAACCCGCACGTACGTTTACGATGCTCTCGGGCGCATCAATAGCGCGACAACGCCAGAGTCCGGCACTGTCTGCTTTGGAACGCTTTCGGGCAGCACCTGCCAGGCAAATGGCTACGATTCGTTCGACAACCTCCTATACCGGACGGATGCGCGCGGCGTGCTCACGAATTACGGCTACGATGGGCTAAACCGCCTAACCAGCGTCAGCTATAACGTGGGAACGACAGGTGTTCCCGCCACTCCTGGCGTCACCCTGACCTATGGCTCCAGCGCCGCGCAGTTCAACAATGGCCGCATCATCACCATGACCGACGGCGTCGGCTCGGAAAGCTACACCTACAACAATCTCGGCCAGCTTACTCAGCTTCAGAAGGTCATCGGGAGCACGACCTACCCGACCAGTTACCAATACAATCTTGCAGGCGAACTCGCGCGAATCACCTATCCTTCGGGCCGCTCGGTGCAGCAAAACGTCGACACCATCGGTCGCCTCTCTTCCATCGTTGGCACGCTCAATAGCGTCAACACGACCTACGCCAACGGCTTTGCCTATAATTCAGCTTTCCAGTCGACCGGCTTCCAATACGGAAATGGGCTCTTCGCTTCGTTTGGTTTCTCTGCCGATCGTCTGCAGTTGACTTGCCTCGACTATTCCACGACCAATCGAGGCGTTAATTGCACCCACGACGGAACCACCAAATTCGGCCTGGACTACTCTTATGGCTCGGCCGGAAGCAACAATGGCCAAATCACCGGCATCACAGATTCCGTGGATTCCGGCCGCACCGTCAGCTACGCGTATGATGCGCTCTACCGCCTTAGCTCCGCCGTCACCAACGGCTCCGCCAACTACGTCAAATGGGGCCTGTCCTGGAACTACGACCGCTACGGGAACGCGCTCGCGGAAACGCAAACCTATGACAGCCCGGCGCATTTCTCGGTTTCCGTGGACGCCACCACCAACCGCATCAATACAAGCGGCTACGCTTACGACGCCAACGGCAACATGACCAACGACGGCAACAACACGCTCGTTTACGACGCCGAGAATCGGCTCCTCAGCGCCACCAACGGCGGCTCTTCCGGTACCTACACCTATGACGGCGACAGCCTGCGAGTGAAGAAAGTCTCCGGCAGCACCACTACGGTCTATATTTTTTCTGGAACGAAAGTGATCGCTGAATACGACAATGGCGCAGCCCCCGCCTCTCCTTCCCGCGAATACATCTATTCGGGGGGCGCACTGCTGGCCAAGATCGATTCCAGCGGAACCAACTACTACCACCAGGACCACCTCTCCAATCGCGTGGTCACCGATTCGAGCGGCAACGCCGTCGCCCAGCTCGGCCATTATCCCTTGGGCGAATCCTGGTACAACGCCAGCAGCAGCAAACTCCTCTTCACTTCCTACGAGCGCGACTCCGAATCCGGCAACGATTACGCCGTGATGCGCTCCTACGTCAACCGCCTCGCCCGCTTCTCCTCCCCCGACCCGATTCCCGGCTCGACCTCCAACCCCCAGTCCCTCAACCACTATTCTTATGTGCTAAACGACTCCGTGAACCTGGCTGATCCCGCGGGACTTACTCCCAATGTGTATCAATCCTCTTTTGACGCTGGCGCTTGGAACCAATGGCTATTCGAGCTGTTCCTGAACGCTGCCTCAGGCCAAATGAGAGTGACTGACGGTTCCTATTCTCTTGTCAGCGCTGATCAGAATTTGTGGGTCCAGAACGACGATCCCGGCGCGATCTTCGGTGCTTCCATCTTTCCTCCGGGGGTTACCGGCGACCCTGGCCCCCTTGTGGGACCTCTGAAGCAGCCCCCGCCGCCGCCAGTGAACGCCTGTGACCCATACATGATTGCATTATTTCGGGGCATTTGGAACCAAACCATGCGCTTTCCCGATCGGCAGCGAGAAGCTGGCAACAGAGTCGATCTCACAGCAAGAGGATATAGCTCTCCCCCTCAGAATTTTCTCGGACCTGTTGTCCGCCCAGGCCCAGGCGTAGTTCCCTCCGCACGGATTCCGATTACCGACCAGACAGTCGCGATCACGCACAGCCATCCCGGCTCTGGAAGCCCCTCAGATACGGATCGAAGATCACCGGTCCCTAACTATGTCGTTTCCCTCTTTGGAGTCACTGTAACTGACCCGAAAAATCCTACACCTGCAGGCGACCGGCAAGTAAGGGGTCCTGATTGGGCACGGCCTTGCGACTAATGCGAGGTAATGTTGATTTGAACTTAAGATCTATACCTAGGGGTGGGAACATGAAATCAACAATTTCACTCATCACGGTTATAACGTTTCTGTCGATCGCTCTTCCTGCTCCCGTTGAAGGGCTGGCGCTGCGGTTCGGTCAAAACCAAATCCCCGTGAGATATTCCGAGGTCATCGACCGAGTCTTCCAATTTTCTGAAGGGATTCCCGCTGAACTCAGAGGGATCGAGGCTCGAATTGTCATTCGCTATCTGCCGGGTCCCTCTAGGCCAGAATCGCAGGTTGTCCTTCTCAAGGGGAACGACGGAACGGTCCGCGTTATTCATTATAATCTTAAGCATGGGACGCGGCCAATTATCGACCAATATAATCAGGCATTAGAACAAAAACCTTCGACAACGGCCGAAGAAATTCTAGAAAGAGTGAGTGTGGAGAGAGTCGAACGAAAGGGTGAAGAATCGATCGTTCGACTTGTCAGAGAACTTTTTAGCATCTCCATCTCGACAAAATTCAATTCAGACGTCTGCACGGATGGGATGACCTACGAACTGTGGGTTCAGACTCCTTCAAATGAAATTCACGCTTCTCTCTCGGACTGTGCCTATGGCAAGAACACTGATTCAGCGCCTATCATTCGCTGGATCAGGGCGATAGGGGCAGAATTACATGAGCGGAAATGAATGCAATTGGATCGAGCTGGAGCTCTCCCTACTCCTGACCACCCACTCTTCACTACGCACTGCTCACTCGCTGCGCCTGACCTGATGAGCCTTGACCATAACCCCAAATTTTGGCAAGTGCTTGGACAAAACATGCTTGGGCTCACCCCGAACGAGGCGCTGAAACTTCAAAAAAAGTGCCTCCAAAAGCATCCTGAGTAATTTTGGGAGATCTTATGACAACGACGATTTTGGCTCTTCTCATCGCTCTCACTGCTCAGGTGGGCGGCTCGCAGGTGCAGGCGGCGAATTCGCCAATGGTTGAAGCGCACATTCATGACGTCATAAGGGAACTGCCCCCTGACAGCGATCTACGCCGGGCCCTCCTACAAGGCGCTCGCGGAGACGGCGTGCATTACGCCTGGATGGATGAAGCGAGAAGGCAAGGTGTCAAGCGAGTTGCAGTTTGGGTCGATATTTCTTTTGATCGTAAGGGGCGGCCGAAGAAGATGAGCGTGAATCGCACAGAGTACTTTACACAGTACGAAGGTGGTGCTGCGATTTCCGACAACGCACGTCTGGATGCAATTCGCGCGAGCGGCCTGGAAAAGGAACTAAACAACCTTGCGCTGGAAAAAGCAAAGCATGGCTTCTGGTTTGACCTCCCGCGTCCCAAGCCACACCCCTTTGTCGGAGGCACTCACGTCGAGTTCCTGGACGATGAGTGGATCCCTAGTGCATGGACTCCGGCTTTCCATACCCGGTAAATTGTGCTAACAGCTGATTTGGCTGACTGCGTCGGTTCTTTGGAGACTCCAGTGGCCACAACCGCTTTAATGATAATCATGACTCTGGTAGCCCAGACCACGCAAACGCAAGTGCAAATGGCGAATTCGCCCGCAGTCGAAGAACACATCCGCGACATCATAAGAGAACTGCCTGCTGATAGCGCGCTCCGCCGAAACTTACTGGAAGGCGCACGCGGAAACGGGGTGCATTACTCCTGGATGGACGACATGCGAAGGCTAGGAATCAAGCGAGCGGTCGTGTGGATTGATATTCGTTTTAACCGGAAAGGCCGACCAAAGAAGACTACCTTAAACCGCACAGAATACTTCGCGCAGTACGAAGGCGGCACATCCATTTCCGATATGAAGCAGCTCAACGCAATCCACGCGAGCGGCTTGGACAAAGAACTGAACACCCTTGCGCTAGACCGAGCGGGGCACGGTGCCTGGACAGATGTCCCGCGGCCAAGGCCCCATCCCTTTATCGGGGGCACGCAAGTCCAGTTCCTGGACGACGAATGGCTCCCCGCTCTTTCTGGGGCACTTTACTATGCGCGATAAGGAGACTGACAGCGGGAGCCACTCAATTGGGAGCCAAGAGCTGCCAAGAGATTGCGTACGCTCGCCGTCTACACGGACGTTACACAGTACCCAGCAGGTTGACCTGCCCCCTGGCCCCGCGCACGGAATCATACGACACTGGAAGGAAGGCCTCGCTCGACGGAGCGCCTGGCGCGGACTATCTCCTAGCAGACAAGCCACTTACAGTAATCACTTGACAATAGGTACCAATGTGTTAGAATGGCTTTGTTACGCCAGCGCCATTTGTTTGCGCTTGCCACCTGTGGCCTCCCGCCGCCTGGTCCTTCTAAACCACCCAGAATCCCTCTGCCCGGCTCGCCTGCCCCGAGCTTCTCGGGGAGCATCTCGGGGACTTTGTCGGGGAGCCTTTCGGGATCCCGGCCGCAATGCGGTCCTTCTAACTCCTTCATCATCTTTGCGGCCCATCCAGGCACTTTCTTACACACACATCACGCGCGAAACTCCTCTAATTCCGTTCTTTGTTTTCAACTGCTTGCGCACTCTTTCATTTTCCGTATCCTATAAATTCCTGTGTTTGCCACTCTTACGCGAACCGCCGGCGTGTATATCAACAATTCCCAACTTGGAACGAGTCTCTTGTCACTTGCAACCGGATTCAAGTTCTTTATTTTCAGATTCTTCCAGACTCTTTTGCACTCTCACAAAGCTCAACTCTTTTCTTTTCATGTACTTCCGGACTCTTTGGCCAAAACACCCGGGGTGGGGGCAGGGCTCCAGTGGCATTCCTAAAGAAGAACTTGAACTCTTCGCGCATCTTACGAGGGATCAACGGCTTGCATAGGGTTGCGGAACGATGGTGCCCGCAGGGAATCTCGCCCGTTCAAATTCCAGCCCTGAACTTTTTGTTGTCAGCTTGCCGTTCACTTCCTGGAATCCAGACAGGACAGCGCGGAAATTTGCGCTTCCGGCGTCGTGTAGGTCATGGGCCCGCTTACGTCTTTCATCGACAAGAACACCCAGTCGCTCTTTTCCTCGGCCGTTCTGCTAAACGCAACCACCACGCCGCCCTTGCCGCCGCGGCTGTAGCTTATCGTCCGCATGAGGATGGGAAAGACATCTTTCGTCACATCCTCCGCCGGCGGTCCGCACCGCGCAAGCAGTCTTTCTGGCGTGACGCTATCCACAGCCTTCTGGATGCGGGTCTGGCGTGCGGTTCCGATCCACCCGGGAATCTGGAACAACAGCACCAACGCCACCGCTCCAGCAAGCACGTAGACCCCAATCAACCACGGCGGAACCTTGGCCTTCGCAGGTCTAGCAGGCCATGTCGAATCGCCAGGCTTCGTCGTCGCCGGCGATTCTGCGCGTGCCACGGCCCTTTTGGTCGTTGGAGTTTCGTTCGACTCGCCAAATTCGCTGGATACCACCGGCTTCGTGTCGTCCATACTCACCCGCCTTTCTTTCTATACTCGCATCATCCCTCCACCAGCCTCCGCCGTGAGATTTTTCTTTAAGGTGACTACCAGACAGTAACTTTCCCGCCGGAACAGCCTGCGTCCCTGGCCGAGCTCGTTCTAGTACGTCGGTACTTCTCAAAATTGAATCAATTTTGTACCCGCAGTCCTATTGTTCCCTAGACCTGTCCCGGATACACTCGTGCTTCGACGAGGAGGCCTGTCTTGACCGGCACCGAACGCCGCACCACCCAGCGTTTTTCCATGCGGCTGCCGCTCACTGTGCGTTGGACCACGGGAGCGGCGGTTGGTGAAACCAGCACCGAATCGCGGGACGTGAGTTCCCGCGGCGTCTACTTTTTCCTTTCCAAGGACGTGAAGGAAGGTTCGCCGGTGGAGATTCTGCTGACTCTTCCGAATGAAATCACACTGGCGGGACCGGTCCGTGTACGCTGCCTCGGGCGCGTGCAGCGCACCGAACAGCGGGAAGAAGGAGCGGTCGGCGTGGTTGCCGCCATCGAGCGGCGGAGGCGGGCAGGATCAGCCGGGGTGCCTTGGCCCCTCAGCGAAGCGCCCCGGCTCAGTTTCTTGCGAGCTGAAGAGGAACGCCGTCCTGAGCGAGCGGAGCGAATTCGAATCGATCCCGGATTCCACGCTTTGCGGAAACGATCTGGCTTAGCCTTCCCATTCCTTCCCAGCCTTTTCATTTAGATTTCTTTGTTACCAGCGTTCGAATTGATTTCACCAGCGACTCAACGATTTTCCTCAAAACTTCTCCAACTTCTGCAAGTTTCCGCCCCGCTCGCATGGGATCTCGAACTAGACATTCTCACGAAAGGCGAGGCCCTTTACCTCTGCGCCGCCTGTACTTCCGGGCAGGCGATTTTCACAGGGCATCTGAGAGAGGATAGGGGCGGCCCAGCAGCGACACATAACTCTTGGGGGAACCTCGCAGCCGATCAAAAGTGGAATCGCGCGCCAATTCAGAAGATTTGGCGCGCTCAATAATGCGCGAGCGCGCGCACAGAAAAGTCGGGGGGAAGAATTCGAAATGGCTCTGGGAATCAAAGAATTCAAAAATGAAATCGCCACTGAAACTTCTGCCGCGGCAGAGTTTTCTAGTGGACGAGAATCCATCGCAATCTCGCTGATCGATTTGGCGGAGATTCTGGATCAGCACAAGCAGTGGGTGGAATCGGGCGGAGAATCAGGCGTCAAGGCAGATCTCTGCGGCGTGAACCTGGCTAAAGCGGACCTGACGGGAGTCAATTTACAGGGCGCACATTTGCACCGAACAAACCTTGCGGGCGCGGATCTTTCGATGGCGAATTTGCGCGGAGCGAGCCTGGTACGCACGAATCTGCAGAGCGCAAATTTGCTGGGCACGGAACTGCGCGGCGCGAACATGATGGGCGCGAACGCGTACGGGGCGGAAGGCCTGTGGTTTGGGCGCTTGGGTGGAACGAACTTATTCGATGCGGTGCTCCCGGAATCCATTTCGGCGGTAGACAGTTCGAAAGCCATCGCCGACGCAACGAAAGTCGCGCGGTGGTTCTACTTTCTCACCATGGGATTGAGCTTTGTCTGCTGCCTGCTGATTGCCTTCACCACGGACGTGCGGCTGCTGCTGAATGCGTCGGCGCTGCCCATCCCGCGCCTGGGCAATGTGCTTCCGATGACGGGGCTCTATCTGGGCGGCCCGCTGGTGCTTCTGGCGCTCTCCTTGCGATTTCATTTTCTGCTTTTGAGATTGTGGGGAAGCATGGCGGCGCTTCCCGCGGTTTTTCCTGATGGACAAACGCTCGAGAAAGACGGGCCGTGGTATCTCATGGGGCTGGTGCGACGCCATTTCCGGTGGCAGGGAGAGACGCGGTCAACGCAGACGGCCATCGAGACGGTGCTCTCGACGATTCTGGCGTACTGGATTGTTCCCGTGGCGCTGTTCTTCTTCTGGCTGCGGTACCTGGCGCGGCAAGATTTTCGTGGAACGCTGCTGCACGTGTTGCTGATCACGCTGTCGGTGGCAACGGCGACGTGTCTGCCGTTCATCGTGTCCCGAGTGCTTCGGCCCGGAGATCTGCGGCTGCCGCGATCGAAAAATGTTCTGCGGCTGGCGTTGGGGACATTGCGTGCGGCGCTGGCGGTAGGCTGCATACTGCTGCTGTTCTCGATTGGCGTGAACCGCGGCCTGCCCTACGATCGAAGCACCGGATCGGAACAATCCCCACGCGATGTGCGACGCTGGGCGGCGCTGGTGTTCCAGTCGGTGGGCTACCGCCCGTACGCGGATTTGACGGAAGCAACTCTCTCCACGCCGCCACGGGGAGCGTGGACGGAAGAGTCGCTGGAAGAGGTCTCGGGGGCGCGGCTGAATCAAATGAGTTTGCGTTTTGCGCGCGGATATCGCGCATTTCTGGTCAACGCGCGGCTGTGGCGCGCCAATCTGGAAGGCGCGTACCTATCCGAGGCGGACTTGCGCGGGGCCAATCTGCGTGACACGCTGCTGCGCTCCACGGTTCTCGATCGAGTGCAGGCGGCTCACGCCGTGCTCGTTTCCACGAACGCCAGCGGCGCAAATTTCTCGGCGGCGGACCTGCGATTCGCGGACCTTTCCTATGGAACGCTGGAAAACGCGACATTTTCGAATGCAAAGCTCTCCGGCGCGTCCCTCTATGCGGTCAATTTGAAGAACGCGCAGCTTCTGCGAACGGATCTCTCGCGGACGGACTTGCGCGATTCGAAATTCGAGCACGCGGTGCTGTCTTTTGCGAATCTGCAGGAAGCGGATTTGTCCTCCGCGAAGCTGGGAGAAACGAATCTGACGGGCGCGCGCATGAAAGGCACCATCCTGCTCGAGGCGGACCTGAAGAATGCGGACCTGCGCGGAGCGTATTTGACGGGCGCGGTTTTGCGCGGGGCGGAATTGGACGGCGC
>WNFX01005476.1_pt1 | contig 12234 bp, 12 predicted proteins | sample 5400111 | NCBI WGS metagenome assembly WNFX01 (sample SAMN13153363, study PRJNA577476) | soil metagenome | isolation source: 40 cm soil or saprolite under grassland replicate 1 | place: USA:California | collected 2016-06-15
GCTTCCGGAGGCCCAGCTCAACCTCTCGCAAGCGGCTATCTATCTCGCGCGTGCGCCCAAGTCGAACGCGTCGGCAGTCGCGATCTGGGAGGCGCGCAAGGACGTCCGCGAGCAGGGAAACGCGCGACCGCCTGCGATGCTCCGGTCGACCGGGCACCGGAAGGCGGCGAAGGATCGGGGTCACGGAGAGGGCTACGTCTACCCCCACGACGACGACGCCGGATTCGAGCTCGAGTACCTCCCGGAGGCCTTGCGCGGGCGCCGGTACTATCGCCCGTCGGGCAGCGGCGAGGAGGCGAGCGATGACGGTGAGAACGGGTGACAAGGCACCCGAGTTCGATCTCGAGGTGACGCGCGGGGAGCGCGTGAGACTCTCCGACTTCTGTGGCCGCTCGAACGTCCTGCTCGTGTTCCACCCGTTCGCGTTCACGCCGGTTTGCGAGGAGGAGGCACTCGACCTGCAGGAGAACATCGGGTCGTTCCGCGACGCCCAGACCGAGATCGTGCTCGTGTCGTGCGATCCCTCGCCCTCCCGACAGGCCTGGCGCAAGCACCTCGGCGCCGAGTACACGTTCGCCTCGGACTTCTGGCCTCACGGCAAGGCCTCGAAGGCCTTCGGCGTCTTCAACGAGGAGACGGGCGCCCCGCACCGGGGGACCTTCCTCCTCGACCGCGAGGGGACCGTGATCTGGTCGCTCGTGAACGTGAAGGACGAACAGCGGACCGAGATGGTCCCCGACTCGCTCGAGACGCTCGAGGCCCGCGCCTGACTCTCGCGCTCCACGAGTGGGGCGATCCGACTGCATCCCGGATCGTGTGTCTACACGGGGTCGCAAGCCGCGGGCGTCACTTCGCGATGCTCGCCGAGGACGCCCTCGACGACCTCCACGTGCTCGCGCCGGACCTCCTCGGGCACGGCTCCTCGCCGTACGAGCCGCCATGGGACATCGAGGCGCATCTCGACGCGATCGAGGAGGTCGTCGGCGACGAGCGGTCGGCCTTCGTCGGGCACTCGTTCGGCGGGCGCCTCGCGTTCGAGCTCGCTGCCCGAGCGCCGGACTTGGCTCGGCGGCTCGTCCTGCTCGATCCGGCGATCCACCTTCCACCCGAGGTCGCGCTCTTCGCCGCCGAGAACGCACGACGAGAGCGAGCGTACGTCTCCTTCGAGGAAGCGATCGAGCAACGCTACGTCGAAAGCCAGCTGCAGCGCGCGCCGCGAGAGCTCGTCGAGGAGGAGCTTCGAGCGCATCTCGTCTCGGACGACGAGGGGCTCTATCGCTACCGCTACTGCCAGTCCGCCGTCGTCGCCGCGTACGGCGAGATGGCGTCGGCTCCACCTTCGTTCGAGAACGTACATGTGCCGACGCTGCTCGTCCTGGGCAAGCAGTCCTACCTCTCGTACGATCACCTGCTCGAGGCGCACCGCGCAGCCCTGGGCGATCTGCTCGAGGTCGTCGTCGTCCCCGGCGGGCACACGGTGCTCTGGGACGCGTTCGAGGAGACTGCCGAGGCCGTCGGAGCATTTCTCGGCGCTGGGGTGCCGACCTAGACGACGTACTCGTCTGCGATCGCGAGCACCTCGTCCAGAATCGCGAGGCCTTCGTCCACTTCCTCACGCGTGACCGTGAGCGGGGGAACCACCATGATCACGTTCCAGTGCGTCATCAGGTAGAGGCCGCGCTCGAGCGCCGCCTTCGCCAGGCGTGCCACGGGAGCCGCCGCCTCACCGGAGGCGTTGAACGGCACGAGCATCTCTCGCGTCTCGCGGCTCTTCACCAGCTCGACGCCCCAGAAGCACCCGAGCCCGCGCACCTCGCCGATCGAGGGGTGGGCAGCCGCCAGACCGCGTAACCCATCTCCGAGATACGAGCCCGCCTCGGCCGCGTTCTCCACGACACCCTCCTCACGGAATGCCTCGATCGACGCGACCGCGGACGCGCAAGCGAGTGGATGACCCGCGTAGGTGAGCCCTCCGGGGAAGTACTTGCCCCGTACCCACTCGCGAAGGCGCGGCCCGATGATCATCGCTCCGAGAGGGACGTACCCGGAGTTGATCCCCTTTGCGACCGTGAGGATGTCCGGGACGACGTCCCAGTTGTCACACGCGAACCAGCGTCCCGTGCGGCCGAAGCCGGCCATGACCTCGTCGAGGACGAGCAGGATTCCGTGGCGGTCGCAGACCTCGCGGATGGACTGCAGGTAGCCGTCCGGCGGCGGGATGACTCCGTTCGTACCGGTGACCGTCTCGAGGAACACCGCCGCGACCGTCTGCGGGCCTTCGTACTCGAGGATCTCCTCGAGATGCGGCGCGCCCGTGCAGACTGGACAGGGATCCGGATGCCCGGCCGGGCAGCGATACGTGTACGGGTCGAGCATGCGGACGACGCCGGGCATCCCCGGCTCGTTCGGCCAGCGACGGGGATCGCCGGTGAGCGAGATGGCGCCGTGCGTCGCGCCGTGGTACGACCGGTAGCGCACGACGATCTTGTTGCGGCCCGTGTAGAGGCGCGCAAGTCTGATCGCGTTCTCGTTCGCCTCCGCGCCGGAGTTCGTGAAGAAGGACATACACAGGTCTCCGGGGGTGACCTCCGCGAGCAGGCGCCCGAGCCGCGAGCGGGACTCGTTCGCCATCGGCGGGCCGATGGTGCACAGCTTGTCCGCCTGCTCCTTGATCGCGGCGATGATCTTCGGGTGCTGATGGCCGATCGAGACGTTTACGAGCTGGGAGGCGAAGTCGAGGTAGCGCTTGCCGTCGTAGTCCCAGAAGTAGCGGCCTTCCGCACCGGCGACGGGGATCGGGTCGATCGCGTCCTGCACCGACCAGCTGTAGAGGACGAACTCCTTCGCGTCGGCGACGATCTCGTTGCCCAGGTTGGTCTCCGCCGTCGTCATCGGCGCATCGTAACTCGGCTTCGGAGCGTGCGAACGCAAGCGGAGGGCGCCGAGCTAGGGGGAAGAAGCCCGGCGCACCTCCGCTCACGCTTGGTCTGCGCAAGACCGGAAATCGCGAGCGCGGATTCCCGGTCGCGCTTGAACCCCTAAAGCGCGGGCGCTTCGCGCCTGCGCTGTTTGCGATACCAAGAACGGTACGGTCATCGGGCGGCCGCGGGTAGGAGCTCCTGCCCGAACGCGGCCCGCTCGACGAACTGGCCGATTCCCGGCTCGGCGACGAGCTCGCCGTTCTCGACGAGCACGGTGCCACGGAGGAGGACGATCTCGGGCGAGCCCGTGACCTCCGTCCCCTCGTACAGGTTGTAGTCGACCTTCGAGTGCTGGGTCGCCGCCGAGATGAGGTGGCGCTTCTCGGGGTCGAAGACGACGATGTCGGCATCGGAGCCGGGAGCGATCGTTCCCTTTCGCGGATAGAGGCCGAAGAGCTTCGCCGGGTTGGTCGAGAGCAGCTCGACCATGCGGTTCAGCGAGAACCGCCCCGTACGGACGCCGAACTCGTGGATCATGTGCAGCCGGTTCTCGAGCCCGGGCCCGCCGTTCGGGATCTTCGAGAAGTCGTCCTTGCCTCGGGACTTCTGGCCGTCCCAGAGGAACGCGCAGTGGTCGGTCGAGATCACGGACAGGATGTCCGACCGCACCGCGTGCCAGAGCACCTCCTGGTTCTCCAGCGCACGCGGCGGCGGCGTGTACACGTACTTCGCCCCCTCGAAATTCGGCCGCTCGAGGAACGTGTAGTCGACGAAGAGGTACTGCGTGCACGTCTCGCCCCAGACGTCCCAGCCCTGCTCGCGGGCCTTCGCGATCGGCTCGACGGCCTCGCGGCACGAGACGTGGACGACGTAGAGCGGCGCACCTGCGACCCGCGCGAGCTGGATCGCGCGATTCGTCGCTTCGCCTTCGAGCTCGGGCGGCCGCGTGAGCGCGTGGAAGTGCGGCGCGGTGTTCCCTGCGGCGAGCGCCTGCTTGACGAGCACGTCGATCGCGTCCCCGTTTTCGGCGTGCACCATCACGAGCGCCCCCGTTTCGGCGGCCACCTCCATCGTCCGAAAGAGGGTCTCGTCGTCGACCATGAGCGCGCCCTTGTACGCCATGAAGAGCTTGTACGAGGTCACCCCCTGTTCCGGCAGGCGCGCGAGCTCCTCGAGCGACCCGCCCTCGCGCAGATCCGTGACCGCCATGTGGTAGCCCATGTCGATCACCTGCTTGCCGCTCGCCTTCTCTTGCCACTCTTCGAGCGCCGCTGCAAAGGACGAGCCCGGCGGCTGGATGACGAAGTCCACGTGACAGGTCGTGCCACCGAAGGCCGCGGCGGTCTGGCCCGACTGCACGTCGTCGATGGTCACCGTTCCACCGAACGGCATGTCGAGGTGCGTATGGGGATCGACGCAGCCGGGAAGCACGTACTTGCCGTCGGCGTCGATCACGCGGTCCGCCTCGACGTCGAGCGATTCCCCCACGAGCGTGACGCGCTCGTCCTCGACATACACGTCGCCGACGTAGTCGTCGGCCGCGGTGATGATCCTCCCACCCCTGATCAGAACCGACACGTCGCCTCACTTCCTTCCTGGTCCGGGCCCCGGGACCCGCCGCAGCCGGCCCGGGGCCCGATTCTCGTCCTACTTCCCCCCGGGCGTCACCTTCACGTTCGCCTTCTTCCATTTCTTGCCGTAGACGTCGGCGCCGGCTGCCTTGAGCTGCGCGAGCGCCTTCGCCGCGTACGTGTAGTTGGTCGCTCCGCTCGGCACGTTGTTGATCACGCCGTATTTCTTCGCAATGGTGGCCGTTTGCACGACGGCGCTTGCGGGCGGAAGCCCAATGCCTTTCGGACTCGGCCAGGTGAGCGCGTTGATCTCGTTCATCTGCCAGGTCTGGTGTCCCCTGCCGAGCAGGGAGCCGTTCTTCAGGACGATGCTCACGCACGCGGCCTGATGGTCACGGCAGTAGATCCAGCCCTGGAACGACGCCTTCAGGAACTTGACGGCGGTCGCCTGGTTGGCCTTGTCCTTGATCCAGTCGCCTCGGACGAACACGTTGTCCTCGAGCATCCCGGTGCCTACGGCCGGGCTCGCCATCTTGAAGACGTTCAGGTCCTTGAGCGTGTACAGCTTCCCCGTGTTCGGATTCTTCGTCTCCAGCACCTGCGCGAGCTCGTTGTAGGTCATCGCCGCGGCGGCGTCGACCTGGTGCTGGAGGAAGAGATCCATCGAGAACGGCTGGTTGACGATCGTCACGTCGCTCGTCTTGTTCGGGTCGATCCCGTTCTTCTGGAGCGCCGCGAAGAGCTCCGGCTGATTGCCGCAGCACCATACCCCGACCTTCTTTCCGCGCATCTTCGCGATCGAGTCGATGCCGCTCGACTTCCAGGTGAGCTCGGTCATCCCGCTGCGGGCGAAGACCTGCGCGATCGAGACGAGGTTGCTGCCCTTCTCGCGCGTCGCGAAGAGGTTCGGCAGCCAGTCGAGGCCGAAGTCGGCCTGCTTGCCCGCGACCACCGTCTCCGGCGTGATGCTCGGCCCGCCGACCTTGATCTTCACGTCGAGCCCCGCCTGCTTGTAGTACCCCTTCGTGAGCGCGGCGTAGTAGCCCGCGAACTGCGCCTGCGTCACCCACTTCAACTGCAGCGTGACCTTGGTCAGAGCCTGCTGTTTCGGAGCCGCCGACGCCACCGCCGCCCAAACCGCGAGACCCGAACAGGCTACGGCGAGTGCCGCTGCCGCCCAGTGCTTCCTCCTCATGCGCATTCCCCTTTCCGTTTTGCGTACGACCGACGAGGCTGCGTCGCTCGCCATTCTGACGCCTGTCACTCGCCGCTGAAAGAGCGGGCGGACGGATGCCAGCTCGTCGTGAAGTGCTCGGCGAGTACGACGAGGCCGTAGAACGCGAGACCGAAGGCACTCGCCAGGACGATTCCCGCCCACGCCCGCGGGAAGTCGAAGAGCTGCGTGTCGTTCAGGATGCTCACTCCCAGAGCGTTCGTCGGGCCTCCGAAGTACTCGCCGACGATCGCGCCGATCATCGAGAGCACGGCCGAGATCTTCAGGCCTGTGAACATGAAGGGCAGCGAGTTCGGGATCCGCACGTGGCGAAACACGGCCGTCTCGCCCGCGGCATACGAGCGCATCAGCTCGATGGAGGACGGGTGCACCGACGTCAATCCGCGGAGCGTGTTCACCATCGTCGGAAAGAAGCAGAGCACCGCAGCGATCGCCATCTTCGAGAACGGGTTCAGAAGCCCGAACCAGTTGTTCGTGATGGGTGCGAAGGCGATGATCGGGATCGCGTTAGCCGCGATCGCGAACGGCATCAACGCCGCACCGGCGACGCGGAAGCGGGCGAGCAGGAGCGCAGCGAGGATGCCCAGCCCGGAGCCGAGGACGAACCCTCCGGCGGCCTCCTTGAGGGTGTACACGCCGGCGCTCCAGAGTGCCGACTTGTTCTCCCAGAACGACCGTGCGATGTCGCTCGGCTTGGGGAGGAGGAACGTCTGCACGTGGAAGGCGGTCGTGAGTCCCTGCCAGAGCGCGATGGCCAGCACGAACACGACGAGGGCTGGCACCCAGTCGCGCAGACGCCCTCCGAGCTCTCGCGTGAGCCCCGACGGGACCGGCTCGACAATCGTGCTCATAGGCCAACCTCAGTTGGTCTCTGAGCGCGGAGTGGTGTGGGGAACCGGGAGGTTCCCCACGTCTTCACAAGAAGGGGGCTGCGTGGGGGAAACCTGGCTTCCCCCACGAACGCGAGCCGAAGGCGAGCGGTGCTCGTCAGTACACCTCCCCAGTCGCGAGGCTCCGCGGCGGGGCCTCGACGCGTCCCGCGGCGAGTGCCTCGCGCACCGCCGTGACGAGCTCGAAGAATCGCGTGTCTTCGCGCGTCGCGACACCTCGCGGACGCGGGAGGTCGACCGGGATGACATCCGCGATGCGCCCGGGGCGCGAGGACATGACGACGACTCGGGTCGACAGGAAGACGGCCTCTGGAATGGAGTGGGTCACGAAGATCACCGTGCTGCCGGCCTTCTCCCAGATCTGCAAGAGCTCCAGGTTGAGACGCTCCCGCGTCATCTCGTCGAGCGCGCCGAAGGGCTCGTCCATCAGCAGGAGGGACGGGTCGAACGAGAGCGCCCGTGCGATAGAGACCCGCTGCTGCATCCCGCCCGAGAGCTGCCAGGGCCGGCTCGACTCGAACCCCCTGAGCTCCACCAGCTCGAGCATCTCCTCCACGCGAGCCTTCCGTCGCGCCCGGCTCCAACCGAGCATCTCGAGCGGCAGCGACACGTTCTTCGCCACGGTGCGCCAGTCGTAGAGCACGGCATCCTGAAACACGATCCCGTAGTCGTGGTCGAGCCGCGCCCGATGCGCCGGCTTGCCGTTCACGAGCACGCTGCCCGCGCTCGGCTGGACGAGGTCGCCGACGATGCGCAGAACGGTCGACTTGCCGCAGCCGGAGGGGCCGATCAGCGAAACGAACTCACCCGGCTCGACCTCGAGGTCGATGTCCACGAGCGCAGTCGTCCCGGTCCGAAACGTCTTCGACACGCCGCGGATGGAGACCGCCTTCGATCCCGCGTCCACGCTCATACGACATTCTCCGGTGCCCGGCGCACGACGAGATGCTCCGCGATGACGACGAGGCCGAAGAAGACGAGGCCCATAGCCGCGCAGACGATGTTCGTCGCCCACAGGAACGTCGGCTGCAGCGAGTAGTACTGGTTGAAGTTCACGATCGCTCCGCCGAGGCCGTCCTGGATCGAGGCCGGCGTCTCGCCGATGATCGCGCCGATCACGCTCGCGGTGGCCGAGATCTTGAGCGCCGTGAAGATGTAGGGGAGGGAGGCAGGAACACGCAGCCGCCAGAGAATGCTCCACTGGCTCGCGGCGTACGACTGCATCAGCTCGACCGCGCGTCGGTCGGGGGACTTGAGACCGCGCAGTGTGTTGATCGCCACGGGGAAGAACGTGAGCCAGGCGGCGAGGATCGCCACCGACTTCCAGCCCTGGACGCCCTTCGAGCCGAGGCCGATAACCACCATCGGCGCGATGGCGAGGATGGGCACCGTCTGCGACCCCACGACGAACGGCAGCAGGCCACGCTCGAGCAGCCGGACGTGCGCGAGCAGCACTGCAAGCCCGAAGCCGATGACACCGCCGAGCAGAAAGCCGGCGATGGCCTCCTTCATCGTGAACCAGGCGGCATGGAGCAGCGACTGGATGAGCGGCGGGCCGCCGGTGGTGGTCGGCTGCGAGAACGCCTGGAGGATCGAGTACACGTGCGGCATGGTCGTGTCGTTGACGACGAACGGCCAACCCCAGCCCGTCGTCTGCCACAGCCACTTGTAGCCTTCCCAGAGAACGATCAGCGCCACGGGGACGACCAGGAGGGTCGCGAGCTTCCTGAGCGTGCCGGAGCCGTTTCCGCCTTGCATCCCCGTCACGGTCGCAGCCTCCATCGAGGGCATTCCTTACCACACCTGGAGCCCAAGGGAGGGCTAAGCTCCGGGCCGTGCCGCTCGACTCGAGCCGGACCGTGCGGGAGCTCGAGGAGCTCCGTGACCTCACCGGGGACGAGAACGGCGCGCAGCGTGTCGCTTGGACGGACATCTGGGAGACGGCGCGAGGGTGGCTCAGGGACAAGCTCGCCGCCATCGGCGCTCGCGAGAAGATCGATGTGGCCGGAAATCAGTGGTTCACGCTCCCCGGAAGCTCGGAGCGCGCCGTGCTGATCGGCGGGCACATGGACTCGGTGCCGAACGGCGGCTGGCTCGACGGCAGCCTGAACGTGCTTGCGGGCGTCGAAGTGCTACGCCGGATCTCCGAGGGCGGCAAACCGCCGGTGACCGTCCGGCTCGTCAACTGGGCCGACGAGGAGGGTGCGCGCTTCGGGAGGAGCCTCTTCGGCTCGAGCGCGGCGTCTGGCTCGATGCGCGACCAGGACGAGCTGCGCACGCTGGTCGACAAGAACGGCGTGTCCCTCCCCGAAGCCCTTGCCGCGCACGGCGTCGACCTCGACCGGGCGCTCGACGCGGGTGGCGAGCTCGAATCTGCCGCCGCGTACCTCGAGCTGCATATCGAGCAGGGCCCCGTCCTCGAATCGCTCGGGCTCCCGCTTGGCGTCGTTCTCGGCACGTTCGGGGTCGAACGGCACCGAGTCACATGGCGCGGGCAGGCCGCCCACGCGGGCTCGACGCCGATGGGAGAGCGACGAGATGCTCTCGCCGGGGCGGCGAAGCTGGCGCTCGAGATCCGAGAGATCGCCGCCCGCACGGGGGACGGTGCCGTGTGCACGTCGGGCGGTGTGGTCTGCCGTCCCGGGATCGTGACCTCGGTCGTCGAGACGGCGGAGCAGCTCCTCGACCAGCGGCACCTGGACGCGGAGAAGCTCGCCTCGATGCTCGCGCAGGCGAAGGAGGCCTCCGAGCGTTTTGCCGCCGAGGAGCGGATCGACGTCGAGTTCGAGCGCATCTGGTCGATCGAGCCGATCCTCTTCGACGAGACCCTGCTCGGCTTCTGCGAGGACGCCGTACGAGAGGTCGCAGGCACCGCCCACCGCCTTCCCTCTGGCCCGCTGCACGACGCCGCCGAGGTGTCCCGCGCCGGTGTCCCCACGGTGATGATGTTCGTCCAGAGCCTCCGCGGGCTCTCTCACACGAAGCTCGAGGACACGAAGGCAGAGCATCTCGAGCTGGCCGTCGCCGCACTCGACAGGCTCGCGGCGAAGACGATCGACTGGGTCACGGCCGGCAGCGGAGCCCGCGCCTGCGCCGATGCCCGAGGACCACTTCGGTGAGCGCGTCGCGGAGCGGTACGACGAGCGGTATGGCCACATGGCCGACCCTGCGGTCGTCGACTCGCTCGTCGGCTTCCTCGTCGACCTCGCGCGCGAGGGAGCCGCGCTCGAGCTCGGCATAGGTACCGGGCGAATCGCGCTGCCCCTCTCCCGGCGCGGCATCCGCGTCCACGGGATCGACCTGTCGGAGGCGATGGTCGCACGGCTGCACGCGAAGCCGGGCGCCGAACGGATCGACGTCACCATCGACGACTTCGCCACGACGAAGGTCGAAGGGACGTTCTCGGTCGCCTATCTCGTCGCCAACACGATCATGAACCTGACGACGCAGGACGAGTGGAATCGCGAGCCTTTCACGAGCGAGAGCGCCAAGCACGTCTCCGTCTGGGAGAAGCCGGCCTGACCACGTGAGCCTGGCATTCGCCGGCGGATCGGCGGATAATCCGCCCTTTCCCAGATCACACCGAGGAGAGAGCGATGCCCCTGAGCTTCGGCGTCACCGTCCTGCCCGATCCCCCGTACACCCGCTTCGTCGAGCTGGTGCAGCTCGCGGAGTCGCACGGCTTCGAGCACGGCTGGACCTACGACTCGCACGTCCTCTGGCAGGAGTCGTTCCCGCTCCTGACCCTCGCCGCGCAGGCGACGACGAAGCTCAAGTTGGGGCATTGCGTCACGAATCCCGGGACGCGCGAGCCCACCGTGCTCGCGAGCGGATACGCGACCCTGCACGACATCTCCAACGGCCGCATGGCGATGGGGATCGGCCGAGGGGATTCGGCAGTCCGGTACATCGGGGACAAGCCGGTCCGGGTCGCGGAGTTCGAGCGGCGCTGCCGGATGATCAAGGACTTCATGAACGGTCGTCCGGTCGAGTGGAACGAAAAGGAGCTCCAGCTCAAGTGGGTCCGGCCCGAGCTCCCCGAGATCCCGATGTGGGTTGCAGGCTACGGGCCGAAGGCGCTCGCGGTGGCGGGCCGTGTCGGCGACGGCGTGATCATCCAGCTCGCCGACCCCGTGATCATCCAGTGGATCATGGACACCGCGCGGCGTGCCGCAGAGGAGGCTGGACGCGATCCTTCCGAGCTCAAGTGCATCGTGAGCGCGCCGACCTACATCTCGGACGACATCGCGGACGGGCGGGAGCAGGTGCGGTGGTTCCCGGCGATGGTCTCGAACCACGTCATGGATCTCGTCGAGCGCTACGGGTACGACTCCGAGATCCCGCACGAGCTCACCGAGTTCGTCCGCGTCCGCAAGTTCTACGACTACGACGAGCATTCGCGGGTCGGCGCCAAGCACGGGGAGTTCGTGACGGACGAGATCTGCGACCGCTTCTGCGTCCTCGGGTCGACGGCGCAGGCGACGGCGAAGCTGAAGGAGCTCGAGGAGATCGGCGTCGATCAGTTCAACATCTACCTCATGACCGAGGGACAGGAGTCGACGCTCGCCGCCTACGGCGAGAGCATCATCCCGCAGTTCGCGAGCGTCACGGCCTAGGGAGAGGCCGAGCCCTCCTAGACGATCGTCTGCCCGAGCGCGCTCGCGACGAGCTCGACGGCCGTCAGCGCAGTCACGTTCTCACGGTCGAGGATCGGGTTCACCTCGACCACCTCGAGGGAGCCCGCCAGGCCGGACTCGGCGACGAGCTCCAGGGAGAGGTGAGCCTCGCGGTATGTGAGGCCCCCGCGGACGGGTGTACCGACGCCGGGTGCCACCTCGGGATCGAGCGCATCCAGATCGAGCGACACGTGGACGAACGCAGGCCCCGCGACCCGGTCGAGTGCCTCGCGCATTGCGCGCTCGATCCCGATCCGGTCGATCTCGCTCATGGTGATGACCCGAACTCCGGCCTCGCGCAACAGCAGCCGCTCCCCGTCGTCCGTCTGCCGCAGCCCGAGCAGCACGACATGCTTCGGATCGACCGCCGGCAGCGGCCAGGCGGCGCTCTCGAACGCCGGCCCGCCGAGCCCGAGCGCAGCGGACAGCGGCATCCCGTGGACGTTTCCACTCGGGCTCGTCTCGGGCGTGTTGATGTCGGCGTGCGCGTCGATCCAGAGCACCCCGCCGGCGCCATGGGCGGCCGCAAGGCCGCCGAGCGTCCCGAGCGCGACGGAGTGATCTCCCCCGAGGACGAGCGGAATCGCGCCCGTATCCGACTCCTCGACGATCTTCGCGGCGATCCGCTCGCAGGTCTCCTTGATCTCCGGCAGGAAGCGTGCCCGCTCGTCGCGAAGCGCCGTTGCCTCCGGGACCGCCGTCTCGACGTTCCCGTGGTCGCGCACGCGATACCCGAGGCTCGTGAGCCTCTCCTCGAGCCCTGCGTAGCGCATGGCGGACGGCCCCATGTCTACTCCGCGGCGGCCCTGGCCGAGATCGAGGGGTGCACCGATGATCGCGACATCGCGTTTGCCGTCGCCCGCCACGGCGCGGAAGGCTATGCCATCCTCGCCGCATGACGCAGGCGGATCGCTGGGCGACGTGGCTTTCCGGCTTGCGCAC
>WNFX01005477.1_pt1 | contig 12234 bp, 9 predicted proteins | sample 5400111 | NCBI WGS metagenome assembly WNFX01 (sample SAMN13153363, study PRJNA577476) | soil metagenome | isolation source: 40 cm soil or saprolite under grassland replicate 1 | place: USA:California | collected 2016-06-15
TCCCTCCGGAGAATTTAAAATTAACGATACACGAGTAGTTTACGTAAAGCAAGGAACATCTTACCTTACAATTGCTCAGCAATACGAAATTCCATTAGCCCGGCTTTTTGAATTCAATGATTTAAGACAACAGGAAATTGCCGCTGATGATCAGCTGGTTTTTATTCAACGCAAAAGAAAAACGGGTGATCATGAATATCACGTAGTGCAGGCCGGAGAAAATATTTACAGCATAGCGCAAACAGAAGCCATAAGACTGGAAAGCTTACTTGAGTGCAACAATCTCGGTGCAAATATGCAGCCCGCTGTTGGAGAAACTTTGTATCTCCGCTCCAAATCTGCATTGATGCCAAGACTCGTTGCAAAAAGCTTTGTAGCACAAAATTTTAAGGCCTCTTCCCAAACCATTGCGGCGAATGATAACAAAATGGGACAAAAGCAAACGAGCGAAAATAATTTTCTTATTCATGCGGTGCAGCCAAAAGAAACTGTATATTCAATCGCCAGGAAATATAATGTGAGCCCGGATGATGTGGCTAACTGGAACCAGTTGCTGGATTATGATTTGAAGATTGGCCAGACATTGAAAATTTATCGGTGATGTCCACCATCAAGGTACATGATAAAACTTTCGACATCTATCTTTCTGAACCTGCAATACAGGAAAGAGTAAAAAACATCGCTGAAATAATCAATAAGGAATTCCAGGGCAAGCGGCCTTTATTCATAGCTATTTTAAATGGCTCATTTATGTTCGCGGCCGACCTTTTCAAACATCTTACAATTGATACGGAAATATCTTTTATCAAGCTGGCATCCTATAAAGGCATGAAATCTACAGGCAATGTAATTACGTCAATCGGCCTTGATGTTGATCTTTTTGGCAAAGACGTGGTCATTATAGAAGACATTGTGGACACCGGGAAAACACTCTATAATTTCTTGCCCAAATTAAAGCATCAGCACCCGGCCTCATTAAAAATAGCTGCTTTACTGCATAAGCCTGAGGCTACAAAATTTCCATTAACCTTAGATTATGTCGGCTTTTCAATTCCTGATAAGTTTGTGGTGGGTTATGGGCTTGATTACGATGGCATGGGGCGAAATCTCCCGGAAATTTACCAGGTTGTTTAAAATCATTATCTGAACCCGCTCTTTTTTTGTATTTTTTCGCCAACAAAATCCATTGAAAAACGTTTGCTATATATTCTGTCTCTTATTGATAGGTTCATCTCTTCAAGGTCAGCAATTTTATATACGCGGAGAAGTAAAAGATGAATCAGGAAATCCTTTACAAAATGTAAACATTTTACTTCATGCCACTGGCTATGTGTATCATACCGGATCCTATGGATCATTTGGAATTTTAACCAACAGAAATACTGATACGATTTCATTCTGGCTGGATGGTTATCAAAAAGAGAAAAGAGTTGTTAGCCCCGATAATTATGTAACGGTTCGATTAAAATTATCGTCTTCTTCAAGCAGCAACATCCACAGAAATAAATTGGCTTCATTTACAAAAGGACTTAACAAGGATATACAAAAACAGTGGTTTACGGGGGATGAAACCTATGCAAGCATAATTGAAAACCGTTTCATAAATGCGAATAAGTATCCTTCAACAGGAATGTCTTTGAATATAGACAGGGCTTCCTATAGCAACATTCGCCGATTTATCAATACAAATACACTTGTGCCACCCGATGCGGTGAGAATTGAGGAGATGCTCAATTACTTTAATGAAACCTATTCTGAACCGGATGAAGGAAAACTTTTTAAAACAAAATCTGTTTTGACCGGTTGCCCCTGGAACCAGGACAATCAATTGTTATTTATCAATGTAAATTCTAAAAAAATTAATCTTGATACATTACCATCCAGCAACCTCGTTTTTCTGATTGATATTTCAGGATCGATGGACATGCCTAATCGTCTTCCCTTGTTGCAGTCAGCTTTCCGATTATTGGTAAATAACCTCAGGGCCAAGGACACAGTTACAATTGTTGTATATGGCGGAGCGGTTGGTGTAAATCTCAACCCCACGAGCGGTGCAGAAAAAGAAAAAATATTAAAAGTTATTGATGAATTAACGCCGGGTGGTTCTACCCCCGGTGAGTCTGGGATAAGATTGGCTTATAATATTGCCCAATCTCATTACATAAAAGGGGGAAATAATCGTGTGGTCCTTGCTACGGATGGAGACTTTAACGTGGGCCTAAAAACTGAGGATGAATTGGACGAATTAATTTCTCAGCGTCGGCAATCCGGTATTTACCTTACCTGTCTTGGTGTAGGCATGGGAAACTATAAGGATTCAAAAATTCAAACATTAGCGAGAAAAGGTAATGGCAATTTTGCTTATCTCGATAATTTCCAGGAGGCGGAAAAAGTTTTAATGACTGAATTCACACAAACTTTATACGCCGTGGCAGACAATGTCTCCATGAACGTGGATTTTAACCCCGATTATGTAAAAGAATACAGGCTTATCGGATTTGACAATAAGGTCGGGGCGTTGAACGATACTACGTCCGTAATCGAAGGAGGTGAAGTGGGTTCAGGACATTCAATGGTAGTTGTTTTTGAACTTAGTCCGACCGATTTTAATAAAGATGCAGTTGAAAGAGATTTTATGCCGGGTAATATTGCGGAAATCAAACTTCAATATAAACTGCCAAATGATACAGCCCAAAAGCAATACTCCAGTTCTGCTCCTTTGACCTATAAAGATTTTAATTCTATGGACAGGAGTTTACGATTTTCGACGGCAGTAATTATGTTTGGTTCTCTTCTTCGATCCTCAGCTGTTGCAAAAAATATCAGTTGGAACGACGTGATTTTGTTGGCTACACAAACGTCAGATGATAACGATACTATTCAAAAAGAATTTATTTCCCTTGTGAAGCAGGCGAAATTGCTTTATACAAAACAAAAGAAAAAAAAGAGGGATTTATTAACGGTTAGATAATCAGGAAAACATTTCTCTCATCTTATCAAAAAAGCTTTTTTCATTCTTGTCCGGTTGAGGTTTGAAGTTTTGTGAATGATTCAATTTTTCAAGCATTGCTTTTTCTTCTGCGCTTACGTGCTGTGGAGTCCATACATTTATGTGCACTAGCTGATCACCTTTTTGATAAGAATTTACACCTGGAAATCCTTTTCCTTTTAATCTAAATATTTTTCCACTCTGGGTACCTGCCGGTATTTTAATTTTTGCTCTTCCATCAATTGTGGGCACTTCTACCTGTATTCCAAAAACAACATCAATGAAGGAAATATGCAGGTCGTAGACTACATTAAGTCCATCGCGCTGCAATTCTTTATGTGTTTCCTCTTCAATTAAAATAATCAGATCGCCGGCGGGGCCGCCTCTTTCGCCTGCATTTCCCCTGCCGCTGATATTTAATTGCATTCCCTCTTGTACTCCGGCTGGTACATCAATGGTTACAGTTTCTTCTGCATATACTCTTCCTTCACCTTTACACGTGCCGCATTTTGCAGTAATGACACTTCCCTCTCCATTACAGGTTGGACAGGTAGTAACGGTTTGCATCTGCCCTAAAAAAGTATTCGTAACTCTGCGAACCTGGCCGCTTCCTCCACACGTGCCGCAAGTTTGTACGCTTCCTTTATCCTTTGCGCCGCTGCCCTGGCAGGTTTGACAAGGAACATATTTTTTCACCTTTATATTCTTAGTTACACCTTTGGCAATTTCTTCATAGGTAAGTTTTAGCTTAATGCGAAGATTGCTTCCCCTTACACCTCTTGCACGTTGCCCACCACGGCTTCGACCTCCAAAAAAGTTTCCGAAAATATCGTCGCCGAAAACATCGCCGAATTGGCTAAAGATATCTTCCATATTCATGCCACCGCCGCTGTAACCACGGCCATTTCCACTGACGCCGGCATGCCCATAGCGGTCATACTGTGATTTTTTATCGGTGTCACTCAGCACTTCGTAGGCTTCCGCGGCTTCTTTAAATTTCTCTTCCGCTGCTTTATCGCCTGGATTACGGTCAGGATGATATTGCATTGCTACCTTGCGGTATGCTTTTTTAATTTCGTCCGCAGAGGCCGCTTTCCCAACACCCAATATTTCATAATAATCTCGTTTGCTCATATCATCCTTATAAAAAGAAATCTATTTTATATGTAGCTGGTTCCGCATTGAGGCGGGATAATTCGATTAAACTATTGAGCTATTTTCCTACCACTACCTTCGCGTGACGGATAATTTTGTCATTAAGATAATATCCTTTTACGACCTCATCTATGATTTTTCCTTTTAAGTCATCAGTAGGCGCCGGAATTTCAGTAACGGCTTCATGTAGGTCAGGATTAAATTCCTGGTGAATTGTTTCCATGGCTTTCAAACCTTTGGCAGCTAAAGTATTTCGCAACTTATTAAATACGAGTAATACCCCGTCTTTTATTTCTTTTTTTATTTCCTCACTATTTTCAATTTGTTTTTGAGCCCGTTCACAATCGTCCAATACATCAAGCAAATCGATAATGACTTCTCTTCCCGCCGTTTGAATTAATTCTATTCTTTCCTTTGCGTTTCTCCTTTTAAAATTTTCAAACTCTGCTACTTTTCTCAGGTATTTATCCTTTTGCTCCCGTAATTCAGCTTCCAGTTTTTCTAATTCATTTTCTCCAGTAGCCGGCTCATGCGGATGGGAAGTGCCAGTTTGACTTTCATCAGTATTTAAATCAACATTGCCATTGTCTTTCAGATTTTCATCCCGGTTTAACTGGGCTTCTTTATTCATATTCTTTTTCTGCATTTTTATAAAATTGAGTGCAAAGGTAAGGGCGTCAAGAATATTGCCAATGGAGTTTTAGAGACAAAATGACCTTCAAAGGCTGTAGGAATCAAGATTCAGGGAACAAGTGGCAGGGGAGTTTAATATGTTTTAAAATGTAATTCCGAACCTGCACGCTTACTGCCTTGAATTGTGAATCAATTACCTTGCGGCGGTATGTGTAAGGTTTATTTAAAACGAAAAATCTCGCAACGTATCGCAAATGGACATCCATGGATTTTTACCAACGAGGTTGAGAAATTGGACGATTATGTAAAACCAAGCGATATAGTCGACGTGTTTTTCCATGATGGAAAATTTGCAGGTAGAGGTTATATTAATACTAAATCACAGATACTGGTTCGGTTGCTTACGAGGAATAAAAAAGATGAGATCAATGAGCAGTTTTTTGCTGACCGCATCGCGCAATGTTGGGAATACAGAAAGAAGATTGGCTATAAAGAGAATTGCCGCCTTGTTTTTGGAGAGGCTGATGAGTTGCCCCAATTAATCATTGATAAATTCAATGATTATTTTGTTATCCAAACTCTTGCTCTTGGAATAGATAAATGGAAGCCTGTCTTTGTAAAAGCGATAAACCAGCTATTCAAACCAAAAGGAATTTATGAACGAAATGATGTCCCTGTTCGTGAATTGGAAGGCCTTCAGCAAGTAAAAGGATTTTTGTCTGAGCCTTTTAATACCCAAATTATCATTAATGAAAATGGTTTGAAATTTTATGTTGATTTGGAGAATGGGCAGAAGACAGGATATTTTTTAGATCAGCAGGATAACCGAAGAGCCATTCAACGTATTGCAAAAGGCGCTGAAGTACTCGGTGCTTTTACATACACGGGCGCATTTGAAATTCATGCAGGGCATTACGGAGCAAAATCTGTTTTAGGAATTGATATTTCTGAAAACGCTGTGAAGCAAGCTAATCAAAACGCTGAACTAAATAATTTGCAAAATATCGTGAGGTTTGAGACGGCAAACGCGTTTGATGTGCTGAAACAATGGGGAAGGAACGGTATGCAATACGACATGGTGATGCTTGACCCGCCCGCCTTTACTAAAAGCCGCGAGACCATCCAGAAAGCCATTACAGGATATAAAGAGATTAATCTTAGAGGTATGAAACTGATAAGACCCGGCGGGTTTTTAGTTACTTCGTCTTGTACCAATCTTGTTTCTCCGGAATTGTTTCTACAGATCATCCATATGGCTGCTAAAGATGCCAGGCGAAAAATTAGACAGGTTGTTTTACAAACGCAATCAGCAGACCACCCTGTAATTTGGGGAATAGAAAATACACAGTATCTGAAGTTTTTGATTGTTGAGGTACTTTAATTGAATGTGTGGATGTAATGTGGTAGAGTTCTTCAAAAATGATGAATAGAATTATCGAAAGTAAAAGGGTGTGACACAACGGAAGCTGATAGTAGCAATGCAGTTGGCTACATAAAAAGCATACACTTACAAGGAGCCTTAAATAATATTGACCAGCGATTGCTTATTTAGAAACCTGGAACTTTCCGGATTGAATGATCTTTCCGTCGCGATCCCTCAATTGAATAATATAGACGCCGCGATTAAATTCATCCAGATTGAGAGTGGTTTTTGGCGCAATATTTTTTTGCTCATAAACCATTTTGCCAAGAAAATTAAAAACCTGGATGTCATAACCCTTCTCAGTACTTTTTTCTAATTCAAAAGTTATGAAAGAAGTGGCCGGATTAGGATAAAACTTAATGATCCGGTCAGCAGCATCCTGGGGGAGAGTTCGTGATTGTCCCTGTGATTGGATGGCTGTCAATAGAATAATGGATAATATGGGTAAAAATCTCTTCAATGAAACAAAATTACATTTATTATCTCAATAATAGCCCGTTTTTTTGATCTGTGCAACGTAGAAACCCTAGTGTTTAAAAAAATATTATAAATCAAAGGTTTAAAATAAAAAAAATTCAAATTAACAGCTAGTTTAATGATTTCAGGGTGGTTTGTATAGCTTCAAAATCGGGAAGTTCAGCGGCTTTTTCGAGTACTTCGGCATATTGGATCATGCCATTTTTATCAATTATAAATGCTGAACGTTTTGAAACTCCCTTCATGTCGTAAGAAAATGTATCGTATAAACATCCATAGGCAATAGAAACGTCTTTGTTAAAATCGCTTAATAAGGAAAAGTTAAGCTTTTGATCATCCTTATATTTTGCAAGAGAATGAAGACTATCCACCGAAATACCAAACACCTTTGCATTTATCTCGTTATACACACTTATGTTATCTCTTACTGAGCAAAGTTCCTTTGTACAAGTACCGGTAAATGCGAAGGGAAAAAAAAGCAATAATACATTTTGCCCTTTTAACTGAGAAAGACTGACTTTATTTTTATCCGAATCGTATAAAGTAAAATCGGGAGCTTTTTGTCCCACTTCGATTTTCATCTTAATTTTTTTATGGTTAAATCAAACTAATTTCGCATTCTCAATTTTCTGATTTCAAAGTAACGAAAACCGCAGTTATATGGGAAAGTATATTACTGAATTCATCGGAACATTTTTTCTTGTACTCGTTGTAGCCCTTACTGGCAATGCTGCAGCTATCGGTACGGTACTAATGGTAATGGTATTTGCCGGTGGCCATATTTCAGGAGCACATTATAATCCTGCAGTAACATTAGCAGTTCTGATACGGGGAAAAGTTTCTTCGCAGGATGCGATTATTTATATGATAGCGCAAATAGTGGCCGCGGCCATTGCTGCTTTTCTTGCAAAATGGTATGTGGGTGATATGGGAGTAGCGACCCTTGAATTAAATGGAAGAATTTTAAAAGCGTTTGTTTCTGAGTTACTCGGAACTTTTGCGCTTGCGTATGTGGTATTAAACGTTGCCACTTCAAAAGGTACTACTGGTAATAGTTTTTATGGATTGGCCATTGGGTTTACTGTATTTGCGATGGCTTCAACTTTTGGTGCTGTTTCCGGTGGTGCATTTAATCCTGCAGTGGCACTTGGAGCAACAATTATTAAAGCCTTCGCCTGGGAAAATATCTGGATCTATTTGGTAGCTTGTTTTGGCGGTGGTTTCGCAGCCGCTTTGGTATTTAATTTTGTGAATAAAGAAGATAAACCCGTACCACCATTGCCAGAAGTGTAGTAAAATTTAAAATCGCGGGCAACGCACAGCATCAATGCTGGAATTATTTTGCCTGAAACCAATATAGGTAACAGAAATCTCGAAACCGCCGCGACCATAGCTTGAGGGCTTGAGTTTTGAGATGTTTACATCATAACTAAGGGTAACTGAAAAAGGACTGTAATCTAATTTCAAAGTAGGTATCAATGCATCATTCCATCGCAGGAAACCACCCGCATGAATAGTATATTCTGGATTGTCATGATCTTCGCCTATTTTTAAACCATACATTGCGCCTGCTATTGTTTCTTTATATTCTCCTTGTGTTGATTGATCAGCTTGCACAGTCAGGTAACTGTAATCAGAAACTCCGAACCGAATACCGCCCGAGAAAACCCATTTTGGAAATATCTCAATATTTGCATTTCTGTAAAACGAGGCCTTCGGACGATTAAAATGATGATAGGCAACTCCTAAAAAGTAATTACTGTTTGGATTATCGTGGAGATTCGAATTGAAGCTCATGCCGACGCTTCCATCAGCATATAAATAAGAAGGACTATTAAAATCCTCGCCGTCTGTTCCATTATCATAGGTTGAGTTGGTAGTAACTTTTGAACGATCAATTCTGCGTTGAACAATGCCGCCCATAAAACCTAATGACAGGTAGCGATTTTTTTCAGCGCTTAATGATTTATGATAATTTAAGGCCGGAAGAACATAAGTTGATGTCCATGCAATTGTTCCGGCTCTGTCATACAATAATTGCATGCCCATTGTTATAAAATCATTTGATTTGCCTATTGGCATTTTGTATTCTCCGTCGAGAGAAGCTGTTTTGTAAGCATTCGTTACACTATTCCATTGATCACGGTACACGCCTTGTATGCGTATATCACCTGTATATATCCCGGCAAGGGAGGGATTACGCAAGAGCGGCGCCTGGAAGAATTGTGAAAAATGTATATCCTGTCCCTGCAAAGAAATTACAAATAATAAATTCCAAATAACAACTGATATTTTCAATTTTATTTTCATTCACTTATCCATTTATTGAATTAGTGCGATGTTTCCTGAATACTTTATGATTTCTCCATTGCTGCAAATAATTTCAATTTGATAAACATATACATCCGGCTTGGCCCTTTTACCTTTATAATTTCCATCCCATCCGGATAAAGCATCATTTACGGGGAATTCTCTTTTTTCAAAAACAACTTCTCCCCATCGGTTAAAAACCAGCAATGATTTAATGCGAAATAAACCAGTCCCTCTCAAATAAAATACATCGTTGATTCCATCACCATTTGGAGAAAAAGTATTTGGAATAAAAAAATTCTGACCGTTACAAATGATCTTTACAGTGATATCACCGAAGTTCTTGCACCCATATTTATCTTGTATGTTCACGTGATAATCTGTTGTAAACTGTGGGTTTGCTATTGGCTGAGCACAATTACTGCAATCGAGATTTTTGACAGGTATCCAATCATAAGAAACTATCGGCCCTGTATAATTCATATTTAATTGTCCTGATGCGCCCGAAATTATGGTGATGGGATTGCTAACAGGGATCGCTGTAGGCAAAGGAACAACGTTTACTTGATGGAGGGCTGTATCTGCACACCCTAATTTATTGGTAGCTATCAGTTGAAGGTTATAATTCCCGCTGTTAGAATATAAAACTGTAGGATTCTGTATTTGTGATGTGCCACCATTGCCAAACGTCCATTGCCATTTAATAGTTGAATCAGGTAGGGTTAGTACTCCCGCAAATGCTTCGGTACTGTTTATGCAGATAGTATCCTTGGCGGCAATTGATAACACTGGTGTTTTGTAAACACGAATAGTATCTGAAGATGAGCTGACACATTGGTTTTGCGTGGTAACGGTAAGTCTCACAATATATGTGCCTGGGCTATTGTAAATATGTGAGGGATCTTTAATTGTACTTGTTGCTCCATCTCCAAAATTCCAAACGGATGAAATAATCGGGTCATTATTCAAGGTGTAATTGATAAAAAATACTTCGCCATGATCGCAAAACTCTTTTTTATCCTTATCAAAAATCGGCAAAGCTCCATACACATTAATAGGCCCCGAACCAACTGACGCATCGCAACCAAATTTATCTGAAAGAACTACATAAGGATAATAGTTTCCAGGACTTGCATAGAAATGTGTAAGATTAGATTGTTGCGAACTATCTAACGATCCATCTGCAAAATAGAACGTGAACTTAAACCCAGGCGGAGTTGTAACATCAAAGTTAACAGTGAGTGAATTGCACGCTGTAGCTGGGCTAAAAACTATTTTGGTATTGGCGACAGGATCATAGGCATTAACTGTAGCCTGAGCCGAGTCTATACAACCACCTGGTCCAATGAGATACAGTCGGGGTGTATAAGTTCCATAAGAGTTATAAAAATGCGATGGATTTTGGGCGGTGCTTATGGTTCCATCTCCAAAATCCCAATAAAAAGTTTTATAATCAGCGCCTTTAAAGGTAAAGCTTGTTATTAAAGGAAGACAAATACCTGAACTGTCAACAATATCAAAAGCAGGCTTGGGGCTTCGTATGTTTATAGAGTTAATTTTTGTTACAGAGTCTTCGCATCCTACCAAATCTTTTATTTTTAGCTTTATAGTATAGCTGCTATTTCCGAGCGCATATGAGTGTGTCGGATTCTGAAGTGTAGAATTTCCCCCATCACCAAAATCCCAATTGTATGTCAGGCCGGACCCAGTTGACGTATCAACAAACTGCAATGGCGCGAGAGGGCAATAGAAACTGTCGGCCCTGAAGGCAGCAACGGGTCTCGTGATCAATACCGAATTATTTGCAGTAAATGTATCGGCACAGTTAGCATTATCTTTTATCATCAGGCTGACAGTATAGCTTCCTGTTTGCAAATAGGTGTGAGAGAAGGGTGGCGATGTATATGTTTGCTGAGTTCCATCACCAAAATTCCAGGTCCATTCCGCAATAGGAGCTGTCGCAAGCGTTGACAGATCATTAAAACTAACCTGGCCATTCACGCATGCTCCCGGGCCATTCGGAGAAAAATTTGCTCGTGGCCCGCTCACTGCTATATAATTCGTAATTGTTTTTGAACTTGTACATCTGTTTATATCCTCGAGCATCAGTGTTACATCATAATTGCCATAAACAGAAAGGCTATAATCAATAGTTCGTGTTGTGTCATTGATTGTAGTGGTTCCAATGGTCCATGTATAGTCTTTAACGTCGGCGGGCAAGCTATTAATAGCGCTTAAAGTAAAACCCTGACTCTTGCAAATTGGATTTTTGCTTATCGTGAAATCAGCCGGTTCATTAATTAATATTACGGGCTTTGTAATTTGATATGTGCAGGGACCATTGGTAACACTAAGTATAGTATTGTACGTTCCCAAAGAAGCATACGAATGGGTTGGCGCTTGCAAGACAGAGGTTGTGCCATCTCCGAAATCCCATTGGTAGCTAATAGCACCGTAAACGGGGTTAGTCAAAGAGCTATCAATAAATGTGACATCTGATCGATTGCCACAATTCACGGCATAGCCAAAATTTGCCACTGGAGGGAGCACATTTATTAATTGAGAGGCTGTGTCCCGACATCCATTGTTTGAAACAACAAATTGCACAATCAACGACCCCGTGTCTTTGTAAATATGACTGGGATTTTGCCCCATGGATGTTGTACTATCTCCGAAATCCCAATTCCATTGTACAGTTGCCCCGGGAGTGGTAGTGGAAAGATCGGTAAACTGAATGGGCGTGATTGCGCAGGTATTATTGGGAGAGAAGCTAAACTTTGCTGTCGGTTTTGTTCCGGTTATTACGCCGTTTGGGATTGAAATTGTTTCTATACAACCTGTCTGAGTCGTTATTGTAAGTTTTATGTTGTAATTGCCGGCTGAATTATATGTGTGGGACGGAAATTGGGTGTTATAAATTGCTCCAGGCTCTCCTAAATCCCATGCATAACTAACTATGCTGTCAACAGATTGAACTACTGGAATGGGACTATAACTGAAAGGAATGCAGCCACCGACGGGAGCGTTTAAGATATTAACTGTTGTTGATTTTATTTTAATGTATTGAGTTTTGGTAATCGTATTACTGCAACCGCCGGGAAGTGTAATGGTCAGTGTAACATCAAAAAACCCAGAGCTTGTATAAGTGTGAGTTGGATTTTGTTGATTTGAAGTACTGCCATCTCCAAAACTCCAAAGCCAGGTTGATGCTGCTGGGCTTTTGTCTGTAAATTTTACTGCAAACGGC
>WNFX01011258.1_pt1 | contig 12233 bp, 9 predicted proteins | sample 5400111 | NCBI WGS metagenome assembly WNFX01 (sample SAMN13153363, study PRJNA577476) | soil metagenome | isolation source: 40 cm soil or saprolite under grassland replicate 1 | place: USA:California | collected 2016-06-15
AACAACTCCGACGCGTCCTCGCGGGTCAGCGCCGCGACCGCCGGCCGAGCGCGTCGCCCCGCGGCCGGGGAGAGGATGTATCCTTCCTGCGCGAGCCGCAGCAGCGCGGCGCGAACCGGGGTGCGACTGACCCCGAGTCGGCTGGCCAGCTCCGTCTCGATCAGCCGGGCGCCGGCGGCGAGACGCCCTCCCACGATCAACTCCCGCAGCCGCCGGTACGTGGCGGAGACCCGGTCGTCACTGGTGGCGGCTTTCGGCGCTTTCGGCATCGGCCACCATTCATACCGCCGCGCCGGGATACGCGCAAGGCAATATTTGTATCCCTTGCTGGATACCTACCACGGCGGTACAATGACCTCCCGACCATGAAAACCGGCACCATGACGCTGCGCAACCTGGACCGGTGGCGCGACTTCGAAGCCTGCGTGGAACTACAACGCGATACGTGGGGACGCGATTTCAGCGCCTGCGTCCCCGCCGCCGTGCTCATGGTCGCGCAGCGCGTCGGCGGAGTGACGGCAGGCGCGTTCGACGCCGAGGGACGTTTGCAGGGATTCATATTCGGGCTGACCGGGTACAGCGGCGGCCGCCCCATGCATTGGTCGCACATGCTGGCGGTACGGGAGCGCGCGCGGGACGCAGGACTCGGCATCAGGCTGAAGCTCTACCAGCGCGAGCTGCTGCTGAAGAACGGCGTCGAGACGGCGCGCTGGACCTTCGACCCCCTCGTCGCGAAAAACGCCCACATCAACCTCAACCGGCTCGGTGCGGTCGTAGTCGAGCACGTGGAGAACATGTACGGCGAGTCGAACAGCACACTGCACGCCGGTCTGGGCACGGACCGCTTCGTCGTGGAGTGGCGACTGGGCGACGAGGCCGTCCTCCGCGCCATCGCGGGACCCGAGCCTCCCGGGGCCACCGTTTTCGCGACGAGCCCGGTCGTGAACAATACGCTGCGCCCACCACCCGCTTCCGGTTCACGCGTGCGGATCGAGATTCCGGCCGACATCTACGGCGCGCTGGAGAGCGCCCCGGAGCAGGCGGCCGAATGGCGAGCACGCACGCGCGGCGCGTTCCAGCAGTACCTGAGCCAGGGCTATCGGGTGGCGACGTTCTACCGCGATCGCGCGACGGGACGCTGCTTCTACGGGCTCGCGCGGTGACGATCTGCATCCGCGAAATCACGCTGCGCGAGATTCACCTGCCGCTCAAAGAACCGTTCGTGATCTCCTCGGGGGCCGTCACGACGCGCCGCATCCTGCTCACCGAACTGCGGGACCAGGACGGCGCCGTGGCGTGGTCGGAATGCCCTGCAGGCGCCGCCCCCAACTACTCGCCCGAAACGATCGACACCGCGTGGCTCGCCATCACATCCTGGGTCGCCCCGCGACTGCTGGGGCGCGCGCTCGCCCATCCGCGCGACGTCCACCCGATCCTGGAGCGGGATTTCCGCGGCCACTGGATGGCGAAGGCGACGCTGGAGATGGGCGCGTGGGGCCTCGCGGCCGAACGCGACGGCGTCAGCCTGGCGCGATTCATCGGCGGTACGCGCGAGCGCATCGAAGTCGGCATCTCACTCGGCATCGAGGCTACCCCGGCGGCGCTCGTCGCGAAAGCGCGCCAGGCGCTGGGGCACGGGTACCGCAAGGTGAAGATCAAAATCAAGCCGGGCGCGGACGTGGACTATGTCGGCGCGGCGCGGGAAGCGCTCGGTCCCGGCGCGCCGCTGATGGCGGACGCCAACAACGCGTACACGCTCGACGACAGCGACCGCTCGAGCGCGCCGAGGACATGGTCACGCTCGGCGCAGGCCGCATCATCAACATCAAGCCTGGTCGTGTAGGCGGCTTCGCTCCATCGCTGGCGATCCATGCCCTGTGCGCGCGGCACGACGTCCCGGTGTGGTGCGGTGGGATGCTGGAGAGCGGGGTGGGGCGGGCGTACAACGTCGCGCTCGCCTCGCTGCCCGGTTTCACGATTCCGGGTGACATCAGCCCCAGCGCCCGGTACTGGGAGCGGGACGTCGTGACGCCGGAATGGACCATGGATGCGGCCGGGACGATTCAAGTCCCCCGTGATCGCCCGGGGCTGGGCGTCGCCGTGGACGTGAACCGCGTAGACGATCTCACCGTTCGCCGCGAAACCCTGACGGCGCGTTAGCTCGCCGTGTTCGATCCCGATCGCCTCGTCCCCGCAGACGTACAGCGCCGCTTGGTGGCACTGCGTGAGGCCATCCACCGGCAGCCGGAGCTCGGGTTCGAGGAGCGGGAGACCTCGCGACGCCTGTACGAGGCGCTCGGGGAGCTGCGGCCGGCGGCACTCGAGCGCATCGCCGACACCGGCGTGGTAGCGCGATTCCGCGGTCGCGAGCGGGCGGCGCCGGTGGTCGCAGTGCGGGGCGACATCGACGCGCTCCCCATCACGGAGGAGACGGGGCTCCCGTTCGCGTCGCAGCGGGCCGGCGTGATGCATGCTTGCGGGCACGACGTGCACGCCGCCTGGACGGTCGGCGTCGCGCATCTCGTGGCGCGGGAGCCGGCGACGGGCGATGTGGTGGTACTACTGCAGCCGGCCGAGGAGACGGGGCGGGGCGCGGCAGCGGTGCTCGCCGCCGGGGCGCTCGCGGGCGTTTCTGCGATCTTCGGCGGGCACGTCGATCGCCGCTTCGCAGTAGGGCAAGTCGTGGCGCAGGCCGGTCCACTGGCCGCGTCGGCAGACACGTTCACCATCACGTTACGCGGGGCCGGTGCGCACGCGGCGCGGCCGCACGAAGGCGTGGATCCCATAGTCGGCGCCGGCGCCCTGGTCGGCGCGTTGCAGACCCTGGTCGCACGCCGCGTCAACCCAAGCGTTCCCGCCGTGGTGACCGTCGGGACCGTCCATGCCGGCACAGCACCCAATGTCATTCCCGACTGCGCGACGTTGTCGGGGACACTGCGCGCCGTGGATCCCGATACGCGGGCGCTGCTGCAGCGCGAGCTGCGCCGCGTGGCCGAAGGCGTTGCGGCTGCGCACGGGCTGACAGCCGACGTGGCGCTCGACATCGGTCCTCCGCCGCTCGTCAATCCCTCGCAACCGGCTGATTGGGCGCGACGCGCGGCGGAGCGTGTGCTTGGCGAAGGAGCGGCGGTGCCGCTCGGTCCGCTCAACCTCGCGGCGGAAGACTTCGCGTGCTACCTGGAGCAGATGCCGGGGTGCTTCTTGCGGATCGGCGCGCGGGAAGCGGGTGGCCCGGCGATTCCGGCGCACTCGCCGCGCTTTTACGCGGCGCCGGAGAGCATCTTTGTCGGGGCGGCGGTCTTGGCGGAGACCGCTCGTGTTGCCTCGGCCGAGCTGCGCGGCTAGCGCAGCCTACACGCCGTTTTTCTCACGCGTCGGGAAGGGCCAACACGTCGTGCTTCCGTACGTGCGATTCGTAAATGGATTTGTTCCCGTCTTCCAGGTGATGTTGTAGCGAAGCAGATCGTTGAGCCGGTGCCCGCCTTCGAAGCTCAGCTCCTTGCGCCGCTCGGCGATGATGGTGTCAATGGCTTCCTGTTGGGTTGTCGCCGACGCCGCCGCGAGTCCTACCTGGGCACGACGCGCGTTGACCAGCGCCATCGCCGCGGGCACCTGGTTCTGTTGCGCCAGTGCTTCGGCGCGGATGAGGTTGGCTTCGATACTACTGGCCAGGCGCATGGGACTCTCCAGGCTCGTGTACTTCGTCGTGATCCACAGGCGAATTGCCGCATTGAAGGCGCCGCGGCCGGCGTCCACGACCAAGACACGTGGGTCGTTCATGGTCCGGTACGCCGGGGCGACCGTGTAGGCGCCCACCTGTTGGGCGAGATACCAGAGCTTGTTCCAGCGGCGGACGCTTTCCACGCCACGGCCGACGTCCTTGCTGTAGCCTGGCGTCACCTGATTCGCGAACTGGTCGGCCTCGCTCCACTTCTTGAGGTCCATCTTGACGCGCGCCGTGCCGACGCGGGCCAGGTCCACCAGATCGGCGTCGTTGACCTGCTGGGCCAGGGTCAAGCCTTCCGAGAAGCGCGTTTCAGCGAGCGCCAGCGCCGCGCTGGGCGGCTGCGCCGGCCCCCCGTCGAACGCGACCTGGCAGAACGACTCACCCATCAGCAGGTACGCATAGGCCCCGTAGATCTTCACCTGCGCGAGGAGTAAGGCTCGATCCGGGACCTGTTGATCGGTCCACGCGGTGAGCTTCTTCGTCGCCTCCTCGGCCTGGAACCGCGCCGTCTGCAGCGTCAGGTTCATGCCGAAGCTGAACTGGGCGTCGCAGGTGGTTGCCGAGTAGTCGTCCTCGTCGGCGGTGATGGTGCGCTCACCCCAATTAGCCAGCGGGACATTCGAATTCGCGGTCTCGTACTCGTCCGAATGCACCGAGGACCCCGACATGTAGTTGGAGTACGCACATTCGAAGTCGCCGATCACACTCCGGACGAGGACCGGCGCGAGCGTGGGATCGTTGATCTGATCGGTGGGGATCTGACCCGGGAATTCGACTTTGAGGACCCTGTCGGTGTTGCAGCCCGCGAAGCAGAGGCACGTCACTGCTACTGCAATCCAACGGGCGGTGCGATCGATCGAGATACGCATAGGGATCTCCGTCTCCGTCGGGGTTAGAAAGTGAACCGCAGCGTTGTGCGCAGGCGGGCGAGCTGGGGCCACGACTCCTGCGTGTAGCCGAAGTTGCCCGTGATGTCATCGCTGCGGTTGGGCAGCAGCTCGGGATCGATCCATTTGGCCCCGTACGACGTCTGCTGCGCGCGCCAGAGGAACATCAGGTTCTCGCCCGCCACCGTAATCGACGCGCGGGTCGCGCCCATGAGCAGCTTCTCCGGCAGGTCGTAGGTAAGCGACACCGTGCGCAGGCGGGCGAAGCCGGCATCAAACAAGCCCGTCGCCCCGGGGCCGGTCCCGTCCGGATCCACAAGCCATGCCTGGAGGATCGGGCTATCGCCGGCGATCGACGAGCGCGAGTTGCGGAAGAAGGTGTGCTGCGCACCCACGTCGCCCACCACGGTTTGGAGGCCGCCCACGTAGTCGGCGAGCGCCAGCACGCGCACGCGGGCGCCGAGTCTGAGCGTGGCGCTGAACGACCCGTTCCACGACGGCGTGGGGCGACCCTGATAGAGTCGCGGCGCGCCGGCGCAGGGAACCGTGGTCCCGTCGCCACGGCCCAGGTCGGTTCCGCCTTCACACATGGCGTTGGTGGCTAGTGGGAGTACGAATGTCGGCACGCCGCCGATAAACAGCGTGTCCGGCACGATCGCGGCGCTCACGATCTTCTTATAGAAGAAAGACGACGGGGCAAAGCCTTCGACGTTGAACTGCTGGATGTAGCTGGCGCCGACAAATGTCGGCGGCACACCGCCGAGACTGACGATCCGGCTGTCGTTCGTCGCGATCGTGCCCCGCAGCTCGAGCCCCCAGCGCGCGGTGTTGAGCGGCACGCCCGAGAGCGCCAGTTCGATGCCGCGATTCCGCGTCTTGCCGATGTTCAGGAACTCGACGCCGGGGAAGCCGCGCGACGGTTTCAGCGGCGCGGAGATAATCGCATCCTTGATGACCTTATTGTAGAAGGTGAACTCGACGCCGAGGCGTTGGTTGAGCAGTCCGGCGTCGAACCCCAGCTCGGTCTCCTCGCCGATCTCAGGCTTCAGATTGGCATTGCCGAAGTTCTGCGGCGTGACCCCGCCGAGGCCCCCGAACCCGACCGCGGCGCGATAGGTCTGAATGGCCGAGAACACGTCCGGCTGCAGGCCGGCACGACCCCAGGCACCGCGGAGCTTGAGTTGCGAAAAGAGTCGCGAACCGGCGAGGAACGGTTCCTCCGAAACCACCCACGAGGCGCTGAATTTGGGATAATAGGCGGCATCGAAGTTCGCGCCGAAGGCGCTGTTCGCGTCCGCCCGCAGCGCCGCCGTGACAAACAGGCGGTTTTTCCAGGCGACCTGCTCCTGGCCATAGACGCCCAGCGTCTTGTTCTCCTGAAAGGCCTCGGCTGCCTCCCGCCGCGCCCCGCTGCCGACATCGCCCGGGCCCGGAATCGGAAACTCGAACCCTTGCGAGAGCTGCTGATCGAACTGCTTGTAATAGTACTGGACGCCGACGGCCGTCGACGCCACGAGGTTGGGGCTGACCGTCCAATCGGCGTTGGCGCCGTAGTCGACGGTGAGGAACGTGCTGCGCAAGTCCAGCGCTTGCTTCTGACCGAGGCTCGCGCTGAAGAATGGCAGGTAGCCGGTCCCGTCGCGGAAGACGAGCTGCGACGATTTGTCGTTCGTGATGTCGGGTCCAACCGTGAGGCGGTGCCGCAGCCACGGGAAGGGCCGGTAATTGAGCTGCATACTGAGCGTCATGCGCTCGATGTTGTCGAAGCCGTCGACCCCCGTGTAGTCCTCGGGCCGGTAGAATTGAAAACCGTGTCCGGTGCTGTTCCAGCCGGTGGTCGCGGTGTCCTCCGTGCCCGTGAGCCCGCCGGGCTGGCACCAGGGGAAATCGCAGGCCCAGATAATCGACGTCGTGATCGGCTGCGTTCCGGACGCTCCGCGCGTGCGCGAGCGCACGGTCCCCAGGCTCAGGTCGGCCGTGAACTTTCCATCGGTGGTCTGATAGCCGAGGTTCCCCCGGCCTGCAAACTTGTTCTGCCAGTTATAGTCGACCGGCCCTTCTTCGCGATTGTAGGTGGCGCTGAAGAAATAGCGGACTTGATCGGTTCCGCCGCTGATGTTGCCGGAGAGGCCCCGCGGTGCGCCCGTGCGGAAGATGGCGGGGAAGCCACGGGACTCTCGGAACCGCTGCACGTTGAACTCTCTGATGTCGGCCGGATTCCGGTAGTCCCCCCCGCGGCGGAGATAGAAGTTCGTCGGATAGCGCTCCTCGGGATTGCTGAGCCAGGCGGCGCCGGCATCGGATTGGAGCTGGATGGTCGGCCGGCCGGCACGGCCCCGCTTGGTGAAGATCTGGATGACGCCGTTGGACGCTTCGGTGCCGTAAATCGTCGCGGCGGACGGGCCTTTGAGGATCTCGATTGACTCGATCTCCTCGGGAACGAGGTCATTGACGCGGCTCGGTTGCTCCTGGGCCCCGTTGAACGCGAGGCTGAACGCGGCCGCCTGATTGTTCGAGCGGACCCCATCGATGTAGATGAGCGGCTCGTTGGACAGGCTCAGACTCCCGGACCCGCGAATACGCGTCGTGCCGCCGCTCCCGACGCCGCCACTTGCGCGCATGATGCGTACGCCGGGGACGCTGGCGGAGACCATGTCCTGGAGCTTGGCCGGATGCCCGCTGAGCTCGAGCGTCTTGGCCACGTCGACATCACCGACGGCGTTGCCCAGCGAGCGGGTCTGCGCGCCGCCCGCGGTACCGGTCACGACAACCGCGTCGAGCTTAACGGCCAGTTCCGTCAGCGGGACGCGCACGGTGTGATCACCGACGCCCGCATCGATGGTCGCTACCTGATAGCCGATACGGGTGATGCGCAAGCGGGCCGTGCTGCCCGGAACATTGTTCAGCAGGAACTCGCCGCGCGTGCCGGAGCGCGCGACCGGGGTGGATCCCTCGACGGTAATGGATGCGTCGGGAATCGGGAGTCCGCTTCTGGCGTCGACGATCGTGCCGCCGATCGTCTGCGTCTGGGCGCGCGCGGGAGCGGCCCACGTCACAATCGTCAGAAAGAGGAGACCGATAGCGCGGGAGCCTGGAGACGAACGGATCTGCGACATACGACCTCCAAGTGCTGAGGACCCAGACGGCCTACCTCGTGATGTTCCGAAACAGGTGAGTCCCATCGCGATCCGAGAATGCCGAATTCTGTATACAGCTTGGTGTACAGGTTATTCTACGCCCGGTGCCTCTCCCCGCAAGGAGGCCGACGTACGGCCTCGATGCTATTGCGTAACTCCAAGCCATTTATAATGTTCTTTCAAACCAGACCAGGACTGGCATGCCTGCCCAACCTGCCCGATACACACCAGCCGCAGCCACCGATACGGTCGTCCACGACCTGCCCCCGATTCGCTTTGACGGACAACCCATAGACATCCGACTCTCCCTGCGCCGCACCGAAGACGGCTTCTGGCGTGGCCGCATCCTGTTTGGTGCGGAAGGGACGGAAGCGGAGCGCTCCAGCGCGGAGATTTTCTGCGCCGGTACGGAGCAGGACCTGTGGCAATCGGTGCGCGACCTGCGGGATCATCACCTGCGGGACTTGTACCGCTCACTGCTGTAGATGCCTGAGCAGACGTCGCTGTCCAAGCTGCGGCACGACATCTCTAACCCTCTATCGGCGATTCTCGCCGAGACTCAGCTGCTGCTCCTGGCGTCGGAGAAGTACGACGCCGAGACGCTCGCTGGGCTCAAGCAGATCGAGGACCTGGCGCGCAAGATGCGTCAGATACTGCAAAGCGTCGAGTGAGCCGGCGGCATCGGCCACGGTATTGCTCTTCAACGGTGTGGTGGGCTCCCCACACCGTCGCCTTCCTTATTAAGACGGTTCGGCTCTCAGTGCGTGATGGGCGTCATAGCCGTTTCGGTCGCACGGCGGTAAATCACACGCCACCACCCCCGCCCTTGCGGGGGTTTATGCCTCGGGCATTTTAGCACCCCTTCACAGGCAGGAGTCCCCGACGTTGGCTGGTCGCAGGTACCTGCTCGCTGGAATAAGCGGCTTGGTGGTGGCCTGCGCCGGGCGGGGCGGGGGGGGACCACGGCTCGCGCCTGTCACACCTGCTGAAATCCCCGCGCTCAAAGCCCAGGCAGCACAGCAACCCCGGAACGCTGACATCCGCTTCCGCCTTGCGGCCGCCCTCATGGCGGCTGGACGATGCGATACGGCGACCGCCGTCGCGAACTCGGGCGAGTCGCTGGCACCCGGCAACGCGTTGGGTCCGATGGTCATCGGCCGCTGTCAGGAAAAAGGCGGCCGGTACGACCTCGCGTTTGCGACGTACACGGACTTCGCGCGCAAGAACCCGCGCGCGCGCGGTGTCGGGGCCGTGCGAGCGCTGGCCGAGATGGCGCTCCGGACGCAGGCGACCCAGACCGCCAAGCTGGCCCTGGCGCGGGAATCGACATTGACCGCGCTCGCACCGGAGCCCTCGACCATCGCGGTGCTGCCGCTGACGATCGCCGGCGATTCCAGCCTCCAGCCGTTGTCGCGCGGGCTCGCCGAGCTGCTGATGTCCGATCTGGCGTTGGTGCGCAGCCTCCGGCTCCTCGAGCGCGTGCAGATCAGCGCGTTGCTCGACGAGCTGAAGCTCGGGCAGAGTGGGCGGGCCGACGTTCGTACCGCGGCGCGAGTAGGCCGTTTGCTGCGTGCCGAGCGGATGGTACAGGGCGTCGCTGCGATTACGCCGAACGGGCCCGTCCGCATGTCGGCAACGGTCGTCCGCGGTGACGGCACTGTTCGCTCCGGGGCGGAGGCGAACGGGACGTTTAGACAACTCCTCGATCTGGAGAAGCAGCTCGTCTTCGGTCTGGCGACGGAGTTGGGCATTCAGCTAACCGAGGCAGAGCGCCAACGCATCTTGCGGCAGGGTCCCAAGAACCTGGCCGCCTTCCTTGCCTACGGTAGGGGACTCGACGCGCTCGACGCCCGCGGCGTTCGGCGCCGCGGTGCGGGCCGATCCGTCGTTCCAGCAGGCGCAGCAGCAGCAACAGGGGGCGGAAGCAGCGCCCGTCGTAGCGGCATCCGGCGGCGACATCATGACCGTCGTTCAGGCGGCCGAGCAGCTCGCGCCGTCAGTAGCCGGCGCGCTGCAGCAGGGTACCCTCGACGTCTCCTCGACAATTGGCGACCTGGCCCAGACGGGCATCGGTAGCGTGGCGAGCAATCCCACGCCCGAGAGCCAGGGGATCTCGAGCATCATCCAGGCGTCAGGCATCATCCGGATCATCTTCCGCCTGCCGTGACGCGCACGCGCTGGTGGTTGGGACTTCTCGTACTCCCCGGGGCGCTGGCCGCCCAGTCCGAGACCACAATCGCGCGCACAGGCGTGACGTTCGAGTCGTACGCATTCGGCTCCGGGCTTCCATTCAATCGCATCAGCGAGCTCACGATTCCGGTCAGCGTCACGCAGCGCATCGGCGGTGGCCGGCTCGTGCTTGACCTCGGCACTGCCTTTGCTCGCGCTTCCGTCAGTGAAGCGGGAGGCGGGAGCGGTAGCATCACGCACTCAGGGCTCGTGGACACCGATCTGCGCGCGAGCTACAGCGTGATTCCTGGGAAACTGCTGTTCAATCTCGTCGGCACGATCCCGACTGGTGCGCGGGCCGTCGCCGACACGACGATCCCGTTGTTCGGCGCGACGGGTACGCATCTGTTCGGGTTCACCACACCGAGCTTCGGCTCGGGTGGCGCCGTGTCCGCCGGTTTCGCGTCAGCCGTCAAGATGGGACAGAACTGGGCAGTGGGGACGGGCGCGAGCTACCGGTATGCCGCGCGCTACGTGCCGGTCCAGGGCGGGGACGAGATGAGTCCCGGCGGCGAGATCCGCGCGCGCTTCGGGATCGAAGGGCCGTTCGGTGGAGGAAAGTACTTCCGCGGCGCGCTCGTCTACACGACGACCGCGGCCAACGACCTCGGCGCGAGTGGAGAGAGCGCGATCGGCGACCGCGTGCTCGGCTACGCCGCCGTGAGCATGCCGCTCGGTAACTCGCACCTCTCGTTGTACGGCTGGAATATGCGCCGCCTGCGCGCCCGCAACTCCACCAACGCAAGCACGGTGGCCGTGCCTCGCGGCAACGTGCTCGCCGTCGGTGCGCGGCTCGATCGCCCCGCGGGACCCAAGGCGACGCTGTCGCCGACGCTCGAGCTCCGGCATGAGTTGACCGGGCCCGGTCAGCGGATGGAACTCCTCGGCTACCTCCTGCGAGCGGGCACCGACCTGCGTTACCGGCTGAGCGATCGCGCGGCCGCGGTGCTGCAGGCGCAGCTCGCGTTCGGAACGCTCCACGATGCGGGAACCAGCGTCTCGATACTGGGTCCCCGCCTCGGCGTCATGCTCGAGTGGTCGCGTCCCTAGTTTCGAAGTACCCGTTGCCGAGGTAGAGCACCAGAAACACCGCCGACGCCGCGCTCACGCCGTACTTCCATGACGCCGCGGCCGGCGACGTCGACAACAGGCCTTCGATCGTTCCCGCAATCGCGAGCAGCGTGACAACCGCGCCGATCATCCGGGCCGCGATGCGGCCCTCCATCACCAGCGCGTCGCGCCGCGTCCGATCGCCCGGTGCGATCATCGCCTTCGCCAACCGAAACCCCGCCCCCGCGGAGATGAAGATCGCGGTCAGCTCCAGCACGCCATGTCCCAGGACGAACGTCAGCAGATAGTTCAGCGCCTGGTAATTGCGAAACAAGCCTAGCACGAGCCCGAACATCATCCCGTTTGCAAACAGGAGCCAGGTGGTGAGCACGCCGGCCGTGAGACCGCCGACGAACGTCCCGAACGACACCGTGATGTTGTTGGTGATGATGAGCGCCGCTACCTGTGGCCGGTCTTCTTTAGTCGTTTCCGCGTAGCCGCGTCCCTCCGCCAGATTCTCAGCCGCAGCCTCCGCACGCGCCACCATAACGGGGGACAGGAGCTCCTCCGCCAGCGCCGGCCGCTCGCGAATCATGACGTAGCCCACCGCCGCCGGGACCGCGAAGAGCAGAAAGGCGAGCAGCACATACTGCCACGACTGCACCACGGCGGCCGGGAAGTCGCGCAGGATGTAATAGGCCAGGGGCGTACGCGGTTTCCCCCGTGCGCGATACAGGGCATTGTGCCCGGCCGTGACGACCCGCTCCAGGTAGGTGATGACGCGCGGATCGACCTGATAGGTGCGCGCCCGCGCCAGATCGGCGGCCACCTCGCGATACTGTGCAGCGAAAACCGGAATCTCGTCCGCTGCCAACCCTTCGACGCCGGTGCGCTCCATGCGGAGCGCCGTTGTGCGGAACGCTTCCCAGCCATCGCGCTTTTTCTGCACGAATCGTTCGGCCGGCACCGTGATGCGGCCGGCCGCGCTGGCCTGCGCGCGCGGCGCAAACCGGCTGCGTCGCTTGCGTTGCTCCTCAGCGAACACAGTAACGAGATAGCTCTGCAGGTCCGGTGTACGGCGGGGAATGCGCGGCTCGAACCGTCGCACCAGATCGGCGGTGATGCGCGCCTGCACGTCGGGCGCCAGCTCATTGAGGCGTCCCAGGAAGCGGTCCAGCAACCGGAACTCCTCTTCCGACAGCT
>WNFX01005481.1_pt1 | contig 12227 bp, 9 predicted proteins | sample 5400111 | NCBI WGS metagenome assembly WNFX01 (sample SAMN13153363, study PRJNA577476) | soil metagenome | isolation source: 40 cm soil or saprolite under grassland replicate 1 | place: USA:California | collected 2016-06-15
CCTGAAATTCCGACAGCCGGGTGAGCACGAGCTCAAGCACGCCGCCGACCTCGCCAGCCTTGACCATGTTGACGTATAAGTCGTTAAAGACCCGCGGATGCAGGGCCAGCGCGTCAGAAAATGTGCTACCGCTTTGCACGGAGTCCGCGAGTTTGTTGATCGTCTTTTTCAACAACTTGTCCCGCTCCTGTCTCTCCAGAACATTCAAGCTTCTTAGCAACGGCAACCCGGAATCAATCAGCGTCGCCAGTTGCCGAGTAAAGATCATCAGAATCTTCGACTTAACTTTTTTGCGCTGGAAAAGAACAATGCCCTTTTTCGCGCGCGGTTTCGTCACGCCCGCCATCTTGACTGCACGACGGCCTGCTTCCTTGCCATCAGGACTGCTTATTGCCTCTTCAATAACGCTCGTCGGGAAATAGCCGGCCTGGCGCAATTGACTGATTGCCGCGTTGGTGGAAGCGGCCTCAACCAAGCCGCTCGCTTCCTGTCCCCGAGTATCAAGAGCTACGTAGTTAAAGCGTGGCATGGCGGCGTATGATAACTACATCCAAAATAGTTGTCGAGGCGTGGATACGTTACGTATAGCGCAGCACTTCCTCGATACTAGTGTCGCCAGCGAAGATGCTACGCAAGCCGTCCTGGCGCAGCGTGACCATTCCAAGCTCGACCGCCTTTTGTTTCAAGGTGACCGTCGGCGCGCGCTCATTGATCAATTCACGAAGTGGATCGGTAATCTTCAGAAGCTCGTAAATTCCTTTACGTCCTTTATAGCCGGTGTTGTTGCAAGCGTCGCAGCCTTCGCCGTAAAAGAATTCTTTGTCGCCGACGTCGCGCCGAGAAATCCCCAGTTCCGTCAGTAACGTGTCGCTCGGTTGGTAAGTGGCGCGGCAATGGCGACAGATAGTGCGCAGCAAACGCTGACCAAGCACGGCCTCGAGCGTCGAGGAAATCAGGAATGGTTCCACACCCATGTCGATCAAACGCGTAATCGCTCCGGGCGCATCGTTGGTGTGCAGGGTCGTGAAAACCAGATGACCGGTAAGAGAGGCCTGAATTGCAATCTGCGCGGTCTCAAGGTCACGTGTTTCGCCTACCATGATCCGGTCCGGGTCCTGGCGAAGGAACGACCGCAAAACTCGCGCAAACGTCAGACCGATGGCTTCGTTCACGGGCACTTGGACAATCCCTTCCAAATCGTATTCAACAGGCTCTTCTGCCGTGATCAGCTTCGAATCGATTGTATTGATCTTGCGCAGACAGGAGTAAAGCGTCGTTGTTTTTCCGGAGCCGGTCGGTCCAGTCGCGATGAAGATGCCGTTTGGCCGCTCGATCATTTCGAGCAGAAAATTGTAAATGTAATCAGGCATCCCCAGCGCTTCGAGGTCGAGATTGACGATGCTGCGATCGAGGACGCGCAGCACCAGGCTTTCGCCGAATTGGGTCGGCAACGTTGACACGCGAAGATCCACATTGCGCCCGGCGATGTGCTTCTGGATGCGGCCATCCTGCGGCAGCCGTCGCTCTGCGATATTCATATTTCCCATTACTTTCACCCGCGAGATCACTGGCAGGGCAAGATGACGAGGAGGCGGCGACATCTCATAAAGCGCCCCATCAACGCGGTACCGGATTTTGAATTCGTCTTCGAACGGCTCAAAGTGAATGTCACTAGCACGGTCTTGGATCGCCTGGTAAAGGATGAGGTCCACAAAGCGAATGATCGGCGTCGCATTTGCCTCCGCTTCAACAGCAGCTTCGCCGTCTGTCTCGCGCAATTGCAGAAGCTCGCCAGCTTCGCCGAGCTGTTTGAGAACTTCCTCCATGCTTGTGGTGTCGCTGCCGTAATGCTCCTTGATCAGCTGTTCGATCTGTTCGGGTGGCGAGACCACCATCTGAACATCTTTGCCGAGCGCGAAACGAAGGTCCTCTGCGGTGTGCAGATCAAAAGGGTCGGCCAGCGCGACTCGCAATGTGGTTCCGCTCATTTCAATTGGAAGCACGCCGTGCAAACGGGCCAGCCCACTGGGAATGAAACGCAAGATTTCGGGCGGAATTTCCCGGTCGGCTAGATCGATAAATTCTGTGCCGAGTCCACTGGCGATCGTTTGATAAAATCCCGGCTCGTCGACGAAGCCGCCATCGATCATCGCCTGGGCGACCGTTTTCCCGTTCAACTCCACTTCGCCCAGGACGTCTTCGGCCTGCGAAGGCTGTAGTACCCGCTGTTCGACAAAAAATTCGGCCAGCTGTTTGTCGGTCATGGATTCGAAGCCGTTGTAGGGCAAGCGCCTCGCTTGCCGGGCACTGATGTGAATTGGAAGCCACGCGAGTTGGCAGGCGGAGCGCCTGCCCTACAACGCTCTTTCACATCGTGGGAGATCGGCGAGAACGCGGCGCGCCCGCGTCTCGATCCGGAAGTGCTAGCGTTCATCAACTCACGTCCCCCACAGTGATGGAAATCACTTCATCAGCAGAAGTAAGGCCTGCCAGCACCTTGCGTACGCCGTCTTCGCGCAACGTGCGCATGCCTAGTTCGCGCGCTCGTTGACGAAGGACAAAAGTCGAGGTGCGTTTGTTGATCATGTGGCGCACCTCATCGTCGATCACAAAATTTTCGAATATGCCCATTCGTCCCTTGTAGCCAATTTGACGGCACTCCTCGCATCCAACCGGCTTCATTACCTGCGCGTCCGAGACCTGGCCGGCCTCAATGCCCAGCGCGCGCAATTCTGTGTCGGTGAGTTCGCCTGGTTGCTTGCAGTTGTTGCACAGCCGCCGGATTAGCCTTTGTGCCATGACCGCACGGACTGAGGACGCAACGAGAAACGGCTGCACGCCGAGATCGATCAGGCGGGCCACGGCAGATGGTGCGTCGTTAGTGTGCAGTGTACTGAAAACAAGATGCCCGGTCAGACTGGCGTTCGTAGCAATACTCGCAGTCTCGAGATCGCGAATCTCCCCGATCATGATGATGTTCGGCGCCTGGCGCAGAATGGAACGCAACGCAGCCGGAAATGTCATGCCGATCTCCGGGTTGACCTGCACCTGGTTGATCCCGGTCATCTGATATTCAATTGGTTCCTCAACGGTGATGATCTTACGGTCTGGTTTGTTGACGTAATTGAGACAGGAGTAAAGCGTGGTCGTCTTGCCGGAACCGGTAGGGCCAGTGACGAGTAGAATTCCGTCCGGCAGCTTGATCAGACGCTCGAAGGTTTCCTGGTCGTCGGAAAAAAATCCAAGCTCCGGCAAACCGAGTTTCAAGCTGGACTTATCCAGCAAGCGCATAACCATGCTCTCGCCATGGTTGCTAGGCATGGTCGAGACGCGAAGGTCGATCGGCTTCTTTTTAATTCTTACCTGAATGCGACCATCCTGCGGCAAGCGTTTCTCCGCGATGCTCATGGAACCGGTCATGATCTTGAGCCGGCTGATAATGGCTGATTGCAGACGCTTCGGTGGAGCTTGCATTTCCTGGAGCACGCCGTCGATCCGAAATCGGACGCGAAATTTCTTATCCATCGGCTCCAGATGAATATCGCTGGCGCCCGCACGGTGCGCTTCGATCAGCAACATCGATACGAGCCGAACAATCGGCGCATCTGCTTCATCGACTGGGGTTGCTTCCGCGCCATCGCCAAGTTCCAGGCCCAGATCGATGTCTTCTCCAATTTTTTTCTGCAGAACGTCTGCTGCTTCATCGGCCGTGCCGTAATATTTGATTAATGCTTCGCGGATCTTCTTGGGACTCGTGCAAACCAGCTCCAGCTCGCGTTGCAGAAGGAAACTGAGGCTGTCCATCGTATCGATGTCGAGCGGGTTGCCGACTGCGACCACGAGCCCGGTTTCGCCGAACCCGACCGGTACGACTTTGAACCGACGCGCATCTTCTCCGCGGATCTGGTTAATGACTTGCGGCGGAATGATCATGGAGGAGATATCAATCCAATCCATGTGCGCTTGCGCCGCGAGCGTGCGCGAGATCTCCGCCTCCGACACAACACCGTCGTCGATCAAAACATCGACCACGCCAGGCTCGCCATTTAGACGTGAGCGCGCACTATCGAGCTGGTGCCGCGTGACGAGCCCCCCATCCTCGAGGACTCTGAGCACGTACTCTTCGTTATGTTGCACTGGTGGGAAACGCTGGCGGCTAGTTTACTCTATATCGCCCCATTTTCCAGCCGCGGGAACATTGGCACGGATGCCGCGCCCCGGCGTCCGAACATCGCAGCGCGATGTCCCTGCCGCGCCGACAATCATTCGACGGTCACGCTCTTCGCCAGGTTGCGCGGTTTATCGACGTCGCGGCCGAGTTGGACGGCGAGATGATAGGCGAGAAGCTGAAGCGGGATCACGGTCAGGATCGGCATCACGAAGTCGGGCGCTTCCGGCAGCAGCACGATGTCGTTGGCGATATCTTTGAGATGTTTCGCACAGTTTCCGCTTGTCAGCGCAATGATCGGCCCCCTGCGAGCTTTCACTTGCTCGATGTTGTTCAGATTTTTTGCGAACACGGAATCATCGGGCGCGATAAAGATCGAGGGCAAATCGGAACGAATTAAAGCGATGATCCCATGCTTGAGTTCAGCGCTCGGATGGCCTTCGGCAAAAAGATATGTGATCTCCTTCATTTTCAGAGCGCCTTCGAGCGCGATGGGAAAATTGAACTGCCGGCCAAAGAACAGAAACCCGTTCACATTCGCATATTTCCTGGCAATCGCCTGGACTTGGTCGTTCAGGTCCAACACCGCATCGATCTGCCCGGGTAACGCTTCCAGCGCTTCAATAACGCGACTTCCTTCAGCCGCGGAAAGATTGTGCATCCGTCCGAAGAGCAGACCCAATAGCGTGAGAATAGCCAGCTGCGAGGTGAACGATTTTGTTGCCGCCACGCCGATCTCCGGTCCAGCGTGCATGTAAACTCCACCATCGCTTTCGCGCGCGATCGTGCTCGCAACATTGTTACAAATTCCGAGGGTGCGAAAACCTTTGCGTTTGCTTTCACGCAACGCGCCGAGCGTATCCGCGGTCTCGCCGCTCTGGCTGATTGCGAAGACGAGCGTCTCAGAAGTCATCGGCGTGTTGCGATGGCGAAACTCGCTGGCGTAGTCGACTTCAGTGGGGATGTTTGCCAACCGTTCGATCAAATATTCGCCGACTCTGCCGGCATGCAGCGCCGTGCCACAACCGGTGAGCACGACGCGACCGACATCGCGCAATTCAGGCGGCGCCATGTTCAAGCCGCCCAGCTTTGCGGTGCATTCCTCATGATTCAGCCGGCCGCGCATCGCGTCGCGCACCGTGTTTGGTTGCTCAAAGATTTCTTTGAGCATGTAGTGGGGATAATCACCTTTCTTGATGTCTTCGGCTGTGAATTCCACTTTACTGACAGGATGCTCAGTGCTGTCTCCGGCGAGCGAAGTGATCTCGAACTTGTCTGGCCCGGCCGCGACCACGTCGAAATCGTTCAAATAAACCGCATCGCGAGTGTACGCGACAATCGCGCTTACATCGCTGGCCAGGAAATTTTCGCCGCTGCCGACCCCGAGCACGAGAGGACTTCCACGCCGCGCGCCGATCATGAAATCCGGCACATCAGCATGCACCAGCGCGATGCCATATGTGCCGATCACTTGCCGCAGCGCCGTACGAACAGCTTCAAAAAGGCGGGCTCTTTTTCCGGGAGCGTCCACGGTGCTGGCACACGAGTCGTCGTAAATCTTGCCGATCAGATGTGCGAGCACTTCGGTGTCTGTCTCGGAGCGAAAGCTCGTATCGCCGTCGCGGATGAGGTCCTCTTTTAGTGCCTGATAATTTTCAATCACCCCGTTATGGACCATAGCTAACTTGCCACTGGCGTCGAAGTGCGGATGCGCGTTTTCGTCGTTCACCTTGCCGTGCGTGGCCCAACGCGTGTGACTGACACCCAGCGATCCTGAGACGGGTTGCTTCCGCACTAATTTTGTGAGCGCCACAATGCGACCCGCACATTTGCGTGTCTCCAGACGTCCTTTCTCCACAACAGCCAGGCCGGCTGAATCGTAGCCTCGATATTCAAGGCGACGCAGTCCGTCGAGTAAAATTGGGGTCGCCTTAGCGCGCCCAACGTAGCCAACAATTCCACACATGTTTTTGAACTGTAGCGGCGGGCGTGCCGCCCGCAACGATTACAAAATGTCTCTAACGCCCAACGAAAAATAAAGAAGTGTTAGCGCTGGCTCACGGCGAATGAACCTAGAAAAACTTTAATCTCCGCCCATGTAATGGGACACGAAAAGAGTTGCCGCAAATTGCGGCCGCCAGATTATTGATTGGTAACAATGCAAGCCCAGCCGCAGCGCGATTCAGTTCTGAAGAGTTCGATCCTAAAAGCGGACGGTGCGCTGCCGCCGGGCACATTACAACGAACGCTCGCCGTCATTATGGGCGGGGGCGCCGGCACGCGCCTGTTTCCATTGACGAAAGATCGCGCCAAGCCCGCCGTGCCGCTCGGCGGCAAATATCGGATCGTCGATATTCCCATCAGCAATTGTCTGAACTCCGGTCTGCGCTCGATCTATGTGCTGACCCAGTTCAACAGCATGTCGTTACACCGGCACATACAGGCCAGTTACAAGTTCGACAATTTCTCCCGCAGCTTCATCGATATCCTGGCGGCGCAACAAACTCCTACCGCCTCGCAATGGTACCAGGGAACTGCTGACGCGGTGCGGCAGAACATGCGTTACTTCCTAGAGGGGCCGTACGATTACTACCTGATTTTAAGCGGCGACCAGCTTTACCGGATGGATTTTCGCGCACTGCTGCATCAGCACATTCGACTAGGCGCCGATATTACACTGGCAACCAAACCGGTAGCGCGACATCAGGTTTCCGAGTTCGGCATCATGCAGGGCAACGTGGACCGCCGGATTACCGGTTTCATCGAGAAACCGACGGATGAAGCTGTTTTACAGGAAATGAAGATGAGCCGGGAGCTGCTTCGCGCCATCGGTTCCAATGAAGAAGAGGAATTATTTCAGGCGTCGATGGGCATTTATCTTTTCAATAGGAACGTGCTGACAGAATCTCTGAAAAACGATTATGTCGACTTCGGAAACCACATCATTCCGGCGTCAATTAGAGATCGCCATGTCAGCGCGTTCATCTTCAAGGGCTATTGGGAAGACATCGGAACGATTCGCGCATTTTACGAGGCGAATCTGGACCTCACTGACCTGGTGCCAGAATACAGCTTCTTCGAGCCCGACTCTCCGATCTACACGCATCCGCGTTTTTTGCCGGGAAGCAAAATTAACGGCGCAACACTGCGGCAGGCGATAATTTCCGACGGCTGCATCATCTCACATGCGCACTTGCAGCGATGCGTGGTGGGAATACGCAGCGTGATTCAAAGCGGCGCAACCATCCGGAACAGCATCATCATGGGCGCGGATTATTTTGAACTGGGACCAACCGATTCGTCACAGCCGCCCATGGGCATCGGCCGCAATTGCGTGATTGACCGCGCTATCATCGACAAAAACGCGCGCATTGCCGATGGCGTTGTGATCACGCCGGAAGGCAAACCGCCAAACCTGGACGCGGATAATTATTTCATCCGCGACGGCATCGTGGTGATCCCGAAGAACGCCGTCATTCCAGCCGGTTTCTGGATTTGAGTTCTAGGTGGATCGGCCCGCCGCGGCGGGACGATGGCAATGACCGCCGCAGGCGCAGATGTCAGGCGGCAAAGCCGCATTACTTTCCCAACGCGTTGAGGACAACGCGTTCCACCGAAGACGTAATTAGCGCAAGACCTCCGCGTTTAGCGCCGATCGGTCATGTTAGCGAATTGCCCACCTGTTTCCCATGGCTCCTGCTTGTTCCACGGCATGGCGGAGTCGTGATGATCGTCTGGATCTTTCACCAGGGCAGTGTCGTGCTGTGTCGCGCAAGAGGTCATTGTTACCACGAATGCACACAGTAGGACGGGGACGACGAGTGTTCGAAGGTTACGGACTTGTGCCAGCATAAATTACAGTATCTCCGGGTTGTACTTGGACGCCGCGCGCCAAGCTGTTGGTCATGATATCGCCGATGGCCGTTGCCGGTTCAACTGAAGAAATGCGAATTTTTCCAATCAGCGTCCCGTCCCTCACAACCAGCATTTCGGAGTTCGACTCGACTCCGTTGCGAGCACCGAGATTTAAAACGACGAAATTGTAGGCCTGATTGTATGCGAGCACGGTGCCACGGACACCCGTGCGATGAGGGCTGACGCTTTCCCTTTGGGTGCTTGCGGTTTCGCGCCGTTTTTTTGTTTCCTTTGGTTGACTCGGACGCTCTTGAGCGGCCTGAAGTTTTTCGGAGAGAAAAACTTTTTCTTTCTCCGCGCTGTCGAGTTGTCTACGCAGATCATCGATTTGCGACTGCAGATCAGCAGTCTGCGCAGCCGCGGCCGCAGGACTATTGCTGGGCGCCGCTGTTTTCTCCGTTTCTTCGCCGCGCTTTTGCAACGCCGCGATCTCTTGCTGACTGGCAGCTAATTTGGCTTCTAGAGCGGCTTTTTCTTTCTGAACCTGCGCTAGCTCTGCTTCCGTTTTTGCCGCTCGATTCTCTGCTTCAGCGATTTTGCTTTGTTGTTCTGCTCCGGTTGTTCCAGCAATTGGATCGTTCAGTTTCGCCTGTGCCTGACCCGGCTCAGCCGCATTGCGCGCGGCCTGCGCGTTCACCGCATTCGTGCGATGCGCTTTCACTTTTTGGCTGTTCAAAAATCCCAAAAACGCCGCTACCACCAGGAACGCGATGGCAAGTCCAGTCACGCTTTTTGACGTGACTGCGAAAACCGCCGACTCCCTGGGCGTCATAAAGCGTGCTTTTTACCAACGAATTGTGCGCCGATGCAAATACAATCTCGGCTTGTCGTCTGGAAGAGCCGGTTGAGACCGAATTCGGATTGCGTTTGTTTCTATTTCAATCGATAGAAACTGCGTGGGACAACAACTCCGTGTACGAGGTAAGCGCAAGCGACGACGAGCTTATTTACAACGCAAGAAAGCAGCGCAGCGAGCCAGCGCAACGAGGTCGACTTCAGGCAAACAACGGGCAAAGCAGGAGCCTGCTCCCACCGAGTAATTTTGATTCCAGTCGCTGGACGAGCTTCGATTAGCTCGTGGATTGACTAGCGTTTCGAAATGGCGCAGCGCGCTCGTTATCTGATCGTGGATGGCCACAGCATTATTTTTGCATGGCCAGAGTTGCGCAAACTTCACGCGCGCCGTTCGTCGCTGGCGCGTGAAGCGTTAGTCAAGCAGTTGCGCCATTATCAGGATTGGACTGGTGTGCGCGTAGTAGTCGTCTTCGACGGCAAAGGAGGAAAAATCAGTGCGACTTCTGATCCCGGCGAAGTGCAGATATTCTATTCGCGCAGCGGACAGTCGGCCGACTCGATCATTGAGCGATTGGCGAGCAAATACTCAGAACGCTTCGAGTTGATGGTGGCCACCTCCGATTCCATGGAAGCGCAGACGGTGCAGGCGTGTGGCGCAGAGTGGATTTCACCCGAAGGTTTGCGCGGTCTTCTTTCCAGGACGCGCCGTCTCGGAACATAGACTTCCAGTCTGTGTGCCCAGCGGGTTTGCAACCCGCTGAGTTCAAGCCGCGCACAGAATTCCGATGGGCGCACAGGGCGCAGCCCTATGTTCCGCAGTCTGCTAGAGTCCTAACTTCCTTTCGAGTTGTTTCACACGCGCGAAGAGTTTTCCGAGCCGGTGGATCCAAGCAATTTGTTGCTTTGCTTCCGCAAGCGGAACTGCGGGAGAGCCGAACCAGACGCCTCCCGGAATGCTCTTAGAGACGCCGCTCTGCGCCGCGATCATGCTGCCGTCGGCGATTTCGATATGGCCGATAATGCCTACCTGCCCCCCCATTGCAACGCGTTCGCCCACGCGTGTGCTACCTGATATGCCGGTCTGCGCCGCGATGACCGAATTTTTTCCAATGATGACGTTGTGCGCGATTTGCACGAGATTGTCGATCTTCACCCCTTGCTGAACCCACGTCCGGCCAAAGCGCGCGCGGTCGATGGTCGTGTTCGCGCCGATCTCGACATCGTCATCAATCTGAACGATGCCGAGCTGCTGAATCTTTTCCTGTCTGCTATCGACCATTTCAAAACCGAAGCCATCCGCACCGATGACTGCGCCGCCATGAATGATCACGCGTGAGCCAATGCGGTTTCGCTCCCGAATGGTCACTCGCGGATAAATGTGACACGCGGACCCAATTATCGTCTCGTGCCCGACATAACTTCCTGCGCCGATGATTGTGTCATCGCCGATGCGTGCCCCTGCCTCGATGACGGCATGCGGTTGGACCGACACACGTTGTCCGAGCTGGGCGCTTGGATCAATGACCGCGCTTGCGTGAATACCGGGCGCAAATTTGATCGGCTTCGGCGCGAATTTCAGCACGACCTGCTCAAAGGCTTTTGTCGGATTTGAAACTCGAATCTGGGCGGCATTAATTGGCTCGGCGAAATCGGGCGGTACAAAAAGTGCCGAAGCACGGGTCTTGCGCAGCAGACCGATGTATTTTCGGTTTCCGAAGAAGCTGATTTCTCCTGGAGCCGCTTCCGCCAGTGATGCCGCCCCCGTGATTTGCAGCGATCCGTCACCGACCAGCTCACCACCAGAGGTCGTCGCCAATTCTTGAAGAGTGAAAGTCACGACGGGAATTCGTTCATCGTCGAAGCGTGGAAGTGTAGAAGGGGAGAGAAATGTCAGCGTTCGAGGCGCTCATTCCAGCGGGGCGGCCGCTTCTCGATGAATGCCCGCACGCCTTCGAGCGCAGCTTCCTTCATCATGTTGCAGGCCATGGTTTGGCTCGCTGCTTCATACGCAGCTGTGATGCTCAATTCCAGTTGCCTGTAAAAAAATTCCTTCCCCATTGCCACTGCAATGCGTGGTTTTGCCACAATTGCCGCAACCAGATTTTCGAGCTCTGCATCGAGCTGATCCGGTTCCGCGACGCGATTGATCAACCCGCGCGCCTTCGCCTCCTCAGCATTGATAAATTCGCCCGTTACGAGCATCTCAAATGCCGCTTTCCGCAAAAGATTACGGGCGAGTGCAACACCCGGCGCGGAGCAAAAGAGGCCGAGGTTAACACCGCTGACAGCGAATTTTGCAGCGCTGGACGCAACGGCGAGATCGCACATCGCCACCAATTGACAGCCCGCTGCCGTGGCGATCCCCTGGACGCGCGCAATCACAGGCACCGGTAATCGTTGGATCGCAAGCATCATGTCAGAACATTGCACAAAGAGCCGTTCGTAGTACTCCAGTGATGGCGCTGCGCGCATTTCCTTCAGGTCGTGGCCGGCGCAAAAAGCTTTGCCCGCGGCGGCGAGCACAACCACCCGCACCGATTCATCCTGGGCGATCGCGTCCACCTCACGGTGCAAGCTTGCCAGCGTCGCTTCGGACAAAGCATTGAAGGCGCGCGGCCGGTTCAGCGTCAACGTCACCACCCCGCGCGAGTCCTGGCTTCGCAAGAGGATAGGCTCTTCATTCACGACGACTTTCGCGGCCGGACCCGGTTCAACTGATACTGGAGAGGCTTTCACAAAATTGGACGTTTAGACGCTACTGCTGAAATTCCAAATCTGAAATTCGAAAAATTTAGTTTTCGTTTATCGCGCGCGGCAACATCATCTGACCAACCCCCCAGAGTTGAGATAATGCGCAGCCCAAAATGAAAATCGTCGCGATAGCTAATCAAAAAGGCGGCGTTGGCAAAACGACCACGGCCGTGAACCTCGGAGCTGCGTTGGCTGAATTAGGTCATCGCGTCTTGCTGGTCGATCTTGATCCCCAGGCGAACGCGACCAGCTCGTTCGGTTTGGAAGGCGTGGAGCAAATCAGTCTGTACGAACCATTGCTGGGCGAGGCTTCCATTACGGAAAAAATCTTTCCGACCCGTCGCGATCATCTGTTCATCGTGCCTGCCGATCTCGATTTGGCGGGCGCCGAAGTCGAGATAGCGCGCATGCCGAATCACCTCACGCGTCTGGCGGAAACGCTCAAGCCGCTGCATACCCACGAGACATTCGACTTCGTGTTCCTGGATTGTCCGCCGTCACTTGGAATTCTGATGAGCAATGCGCTGGCCGCCGCGGATGAACTATTGACTCCAATCCAATGCGAGTATTTCGCGCTGGAAGGCTTGGTGAAAATTGT